>ENA-OPVT01000655-OPVT01000655.1-human-gut-metagenome-genome-assembly--contig:-NODE-655-length-25194-cov-3.035761_pt1 | contig 25194 bp, 26 predicted proteins | sample MGYA00241499_ERZ501990 | MGnify/ENA primary metagenome ERZ501990 (study PRJEB25962, sample SAMEA2042104) | human gut metagenome | biome: human gut; feature: human-associated habitat; material: faeces...
CAGCCGCTGATGAACGGCGGCGGTGCTCCGTGGATTCTCTACGGAATCGGTGCGCTCATCGCTATTGTCCTGACAATGTGCAAGATACCGGCACTCGCTTTCGCACTCGGAATGTTCATTCCTATCGACCTGAACCTGCCTCTGCTCATCGGCGGAGCCATCTCGTGGTTCGTCGCTTCCCGCAGCAAGGATGCCCAGGTCAATGCAGAGAGACACGAAAAGGGTACGCTTATCGCTTCAGGATTTATTGCAGGCGGCGCCCTGATGGGTGTTGTCAGCGCCATCCTCAAGTTCGCAAATGTGGATCTGTTCCTGACTTCGTGGCACGCAGAGTACGGTGAAGCTGTTGCGCTTCTTCCTTATATAGGTATCATCGCGTTCATTATCGGGGTCGCGATGAAGGTCAATGAGAAAAAACAATTACAATAACGAGATATGGAAAAGATATTGGACAGATTTCTGAGATACGTCGCCATCGACACTCAGTCTGATGAAAATTCGGAGTCACAGCCAAGCGCTGCAAAGGAACTGGATTTGCTGAAGTTGCTCTGCAAGGAGCTGAACGATATGGGCGTGGAGGCTACCCTGGACGAGTACGGCTACGTCATGGGTTCCATCCCGTCCAACATTGACAAGAAAGTTCCTGCCATAGGCTTCATCGCGCACGTGGATACGTCTCCTGACGCTTCCGGAAAGGATGTCAAGCCGCAGATCATCAAGGACTACGACGGTGGAGACATCGCATTGAAAGGTGTGCCAGGCCTGTTCCTGAAGCCGTCCGAGTTCCCTGAGCTGCTGGCTCACAAGGGCCAGACCATCATCACCACTGACGGCACCACGCTGCTCGGAGCTGACGACAAGGCCGGTGTGGCGGAGATCATGAACGCGGTGCAATACATCATGGAGCACCCTGAGTTCAAGCATGGCGACATCAAGATCGGTTTCACTCCGGATGAGGAAATCGGCCGCGGCGTCGTGAAGTTCGACGTGAAGCGCTTCGGTGCCGACTATGCCTACACGATGGACGGCGGCGAAATCGGCGAGCTGGAGTTCGAGAATTTCAATGCCGCTTCTGCCAAAATCCATATCCAGGGGCGCAATGTCCACCCGGGCTACGCGAAGGACAAGATGAAGAATGCCATTCTTATCGGTATGGAGTTCAATGACTTGCTTCCTATCGGCCAACGTCCTGAGATCACCGAGGGCTATGACGGATTCTTCCACATCATCAGTTTCAAGGGCTCGGTAGAGGAGGCTGATTTCAGCTACATCATCCGCGACCACGACCGCAAGAAGTTCGAGGAAAAGAAGGAACTTATAGGTCAATGTGTCAATTTCATCAATGTCAAATACGGTGAAGGCACTGCCACTTTAGAGGTCAAGGACCAGTACTACAACATGCGTGAGCAGGTGGAGCCATACTATTTCATTGTCGAAAAGGCTGTCAAGGCCATGGAGATGGCAGGCATCAAGCCGAAGATTCAGCCTATCCGAGGCGGCACTGACGGAGCGAACCTTTCATTCAAAGGCCTCCCATGCCCGAACATCTTCGCCGGCGGCCTGAACTTCCACGGCAAGATGGAGTTCGCCCCTCTCGAGAACATCGAGAAGGCCTCCGAAGTAGTCCTGAACATCGTCAAGCTGTTCGCGGAATAGCCTGCAGGACAATGTTATCAAGCATTTATAGCAATGGCGACCTTCACGTGGAGGCCGCCATTTTAGTCAGCTAATCAGAAACACGAACAAATCTTGCAATTCGCTCATTTACAGTTCTCAAGTAAAGACGTTTCATCTTATCGTTCAGAAAACTGTTCCCTATAAGAGTAACGGCTAATTCAGGCAAACGCATATATTTATCAAGAATCCGGTTTATACGAGGCAATCGTAGTCCGATCTGCTCTCCAAAGCGTACAAAGTCAATGCGACATGGATGACCTGATTGATCATACACGTCACTTTTGAAGATATTCGGTGATAAACCGCCATCAAGACCAAAGTCTTCACCATTAACATGCAAACTGGTATTCAGCAAATCATACGCTGGTGCAAGCCGATAGTCATTCCCCTTCAAAACCAATGAAAAATTCTTAAAATGATCATCCCCATTTGCATATATATAGTTATACACAACAAGTTCGAAGAATTTCTCCATATCAACCATCCAGGCAGAAACATTTTTTCTGATTGCGATTGCAATATCCTCATAGCAACCACAGTATTTGAATTCTTTTCCAGTTTCCCCCTCATTTTTCCCGATTACCGAGGCAAAATCTTCCATCAGCAATTTGGAGCCATTCGGAAGCACATCGAATCTTCTGGTTATATAGACCATCTGACCTTTCTTGGTAAAGCATAATCCGTTGGCCGCCGTATCTATACCATAAACACGGAAAGCAATTTGCATTGTAAGATGCTCATTAGCAGGAATTTGTTTACGTTCGCGCAACGTTTCATCCCAAGGAGCCGGTTTCAGAATATATGTAGATTGCTCATTATCTTCCGCAATCCTGATATGTCCGGAGTCAACGATGGCAGGAAATTTTTCCTGTACTCCAGACACAGATATCCGATGCATGGCATCAATAATTGTTTGCTTATTTCGGACATTCTCAAGTTCAAAATCCAAATAAGGACTTACCTTGACACCATTGAACAATGACTTGACTGCATTCGGACAATATGTGGTATATCCCCTATCAAGAGATGAAGGACAGCATTGAATATCAATCATTTATCCTCGCATTTTTTAAATTGACGCCTCCTATGAAATCGCTTCCCGCCATAGCGATAAGAAGGCCGAATAAATCATTGTCGTCAATTCTTCGAGTCCGGCATATTACATTGCGATTTGCTCCTTCCGGAAGCATATTCGCAAAGAAGGGAAATAAAAGAGCTGATTCGTAGATTCTATTTCTTTTTGACAATGTAACTGATATTGAAGGAGCATCAGACAAATAATAGTCAGCCTCATACTGGAAACAATATCCGTCGCCAGGATGCTTTTCCGTCAGCACCCCAGCCTTTATGTCATTTACATATACATCTAACTGTCTCATATTTATTCTAAATAGTATTAGACCGTCTGACGCACCTGGAAGACGATTTCCATGCCCAAGACCTCCAATATTTTCAATACCGTTGACATAGAAGGGTTTCCCTTTTTCCTCTCAACATCTTTGACTGTCGCCAAGCCCACTCCTGCCATTTCAGCGAGGTCCAATTGCGATATCTCAAGAGTTTTCCTACGACTTTTTAACACATCACTAAGTTCCATAAGTCCGATAAATCATACTTCTGACGTAAAAATATACATTATTCTTCGGAATTGCAAGAAAAAGTATAATATCTTGGACTTTTTCAGAAATAGATTACATGAGGATGGAAGCGGCTGATATGCATCCAATCTGCTCAAAGGGAGTTCTAACATGACATTGGAGACAATAGCACGTATCGAAACAGCGCTCGACATTGACCTCATCGGATCCGCACTGAGCGGCTTGGTCGATGGATATGACTCAGCTGAAGGTTCATCGCGCACGTGCTACCTGAATGATGTGGAACAACCTGCACTTGCGCATTTCGAAGAATGCACTGATAGTCAATAAGTTACACAAGAACCAGAAAGCCAGGTTACCCGAAAAAGCAGGTAACCTGGCTTTCATATTATTTGCTAATTCTCTATAAATCAATATCTTCCACGATTAGGCAAAAGTCAGGTTGTTCTGAAAATTTCACACCCATAATATCACTGGACAGACACTAGAACAGTTCGGAGAAAATACACCAGACAACTAGCACTACCGCCAATATCGAAACTATGGTACTGATCAGACATCCGGATAATGACATCTTACCACGCAGGACAGACACCACATCACCCAAGAATCCGCTAAACACACTCTTCAGCAAATACAGGATCAAGCCTATTACAAAAATGATCACAAACCATAGTGGAACACCCTCAACCATAATTTTTCATCTGTTTTCAAACATTGACTCTATCCGACGCAATGATTCATCATACTCCGCAATCTCTTTTTTCTTCATCTCTGCGTCAGGGAAGATATTGTTCAACTCGTTCAACTTCTTCTCGACACCATCTAACTTCAATTTGATTTCATGAAGCGACTTCATCTTGGCATCAATAGCCACCTTCAATTCCTTCTTTGCCGAAACCTGGAACACTCCCAACTTGGAATACTCCATTTGCAGCGCATTCAATTCTGACTCAACGAGCTGAACCTCATGCTTTTGTACACTACTTTTCTCTTTCAGCCCTTCCATTGCAGAAATAAAGGCATCATAGTCCGACAGACTGTCACCAACATTGTCGGCAATGATCCCGCTTAAACCGGAAACCGCCTGAGAAGCAGTCTTTATGGCAAAAGAGGAAGGACTTGTAATCAGATTTACTATCGATTGGGACTTTACGGATTGACCTAAAACTTTAATCGACTTGTCTGCAATCATTGCTTTGCGCGAATTTCTCACAGTCGAGAAGATTTTATTTTTCAAATCATCCACAAGAATCTTTCTGTTATGAGAAAGGATACGATTCAATGGGACCGACGGGCCAATGACATGCGAATAAGCAGATAAAGTACTGAACGTATCTTTAAGCATATTAATATACTCCTCGTGTTTTTGGGCCTTCAACTTGCCATCCTTAGCCCAAGGAACCGCTTTCTTGAAGAATGCTGACTGTTCTACCTTTTGAGACAAAGGATTCCTGACATCCACATTGGCAGACAATTCCGATGGAAGATTCCGTACAACCATTCGCAGCAATAAAGACAGTTCCTCTCCTGCCCTAGACAACAGACAATTACAGTTCTCTGAATTCCGAGCTTCGGCATAACTGATTTTAGCCTCAAAGAACATAAGAAGAACTCTAATCATTGACGCAAATATCTCCTTCAAATCGCGCTTGATTTTCTCATCTTCCGCCATTTCAAGCGCGTGTTCCAAAGAACGCACAATGCCCTCAACGGACATCGACACGGCCTCAGGAGAATCAACCGTCTCTACAATCAGTCTCAAATCACTGATAACCAAGCCATAAGGCTCTGACAGATTGCATTGCACAGAACTGAGCCATTCCTCCTGGACTTTCAAACCCCGTTCTTCTTTCAAGTCGCTGACCTTATTTTCAAGTTCGGCTGACAATTCTGACAACGCATGGCCTGTAGCGGAGGATGCTTTTTGCGCAGCATCCGCCACCTTCTGAGCCCCATCCGCCAGCTTTTTAAATAATGCAGCCATAATTAGCAATTAAAACTTATAATCGCTTACCCCCAAACCTTTAATCTTTAGTTCAGGAAGCGATTCGTTTTCTTTTTCCGGTTCAATGTGAGCCTTAATTGTATCCGCAATAGTTTTGCAAACCGCCATTCTGCGTGGATCATGACAAATCAGGCTCCATGCAATACGCAAGACAAGCCCATTGACATTATCTCGATTCTTCAATTTTCTGATGAAAAGCCCCGAACTATTCGACTGGTGGTATCTCTGCCTGTCACAACTGACGCCAAACTCGTTTTTCAAATTGGCTTCGATTTCAGAGAGAAGCCGTCTCAGTTCCTCCTTGTCTCGAACAAGCAAATCCGGCGCGTCAAAACTTTCATCGCCTTTAGGTCCACCATATCCGAAATGAACTTGCGTGGGATATTCCGGTTCATTTGCACCACTCGCTGCAAGCATTGCGATCACCCAGCTACCTTCTCTACTGGACAATCTTTCTATGTCAGACAAAAAGATCGGATAGTCCGGATGCATACGGTTCGATGAATTAGAATAAAAAGAGAAATATGGATGAGACCGTCCTATTTCACGTCCCACATAATTAAATCCACCGATCTTCGCAAGATAATATGCAAAATGTCCTATTATAGAATCCGCCACATTTGAAGGAGCCACTATTGTAACTAACGATCCCCTATCAATTACGCATCCATATTTAGTATTGACATAGAAAGCCTCCACCGCAAGTTTATCCTGTGGCAATTTATCCACCGGCACTGTAGCTGCAACATTGATAAACCTGAAATCCGAACTGCTCTCTACAGCCTCAAAGACATCGTTTTCCTTCATTTTCATTCGGGCCTGAACATCCACAAGAGAAAGAAACTGAGGCATAATCTGATAACCCGTATAGCGGTCAAGAACACGTTCAAACGCATTATGCAATTTCAGTTTATTCTGATCCAACGCCTCGCTATGACGTTCATCTTCAAGGACTTCGACAAAGCCCGAGCCAATGAGACCTGCCGGCACTGCAAATATGGCAATCCCCAGTAATCCGACTATCGAAGCAATGACTTGACCGCCAACTGTCGCCAATGGAAAATCCGCAATCTTGCCAGGATCGCCTAAATACTTAGCGAATGCCCAGACAAGAGTTTGCCATCCATTTTCACAAAGCTCCGGCTGCGCATCATGTTCCGCATAATACAAAAGGAATGAAAGAATTACCGTCAGTATGCACAAAAACATCAGGCTTATGGAAAGCTCTTGCTTTTTTGCTATTATGACCTTGCCTAAAATCCGAAAAGATTTCATATACCGGAATATGCGGAAAAGCCTTGCGATTCTAAGAATCTTAAGCGCCGCAACCGGTATCTTCATGCAGAAGCTTAAATAAAACGGATATGTCGACAAGCAATCAATTAGCCCGTAAAAGCTAAAGCAATAGCGCACGCGCCCCCAGAATCCTGCATATTTCGGATTGACAACATCTGCCACCCATATACGTAAAGTAACTTCAATTGTAAAGACAACTGTTGTAAACACGTCCACAAATCTAAGGACTCCACCATATTGTTCGGAAACGCCCTCAAATGTTGACAGAAATATCTCCAGCGAACTTATCAGAATCAGCGCAATTATCACCCAGTCAACGACATTGTGCCATTTCTTCGTATGCAGATTATCATCAAAAACGCAAGCAAGGTCTTTTTTAAAGGCTTTACACTTCTCACGCATCTTTTCCTCCCGTCCCATACTACTTGTTCAGTTTACCAGTAATGGCCTTCACTATAAATCCGCCAATTTTTCTTTCCAAACCTTGTTTGGTCATCGGGACTCCCGTTGTTCGCACAATTTTTTGTTTCAATCCCGTGATCCCCAAAGCGCGCTTCCACGAAAATGACAAACCTGGAATTTTCATATATTATTTTCTGGCTCTTTCTCTCGCAAGACTCGCTTTCGCCGAATCTATTTGACGTTTATAAGATTCTATTTGCCTGTCGTGAGATGAGGCACGATCTATCTTGGTTTTACGATACGATGCTTTTGACGATGGTGAGGATGCGCTTTTCACAAGACTGGCATAGCGCTCATTATCACTTTTTTTAGCCTCTTTTTCCTTCGCCATTCTTGCACGAAGATCAATAATTAATTTCTTGTAATATTCTACACTCATATCTTAATATTATCTGTATTCGCCTTTCTTACAACCATTTTTTTCACATTCAGCATTAAATGCAGACAACGTCTTTTCGTCCTGAGAACCTGATGTATAATATCGATGCCCAGTTACGTCTGTGTAACATACCTGCGCATATAGCCCGAACACTGTATCAAACTCCTTTTCTACAGATTTTATCTTTTTATTGCCGGATATGCTGATATCTCCACCAGAGTCTGCTCTTCTGACAGATGCAAGAGTCTTATCTCCAGGCAACTGTGTCTTCACCGGTTCTTTCCGCATATAACTATAATACAAACCAAGCCTTAGATACGGGAATCTCTTATTGAATTCTTTCTGAAGAGTAGCAATTTTCTTATTTCCGTTTACAGAAAGTTCCGTCACGGTTTTCGTAGTAGTCTTTTTCGCAGCCGTCTTGGATGTGGCGGTTTTCTTTGCAGTCGATGTTTTCTTCGCTGCGGTTTTAGCCGTTGTTTTTTTAGTCACAGGCATAGTTCAGTTTTTTAAGGATTATTTTTCGGACATACAATTAATCCGGAAGCCCAGAATAGACCTCCGGCATTAACAGGTTAGCAATTATTTTCCTGCTGCTACAAGTGTAACCTTGTCGTCTGCAAGTTTTGTATCGCTGGAATTAGATACTTGAACACCAATACCCCAAGCCGCAGCAAACTCAGTCTCAAATTTTCCTACAGTCTTGTTTCCACCGACTACTAATTCTCCACCTTTAGCGCCTTCAGAGCGAAGGCTTCCAAGTGTAGCCTCGTCATCAGCCATAGCACCTCTACAAGTCACGCTCTTGTAAACACGCAATGAGCTTCCGAAATTCTTTTTGAAATTAGCCTTAAGGGTCTTGACCTTCATGCGGCCATCGATTCTCAATTCTGCCATGATTTTAAAATTTAAGTTATTCAACAATAATAAATTCTGTTCTACGATTTGCTTCTCTATCATTAGGATCTACCGGCTCACTGCTACCCTTACCCTCATATGAAAGTCTGGAGCCGTCAACTCCCTGAGAAATAAGGAAATCAACAGCAGTTTTCGCACGCTTTTCAGAAAGTTCCTGATTGTGCTCCGCATTACCTTCGTCCGATGTATGTCCCTTAATAAGGAGTTTCAACTGCGGATTCTTAATCAGTACATTAGCCAAGTCATGCAGTGCAAACTTTGCTTTGTCGTTAAGTTCATACGAATCCGCCTTAAACTGAGCCGCATTGAAGTTCTTAGCGATTTCCTCAACCTGCTGTATATAAACAGTATCTACCTTTACTACCGTAACAGTATCTTTTTGAATCACAGTCACGACTTCCGGTTTCTTGTTCCATTTCATCAAAAGGAAGAGAAGAAGCAATACAGCACAAGCGATAAGTGCCAACAGCGGCCAGATATTCTTTTTCTTAGTCTTTGGCGCACTCACTTTCACAGGAGTCTCCGGTTGGATGAATTCCAAATAATATCCACCCTTCTTTCCGAACCCTTTCTCAACATTCTCCATCTTGGAGACAACAATGCCATACTTAACTGCGTGCTTGACAAGTCTTTCATAACTTGGTTTGGTCCACATAGAGACAACAGCAACCTTAAGTCCATCCGCCATTGTCAAAAGGCAATCCTCATCGGCGAAATAACCGTTCCAGTTAATATGGTCCATCTGTGCCTGAATCTCGCTCAATGTCTTGAAATTGTGTTTCACTCCCGAATCAGGATTGAGAGAATCAGGAAAAGCTTTCTTAAGGTCATCTAATGTAGTTTCCGGATGCAAGGTCATATAAGCATGCATGATTCCAAGCGCCGTTCTATTCTGAGCTTTGCCGTAAACTTTAACTTTTACATCCATATTTAGCTATTTATTATTAAGATTATTAAGGAAATCAATCAGTTTACTTCCCATTTGCCTAGTAGTCCAGTTAGAATCGAATTCAAAACCAGTTGCAGAGGATATGCTCCTCAATGCTTCTTTAGTATTCTCATATGTGCGATAAGTATCAATGTGGCCATTGTCTTTTTTGACAATCACATAATTATCCACGTGAGCTTCACTGCCTTCACCAAATTCTTTAATCAACCTGGCGCCAAACTGCTGAGTATTCCATGACGGATCATACTCAAATCCCTTAGACTCTGCTATCTCGCGTAACGAGCCTTTCACATTGTCATAATTACGGAACACCTCGATTGCGCCATCGTCTTTCACTGAGACAACGTACTCACCATAAATTGCTGATTTCTTTGCCATAATTTATACTGTATAATTATTTCTGTCTTGCAGCCGCACCGATAGTCAGGCTGTTGTCACATAGTTTCTTATTGTTGAAATCCGCAATCTGGACATTGACCCCAAAATGATCCTTGAATGTTTTTTCTGCATCCCCGACTTTCATGCTGGCTTTAATCTTAAGAGCACCAGCCTTAGTTTTCAAGTCAGTTTTAGTCGACACTTTATTGAGTTGAGCAAGGGTCAGTTCTTCATCAGCAATCACCTGTCCTTTATAGACACGAAGTGAAAGACCGAAGTTCGCTTTGAAATTCTTACAAAGTGTCTTGATTTTTGTCTGAGGCTTAATTTCAAAGTCCGCTGCCTTGAAATTATCACCTATTTTCTGCAACAGGTTACCTAATCCCATAATAGAGAGTGTTTTTATTAGTTGTTATTATACGCAAAAAAGGACACGAACATTATTGTTCTTGTCCTCTTATCAGGTCTTAGACTACCCTCCTTATGAACAAGCAACAATGCTCGTGTCCAGATATCGGGTATATGATTATATACAAACACGATACGGACACAAGCGTTGTCACTGTCCGCCGATAAGGAATCAAAGTGTCTAAGTTTGATAAGAAGGCGGAAACGTTGAAACGCTCTATGTCTTTGCTCCGCACACATTTCGGACGGCGAAGCACATAAAGATAAAAAGAATTTCCAACATTGTACCGCGCGAATGTCAAAAAATTATGTAATTCAAATGGGAATGTCGTCAGAAAGCCATTTCCGCAGCAGCGGAAGAGAGCTTTGACGTTATTTTCAAATACCTCGACATTTGCGATGACGACAAATCATCCTCCGCATTGTCTAATTTTTCGCTTAATTCTTGGGCGTCTTCAAGCATTTCCGCGACCTCTTCCATTGCCTTGGTGTCTCCGTTTGTCGCTTTCTTAAGATAGGATATGTAATTATCCACATAAGACTCGTAGTCGTCAAGAATGTCATCCCAGTCTTCCGATTCTCTTGAGGCTGATGCTTTCGAAGAGCTTTTGCCGTCAGCATTTTTTGCGTATAAATCAATCGTTATGTCAAAATCGTCAATCTGATTTACGATATCGGGGTTTTCATCCAATAGAGGATAAGAGAATTCTAGAATTGTACGATCTCCTACAGAAGACTTCAGCAGTTTATTGACAACATCGGAGTCTTCCAACATTAAGTTTATGCGGTTGCCTTTTGAATCGTTCATATACAGCCCGCCATTTGCTACGGAAAGACAGACTTCATCAACTTTGTCAAGCGAAAAATCTATCGCCTTTATTGTCTTGACAGGAATGTCCACCATTATCTTTTTTCCCTTGATCATAAACTTGAACACTCCGCCGTCAACTGCGAAATAGTCCTCGCTGTCCTCTGTCCGGTCAAGCCACTCGGTTCCAAATGAAATGCTGCCATAGACTTCTACGTTACGGATGCTGACTTCCTTCACTGGTCCGCCGCAACCGCACACCACAGAGAGTGCGCCAATAAGCACAAATAGTTTGTGAATCTTTTTCATAAGAATTTAATTATTACAGTCGCCTACTCTCTTCCAAGGTTTTCGGCTTCCCCTCAATATTTCGCCGTAAAGTTCCGCAATGTGGAACAAACGAAGAAAGATTTCGCAGTCCTTGTTAGTCCATAATTTGGAAATATCGTGGAATGGGGATAATTTTACGCTGTGAGGAAATAGTAATTTCATAGAAAAATGCGATGAATAACGAATCACTGGAAATTGTTGAACTGCGGAAGAAAATCGAGGAATCTGTCGAACGGGTGATGCATACGCCGGCTGACTTCGACTTCCTTAGCGGAGCCGTATGGGAGAGGATACGGGAATATATCAGTCCGACTACGCTGAAGAGAACTTGGGGATATTTAGATGGAGTGAAGAACATAAGGTTCTCGACGCTTGAGACCCTTGCTCGTTTCGCTGGATTCAAAAGTTGGGACAGCTATCTGGCTGAAAGGAGGTTTGCACAGGAACAGAACTCCGCAATCGTTTCGGAGGGCGTCATCGAGGCCGCTCGGTTGGCGGAGGGTGATGTCGTGGAGGTGGAATGGAATCCGGACAGGAGAGTGCGGTTCAGGCATCTCGGAAGCAGCAGGTTCGAAGTTGTAGAGTCCGTTAATTCGCATCTTGATGTCGGAGACACGGCCGCGGTGATGCTGTTCGTGCCCGGAGAGCCGCTGCTTCTTAGCGAGCTGAGCCATAGGGGCAAGACTGGACTTACCTATCTTTGCGGCGGGAAAGGCGGATTAATACACCTCAATTTTGCCATATTGGTTGATGAAAACGCGGATAGGGCTTCCAAACTCCGCTAACTTGCTGTTTGCAATCTCAACAAACTCAATTTTAAGCTGCGACTGAGTAATCAAGGTCTGATATAAGTCACGTTTCTGATTATCAGTCATAGGGTATTTCCTTACGTACTTGTCATATAGGCGCTGGTGATATGTGGCAGTGTCGCCGTCATACTTCAAGATAAAGGCGGCAATACGATTTTCCGCCTCCGCTTCGCTATGGCTAAGCCTCATTGCATCACACATCTCACGATAGAACTGGGCATATTCCGCAAGCGCGGCGGATTCAATTTTTTTATACGCCTCATCTTCTTTACGAGCCTTTGTCCATTCAGTATGTTCTGCCTCAAACTGCGAGACCCGTTCATCAAAATCAGCGACTTTCTGCTCGTACTGCCTCAGGTTATCATCCAGAGCCGCGACCTTCTGACGATAGGTAACAACGGCAAAGACTCCGCCTGCGACAAGCAGCAGGAACAGAACGGCGCCACAGACAATGGCGGGAATATGAGCACGACGGATTTCGGAACGGATTTCCTCAACATTCGCATATCTTTTCTTCGGGTTGGAAGCGGAAGCCTTGCGGGCTATGCGGGAATACACTCCGCCCAGGCGAAACAACGGAAGGATGCGACCGAAGGAATATATGTCTGCACGAACATCCGTATGGCCGTCGGCAGATGAGGCATTTCCCGCCACGGGTTCTCCGTTTCTGACATTGTCGGCACCTCCAAGCTGCTCCGGAGCGGAAAAACCAAGCGTTCCGGCCGGCTGCTTCAAGATGGCATAGCGGTCAGCGTCGGAAAGTCCGAAATCGATAATCTTCACATCGGCCCCGTTGTCTGTAATCAGAATGTTCGACGGCTTGAGGTCGCGGTGAACCACACCCTGCAAATGGAAATATGCAATGGCATCCAGAATCTGCCCGACTGCCCTGCGCCGTGCCTTCTTTGATGCGGTCGGAAGCCACTCGTCAAGACGCGCGCCTTGCACATATTCCTGAACGATGCAGTCGCCCAGTTCCAAGTCGTGCACAAAGTCATATGTCCGCACGACATTCGGATGCTCCAGAGGGAAGCCGAGTTCAAACTCCTTCTTCAGAAGTTCACGATGGAGACAATCGGAGGCGAACTGCCCCGAAAGAGCCTTCAGCTTGAACCACTTGCCCAAACGCTTAGCCTTCACGAGAATATACATCCCGTGTTCGGCAATTATGGAGCGCTCTGTAAAGGCCTCCGAGATTAGAGGCGTGTCATTTGGAACGATACCGGATATGCTGCTTTCGGTTATCGCGTCGTTCATATCAATCATTGTTTCGTATCTTGACAAAGATAACTCATTTTTACGTACATTTGCACTCCCAAACAGGCGGAATTATGGACAATGCTATAGAAATATTCACTCTGATAACAGGTGTACTTTTCATTATCTTAGAAATCAAGCAGAGCACTTATATGTGGGGCGTGCAGATATTGACTGGAATCGCTTCAGTGGTGCTGTTCTGCCGTCAGGGACTTTATGCATCATCGGCATTGAACGTATATTACGTGGTTACCGCGGTTTGGGGCTTCATCAGCTGGCGCCGGGATTCGGATTCCATTGCCGGTGACGCGCAGCAGATACATCTGCGGAAAATATCATTGAAAGTATTGGCTGTCAGCGTATTGCTGCAGGCGGTCGGCACGGCGGCATTGATATGCATTCTCAGGGCTCTCGATGATCCGATGTCGTCCCTCGACGCGGCTATTACGGTCATGAGTCTGATTGCGACCTGGTGGCTGATACGCTCTTACAAAGAGCAATGGCTGCTGTGGATAGTCGCTGACCTGATGTATGTCGTGATGTGCGGCTGCCAGGGCCTCTACTGGATGGCTGCCCTGTATCTGTTCTATACGCTTTCTGCAGCCTATGGTTTCGTGCATTGGCGCAAGAAGGGCAAATATGTGGAAATGAGTGAGTTATAATGCTCCGTCCATAATGTCTGCAGCCGGCTTTCCCGCTTCTAAAAGGCTGCGCATCTTTTTCATATAGGGGGCCGTGTGCTCATAGTACATCCTGAGCCCTGCACATAGCGAATTCAGACCTGCCTCTCCGGATTTTGTGGTGGACAGGCGATGTTTGGGGCATTCTCCATGACAGAGCCGGACCCATTCGCAGCGTCTGCATTGGGCAGGAAGAGAATTGCGCTTGTCAATGCCGAAGGCTACGGACTGCTGTGACCCTGCAAGGTCTTTCAATGATGACGTGGCGATGTTGCCCAAGCGGTATTCCGGATAGACGAAATGATCGCAGACATAGACGTCTCCGTTGTGTTCCACAACGAGGTTTCCTCCGCAAGTCTCACAGAATGAGCAGGTTCCGGGTGAGAGACCGCACCATGAGGCCAATGTGGCATCAAATGCTCCCACGAAATAGCTGCCGACATCGTTCTTTACCCACCAGTCGAAGATTTCGCACAGGAATTTTCCGTAGCCGATATCGCTGACGGACCATAGGCCGAAGCCGTCACTGTCGGTGGCAGGAGGAACCATTGACGGGCGCAAGTTTCTCATCTGACGTCCATTGGCATTGACCTGAAACTTTATCTTTTCGACGACGGGAAGAAACTGCATGAAGCGGCTGCCTGTCGATTTGAGGAACTGGTAGATCTCCAGGGCATGTCCTTCCGAGGCTTTGGAAACGGCAGTCAGGGTGTTGAATTCTGTACCTGAGCGGAGCAGGTTCTTCAAGCCGGCGATCACTTTCCGGAAGGATGGGGCGCCAGCCTTGCTGCTGCGATATGTGTCGTGTATATGTTCCGGGCCGTCGATGGAGAGTCCGATGAGGAAATTCTCCGCAGCGAAAAAATCTGCCCATTCCGGGGTTATGAGTGTGCCGTTTGTCTGGAGAGTGTTGTGCACGATCTTGCCGTCAGCATATTTTTTCTCGAGCGCGACGGCTTTCCGGTAGAAATCCAGGCCTGCCATCAGCGGCTCGCCGCCGTGCCAGTTGAATGTGACTTCCGGGGTTTCGCAGGTGGAGATATAATCGCGTATCGCACGTTCCAGCAATTCCTCCGACATCACTGGCTCGTGTCCTCCGTAGAGGCGTGACTTGTCCAGATAGTAACAGTATCTGCAGTCAAGATTGCAGAGCGAACCGCATGGCTTCAGCATCAGGTTGAATGATATGGGGCCGGTTATCCTTGCTGCATCGGCGAGCGTGATAGTGCTCTTGAACGTGTCGTCTCTTTCCATGGAGGTATATAAATGAAAAAAGGGAAAGCTTAGCACATCGCACCGCTACGACCTCCTACCCTTGCTGCCTTCCGGCCCTGGGGGAGTTTGGAGGGAGCTGGTCGTGTACGACTTTCCCACTGCAAATATACTGCTTTTTGTCAAATCTGCAAAGTCTGACAGGCCAATCCGGCTATTTTCTTAGTCCAGGTTGGTGAAGATGAAAGGAAGAATGTCATCTACCTGACTGAATTTCAGGATCTTGTCTTTTCCGTAGAAGAGGACGCTCATCTTTCCGCCGCTCACTTTCTGGTACTCGGCCATGACCTGGCGGCAGGCTCCGCATGGAGCAGTGATGCCGCTGTTCAGCAGGCCGTTCTGTGCCCCTGTTATGGCAATGCTCCTCATCTGGAGGTCCGGATGGTTCGCGTGAGCTGCAAACATAGCCGTCCTTTCCGCGCAAAGTCCTGACGGATAAGCCGCGTTCTCCTGATTCGCTCCGGTGACAATGCTTCCGTCGGACAGTCTCACGGCAGCCCCGACATTGAAGTTGGAATATGGCGCATATGAGCCTGCCAATGCCTTTTCGGCGGCTTCGCAAAGCTCTCTGTCCTGCGGTTCAAGTTCCTGTACGGAACCGAATTCCTGATAGTCTATTTCTATTTTCTTGTTTGTCATAATGTGTTGTAATTTGCGGCTAGTATCGGACAATGTTCCGAATCAATGACTGCCAAACGTTTCAAATATAGTAATTTTTCTCTGATTTAGGTATCTTTGCGGCTGTCAAGGCGCTATTGACCTGATTCTTTAGCTCCAAAAGAGTAAAAAAATATGAAAGTTTGTGTAGGATTATCCGGAGGTGTGGACTCCAGTGTGGCCGCTCTGTTGCTCAAACAGCAGGGTTACGATGTTTTTGCGATGTTCATGCAGAACTGGCACGACACGGAAGGAACATTGCACGGTGACTGCGAATGGGAAGAAGACAAGTTCGTGGCCGAAATGGTCGCGAGGAAAATAGGTATCCCGTTCTATTTCATTGACTTGAGCAATGAATACCGTCAGCGTGTGGTGGACTATATGTTCGATGAATACTCCAAGGGAAGAACGCCGAACCCGGACGTGCTCTGCAACAGAGAGATAAAGTTCGACGCTTTCCTGAAGGCCGCTCAGAAAATGGGCGCGGATATGGTGGCCACCGGGCATTATTGCCGTAAGGAACCTGCGCTCGACGCTGAAGGGAACCAGATTGTCAATGACGGCAAGCCTGTGTGGCGCATCCTGGCTGGTTCGGATCCGAACAAGGACCAGAGCTATTTCCTGTGTCAGCTGACTGAAGATCAGCTTTCCAAGGCATTGTTCCCTATAGGTGACATCTGCAAGCCGGAAGTGCGACGGCTCGCTGCGGAAGCGGATTTGCCTTCAGCAGAGAAAAAGGACTCCCAGGGTATCTGCTTCGTGGGAAAAGTGGACCTTCCGGTATTTCTCCAGCAGAAGCTCAAGTCTGTGGAAGGTGACGTGGTAGAAGTGTATGACGCCTTCTATGAAGATTCTCCGCAGTACTGTTTCCTCAGAGATACGATGTCTTCCATCCTGAAGAACCGCTTGGCGGGTGATGCGGAGATGATAACTGATTATATATCAGATGACAAGGCTGCACATTCTCAGGCCGGGGATTATGAGGGAGGCTGCCATGCGGAGTCTGTCTATTCTTATGACAGTATCGGTGCATTGTCAGATGAGGATCTTATGCGCCTGTCCCGTCCGGTTACGTATGAGTCGATAAAATTCGAGACTGAGACATACCGCTCCGGTAAGCGTCATGTCAAGAAAACCCGTTATAAATCAAATCCTTACGGTGCTGTAGTAGGCCGTCACGAGGGAGCCCAGTTCTATACCATCGGTCAGCGTAAGGGCCTGAACATCGGAGGCCATAAGGACTCGCTTTTCGTGATTTCCACTGACATTGAAAACAATATAATATATGTAGGGGAGGGACACCGGCACAAGGGCCTTTCGCGCAGTTGTCTGATGGTCGCGCCTGAAGAAATCCATTGGATCCGGGAGGACTTGCGGATGAAGGACGGAGAAATACGCCGGTACAGAGTGCGTATCCGTTATCGCCAGCCGTTGCAGGATGCGTTGCTGGTCAAGAGGCCGTCGGGTCTGTTCATTCTCTTCGAAACACCGCAGAGAGGCATCACGCCGGGGCAGTTCGCCGTGTGGTATGACAGGGATGAAATGATCGGTTCAGGGGTAATATAAGGAGCATCTTTGCAGGTCTTTCCGGTCTATATTCCTTTTCTCATCAGTCGAGTGCGTCCAGCACACTCCTTCTTCTAAAAGGAATCTACATTTCCGCCTGTTTGGGAGTGCAAATGTACGTAAAAATGAGTTATCTTTGTCAGGATACGAAACAATGATTGATATGAAAGACGCGATAACCGAAAAGGGAAAATGGAAAGTTCTCAAGAGCGAATATCTGTTCCGCCGTCCGTGGCTGACAGTCAGAAAGGACTGCGTGGAGCTCCCTGACGGAAGGCAAAACCCTGAGTTCTACGTACTTGAATATCCCGATTGGGTCAATGTAATCGCATTGACCGATGACGGCAAATTCATTTTCGAAAGGCAGTACCGTCACGGCCTCGGCAAGACATGCTATGAGATTCCTGCCGGCGTGATCGAACCGGGCGAAAGCCCCATGGAGGCTGCAAAACGCGAACTGATGGAGGAAACCGGCTATGGCGAAGGTGAATGGTCCGAGTTCATGACGATCTCCGCAAACCCCAGTACCACCGACAACCTTTCGCATTGTTTCCTGGCAAAAGGCGTCAAGAAAACAGGCTCACAGCACCTTGACAGCACAGAAGACCTCGAAGTCGTGCTCCTGAACGAAGCCGACGTCCGAGATCTCCTCATCAATGACCAGCTCAAGCAGGCCCTCATGGCCGCTCCCCTCTGGAAATACTTTTATCAGCAGAAATAGTCCGCCGGACAACAGTATAACAGTATATACATCCGACTGACAACAGCATATATTAAAAAGGCATTGGAACAGATGGGGCGGAGCGCACTCTTTTTGGAGCGTAGCCACGCTGTTCCAATGCCGATTCAATAAGAATTATTCTACCTGGATTACAAGCAGTGCAACTGCTGCTTATTTATATAGGAAGGCGAAGTGACCGGGGATGTTGCCGGTGCGGACAGACCATTTGAGTTTGCCGGCATTGGTATAGCAGAAGAGCTTGCCGCTGGCGGTGAAGTCCGGTGAATCAGCTATGTAGATGTCGCCATTGGACGGATTTACTGATATCGCGTACGGAGCCTTGACAGAAGCGTCGGAACCGTCTGTGATAATCTTGTCAGATGACACTGCACCCGTATTCACATTGACCTTGGCATATGAATAAGTAGCCTTATAGTTCGCATCATATGCAGTGCCAATGAGATACAGCTCACCCTTGTAATATGCCATAGAGGAAACAGGAAAATCAATCGACGATGCAAGCGCATATTTGCCGTCCTTCGCTTTCAGGCAACTGAGCTTGCCGCTGAAAGAAGACACCCAGAGATTGCCGTTCTCATCCTCCAGCATTTTCTGCAGATTCGGAACCACCTCAATAGTGTAATCCACAGACATTGATGCCAGATCCACGACAGAAACCGTATTGTCATATCCAGCACGAAAGCCGCCGGAATTGGCCACATAAGCCTTTCCGCCCTTGATTACAAGCTGTTCAGGCTGGTATCCCACAGACACTTCCCCGGTAATCTTGTAAGTATTCAGGTCAATACGATAGACAGCGCCTTTCTGGTCAGGCGTCTCCAAAGGCTTCAAGGCAACATAAGAAGTCACATAGGCACAATCCCCGTCAAAAGCAATCGAGCGGCAGTTAGGAATATCCACCTTGGCAATGCGCTTCACCGAATTGGCTCCGAGGATTTCCACTTTATGGGAATTGTTCACCACAACGAACAACTTGCCGTCATAGACCTGCACATCATTTCCTGCATCACCAAGACCCTTCACGACATCCGGATTGTAGTCAGTATAGATATCCCTGATATAAGACGAAGTGCGGAAATTGAAAAAGTCCAGCTGAGCCTTGTTGCTGCCAAAGTTGCCTTCATTGAGCACATAAAGTCCCACAGGATTCGCTCCTGGTTCCGCCGGAGTATCCACGATTTCATAATCAGACGGTGTAATGTCAGTTCCTGGATAAACCGGGACCTCGTCCTTGCGGCAGGCAGTAGCGGCCGCAACAGCAAAAGTCAGCACCAATGCCGCCTTGCCAAAAAAGTCAAATTTAGTCTTCATACGTATAAATAAGTTTAAAACAATTCATAACCAACTGTCAGTCTGAAGTTTATCCCTGGCATAGGATAATTCAGGACCACCTCGTAATCCTGATTGAACACATTGTTCACTTCCGCAGTGATTTTCAGGACATTGGCCTTCAGCTTCATCTTCTTCTGCAGCGACAGGTCACTCGTGTACCACGGCTGGAGATAGTTCTTCCGGGTATTTTCCTTGTGGCTGTACCGCCCTCCCGTGTACAGGAAACTGTAGTTCAGACTCCATCCCGAGTACTCCGCTGACAAAACCGCAGAACCACTGTGCTCAGGAGCGTACGGAATCTGATTCTTGTAGTAGAACGTGGTCTTGTCCGTAATGTCTATCGCCTTCTGGAACGAGTACTGCAGCCTTGTGGTCAATCTTACCTTAGATATATCTACGGCCACGTCAGCGGCCACATCCACCCCACGGATATCCACTTTTCCGAGATTCAGCATTGTCCAGCGGAACTGCTGCCCGTTGGGATAAGCTATTATCTTGTCTTTCACCATATTCCAATATGCATCGGCAGACAGGTGGACGGTGCAGAAAGAGAACCGGTCTGAGTACTCTGTCCCCAGATTCGTCTGGAATGTGCTCTCCGGCTTGAGCAGAGCATTTGCGGAATTAGTATAATAGAGGTCATTGAACGTCGGCATCCGGAATGAGCGTTTGGAGAACGCCCTTATATACAACTCCTTGTTTCTCAAGAGCTTATATGACACATAGAATGCCGGGGACAGCTCCGAACGCTTGTCATTGACATTATCAAATTCCCTGGACCTGTCGCTGACGAACTGGCCGAATGCGCTTCCCTGCATCTTCAGCCTTCCGAAGTCGAACGAGGCGGCGAGCGAAACCATATTGGTCAGCCTGTATGGGCGGGGAAAAACAGCATTTCCGGACATGTAATTCGCGACATCCAGGCTGTTCCACTGGAAGTCATAGGACAATGAAACATCCATCCGGCTGAACGCCTGCCACATATTCGCAGTCGAGAAATACAGTTCATTCTGGCGATATGTGTTGGTGACATGCAATGAACGGCTGTCCTTGTCTTCGTAGAAAGTGTAGTCGTAGGCATATCTGGCATTGAACATTGACCTGAATTTCCTGCTCCAGACATTCACTGCCCTGCCCTGCACGAAGAAATTGTCATCACGCATACGCTCTCCGTTACGGAAGACATTGCTCACGATGGCACCTGGCACTCCCCTGTCCGAATGGTAGTTATAGGCACGGACGGACCAGTTGCCGGTCTTGGTCTTGCCGTAGAGGGCAGCTTCAGAGCGGACAGAAAAGATGTCCCCGTTGTGCCTGACAGCCGTAGTATCATAAGATAGGCGGCCGAGCTGGTCATATCCGCGGCACCTGAACCGATAACGCCCGGAAGCATTGGTCAGACCGGACGAAACGGTAAGCGAAATGTTGTCCGAAAGACGGAATGCGACTGACGCAGAGGGATTCAGAAGGCCGAAGGAGCCTGTTTTCAATGTAGCCTTTACATTGACCTTGCGCCCTTCTGAAAATACCGGACGGGCAGACTGGAGATAGATGGACGAGGATGCGCCGAAATCCTTTGCAGGCTGGAAGATATCACTTTTCTGGCCGTTGTAAAGCGAGATTTCGCCTATTTCGTCGAGGGAAAAGCGGCCGAGGTCCACCTGACCGTTCTGCGCGTTGCCGATCTGGAGTCCGTCATAGAAAACAGCCGTATGAGCCGCACCCAACGATCTGACATTCACGGTCTTGAGTCCTGCAACTCCCCCATAATCCTTCAGCTGGACACCGGAAAAATAGCGCACCGCGTCAGCTACTGACAGGCTGTTCAGCCTTTCCAGTTCGTCTCCTGTCAATGTCTGGGCGGGTATGGTCTCACGATATTTCGGCAAGGCCGGTACTGCCACAATCACCGATTCCTTCAGGAGACGTACCGTATCTGCCTTTTCAGACATGGATACGACAGGCTCCTGCGCCGCGACTGTAATACAGAACGTGCACAAGGCTGAAAGACATGATGAGATTCTGTTCATCGGTGACCTGACTATTCTACAAAACATCACCGATTCCGCGCCAGAAAAGGCAGCAGACATACAGAGCAACATGCGGACAGCTCACACACTCCGCACCGATGCACCAGCCGCCCGTCCTCCGCAGGCGGAACCGATGTAACAATATGCAAAGAGGCATTCTGACTTGTCTTCCTGAAAGACTTACAGTAGCGGGAACTGCCACGGATTCACACCGTGTTTCCCTCCCACGGACAGGATTCCTGTCAATGTACCTGCGGCACTGCTGTCCGCAAGGCTTTGCATACAGACTGCGAATATAGTAAAAAAACAGGCAGGATTGAAGTCCCGCCATAAAAAAAACGGATGGCTTAAGTCAACCGACTCGAGCCATCCGCTATAAGAAACGTCAATCAAGACTTATTTTGCAATCTCAGAGTACTTTTCGTACTTTGTCTGATTCTCGGCAGATTCCTCACGGAAACGGTAGAATGCATTCTTGAGGTAAGAAGCGATACCTGCCTTGATGTTGGCATCCTTGGTGATTTCGAAGGCTTTCTCGAACGGAGCGATACAAGACTTCAGACTTTCCTCGAATTCCTTTACCAGTGCCATATATTTGGCATCGTCGATTTCCTCCTGAGCCTTGGTCTGGAGCTCGATTGCCCGGTTGTAGAACATTGTGCCTTCGCCGATGAAGCCATATTCATATTCAGGATTGATCTTGGCGCACTCTTCATAAGCTACTACAGCCTTGTCGATCTGACCGAGCTGTGCACGGATGTTACCCTCAACATAGAAGAGAGAAGCATTGTTAGGCTCGTTTGCCTTAGCCTTGTCGAGAAGACCGAAGAGAGTCTCAGGATCCTCGTTGTTCTTCAGATAGTAGTTGATGAGACCGATGAGAATGCTCTGGCTCTGAGGAAATTTGCTGAAACCTTCCTCGAGGTATTTCTTGGTGTTCAATGTGTCCACCTCAGCGAGTCTTGCGAAAACCTCACCACCTTCGTAATAGTAACCGAGGTCATAGCATCTCTTGAAGAATTTGAGCGCTCTCTCGTTGTCCTTGGCTGCCATTGCGGTGAAACCGGCATTGTAGATGACGCTTGTATCAATCTTTGAAAGCGGAGCAAGTGCCTCTACATCAGCAGCTTTCTCGAAGAGTTTGCTGGCTGTGGCAACATCGCCGAATGTGTATTTGTTGAAAGCCTCTGAAACATATTTCTGGCCGATGTAGTCAAATGCAGCAGCCACATCCTTGTCTTTGGCATGCTTCTCATCGAGTTCATAAGCTTTCTGATATGCTTTGACAGCTCTTTCGAGTGCATCTTCATAAACCGGCTTGGTCACCTCGATGATGACGAGCTGGCCGTTCTGGTTGAAATAAAGATTCTTGTCAGCATACACGTCCTTGGTGTATCTCTCGTTATTGACAGTAACCTCCTCTGATGAAACCGGTTTCTCTGAACCCATCATGAGAGTAAGCTCTGTCTTGTTAGAACCAGGAAGGATGTTTCCTGTAGGAGCGTCATAGGCCTTTACATATTCCTGACCGAGCTTCAGCCAGGTAGCTGTCTTCACAGCCTTCTTGACATTCTGTGTTGCAGCTTCCGCAGCTTCTACAGACTTCTTGACGTCAGCAGCAGATTTTACTTGTGCATCAGCCACCTGAATAGCGGCGAACATCGCCAATGCGAGAAGAATTTTTTTCATATCTGATATTTTTTCAATGTTAGTATTCAACTATTCAGCAGATTCCGGTGCAGCTTCCGGAGCATTTCCCTCCCCGGTCTGTCCTTCATTCTGTTCCGGAACATCTTCCTCATCGCTCTTCGCAACTACTGACACGGAAGCGATGGAGTCATTGTCCCTGATGTTTATAAGTTTCACACCCTGGGTGTTACGTCCTGCAAGTTTGATATCGGAAACCGCCATCCTTATGATGAGCGCGCTCTGAGTGATGATCAGCAGGTCATTCTCTTCCGTCACATTCTTCAGAGCCACCAGCTTTCCGGTCTTGTCGGTGATGTTCATCGTGCGTACACCCTTGCTGCCACGGCTCGTCTTGCGGTACTCTTCGAAGTCCGTACGCTTTCCAAGACCTTTCTCGCCAATCACAAGAAGCGTATGCGCTGAAGCATCCTCAGCCTCAGGTTCATAGCATACCATACCGATAACGTAGTCATCCTCATCAAGATTGATGCCACGCACTCCGGTAGCGGTCCTGCCGAGAGGTCTTGCATCTGATTCATCGAATCTTACGCATCTTCCGTTACGGCTCGCGATAAGCACTTCCGACTTGCCGTCGGTGAGGATAGCCTCGAGCAACTCGTCTCCCTCGCGGATATTGACGGCATTGACACCTTTCTGGCGCGGTCTCGAGTAAGCTTCGAGAGAGGTCTTCTTGATGATGCCCTCCTTGGTCGCGAGAATGATGTAGTGATTGTTGATATATTCCTCGTCCGTCAATGTCGGTACATTGATGATGGCCTTGATCTTGTCATCCGGAATGCTGAGAACGTTCTGGATGGCGCGGCCCTTGGATGAACGGGAACCCTCAGGAACTTCGTAAACCTTCAGCCAGAAGCATCTGCCCTGCTCAGTGAAGAAGAGCATCGTGCTGTGCATATTGGCCACGTACAGGTGCTCGATGAAATCCTCATCCCTTGTAGCACTGCCCTTCATGCCTACGCCTCCACGGTTCTGTGTCTTGTACTCTGCAAGCGGGGTCCTCTTTATATATCCGAAGTGGGAAATCGTAATCACCTCATCATCATCGGCATAGAAGTCCTCAGGATTGAACTCTTCCGCGTTAGGTACGATTTCAGACCTTCTCTTGTCGCCGTATTTGGCTTTGAGTTCCTGGGTTTCGCTCTTGATGATATCCATCTGCATTGCAGGATTTGCAAGTACATCATTGCACCATGCAATGAATTTCTCCAGTTCGTCGTACTCTGCCTGGAGTTTCTCTCTTTCGAGTCCGGTGAGCTGACGGAGCTTCATCTCCACGATGGCTGTCGCCTGTGCATCGGAGAATGCAAATGTACTGATCAATGTAGATTTGGCCTCTTCGACAGTCTTGGAAGCCCTGATGATTCTGATGATCTCGTCAATAACATCGATGGCCTTGATGAGACCTTCGAGGATATGGGCTCTCTTCTGGGCTTTTTCCAGGTCGAACTTGGTCCTTCTGACTACGACTTCGTGCCTGAAGTCCACGAACACCTTTATTATATCCTTGAGGCTCAATGTCCTTGGACGGCCCTTGACGAGTGCCACATTGTTTATGGCGAAACTTGACTGGAGAGGAGTGTATTTGAACAGCGTGTTCAGGACGACATTGGAATTGGCGCCCTGTTTCACTCTGAAAATCACTCTCACGCCTTCGCGGGAAGTCTCGTCGTTCATATAGGTAATGCCCTCGATCTTCTTGTCATCGACCATCTGGCCGATTCTCTCGAGCATCTCCTTCTTGTTCACCATGTACGGAATCTCGGTGACAACGATGGTCTCACGGCCGTTGTTGTCCACTTCAATCTCCGTCTTTGCGCGCATGACCACTCTTCCTCGGCCTGTCTCATAAGCCTCCCTGATGCCCTGAATGCCCTGAATGATGCCTCCGGTAGGGAAATCAGGACCTTTGATGTAGTGCATCAGGCCGT
>ENA-OPVT01000661-OPVT01000661.1-human-gut-metagenome-genome-assembly--contig:-NODE-661-length-25041-cov-2.037941_pt1 | contig 25041 bp, 26 predicted proteins | sample MGYA00241499_ERZ501990 | MGnify/ENA primary metagenome ERZ501990 (study PRJEB25962, sample SAMEA2042104) | human gut metagenome | biome: human gut; feature: human-associated habitat; material: faeces...
GATCGTACCCCTCCTCTCTACATTTTTTTACAATATTTGGAAATCTCTTTGTAATATCTATACCCTTTTCAATAATAGGTCTCATATCCAACCAAACAAACTCTGTATTATCCTTAGCCATTTGTTTTCTTATAGCTGCTGTCAATCTATCTCTAGGAATAAGTTCATCTGTAAAACGTTGAAAATTTTTATCATAGAGCAATGCCCCTTCTCCCCTTACAGATTCAGAAACTAGGAAACTTCTTCCCTTTTCCTTAGTAAATAAAGTTGTAGGGTGAATTTGAATATAGCTAATATCCTTTAATTTTACATTGTGTTCTGCTGCTATTGCAAGAGCATCTCCAGTAAGATGTGGGAAGTTTGTTGAGTGTTCATATACCCCACCAAGTCCCCCTGTTGCTAAAACTAAGTTTTTACAATAAACAGCTTGAACTTTTCCATCATCACTTTCAATAATTCCACCAACACACTTATTGTTATCACTTATAATATCCAAAAGAGTTGTATTAGTTAAAAGTGTTATATTTTTTTTCTTTAATACATGAGATAAAAGTTTTTGTGTAATCTCTTGTCCTGTAATATCATCGTGATAAGCTATACGAGGTTTTGAGTGAGCCCCCTCACGAGTATAAAGCATCTCACCATTTTTAGTAGCAAAATTCACATCATAACCAATTAATTGATTGATAGTATCTCTTGATGAGTTAATCATTATCTCAACAGACTCTTTCTTATTTTTATAGTGTCCAGCTTTTAAAGTATCTTCAAAAAAGCTATCAAAATCATTTTCATCTCTTAAAACACAGATTCCACCTTGAGCTAAGAAAGAATCACTCTCTTCTAAAGTAGATTTTGTTATCATAAGAATACTCATATCTTCAGGTAGATGAAGAGCTGTAAAGCATCCCCCTGCTCCTGTTCCTGCTATAATTACATCATAATTTCTATTCATTTTCCTTTTCTCCTATTATTTAGAAAGCTCTAACATCTTTTCTAGTGGTTTATAAGCTTTTTCAATCTCATCTTTTGTCAATCTAACTTGAGGTTCATTAGTTTCAAATGCTTTTATAATCTTATCTAAACTTATTTTTTTCATATCTTTACATTGAAATTCTTTTGGCATATAGAACTTTTTATCTGGATTATTTAATCTTAATTCATATAAAATCCCATCTTCAGTACTAATGATAAACTCTTTATCACTGCTATTTGCCACAGCTTTAATTATTCCAGATGTACTTCCTATATAATCAGCTAGTTCAACTACCTCTTTTTGACACTCTGGATGTACCATAACTTTAGCCTCTGGGTGAAGTTCTTTCAGTTTTAAAATATCCTCTTTAGTTACCTTAGCATGTATAGGACAACATCCATCATTTAAAATAATATTCTTTTCTGGAACTTGAGTTGCCACATATCTACCTAGATGTTGGTCTGGTATAAAGAATATATTCTTGTTTGGTAAATTTTTAACTATCTTTAAGGCATTTGCTGAAGTTACACATACATCAGAGTATGATTTTAGTTTTGCAGTTGAGTTTACATAACAAACTACTGCTACATCTTCATTGTTAACTTTTACCTCTTGTATCTTCTCAATACTAGCCATATGTGCCATTGGGCAATCTGCCTCAGCATCTGGAAGAAGTACAGTTTTCTCTGGATTAAGTATCTTTACACACTCTCCCATAAATGAAACTCCACACATAACTATTACATCTTCTTTTAGCTCTCTAGCTTTTTCACTTAAAAAATATGAATCCCCTATATAGTCAGCAACCTCTTGCACCTCTGGTTCTGTATAATAATGTGCAAGGATTACACCATTTTTTTCTCTCTTTAATTCATTTATTCTCTCTATCTTTTTATTCAAGGGTTCTCCTCCTGTATATACAATAAAATTTACATATGTCTTGTCACTAAATAAGAGTATAGCACATTGAAATATATTTTATCAAGAGAATATTTTGGAAAAAATATAGAAAAGTAGTATAATAGTATTGCAAATTTAATATATAGGAAGTGAAAATATGAAAGTAGATGTTATACTTACAGCTGGAGAGATAAAAGCTGAAAAAATTAAGGATAAAATTGTAGTAATCATTGATGTGTTGAGAGCAACAAGTGTTATGGTAACAGCTATTGCCAATGGAGCAAAGGCAATATATCCATATAAAGATATAGAAAGTGTATTGGAAAATTGTAAAAAATCTAATTCATATGTTTTAGGTGGAGAGAGAAAGGGGCTTAAAATAGAGGGATTTGATTTTGGAAATTCCCCTCTTGAATATACAAAAGAAATGGTTAATGGTAAAGATGTGTTTATGACTACAAGCAATGGAACAAGAGCCATTGAAAGTTCTGCCAATGGTTCAAAAAAACTTTTTATAGCTTGTTTTTTAAATATTGAAAGTGTAGTTAATAAATTAATAGAGGAGAATCAAGATACAGTGATAATCTGTTCTGGTACTAATGATGAGTTCTCTCTTGATGATGCTCTATGTGCTGGAGAGATTGTAAGAAGATTAGCTGAAAAAGTAAAAGATATTAAACTTAGTGATATTAGCTTAGGTGTTAAGATTATTGCTGAAAATTCAAAGGGAATAGAGAATACATTAACTGGAAGTAAGCATTTTGAATATCTAAAATCAATAGGTTTCTATGGAGATATGAACCATTGCTTTAGTGTAGATAAGTTTGATATTGTTCCTGAATATAAAGATGGTGTTATAAAGAATTAATCATATCTATGAAATTTTTTTCAAAAAAGTGAAAAAAATATATACAAAAAATAAAAATTGATATATAATTGTATGTAAACACTTTTTTGTAAGGAGGATTTCATGGATAAATTTAATAATATATTAAAACAGGAAATTGATGATTTCCGTAACTTGGGGCATAGATTTTTAAAGAAAGAGATTTCAGTGGGAGATTTTAAAGGAAAATCAGGTGGTATGGGAGTTTATGCTCAACGTGGTGGAGAAAAATTCATGATAAGACTTCGTACTAACTCTGGAATTCTTCCTTTAGAACATCTAAAATTAATAACAACATTTTTAGACAGATACAATATTCCACGTTTACATTTGACAACAAGACAAGCTATTCAATTACATGATTTAGGAATTGATGATGTTTGTGATATTATGAGTGAATCAATTGATCACAATCTTTATACTCGTGGTGGAGGTGGAAACTTCCCAAGAAACGTATCACTTTCAGTTATGTCTGGAGTTGAAAAAGGGGAGTATTTTGATGTGACACCTTTTGCACATGAAGTAAGCAAATATTTAATGGGGCAAATCACGACTTACAAACTTCCTAGAAAACTGAAAATAGCTTTTTCTTCTAGTGATAGAGATGATTCAAATGCAACTCTTAACGATTTAGGATTTATGGCAACTGTAAAAGATGGGCAACCATTCTTTAGATTATTTATAGCAGGAGGTCTTGGAGGTAATCCAGCACCATCTCTTCATTATGATAAATTAGTAGAGCCAAAAGATATTCTTTACCATGTAGAAGCTATGACTCAACTATTTATGGCAGAAGGGGATTATCAAAATAAAGCAAAAGCTAGAACTAGATATATTCCTAGAAGAATGGGAATAGAGGCTTTCTTTGAGTGCTATGAAAAACATTTAGCTGAGGTAAAAACAAAATTAAACTTAGATGTGAATATTCCTGTTGAACTTTCAACAACTTTAGAGAAATATAACCACACTTTAAAAGAAGATTCTTGTATTATACCTCAAAGACAAGATAATCTATACTCTATGGTACTTCATCCATTAAATGGACAACTACTATCTACAACTTTTAAAACTCTTGTGGAGTTTTTAGATAGAAATCCTAACTGTGAAGCAAGACTTAGCATGAATGAAAACATCTATGTTAGAAACTTGACTGAAGAGCAGATAAAAGAGCTTTTAGAGTTAACAAAAAATGTTAGAATGTCAAATAAAGTACAACAAAGTGTAAGTTGTATAGGAGTTCCTACTTGTCAAATGGGAATTGAGCAAAGTCAAAAACTTTTAAGTAATATATTAAGCTATCTAAAAGAAAGCAATATCCCTGAAGAGTATATTCCATCAATTCACATATCAGGTTGTCAAAACTCTTGTGCAAGACATCAAGTTAATGAAATTGGTTTTGCTGGGGGTAAAAGAAAAGTTGGAGATGCTTTAGAAGACGTTTTTGATCTATATGTTGGTGGTATTTTCAGCAGAGAAAAAACAATGCTTGGTGAAAAAATAGGAACAATTATAGATAGAGATATCCCTAAATTTATAGGTGATTTAGGTATTAAATTAGCTGAGGAAAAGATCTCTTTTAGAAGTTTCTTAGAGAGAAAAGAGGAGTTTTTAGAAATAGTTAAACCTTATTTAATTTAATAGCAACAAAAAGAGAGTTCGTGTAATGAACTCTCTTTTTTCAATTATTTAACTTCATTAACAAGAGGTTTCCCCTCAATAAAATCTTTTATATTATCAAGGGTAGTTTTTGTAATTGCCTCAACTGCTTCCTCTGTAAAGTAAGCTTGGTGAGAAGTTATAAGCACATTGTGGAAAGAAAGAAGTCTTCCAAGAATGTCATCTTCTATAACTTTATCTGATAGATCTTCAAAGAAATACTCAGCTTCCTCTTCATAAACATCAAGAGCAGCAGCTCCAACTTTTTTATCTTTCAATGCCTCAACTAAATCAACAGAGTCAATTAATCTTCCTCTTCCAGTATTAACAATCATAACTCCATCTTTCATTTTAGACATTGATTCTCTATTGATAATATATTTAGTTTCCTTTGTCAATGGACAGTTTAAAGATATAATATCAGAGTTTGCATAAAGAGTATCTAAATCTACAAACTCAAAACCTAACTCTTTAGCCTTATCATAGTTTGGATATGGATCATAAGCAATTACATTCATTCCAAATCCTCTTAATATTTTAATAAGAATTTGAGCAATTTTCCCAGCTCCTATAATTCCAGCAGTTTTCCCATGTAAGTCAAATCCCATAAGTCCACTAATTGAAAAGTTCCCCTCTCTTGTACGAACATATGCTTTATGAATCTTTCTATTTAAAGCTAAGATCATACCCATAGTGTATTCAGCTATTGAGTAAGGAGAGTAAGCAGGAACTCTCACCACTTTAAATCTATCTTTTATATTTCTTAAAGAGATATTGTTATACCCAGCACATCTCATAGCAAGGAGTTTTACCCCATTTTCAGCTAAAATATCAATTACCTCTTTATTAATTGTATCATTTGCAAAAGCACATACAATCTCATACCCCTTTGAAAGATCTGCACTTTCCTCATTTAATTTCCCCTTTAAGAATTTCATTTCTAAGTTATAATCTTTCCCAAATCTTTTGAATAACTCTTTATCATATGATTTGATATCATAGAACAATACTTTTTTCGCTTCCATTTAAGTCCTCCATTTCTGTTTGTGGATAGATTATATCATCTTTAGAAACTTTTTCCTAACAATTCTTTATTTTTTAAATAAACAATATGTTTTAATACAAATTTTGTCTTTTTTGTTCTAATTCAGTAGTTTTTATTCTATTTATTTTTCACTCTATAAACATAAAAAAAGCCTTCTATAAGAAATTTAACTTATAGAAAGCTTTTTATTATTGGTCTAAAATATCCTATCTTATTTTACTTATATAATGTGTATAAACATATGTTTTTCCTGTCTAATATCTTCTGGCGTTTTTGTTGCCTTAGAGTTATTAAGTTAGAGAAATTTAATTATTAAACTATAACCCTCTTTAATCTAGGGCTTAATAGACATATTAACTCAACAATATGTACATTTAGTTTAAAAAAAACATCATTAAAATCAGGATAAAGAATAACTTCATCTCCGATTTTAACACTTTCATCTACTTGGATAAAAGAGTTATCCATAGTGATTGAATTTATTATAAATTTTTTTCCATTTATTACACATTGAGTAAATGTATTAAGTTTTAAAAATCCATCTCCATATCCAATTTTAATCTTTGCAATATTCTCATCTCCAACTATTTTAGTGCTCTCCTTAGTTGAATAAGCTAGATATTTCTTGTTTTTTAGTTGACGAATACTATCAATTTTTCCCTTTAAAGTTAAAACTTGCTTTATATTTTCCATATGTATTCCCGGCTCTTGAATACCATATATATAGATTCCCGGTCTAATATGAGTAAAAAAGTTGCTGTTTCCATGTAGGTATATTCCCTCACTATTTTGAATATGTGTCATTTGAAATCTATCTTTTCCTAAAAATAGAATTACTTTTTTAAACTCTTCAATTACCTCTGCTCCTTCATCTTTTTCTAAAGCATACAGATGTGAATATATTCCACTAAATTTAAGATCATATTTTTCAATATACTCTTTTAGCTCTTCAACCTCTTGAAAGAAGATCCCATTTCTCCCAAAACCAAAATCTATTTTTATCTGTATCTGTTCAGTTGGAACTCCCTTCTCAACCATATTTTTTAAATCTTCAAAAGTATTGGCTGATAGTATAATTCTGCTATCTAAATTAGGATAATCCTCTTGATCAACAGTTTCAAAAATTAAAATTTTACAATCTTTTAAATTTTCATTTTCTAAAATTTTATACCCCTCACATAGACGAGCCACAGCAAACTCTTTAACTCCACTCTCATATAAAATAGATGATACAATATTAATATCATGCCCATAAGCATTGGCTTTTAAAACTGGCAACAGTTTTGAGTTATAAGTTTTTTGCAGATAATTGTTATTATAAATTAGATTTTCTTTAGATATCTCAATATAAAATGGATTTGAACTCATAATTTACTCCTTAAATTCCATATTTCTCTTTTAATTTATCAATAGTTCCATCATTTAGCATCTCTTGTAAAATTGTATTTACTTTATTATGAACCTCTGTATCTTTTAAATTAAATGCCATAGCTTTATCTTCACCAGTTACCTCTCCAACTATTTTTATCTCTGGATTATTTTTAACATAGCTTTCAGCTACCTTACTATCAAATAATATTGCATCAATTTTTTGAGATTTTAATGCTAATACAGATGCTGTATTACTTGAAAATGGAACAATTATTGCATCTGGAAACTTCCCTTTTATAATATCAGCCTCTGTTGTTCCCAATTCAACACCAAATTTCTTGTTGTTAAACTCTTCTATTGAAGTAGTAGAATTACTTTTTAAAGCAATTAAAGATACCGCTGGTTTAATGTATGGAACAGAGAAGTTTACATATTTTTGTCTCTCCTCATTCAATGTCATTCCAGCAATTACCATATCTACTTTTTTAGATTGTAAAGCAGAGATTAAACCATCAAAGTTCATATTTACCCATTCATATTTAAACTTTCCTCTCTTAGCTATCTCATCCATTATATCTGCATCAAATCCCTTTATCTTTCCATCTTCTATATACTCATAAGGTGGAAACTCTGCATTAGTACCCACTTTGTAAACAAGCTCTTTACTATCTTTTCCACAAGCTATAAGTAATACACCTAATAAAAATGCCAAAATAATCTTTTTCATAAAATCATCCTCCTAAAAAATTGTAAATAAAAAAATACCATCCTTATATAGACGGTATTTCTAAAAATAAAAAATATATATCAAATCAAAAAATATTAATAGAATAAAGTCAATTAAGGAAAATAAAACAGTATTTAATTGTATAGTTTATTTTCCTGTTCCTTAACATCATTCTACCTCCATTTAGTAATTTATTAAATGTAACCTATCACAAATCTTTTTATTTGTCAATAATTTTTTTGTATATAAAAATTGTATATCTGCATTTAATTTTTTATATTATCATTTTTTTAATTGTGATATTAAAATCTTAGAAAATAATTTTTTAAATTGAGGTGATCAATATGAAGATTGTAATAAATAATGGATTTGTTATAGATCCTAAAAATAGTATTAATGATTATCTAAATTTAGAGGTTACAGATGGAAAGATAAGTAAAATATCTAAAGATAAACTTGTTGGAGATTGTGAGATAGATGCTAAAAATCTATGTGTAACACCAGGATTTATAGATATTCATATGCACGAAGATATTATGAAAGATGGAAAGATACAGATTGATATTTTTGAGAGAAAATGGGAGTTACCACAGCAGTTGGAGGAAACTGTGGTATAGGTCCAAATAATATTGGTGAATATTTGAAGGAGTATGAGAAAAATCCTCTTATAAATTTTAAAATGTTACTTCCTCATAAGGTTTTAAGAGATCATATAGGAGCAGAGGATAGATATGTCTCTCTTTCATCAGATGAGATTGAAAAGATGTATAGATATGGGGAAAAGTTAATAAAGGAAAACAATCTTTTAGGTATTAGCTTTGGAATTGAGTATATTCCTGGTATAAACAGAGAGGAACTTGTAAATCTAGCTAAATTAGGGAAAAATAAGATAATAGCTGTTCATCTGAGAAAAGATGGAGATGATATTATAGAGTCTTGTGAGGAGTTTTTTGAAATTGCCAAATATGTAAACTCACATTTTCAAATATCACATATTGGTAGTATGGCTGGATATGGACAAATGGAGAAATTTTTAAACTATATTCAAGATAAAATTAATAATGGTTTGGATATAGGTTGTGATTGCTATCCTTACACTGCTTTTAGCACTCACATTGGATCTGCTGTATTTGATGATGGATATATTGAATCTCATGGTGGTGACTACTCTAAATTAGAGGTTTTAGATGGAAAATACAAGGGGCAAAGATGCACAATAGAGATTTTTAATAATCTACGTAAAAATTCACCAGATACTTTAGTGGCTGGTCATTTAATGGTTGATGAGGATATTAAAATAGCTTTTCAAAATAAAAATGTAGTTGTTGCAAGTGATGGCCTTCTTTCAGAAAGTGGAAATGGACACCCTAGAGCTGTTGGAACTTTCCCTAAATTTTTGAGAAAATATGTGTTAGATGATAAGATTATGAGTTTATCAGAGGGAGTTGCCAAGGTTACTAGCCAACCAGCAGATCTTTATGGACTTGAGGCTGGAACTCTTTCAATTGGAGCTAGTGGAGATATTACAATTTTTTCATTGGATGAGTTAAAGGATAATGCCACTTTTGAGAAATTAATCTCACCTAGTGGGATAAAATATGTGCTAGTTAATGGAAAGATAGCTTTAAAGGATGGTGAGATAATCTACTAATAGCTTTTTCTTGCTTAGAAATTTTTTTACTAACCAGAGTAAAAGAGTTTATTTTATAATTTTTCAAATATTGTATTTAGCTCTAATTGTGGTATAATATTGTTATAAAAGAAAAGGAGAAAATTGTGAGTACAAGAGAAGAGAGAATTAAAAATAAATTTGTTGGAGCACATGTTTCCACAACTGGTGGAGTTTTCAATGCTCCAAAGAATGCTAAGGAGATAGGAGCAAGAGCTTTTGCTCTATTTCTAAAAAATCAAAGACGTTGGGATGCAAAACCATATACAGATGAAGATATAGCTAAATTTAAAAAAGCTATGGTTGAAAATGGTTATAGTGCTGATTATGTACTACCTCATGACAGTTACCTTATCAATTTAGGAGCAGAGGATATAGAAAAGAGAGAAAAATCATTAAATGCCTTTATTGATGAGATGAAAAGATGTGAGGCATTGGGGTTAAAATATCTAAATACACACCCTGGAAGCCACTTAAATGAGATCAGCGAGGAAAAGTGTATAGAAAATATTGCTGATTGCATCAACAAGGCTATTGATGCCACAGATTATGCAATAGTTGTATTAGAAACAACTGCTGGACAAGGTTCAAATATGGGATATAAATTTGAACATATTGGAAAGATAATTGAAAAAATTGAGAATAAAGATAGAGTTGGGGTATGTATTGACACTTGCCACTCTCTATGTGCTGGTTATGAGCTTAAAGATGAGGCTGGATATGAAAACACTATGTCAGAGTTTGAAAAACATATAGGGTTTAAATATTTAAAAGCTGTACATCTAAATGATTCTAAATTTGATACTGGAACTAGAAAAGATAGACACGATAGTATTGGTAAGGGTGTTCTAGGTATGGAGTTTTTTGAAAGACTTATGAATGATCCTAGATTTGACAATATACCTATTATTCTTGAAACAATAGATGATACTATTTGGAAAGAGGAGATTGAACTTCTTTATAGTTTAATTAAATAACTCTTAAAACTTTTCTATTTAATTGATTAAGGAGAAAAAAATGCCAGTAATTTGTAGATTTTATGGAATAATAATAAAAATGTATTTTAATGATCATTTACCACCTCATTTACATGCTATTTATGGTGAATATAATGGTATAATTGATTTGAATACTTTTGAAATGTTAGAAGGAGATTTACCAACAAGAGCTTTAAAATTAGTACAAGAATGGACAGAATATTATCAATTAGATTTATTAAAAATGTGGGAAACAAAAGAATTTTTTAAATTGCCTGAATTAAAATAGGAGGTGTTTAATATGAAATTTCCTAAAATAGAAAAAATAGAAGTTTTAGAAAATTATATACTAAAAGTTTTTTTTAGTGATAATAGCATAAAATTATATGACTTTAAACCTAATTTCAAATATCAATTTTTTTCTCAATTAAAAGATTATTCTATCTTTAAAAATGTAGTAGTTGATGTGGGAGGATATGGAATTTCTTGGAATGATGAATGTGATTTAAGTGAGGCAGAACTTTATATAAATGGAAAAAATTTTTAGTAACAAATTAATATAGGAGGTTTTTTATATGGATTTTTTAAGTAGAAGAACAGTGAGAAAGTACAAAGATAAACCAGTTGAAAAAGAAGTGATTATGGAGCTTATGAAAACTGCTTTAGTTGCTCCAAGTGGAAGAAATAGAAGACCTTATGAATATGTAGTTGTAGATGATAAAGAGTTACTACAAAAACTTTCTGTATCTAAAGATGGAGGAGCTGGATTTATGGCAGATGCACCTTTAGCAATTGTGATATTTGTACATGACACACCAACTTGTTTAGATGATGGAGCAATAGCTAGTACAGTTATCCAATTAAAAGCACATGAACTTGGTTTAGGTTCTTGTTGGATTCAAACTATGGGAAAAGTAAACAGTGAAGGACGTTCAACAGAAGATGTAGTTAAAGAACTATTAAATGCACCTGCTGAATTAAAATTACATAATATGATAGCATTGGGATATCCTGATGAAGAAAAGCCTGCTTATACTGAAAGTGAAATAGATATGGCTAAACTTCATTTTAATAAATTCTAATGAATTTTGTCTTTTTTATAAAGACATTTGTAAAAAATTATTGACATTTGTTTTTTTTGGTAGTATTATAAGCATATATTAAAAAACTAAATTAACTAAAGGAGAAAATTATGAAAGTCACTAAAGTTCTTAACAACATAATACATCATCACCATCATAGATAGAGAGTTTGTTTTTATGTTAGACATAGATGCAGACTCTAATTGTAATGCTAAAGAGTCTGTATCTGTGGTGGAACTTAAAGCTTTTATAAATTAGTAAGCCATCTAGATACAATGCTAGATGGCTTTTTTATTTAGAATTAAAGGAGGATTTATTATGAGAAAAGTATTTATGGCCGTTTTAATGATGTTAGCTTTAACTTGTGGAATTGCTTATGGAAAGGATAACTCTTTAGAGGATATTAAGAAAAAGGGATATTTTACTGTGGGACTAGATGCAACATTTGCTCCTATGGGATTTAGAGATGAGAGTGGAGAGCTAGTTGGATTTGATATTGATCTAGCTAAGGAAGTAGCTAAGAGAATGGGTGTTGAGGCAAAATTCAAACCTTGTGAATGGGATGCAATCATATTTGATTTAAGAAGTAAGAATATAGATATGGTATGGAATGGAATGTCTGTTACTGAACAAAGAAAGAAACAAGTTGCATTTACAGAACCTTATCTTGTAGTTGGACAAATCATATTTACTAGAAAGGGAACAGCTCCTGCAAAGATTAATGAATTAGCTGGGAAAGTAGTAGGTGTTCAACTTGGAAGTTCTGGAGCATTGGCAGTAGAAAAAAATCCAATAGCTTCTCAAATCAAAGAAGTTAAAAAATATGCAACAAATGTTGAGGCTCTTCTTGATCTTGAAGCTGGTAGAACAGATGCTGTTGTAATGGATTCTGTTTCAGGACAATATTACAACTCTAAGAAAAATACTCTTACTTACTCTGAAGAATCATTATCTGATGAATATTATGCAGTAGCTTTAAGAAAGGGTGATCAAACTCTTTTAGATGAGATTAACAGACAAATCAATGCTATGAAAGCTGATGGAACATTTGATAAAATTAGTGAAAAATGGCTAGGTACGAAAAATAACTAAGGAGATATAATTTATGAACGAGAATATAATTTTTATTTTAAATGGAATGAAACTGACAATTAATCTTTACATAATAACAATGGTGTTTTCTCTCCCATTAGGGATAATCTTTTCCCTTGGTAGAATATCAAAATCGGCTCTTTTAAATAATTGTATTCAAATCTATACTTGGATATTTAGAGGAACTCCGCTATTGTTACAACTATTCTTTGTTTACTATGGGCTGCCAGTAATTGGAATAACTTTAACTCCATTTACTGCTGCATCAGTAACTTTTATCATCAACTATGCTGCATACTTTTGTGAGATTTTCAGAGGTAGTATCTTAGGAATAGACAAGGGGCAGTATGAAGCTGCTAAAGTTTTAGGGATGAGCTACTCACAAACTATGAGAAGAATCATTATCCCTCAAGCACTTGTTACAGCTCTACCACCTCTTTCTAATGAGGCAATATCACTTATTAAGGATACATCTTTAGTTTCTGCTATTGGAATGGCTGAGATCTTGAGAAACTCTAAAGAGATTGTTACTCGTGACTTCTCAATAACACCATTTATAATATGTGCAGTGATGTACTTAATACTTTCAACAGTTGTTGTGTTATTCTTTAAGAAAATGGAAAAAAAGGTGATGATTTAAGATGTTTATCAAGGTAGAAAATCTATATAAAAAGTATTCTGAAAGTGAAATGATACTGAAAAATGTAAATTTAGAGATAGAAAAGGGAGAGGTAATCTCTATAATTGGGGCATCTGGTGGGGGAAAATCTACACTTCTTAGATGTCTTATAGGTTTAGAGGAGATTGACTCTGGAACAATTGTAGTTCCTGAAAAGAACAAAATGGGAATGGTTTTTCAATCTTTCAATCTATTTCCACATATGACAGCTCTACAAAATATTATGGAATCCCTTATAGTTGTGGATAAGATGGAAAAATCTAAAGCTAAGGAGATAGCCCTTGAGCTTCTTGAAAAGGTTGGACTTAAAGAGAGGGCAAATTTCTATCCAAAAGCTCTTTCTGGTGGACAAAAACAAAGGGTTGCAATAGCTAGAGCATTGGCTAAAAATCCAGAGTTATTGCTATTTGATGAGCCTACATCTGCTCTTGATCCTGAGATGGTAAAAGAGGTTGAGGCAGTAATTGAGGAGCTTAGAAATACAAGTGATATTACAATGGTAATTGTTAGCCACGAGATTGATTTTGTAAATCAAATTTCTGATAGAATAGTTGTTATGGAAAATGGGCAAGTTAAAGAGATTATTGATAACAGAGATAAAAGATAGTTTTATTCCATTTAAAATTATATTCTTGAATAGAAGGTGTAAATATTTTATATATTTCTTATTTAGTTTTAGGCTGAAAGGTATTTAAAATCCTTTTAGCCTTTTTTTATTTAAAAATAATTAAAATATTATTCTCAAATTGTGTTTTTAAAAGTACTTTACAAAAAATTTTTTTTCTTGTATCTTATAATCAAGTTATTAAACAAATATCTGTTTTTATTTGGAGGAAAAATGATAGTTATTATTTTACTTTTTTTATTAATTATATTCCTTATTCCATTGCTTTCTAAGAAAAAAGAACCTACTAAAAAATATAAAAGCTCTGCTGAAATATTAGGAGAAATAGGAGAAAATAAAATAGCACAAATCTTAAACACTCTACCTAAAGAATATCAAATTTTTAATAATATCTACTTATCTAACAATGGTATGACTACTCAAATAGATCATATTGTTGTATCTATTTATGGAATTTTTGTTATAGAAACTAAAAATTATAAAGGGCAAATTTATGGAAATAATAATTCAGAATATTGGACAGAAAATTTTTATGGAAAAACTTATAAATTTTATAATCCAATAAAACAAAATCATTCACATATAAAAGTTTTGCAAAGATTATTAAGAATCCCCTTTGATACTTTTACTTCTATTATTGTTTTTTCAAATAATGCTACTCTTGAATGTAATAATCTAGAGAATGTTATCTACTCACTTGAATTAAAAGAATTTATTCAAGAATTCAAAAAACCTATTTTCAATGTATTAGATGTTAAAAAAATCTCAGATAAACTTTTACAATATAATATTGATAATGAAGATATAAAAGAAGTTCATATAAAAAATGTTCAACAAAAAATATTTGAAAAAGAGGCATTGTTATCTAAAAAAATATGTCCAAAATGTGGTGGAAGATTAGTAGAAAGAAAAGGACGTTATGGAAATTTTTTAGGTTGTAGTAATTACCCTAGATGTAAATTTACTTCTAAATAATTTATTTTAATTGGAAGATTTCAAATAAAAAGGACTGTTATAATTGATAATTCAACAATTACAACAGTCCACAAAATTATTATTTCATAACTTCAACAACATCAGGAACAATTACCTTTGCTTCAGTAGCAGCTAAATTTTATTGAGGGGATTTAATTTTAATATAAAAAAAGCTCTCTATGATTTTATTTTTATCATAGAAAGCTATTTTAATATTTATTCTATTTTAATGTTACTCTTACTTTTTCAATTCTATTTTCCTTTGTTTCCTCTATTTTTAATTTTAATTTATTAGTTTCTAACTCTTTTCCCTCACACTCTTTGTTAGGAACTACTCCAAGAATGGAAGTTATATACCCTGATAAGGTATTATATCCTTGACTTTCAATATTTGTTCCAAACTTTTCATTTAACTCATCTAAGGAGATTAAGCCACTTACTACATATGTAAACTTATCAACTTTTGTTATTTGTGGAGAACTTATATCATGCTCATCCTCTATCTCTCCCATAACCTCTTCCACTAAATCTTCCATTGTAACTATTCCTGCAAATCCACCATATTCATCTATAATAATTGCCATTGATTTTCTGTTTCTCTGCATATCTTTAAAAAGTTCATCTATTTTTTTACTTTCAGGAGCAAGATAAGGCTTGTGTAAAATCTGTTTTATATCTATATTATCAAAACCTTTTTTCCTTGCTTCTATCACTACATCTTTCATATGAAGTATACCAATTATATTATCAATAGTGTTTTGATAAACTGGTATTCTTGCATATTTTTTAGAAAGAAGTTCATCTATATATTCAGTTACTGGAACATCTATATTTACCATGTACACATCTGTTCTAGCAATCATTATCTCTTCTGTTGTTATATCGTCGAATTCAAATATTGAATTTATCATCTCTTTTTCAGTTTCATTAAAAACTCCATTAGCCTGTCCAGCTTCTATCATAGATCTAATCTCTTCTTTTGATATATTTTCTTCTAATTTTTCATCTTTCATTCCCAATAGATGCAAAACAAAATTAGTTGAAAGAGATAAAAGTTTTATAAATGGAGAAGTTATTTTAGAAACAGTGAATATAATCTTTACTGAAAATAAACTTATGAACTCAGCTTTTTGTAAAGCAATTCTTTTAGGTACTAACTCTCCAAAAACAAGTGTAAAATATGATAGAATAATTGTTACAAAAATAAGAGATATATTCTCATTATAAGGATATGTTATTCCAAACTGTGTCAATAGCTTCCCTAGAGGTTTAGAAAAGCTTGTAGCTGCTGATGCACTGGCTAAAAACCCTGATAGTGTTATTGCAACTTGAATTGTAGATAAAAATTTTGTTGGCTCTTCTAAAAGCTCTAAAATCAATTTAGCCTTTTTATTATCCTCATTTTCTGCAAGAATTTTAATCTTGTTTTTGTTAACTGAAACTGCTGCCATCTCTGCACTGGCAAAAAAAGCATTTACCAATGTTAAAAAAATAAGTAATAATAATTGAGAAAAAATATTTGCCGTGTCTGAATCTTCCATAAAAAACCTCCTAATATTAATCTTTAATTGAGAATAATTATAACTTTTATTTTTTATATTTTCAATTTTTTTTACACTATTTTTACATTGGTTTAACATATAATTATTGGAGTTTAAATATAAAAACTGCACTCTCCATCTCAGTTATCTAAGATTTTAAGTGCAGTATAAATAGTTTCAATTTTAAAAAGTGCTAAGTTTTAAAATTACTCTACTACAAATTCAATTCTGTTGTTATAAGCATCTTTAATAGCACCTAAAATATCTCCGTGAGAATCTTTTAAGCTCATTGTAGCTCCAGCCACTACATCTACTAATTCTGCCTTCTCTTTTTCAGATAGTTTTTCATATTTTACTTTATCTTGCTCATGTTTACTCTTAGCTTTAAGAGGTCTTCCATTTACATCAGAAGTGTATTTAGCGAACCACTCTTCAATTTCAGCTACTGTTTTCCCTTTAAAATAGTTTTCAAAGAAGTTCATTTGTTTATTCCACTCATTACGAGGATTCATTCCATACTCTGCTCCACGTTCACGTTTTGTTTTCCAATTTTCTACTTCTTTAGTGATATTTTCAACAGTGTTTTCAGAAACTGCAACTACCTCCCCACTTTCATGATCTGTTACATTGTAACCTTGTGTGTTAGGCCAACCAGAAAAGTGTGGCATAGATGGACCATCATAGTTAGGAGTACTAACTTCAAGTGCATCTACTTTAAGACTTACGATTTTCCCCTCTTCATCAAATACCCCAGAAGCTGTTACATAGTTTAAACTGTAAACATTGACACCTTTGCTATCTTTCCCAGGTCCTACTCTGAAATTACTTGATTTTCCTAGTCCTTGGTATAATTTTGTAGAAGCAAATAGAGAATTAGCTGAAAGTAGTAATCCTCCTACAAGTAAAACTTTTAAAAAATTTTTGTGGTTCATTCATTCCTCCCATATATTTAGTATCTTTTTTTAGTATTTTCTGTATATATTATACAGTAGTTGACTAAATAAATCAAGATTAATTTTTATTAAAGTATGAAATATATATAATCAATAGTTTTATTTTATGAATTTATCAGTTGTTTTTAAAACTATTTTTCTAATATTTCAAATAATAATCCAATGACATTTTTTGTCATACCCAAGATGTATAATATTATTATAAGGTAACAAATACAATAGTAACATAAGGAGAGAAAGATGGAAGAAATAATAGTAGAAAAAAAATACCCAACTTTGCCAAGAATAGACTTAAAACAAGTCAAAGAAGCCGAAAAAAATAGAATAAAAAAGCCAACTGAATATATGGAAAGTTTAAATCTTTCTTCTGATAAGGTAACTATCATTGAAGATCAACATCTTTTATTCAGAATAAAAACAAATGGTAAATTTACTTTAGATTTAAAAAGTGGGAGTAACTCTTCTAGAGGAAGAAAAAAATTTTGTTATTTAGATGATGATAAAATCTACAATGTTTATAAAGATCATAAAGTTAAAGGAACTTTAATGTATATAAAAAGTAAAAGAGAGATCCATTCAGCAGATGGACCTATGATTTTAATTTTAGAGGGAATTATCTTAGCACAAGCTTTTAAATATTTTGGTTATAATATGACACAAACTCTTTTTAAAAAAAATGAAGTTATTTATGAGCAAAAACATATTTATGGATATGGAGAAATAGTAAGAGATTTATAATTTTTATTTTAAATTAATAGCCAAACTAAAAAGGAGCTATTGAGTTAATTATTCAACAGCTCCCCTATTTTAATTAAAATTTAATTTGTTCCCATCTTATAAAGTTCCTCTTTCATAAAGTGAACCTTTCTTTCAGGCAACAGAATTGTCAGCACATCTCCAGCCTTAATCACTGTATTACCCTTAGGTATAAATTCATGCTCACTTCTCACAATTGCCACAACTAACACATCCTCTGCCCACTTAACCTCTGAAATCTTCTTACCATCCAATTCAGATTCACCAGATACAGGGATAGAGATAATTGTTTTCTTGCTCTCCTCAACCTTATCAACTTCAACATCTTTAGCCATTCTCTCATAAAGAATCTCATAAATTGGCTCAAGTCCTAAAAGATCAGTTATATAGTAAGCTATTACAGAAACAAGTACCAAAGCTAAAAGGTGATCGAAGTTTCCAGTCATCTCAAGTATCAACACAGCTCCAGTTATAGGTGCTCTTACAACTGCCACAAAATACCCAGCCATTCCAAGTACCATATAGTGAGGTATAAACTCTCTACCAACACCTAATAGATCAACTAACATCATTCCATAGATCTTTCCAAGAATTGCCCCAAGTACAAGCATAGGTAGGAAGATCCCTCCAGCAAAACCAGTTGCATAAGATATAGCAGTAAATAGAAGTTTAATAATAAATATCACTATTAAAATTTGAATTGTTCTATTTCCTCCAGCCATCTCCTCAACAAGCTCATGCCCTCCACCTGTTACCTCTGGCAAGAACATGCAGAATATGAATGAAGTTGTCATTACAAATGAAACCTTTGCCCATCTTGGAAGTTTAGCCCCTTTATAAATATCTTGCACTTTGATAAGTGTCATTGTAAATAATTTTCCAAAGAAAGCTATTAAAATTCCAAATAGCACAAACAATATAACTTGAAGATATGGACTAATTGACTTAGGATAACCGATAGATAGGTCAAAAGCAGTTTGCATACCAAACATTCTTCTCCCAACAAAGTCTGAGGCTATACTAGCCATAAAAGTACAGATTAGAAGTTTTGAAGATATAAACTTATGCAACTCTTCAAGAGCAAAGATAACCCCAGCAAGAGGTGCACCAAAAGCCCCTGCAAGCCCTGCACTAGCTCCACTTGTAACCAAATATTTCTTCTCTACTGAGTTTCTATTAAAGAGTTTTGTAGCTCCATAACCTATATATGATCCCAATTGTACTGATGGTCCTTCTCTCCCTAGAGAAAGTCCACAACCAATTCCCAACAATCCACCAACAAATTTGGCTATCAGTTCCCAAAACCATTTTCCATAATCTAGCTGTCTCAATATTATCCCTTTAACTTGTGGTATTCCACTTCCAGAAGTTTTAGGAAACTTTTTAGCAATAAAATCAACAAGTAAACCTATTGCTATAAAAACAGCCCACACTCCTATTAAAACCATAGGATGATCTAACTCATCTCTTCCGAAAAGAGTCATTCTCAGATGGTTTGCCCAATTTAGCCCCCATCTGTACACAGAAACTGTAAACCCTGTCAAAGCCCCTACTATTAAGCAAAGTAAATAGAGTTTTCCACTTCCCTTTTGCAGCATCTTTAAATTATCCTCTGCTGTTTTTTCAGAATTCATTTTAATTCCTCCATATTAGTAATGTACCTTGTTATTTTATCCCTTTTTTCAAACTAATACAAGTTTTTTTAATAAATTAATAGATTAAAAACATATTTCTCAAATCTTTCTCCTCAAACAATCTTCTAGCAACTTTTTTAAACTCATCTCTATCTCCATTTATATAAAACTCAATTCTTCCCTTTTTATTCCCCTCTTTTAACATATCTTTTTGCCCTAAAATTCTAAAAAGCTCTATTACACTTTCAACTGATGAATCTACAATCTTTTTATTGAAAAATTTTTTAATATCATCTATTATAAATGGATAGTGAGTTCCTCCTAAAATCAAAGTGTCTGCCTCTTTTGGAATCTCCTCTAGATATCCCTCTAAAATTTCTAATCTATTTTCATAGTTCTCCCAACCCTTTTCCAACATTGTACAAAGAGCTTTACAAGGGATTTGATAAACCTCTGCCTCTGGACAAACTTTTTTTATATTTTCCTTATATATATTTGAGTTTATTGTGAAATCTGATCCCATAACAGCTATCTTCTTATTTTCACTTTCTAAAATAGCTGCATTTACTCCCCCATCTATCATTCCAACAATTGGAACATTGTATCTCTCTTTTAAAAACTCCAAAGATGCAGCTGAAAATATACTACAAGCTATAACTACCCCTTTACAATTATTTTTTAAAAGAAACTCCATTATATTTACACTAAACTCTTGAATATCTTTTCTGCTTTTTTCACTATATGGATTGTTTTTCCAATCTCCATAATAGATTATATTCTCCCTAGGCAATAACTCCCTTATTTTTTGTAGTATTGTCAGCCCTCCTATTCCAGAATCAAAGATACCTATTGAAGAATCTCTATTCATCCTTTAACCCCTCCCAAAATGTTTTAAATTTATTTTAATTTGTAATACAAAATATTAGTTGACAAATAAAAAATAAAATGTTACTATTAGTTATCCTTTCCTTTATGGTGAAATGTATTTTTAATTAACTATTCGTATAAAAAAGAGATGAGCAAATCTATTGACTTATCTCTTTTTTATATTTCTATAATATTCTCTATCTTTATCTTTTATATTTTATTTTAAATGAAATTTAGATTTTAAATTTCTTTATATTTATGAAAATTTTATAAATATTTTTTATACAATTTTAGATTGTTTTATTAAAAGTTTAAATATCTTTTAAAAAATATGTTTTGTTTAACAAAATATTTGTTGACAATAAAAAGAAATATGCTATAATAAAGTTGTCATAAGACATTTCCTTGAATTACATTTAATTTCTACTAAAAAAGCTCTCGCTCTCAAGGGGGCTTTTTTAGTTTTTTGTTCTAATTATTTAATTCAGGATAGCTTATTTCAAAAATCTCTCTTATCATCTCAGCAACCTTTACCGATGGTCTTACAACCTCTTTTTCAATATGGTAGATCTTTTTCTCTTTAATCGCCTTAATAATTCTCCAATTTTCCCTTTGCTCAAGCTCCTTTATTGGATCCTCTAGCTGATATGTACTTGTAAATATAAGATCAGGATTTTTTATAGCTATCGCCTCTAAATTTGGAATAAACCACCCTTTTTGATCTTTGAAAATATTTTCAACCCCAGCTTTTTCCAACATCTCATTCATAAACACCCCTTTTCCAAAGGTATACATATTTGGATATGGTGAGATCTCAAAATACACTTTCTTTCTCTTTTCAATCTTTTCACTCTTATCAGTAATAGCCTTTATATCATCTTTTATCTTGGCAATAACCTTTTCTCCCTCTGGAACTCGTTCTGTTTTCTCTCCTATCATTCTTATTGAAGTATATATATCCTCAATTGAAGTTATATCTGGAAGATATATAACATCTGTTCCATTCTTTTCCATCAAAGTTACAAAACTGTTTTTCTCTGCCTTATTAAAAGTTGAAAATATTACTAAATCAGCTTTTAACCCTAACATCTCCTCCATACTTATATTGTAAAAACTAACTTTTGGAACATTTTCTAACCCCTTTACATCAGAGTTTTTATCCATAGCAACTATACTATCTTTCAATCCTAACTCATATAAAATCTCACTAATTGCTGGACTTCCAGAGGTTATTCTCCTATACTCCTTTCCAAAACTTAAAATTGAAAGGGCAAAAATAGCTACTATTATAAATAATTTTTTCATAAATTTACCTCACCTTTAATTAAAAATTTTCTCCTGTTTAATTACCTTCTCCTCTAACTCCTCATCATTATAATAGAGAAACTCAAAAACCAACCATTTTAATGAAAGTTTATTGAGAACTTTTAATATTCTACTATCTTCAAAGGGGTAATGATAATCTATCTGTCCAACATATTCATAGATTTTTTTCTTAGTTTTCTCCCTCTCCTCTTGAGATTCTCTATATTTCTTTACCATCTTAGACACATAATCTCCAGAGAGAGACCAACTTAAATGAACTCCATAGATATATTTTTTTAATTCTTCCATTTTATCAATATTTTCAATTATATAATCTATCCCCTCATCTAGGTTTTTTAGATCAAAATTTGTATTTAACATATGGCTCGTATCAAGGATAAACCCCTTGTTTTTATACTCAATCTCTTCTAATAAAATCTCCATCTCTCTTTTTGAGTGTAGCTTTAAACCTGCCCACCAAAGATTTTCTAATAAGAGGGTAAATTGAAACTCTTCACCTTTAAACACATCATTCATAAGTGAGGCAACCCCTTCTAAAACCTCCTCATCAGTGTAAGGAAACTCATAGGTAAGACTTCCCTCATCATCTACATAACAAGCATGAAATACAACATATTCAGCCCCTAGCTCCTTTGCCCTTTGCAAATCCTTTTTATAATAGGCAATTACCTCTTCCTTTGTATCCCCACCACACCAATAAAATCTATCCATCTTATCTGGAAACTTCTCTTTTATCATATTAGATTTTCCTAAATATACATCCAACCACATTGGAAAAAATCTCATATGATAACCTATAATTTTATCTTTTAATCTGCTACTATCTTTCTCTAAATCAAATTTTATTATTTCAAAACCATCAAAATTATATTTCTTTTGATATTTTTCCATCATTTTCAAATTTTCATCATTACTTGGAAAATCTGAAATATTAAGCAATTTTTTCATGCTCTCCTCCCCCTGTAAATAGGCTTTTATTAGAGCTTAACTTTTTTTAAAGAAATTGTCAACAGCTTTATAATATTCTAATCTCTTCTTAGAATTTCTAGGAAGATTGTTCCTCTAATTGTAGATAGATATACTCCAACAAATTTATTTTTAACTCTTTCTCTTTTTGTAGTGACATAATACTACAATTAGAGTTAAGTACAACATTTTTAATCTTTGATAAAAACTTATTTTTAATGATTTTACTTTCTACAATTTGACTTTTTGATAGATAGTTGCTATAATTTTAGTACTAACCCGTATGGGGAACTTATGGTTAATAGATAAAAAAATGCGTTATGAGATAAGCTTTCACTTTAGTGGAAGCTTATTTCATGTTTACAAGAAGTAACGCACTTGTAAACAGTAGAATCTATTAATCATAAGGAGGTACAGAGAGATGACTGTAACTGTTCAACATTTAACAATTTTCTTTGATGGCGGAGTAGTTCTTTTAATTGGATTGCTTCTTATCATGGTTATCTTGTTAGTAAGAAAATACAAATAGTCTATTTCTGGACCTCACACCCTACGGGGTTTTCTGTCATTGTAAATCTCCTTTGCTTTTATATAAAAATAGCCCTCTATAATTATTTTATCATAGAAAGCCATTTAAAATTCTATTTTTCATTCACTTTTTTAACACTTTTACTTTTTATCTTCCCAACTTTTTTCTCTTCATATTTCTCATCTTTTTCAGGTTTTAAGAAAATAACTGTATAAGCTGGTATATCTATCTCAATATGTTGATCTCTATAATTCCAACTCTCTTTTATAGGTGTGTACTCTTTTTTCTCCAAAGCCCCTCTTCCCAAATATCTGCTTTCATCACTATTGAAAATAACTGTGTATTTAACATCCTTTGGAACTCCTATCTTATAGTTTCTCTTGTCTATTCCAGAGAAATTAAACACAACTACCAAATGCTCCTTTTTATCTCTTGTCTCTCTTAAAAATGCTATCATATTTTCTGTATAATTTTCATGCTCTATCCATTCAAAAGTGTCACTTCCATCTTCCCAAAGAGATTTCTCCTTTAAATATAGTTTATTTAAATCTCTAACAAAATCTTGCATACCTCTATTTTCCTCATGTTGCTCAATAAGATGCCACTCTAAAGATTCATAAAATCTCCACTCTAACCCATGTGCAAATTCATTTCCCATAAAGTTAAGCTTTTTCCCAGGATGAGCCATTTGATATGAGTATAATGCTCTTGTATTTGCCATTTTATCCCATTGAGTTCCTGGCATCTTATTTAAAATAGAGCATTTTCCATGAACTACCTCATCATGTGAAAGTGGTAAAACATATCCCCTCATTATTTATCTTGTTCATCATATGGTTACTACCATCCCAGTTGTTAAAATCTCCAACTACTGCCACAGATTTTGCATGAGGTGCCCACACTCTAAAGATTACAGAGTTTTTTGTGCAATGAGCTCCCATGTAGTTATATGCCTCTCTATGCTCACCTCTATGAAAAAGATATTTATCCATATTTTACCTCCTTTTCTTATTAATTTTCGTTATTTAACTCATCGCTAGGTTTACAACAAAGTTCCTTTGCATTTTAAATTTATTTATCAATTTAAGTTATCTAAATTTTCTTTTTAACATCAAGTTGCTCTTTTGGGTAATCTTTTGCATTGACAGTGTGAACAGTATTATAAAACAGCTCAATAATCTCTTTACAATCTGATGGTTGATATTTTCTAATCACCATCTTTTCCCCTCTCTTAAAGAAAATTCTAACTAACTTATTATATAATATTATCAATTTCTTTTTGTAAATTTGCTAAAAATTTACCTGCATGAGCTCCATCCATTTGAGTATGATGAAACTGAAAAGAAAGTTTTAAATAATATCTAAACCATTTTTTCTGATATTTTCCCCAAATAATAAATGGATTATTAAATATACCACTATTCATACCAACAACTCCATCTATTTCTGTGTCAATAATTGCAGATGTTCCTATAACCATACTATCATTTGATAAATCTCTATCTTGGCAAGTTTTTGCAACTTGGGATGTAAATTCTAAATATTGTTTATTATATATTTCTAGATTATCTACATATAAAATATCACAAGAACTAACTTCTTCCTTTTAAGTATTATTTGAAAAAATTAACTATAAACATATTTTTAAATATTCAGTAAGTTATCTTTGTGTAAATTTTGAATTTTAGACTTCTTTAAGCTTTAATTTTTTATTTAGAATTTATTTAATTAAATATAAGTATACTATATAAAAATTATTTTTCAAAAAATTTTATATAAAGTCACTCTATAATTTCCTTAGGCATAAAAAAT
>ENA-OPVT01000673-OPVT01000673.1-human-gut-metagenome-genome-assembly--contig:-NODE-673-length-24782-cov-4.119222_pt1 | contig 24782 bp, 13 predicted proteins | sample MGYA00241499_ERZ501990 | MGnify/ENA primary metagenome ERZ501990 (study PRJEB25962, sample SAMEA2042104) | human gut metagenome | biome: human gut; feature: human-associated habitat; material: faeces...
AACCCTTGAGTTTGCTGGACTCTTTTGGCGGATAGGGTGGGATTCGAACCCACGAGCCGCTTGCGCGACTACCTGATTTTGAGTCTTTTCTGCAACTGTGACGGGGGTGCCCGTTTTGGGGTCGTTTCTGTAAGCCCCGTACCCGCCAAAAGCCGCTTGAAATCAGGCTTTTTCGCTCGGAAAGCCTTGCGGGACAGGCTTTTTTGAAAGTGGGTTCAAATCGGCATTTTTTCCGATTTTGGAGAGAAATGCGGGAAGATAGGAGAGAAAAATCGGGAGACGGCCATACACCGCAGAATAGAGCTTCCAACCGACGAAAATCTATTTTTGAGGTGTTACAAATGGATGTATTCCCCGTTAACTGGGACAGCGTTCCCGAGGTGATGAACAAGGAGCAATTTTTCCGCATCTGCCACATCAGCAAGTCCACGGCGCTGCGCCTGCTCAAAAGCGGCAAGGTGCCCTGCGAGTGGTCGGGTAAGAAAACCCGGTGCTATAAAATCCGAAAAGAGGATGTGAAAGCATACTTGGAGGAGCGGGCGATTTTTCCTGAACTCTACTCTGCACCGAAGGGCTGGTACGGCACCCACTATGTGGCGAGGCTCTCTAAGGAACTGCCAGAGGATACGCTGCGGCAGATGCACGGCTACTATGAAAAGCTGCTGCGCAAATACCCGGATGTGGTCACGGTAAAGGATGTGGTGACCCTGACCGGCTATACCCTGACCACCGTCCACAACTGGTGCAGCCGTGGGTCACTGAAAGCCTTTCAAAAGGGACTGAAGTTCTGTATTCCGAAAATTTTTCTTGTGGATTTCTTCTGCTCCCTGACCTTCCGCTCTATTACCCGTAAAAGCCTCTGGCATATCCAGACGCTGAACGAGTTCAGCAGGAAGATGAAGAAATAATGTGCGATTCAGAAATTCGCACACTCGCACCTGCCTTTCGGTTTTGGTAGACTGTAACCGAAAGGCAGGTGCATTTTGCATTGCAGACCTGCCGGGGAAATTTTGAATGGGAGGATCACATATGAAATCGCTATTTGAGCAGCTGGGCGGCGCTTACACAAGGCAGGGAGACTACTGCCTACCCGATGTTTGCTTACCGCCCGAAGAAGAACGCCCCATCGGCGTTTACGGGCAGCGGCGGCGAGTTTATCTGAAGAAGCATCACCGGATACTGTATTATAACCTGCTGACCGCCGGGACACTGGACGGGCACCTCGCAGACATCGAGGAGCAGGCGCAGGAACTCTTTCTTCGGCTGGTAGAAGAATGCGCAGACACCGAGGGCGTGACGGAGGCCTTGAAAGCCGATGACCCGATGGCGTGGGTGCGGAAGATGAACGGCATCCGAAACCGAGCGAACGAGATCGTGATGCAGGAAATTGTATATGGGTAACGAGCAAGCGGGGGTCGATGACCTCCGCTTGTTTTGCGTGCAGAAAAGAACAATGCTGTTTTGAAACGACATTGTTCCGAACTTTGTTGACATTGTTCTTTTATTCGGGTATAATGTACTTGTGATTTTATGCGTGGAGGTATCCCTATGGCTGAAATGATCTCGGTAAGAGAGGCGGCAGTGCGCTGGAATATAACGGAGCGGAGAGTTGCGACGCTCTGCAAGAATGGGAGAATCGCCGGTGCGAAAAAGCAGGGCAATCGTTGGCTGATCCCCGCGGATACGCAGAAGCCGGCGGATCAGCGGCTCAAGACGGGCGCTTTTCGCAAGACGGAGCGCGCGCCGAAGCTGCCCCTGCCCATCGGCGTGTCCAACTACTGCCTTGCATCGTCGGAATACTACTACATCGACAAGACGATGATGATCAAGGACTTTATCGACGAGCGTCCGATGGTGACGCTGTTCACCCGTCCCCGGCGTTTCGGCAAGACGCTGAATATGGATATGCTGCGCACTTACTTTGAAAAGAGCGACAAGGATACCTCCGTCTACTTCCGGGATAAGAAGATCTGGGCCTGCGGCCAGAAATACCGGGATTATCAGGGCAAGTACCCTGTGATCTTCCTGACCTTCAAGGATGTGAAGTTTGATACTTGGGAGGAGACCTTTGCGGCCATTCGGGATATTTTCGCAAAGGAGACCCGGCGGCACAAAGAACTGCTGGCCAGCGATAAGTGCGACGAGTACAGCAAAAAGACCTATGAAAAGCTGGCAGACGGCAAAGTCAGCGAGGTAGAGCTGGCTTCTGCACTGCTGGATCTCTCCGCTATGCTGCACAAGCACTATGCCGTTGCGCCCATTATCATCATCGACGAGTACGACACCCCCATCCAGCAGGGCTATCAGAAGGACTATTACGACAAGGTCATCCGGTTTATGCGAAACCTGTTTTCCGGCGGGTTCAAGGATAATCAGCACCTGTCCTTCGGCTTCCTCACCGGCATTCTGCGGGTGGCCAAGGAGAGCATCTTCAGCGGGATGAACAACCTGTCCATCAACTCCGTGCTGGACAACAAATACAGCGCCTACTTCGGCTTCACCGCCGACGAGGTGATGGAGATGGCGGAATACTACGGCGCTGCCGATAAGTACGACGAAATTTGCCAGTGGTACGACGGCTACCGCTTCGGCAAGACGGAAATTTTCAATCCGTGGTCGGTGGTCAACTACTTCAGCAACGAGTGTGAGCCGAGACCCTTCTGGGTCTCCACCGGCAGCAACGATATTATCGGGGAAGTGCTTGCCCAAGCAGATGAGGAGATTTATAACCGTCTGACCTCCCTGGTCAACGGCGAGACCTTCACCACCTTCATCGACACCGGCGTGATCTATCCGCAGATCAAGAGCAATCCCTCCACCATTTACAGCTTCCTGCTGGTGACCGGCTATCTGAAGGCGCTGAAAACCACACCCTCCTTCAGCGGCGATTTTATGTGCGAGGTCTCCCTGCCCAACCGGGAGATTTCTCTGGTGTATAACAAGGAGATCTTGCAGCGGCTGGAGAATCTGATCCCGCCGTCCACGGCGATTTCCGTTCAGGAGGCCATCTTCTCCGGCGATAACGCACGGCTGAAAGCGCAGATTCAGACGCTGCTGACCCAGTCGGTCAGCTCCTTCGATACTGCCGGGGAGAATTTCTACCACGGCTTTATGCTGGGTCTGTGCGCCCTGCTGGGCGGCGCTTTCGTGACCTCCAACCGTGAATCCGGCGACGGGCGCTATGACATTCAGCTGAAGCCCACGAAAAAAGGACTTCCGGGCATCCTGATCGAACTGAAAGCGGAGAAGAATTGCAGCGATGAGCAGCTGAAAAAGCTGTCCGAGACGGCCTTGCGGCAGATCAACGACAAGAAATACGAGACCGAGCTGGCGACCGCCGGGGTCAGGACAATTTATAAATACGGCGTGGCCTTCAGCGGTAAAAAGGTTGAAGTGGCGGTCGGATGAGAAGTGAAAATAAATTGGGGCTGACAAGCTCCGCCGATCTTGCCCGTGAAGAAGAACGCATCAGCAAGAAAAAGGCGGTAGAACTGTGCGAAAACGGTGTGCTGGACACCCTGCCGGCGGGCAAATTCTCGACTTTGCAGGCGATTCACAAATATCTGTTTGAAGATATTTACGACTTTGCCGGAAAGCTGCGCACGGTGAATCTGGCAAAGGGTAATTTCCGCTTTGCGCCGCTGATGTATCTGGAGGCGGCACTGGCCAACATCGACAAGATGCCACAGTCCACTTTTGACGAGATCATCGAAAAATATGTGGAAATGAATATTGCCCACCCCTTCCGGGAGGGCAATGGGCGCAGCACCCGCATCTGGCTCGACCATATCCTGAAAAACGAAATCGGCAAGGTCGTGGACTGGAGCAAAGTGGATAAAGAGAATTATCTTCTTGCGATGGAGCGCAGCCCCATCAAGGATGTGGAGATCAAAGTGCTACTGAAGGCGGCACTGACCGATGAGGTGGGCAGCCAGGAGGCCTATTTGAACGGCATCGACCAAAGCTACTATTATGAGGGCCTCACGGCCTTCCGGGCGGGAGATTTGTAACGCCTAAAGTATCAGTCTTCGGTTTCCAAAGTATCAATTTGATACTTTGGCGAAATCCCAAAGTGCCAAATTGGCACTTTGGAATGATTGTAGACGGAACACGCTTCTTGGATCTGGTTGCATACTTCCAGATGCCGAGCAGCAAGAACTGATTTGAAATGTGGGAGAATTCAGTTATGGAGCTTATAAATAATACGACAAAGACTCTTAAAGACGATCTGTCTGTAGAGATCAAGCAAGGCAGCAAAGTGTCCATTGCAGCGGCCTGCTTCTCTATTGCTGCAGTGAAAAGCAATGCGCTGTGACTGATGATTGAATAGTTTCCTTTGAAAGAGAGAGGTTAGGAAATGGTAGATTTTGCTCCAGGTATGAGAACGATCATCCGAGATGAAGAATGGATGATTAAAAAAATTGAGACAAACAGTCTTGGTAATAAGACTTTATATTGCGTTGGTGTTTCTCCGCTGGTCAAGGATAGAGAAGCAATCTTTCTCGCTGATTTGGAGCAGATTCAAGTCGTTGATCCTGCTGAAGTGAAACTGGTTGCCGACCATTCTCCATTCTACAAAAGAGCGTTGCTATATTTGGAAAGTCAGTGGCGTCAGCAGATTCCTACCGATTCCAACTTACATATTGGCCATCGAGCAGCAATGGACTTGATGCCGTATCAGCTTGACCCCGCAAAATTGTCTTTGCAGAGGCCAAGACAGAGAATCCTTATAGCAGATACCGTTGGTCTTGGTAAAACACTGGAGGCGGGCATTTTGATGTCTGAGTTGATTGCCCGCGGTAAGGGAAAAAGAATACTGGTCGTTACTGTCAAGAGTATGATGACGCAGTTCCAAAAGGAAATGTGGAACCGCTTCACCATTCCTTTGGTGCGCCTTGATTCAAATCGTATCCAAAAGATTCGAGCCAACTTGCCGTCAAACTATAATCCGTTTTTCTATTATAATAAGACGATTATTTCTATTGACACGTTGAAACGTGATGTTGAATACCGCACTCATTTGGAAAATGCATATTGGGATATCATCGTTATCGATGAAGCGCAGAATGTTGCGGAACGCGGAGATCATCAGGCGCAACGTTCTCGTCTCGCCAAGTTGCTTGCAGATCGGAGTGATACGATGATTATGCTGTCTGCAACGCCTCATGACGGTCGGGCAAAGAGTTTTGCATCTTTGATGAATATGCTTGATCCTACTGCCATTGCAGATCCGGAAAACTATACGCCCGAAGATATAAAAGGACTGTGCATCCGCCGCTTCAAAAAAGATGTCAAAGACCAGGTCAGCGGCTCTTTCCTGGAAAGAAAAATCACACTTGAGCGTTGCCATGCCTCTGCTCAGGAAGAATATGCTTTTGATATTTTTACAGAGATGCAGCTGGAAATGGATTTGGGCAAAACCAAGGGAACCGGCCAGTTGTTCAAGACCAGTCTGGAAAAATCTCTGTTCTCCAGTCCCGCTGCATGCATTAAGAGTATTGATGCGCGGCTGAAGAAACTTTATCAAAAATATACCGCAGATGACATCAAGGATATTCGCTTACTGGAAGAACTGAAAACTGCGCTGGAAGCAATTACGCCTGCCGGGTTTACGCGTTATCAGAAGCTGCTGGAACTCCTTCGCAGCAAGGAATACGGCTGGAACCCGGCAGATACTGGCGACCGTGTGGTCATTTTTACGGAACGTATTGAGACCATGAAGTATCTTGCCGAAAGACTTCGTCTGGATCTTGGCTTGAACGCAAATGCGATTCAAGAGATTTCCGGTGGGATGAGTGATGCTGAACAGCAGCATATCGTTGAAGACTTCGGTCGTACTGAATTGCCGGTTCGTGTTTTGGTCGCATCTGACGTTGCTTCAGAAGGTTTGAACCTGCATTATTTAAGCCATCGGCTGATTCATTTTGATATACCGTGGTCTTTGATGGTGTTCCAGCAGAGGAATGGGCGTATTGACAGATATGGGCAGCAGAAACGTCCCGATATTCGCTATATGCTCATTGAGAGTGATAACAAGCGGATCAAGGGAGATATGCGCATTATCGAAATCCTGATTACGAAAGAAGAACAGGCGCTGAAGAATATTGGCGATCCCTCCTTGCTGTTGGGCAAATTTACGATTGAGGATGAAGAACTTGTTGTGGCAGAAGCGATTGAAGATGGTTCCAATGCTGATGCTTTTGAACAGACACTGGATGCAGGAGAGGACGATTTCGACCCGTTTGAAGCATTAATGGCGGTGGCTGGAGAAGCCGAGGCTGAAGAAGAAAAGAAATCCGAAATCGTAACAGATGAGACTTTGTTCTCTGATTTGGAATATCTGTATCAAGCGCTTATGTATCTCAATCAAACGGAAAGCCATCCTGTTGAAAGGCTGCAAACTGTTTCTGGCCTAGATATCAAAATGACACCGGATATGGAACGCCGTTTGAGAGCAGTTGTGCCGGAAGAAGCGCTTCCTCAGGGTGAAACGCTCCGCGTTTCTGATGACAAGGCATTCTGCATGGAACAGATGAGAAACAGTATGCAGAAGAATATGGATGAGTCCGCCTGGCCTACCACGCAATATCTCTGGAAGCTTCATCCGATTATGAGCTGGGTTAATGACAAGGCGAGTCTGTTGTTTAAGAGAAATGAAGCGCCTGTGATAGGAATTCCGGGCAAACTGATAGCCGGTGAGATTATCTTTATTGTCACCGGCAGTATACCGAACTTGAAGTCTACTCCTCTGGTTGACGAGTGGTTTGGTTTGCTGTACCAGAACGGTAAGTTTGTTAAGGTGATGTCTATGAATGAAGTGGTTCAGAAAGCAGGGCTCAGCAATTCCAAGATTCCTAACACCAACTGCATTACGGAATCTGAAATCTCCGATGCAGGCGCATTGATGCAGGATGTGGTCGCCCATGCCAAGACATACTTGGATGAACACTATATGAGATATCAGACAGAAATGAGCCCGCTTTTGGATGAAGAAGTTGATAAGCTGATTGAGCTTCAAGAGAAGCATAAAGAATACTACCAGCTGACCCTGTTTGAGCATGAGCGAAAGTTGAAAGAGCAGGAGCGCCGGGTAGATGAACTCTTTGATCAGTTTATGAGCTGGGTGAAAGAAACTTTGACAATACAGAACAACCCGTACATCAGAGTTGTATCTGTGCTGATGGGGGTATCGCAATGAGCATAGATTTAACAGGTATCACCAATAAAAACGAATACTATACCAACCATTATTTTTCCACTGTGTTTGAAGAAAACACGAGTGCTACTATCAGTGATTGGAATGCAGCTGCAAGAGAGTCCGAAGAAATCAAAACTCCCTGGTCGCTTCTGCGTCAGAACGCTCGACAGTATTATACGGCACATGATAAATTTGTCCGTTCTTCTGTTAACTTACAAGTGCTTGCAAATATCAAGGCGCTTGCAGGTAACTATCTGAAATCGTTGGGCTATCCGGAAGCAAAGCCAGAAATTGTGGCAGTGGACGATTCTCTGTCGGTTCCGGTTTATCTTGAAATGACAAAGAGCAATGGCGCACCATTGCTGTGGGTATTGTTATCAGCATCTAAAGAATCGGATGCGGGCATTATGGAGAGCTTTGTGTTCAATGCCGACGATGTGGACGACGATGCTGCCGGTACACTTTACAAGGGCATTTTGGGCGAGATGGCAAACGAGGACTTGGTTACAAAAATCCTCTTTGGCACAGCTGAACCTCCTCGTTTTATTATGCTAATTGGCATGAATCAGATCGCTCTTATCGACCGCAGCAAATGGAACGAAAAGCGCTATCTTCAGTTTGAACTTGAGGAGATTTTTTCCCGGCTGGAAAACACGACTTTGCAGGCAATGTCTGTCCTGCTTCATAAGGATTCTCTTTGTCCTGATGACGGAAAAGTTCTGTTGGATGAGTTGGATGAACAGAGCCAGAAGAATGCTTCCGGCGTATCGCAAGACTTGAAGTACGCCCTCCGTGAAAGTATTGAATTGCTCGGTAACGAAGTTCTTTACGATATGAAGACACGCCTTGGGCGTGATCTTGACGCAAACCCTGTAGATGCCGGACAGTTGACTTTAGAGTGTCTGCGTTATATGTATCGTATGCTGTTTGTGCTCTTTATTGAGTCCAGACCGGAACTTGGCTATGCACCGATCAAAGCACAGAGCTATTACTCCGGATATTCTCTGGAAAGTTTGCGAGATATTGCGGATAACATCCGTGATGATGTCAACGAAGTTGGCGATGGCTATTACCTGCATGAAACTTTGGCAAAGCTCTATGAGCTGATTTATGACGGCTATCCGAAAACAGAAGATGAACTGAAAAAGGCAGTAGGTTCTGATAGCCTACATGATATGTTCCTGATTGCTCCGCTGAAGGCACATATCTTCGATCCGGAATATACCAAGATGATTACTGCGGCCAAGCTGAGAAACAGCTGTATGCTGCGTATCATCGACCTTATGAGCTTGACAAGGGCTACGGGTAGAAGAAATGGTCGCCGTGGTCGTATTTCCTATGCAAATCTGGGCATCAACCAGATGGGCGCGGTTTACGAAGCACTGCTGTCCTACCGTGGCTTTATTGCAGAGCAGGACCTGTATGAAGTCAAGCATAAGGGCGACACGTTCAATGAACTGGATGTAGGTTACTTTGTCTCCGAAAGTGAGCTGGAGCAGTATGACGAAGAGGAACGTGTCCGCTATGAATCTGGTGAGAAAAAAGGCAAGCTCCGTATGTATGAGAAAGGCACTTTCATCTATCGTCTGGCAGGCAGAGAGCGGGAAAAGTCCGCATCCTACTACACGCCGGAGGTTCTGACAAAGTGCCTGGTGAAGTATGCCTTGAAGGAGCTTCTTGAGGGAAAAACGGCGAATGAAATTCTCAAGCTGACCATCTGCGAGCCTGCTATGGGCAGTGCAGCGTTCTTGAACGAAGCGATCAATCAGCTGGCAGAAGCCTATATTTCCCGTAAGGAGAAAGAAACTGGCGAGATCATCAGCTATGAAAAGAGATTTAATGAATTGCAGAAGGTCAAGATGTTCATTGCTGACCGCAATGTTTATGGCATCGACCTGAATCCTGTGGCTGTTGAGCTGGCAGAAGTTTCCCTGTGGCTGAACACCATTTATGAGGGTGGTTTTGTGCCTTGGTTTGGCACGCAGCTGGTGAATGGAAACTCCCTGATCGGTGCAAGGCGGCAGGTGTATCGCATTGAGAACGCACAATCCACCTCTAAGGGATTGCGCTGGTACGAGATGGAGCCGGAACGGGTACCTTTGGGAACAAAGCGTATGCCGAAGAAGCAGGTTTACCATTTCTTGCTTGGCGATCCGGGCATGTGCAACTATTCCGATAAAGTAATCAAACAGTTGGAGCCTGCAAACATCAAGTTGATGAAAGACTGGAACAAGAAGTTTACCAGTCCTGTCACTGACGATGAGGTTGTTACGCTACTGCGACTTTCTGCGGCAATTGATGAGCTGTGGGAGGCGCAAATTCAGCTGCGTAAGGAAGTAGACACTAAAACACAGGACGCTCTCTCTATCTTTGGCTATACCGATGATGCAGAGGATTCGCATACTACGATTCGTCAGAAGGACAAAATCTTCAGCGAACTCTATAAGAGTGAACATATGCGCAATGCCGGTCCGTATGCACGACTGAAGTTTGCAATGGACTATTGGTGTGCGCTGTGGTTTTGGCCGATTGACAAAGCGGATCTGCTTCCTACCAGAAGTGAATTTTTGTTTGATATGTCCCTGATTCTTGAAGGAACCATGGCATCTGTGAATGTTACTGATTCTGTCAAGGGTGGTCAGCTTTCTCTGTTCCCGACGGAAATGGAACAGATGGCAATGGATATTATCGACACTTACGGTACGGATACTATCGTGGATATTCCTCGTCTGCGTCAGGAAAATCCGAGACTGGATCTGGCTGCAAGAATTGCAGAACAGAATAAGTTCATGCACTGGGAGCTTGAATTTGCGGACTTGTTTGCAGAGCGTGGTGGTTTCGATCTGATTATTGGTAATCCGCCGTGGATTAAAATTACTTGGAATGAGCAATCGGTTCTGTCTGATCGGCAACCAATGTTCGCAGTTAAAAAATTGTCTGCATCGGAAACGGCAAAATATAGAACAGAAACTTTACAGTTTGCGGATATTCGGCAACTGTATTTCGCTGAATTCGAGGAAATGTCCGGTGAGCAGAACTTTCTCAATGCTGCTCAAAACTATGCAGACTTAAAGGGGCAGCAAACAAATCTTTTCAAGTGCTTTTTGCCGCAGTCTTGGATGTATAGCAGCAAAAGCGGTGTTGCCGCTTTTGTACACCCTGAGGGAGTCTATGACGACCCGAAGGGTGGTGCACTTCGGGAAAAGCTGTATCCTCGTTTGCGTTATCATTTTCAATTTGCAAATGAGAGGAAGCTGTTTCCCGAAGTGGACCACCATACAACATTTAGTTTAAATGTGTATGGTGGTCCACTGATGGTGTCTTTCGACACCATCAGCAATCTCTACGATGCTAAAAGCATCGTAGAGTGCTACGAAGGAGACGCTATTGCGACGATACCGGGCATTAAGGATGAAAATGGCGATTGGAATTTAAAGGGTCACCCTGACCGTATCATACACATAACGAAAAAAGAGCTTTCTGTTTTTTCAAAGTTATTTGATTGCAGCAATGAGTGGAAGCAGGCCAAATTGCCTGTGCTTCATGCTAAGCAGATTGTTAAAGCAATGGAATGCTTTCTTAATGCTTCCGAAAGTGTTGATGACCTAGGACAAAATGTCATTACATCGCTTATGTGGGATGAAACAAACGCACAGAAAGATGGGACTATTATTAGAAATGCTCATTTTGCCGACGAACTAAGTCAGGTGATTTTTTCAGGCCCACACATAGGAGTGTGTAATCCACTTTTTAAATGCTCAAGGGCCATTTGTAATCTGAATAGTGACTACGACAACATTGATCTTTTAAGTATTTCTGAGAAGTACATACAGAGAATTAACTATTTACCGAACTGTGATTTGAGTGAATATTGGAACAGAGTATCAGTAACTGCTCAGGGAGAGAAAATCACTCAGCACTATCGACTTATGCTCAGAAAAATGCTGAACATTTCTGGTGAAAGAACATTGATTGGAGGAATAATACCGCCACTTACAGCGCATACAAACGGATTGATTGGAATAGATGTTTCTGACATAAAAAAACTTCCGCTACTTGCAGGTACATTTGGATCGCTTCCGTTTGACTTTTTGGTGAAAATTACCGGGAAATCAAATTTCACGGATGAGACTGTACGGATGATGCCAGTAGTGAATTCTCGCTTTAACAATGGAATTATCACAAGGGCTCTTCTTCTTAATTGTCTTACCAAGTATTACGCTGACCTATGGCACAAGTGCATTGACATGATCTTTACGGATGATATCTGGTCTAAATCCGATCTACGCCTTTCTAGCACTCGTTTTAGCTCGTTGACACAAGAATGGACTTGGGACACTCCCCTCCGCACCGACTACGAGCGCCGTCAGGCTCTGGTAGAAATTGATGTCCTGACAGCAATGGCTCTGGGCATGACGTTGGAGCAGCTGAAAACCATCTACCGCATCCAATTCCCGGTGCTGCGAAGCTATGAGGCGGACACCTGGTACGATGCCAACGGTAGAATCACGTTTACCAACAACCGCAGTCTTGTAGGGGTTGGCTTCGACCGGAAGGAGTTTGAGTTGAACATGAAGGATGCTCCTGCCGGTAAGAAATTCTATCGCACGATCATGGATGACACCATGCCAGGTGGCCCGGTGGAGCGTACCATTGAGTATGTTGCCCCGTTTGACCGCTGTGACCGTGAACAGGACTACGAAACCGCATGGAAGTTCTTTGAGGAGAGGTACAAGGAGGTGTAAGTTTGGATACGAAAGAAATGCTTCAAAAAGGTTCCGTGTTTTTGCGTGATTGTTTCCGTGATGCGATGGATCTTCAATATGAGGAAGAAATCGCACTTGCAGTGGCTCGGCAGAAAGAGAAAGATGTTTGCTGCGCTATTGCTGCATTTCTTGAAATGAAAACGCCAGAAAATGAGATTATGCGTCTGCTGAGTAAATTCTATGGCGTCGACAGCATTGCGGAAACAATGGAGCTTGTAACAACAGTCAAGGTGACAAATCAGGTCGATGCCCTGCAAGATCACCTAAATGAGCTTGGTATGAGCCGTGTTGAGATTGCAAATTATCTGAGAGAACATCGTGTGAGAACACAGCTTCAGGCGGATTCTAAACTTCAAAATATGGCTCTCGACAAATTAAAAGCGTATTTCGATAAACATTGATGAGTTCGACACACCGAGGAGGTAAATCACTTGAACTACATAAAATGGTTGCACATAAAGGGATTTAAGAAATTTACCTCCCTGGATGTGGAGTTCAACGAACACATGAACATTCTTGTTGGCGAGAATGAAGCTGGCAAAAGCACTATTTTAGATGCAATCAAAACTGTGTTGAATCAGCAGTATCGTAATGCTGACAAGTCGATATTGCGTGACCTGTTCAATACGCAGATGGTAGCTGCATTTAAGGCCGAACCGAGTGTTAGGACGCTGCCTCGAATCTATATCGAGGTAGAACTGGCACTTGATCCTCAGCAAAAAAACACTTCTTACTTTTATGGAGAAGTTTATGGGCAGAAAAAGCAGCAGGTTGAGAAATTCGGCATTCGATTTGAATGCAAGTATGATGAGGAACTTGGCACCGGCATGGAACAATCCATTCAGGAAGGTAAGATTCCGTATGAATACTATACACTGACTTGGACAACCTTTGCTAATCGCCCATATCAGATGATCAAAAGACCACTTAACTTCTTAGCAATCGACACAACGAGCAGCGCATCGGCTCCATCGTTTAACTACTTCAACAGGACTTTGTTTACGAGTAGATATGATGATGCTACGAAAGCAAAGGCTAAGAATGAGTTTAGAGATAAGCTGATTGAAGCATTTGATAACCTTGGTTTGCCTGCACTTAGTGAAAATCAGAAGTTTGGTGTAGACAGCAAGAAGGTTGTTCTGGAAACGGTGCTATCTATTTATGAAGACTCCATCGCTCTCGAAAATCGTGGTAGTGGCATGGAGAGTCTTATTAAAACACAGATTGCATTGGATAGAGCGAATGGATTGGATGTTATCTTGATGGAAGAACCGGAAAATCATCTTAGTTTTTCAACACTGAGAAAAATGCTCCAGCAGATTTCAGATCAGCAAGAAAATTCGCAGATTATCGTGGCAACTCATAACAACATGATTGCCAGCCGATTGAATTTGAATAATGTTCTATGGATCACCGAAGATGGAGTTAAAAGCCTTAAGGGTGTTAAGTCTGATGTGGCTGAGTTCTTTGTTCGAGCAGATGACAACGCTTTCTTGCAGTTGCTGTTATCAAAAAAAGTGATCCTGGTTGAAGGTGCGACAGAGTTTCTCCTTCTTCCCATGTTCTACAAGCAAATCACAGATCACACCATCGAGGAAGATGGTATTTCTGTGATTTCCTGCAATGGCATTTCTTATAAGCGTTATCTCGAAATTGCAAAAGCAACGGATAAGAGGATTGCTGTTGTTACAGATAATGACGAGAAAAGTGATAGAATAGCAGAAGCGGCTTCCTTTAATCAAGCTAACGTTCTACAGCACATTTTTATGGGTGTGACAGTAGATGAATGGACTTGGGAAGCCTGCATTTACAAAGAGAATAAAGATACCTTGGATGGAATGATTGATGTTCAGGCAGGAGCAGCTTATAAGTTCCATGACAAGGATTACGGTGCTGTGTTAGGTAAGATGTTAAATCATAAAGTGGATGTAGCATATCAAATGCTTACTTCTGGCAAAACATTTGCTGTTCCGCAGTACGTAAAGGATGCGATTGGATGGCTGAGAGGGTAATCTTGGCAGTAGCCGGCGCGGGAAAAACCTATCATATCTGCCATGAGATAGACCCGACAAAGCGTAATTTGATATTGGCTTTTACCCATGAGAACATATTCAATATCCAAAAAGAACTATGCGATGCACATGGGTGTGTGCCTGAATTAACAACGGTATCTACTTTTGATTCGTTCGTCTATCATCAGCTGGTATTACCGTATGAACCGAGCATAGCTGAACACTTCGGTTGTCCCAAGTTTGTTAGTCGTGGAATCTGTACAGTAGATCCTCCACCACAAACAATAAGGAATAGCAAAGGAAAGCCTGTTGCCAATCCACTTTATAAGAAAAAAGATAGGCTTGCACACTATGTCACCATGAGGGGACAATATTACTGTGCAACCCTGTCAGAATTGGTTTTACAAGTAAAGAAGAATCGAGAATCTCTTATTAAAAGAGTGGCAGCACGTCTGAATATGTTTTATGATTGTGTGCTAATTGATGAGTTCCAGGATTTTCGAGAGCATGATTATGAGTTGATTATGGCTTTGGCAAAGCAGCTTAAGGATGTTGTTCTTGTAGGCGATTATCATCAGCATTCCGTTTCGGCTACGAATAATTCGGGTAAGCCATTTAAGAACAAGAAGGGCGAAGTTAGCTATGATGATTTTGTCGCAAGTATCATCAAGGAAGGGTTTACTGTAGATGCCTCGACACTTGCAAAATCCCGTCGGTGTTCTATGGATGTATGTGACTATGTCAGCCGAAAATTGGGTATTGAGATTACATCAAACGGAGATCATAGCGGAGCAGTAAAATGGATTGACGGTGATCCGTCTTCAGTTTTAGATGATGATCGGATTATCAAGCTGGTGTTTCGGGAGGCTGGTAAGTATTCATTTCCAGCTCTTAATTGGTCATATTCCAAAGGCGATACAGTTGATTCTGCTTGTGTGATTTTGACAGATGAGCTGGATAATCTCGATAGCGATAAGTTCGATCCTGACAGGATAAGACCTTCAACGCTTAACAAGTTGTATGTTGCAATGACACGAAGCCGTGGCGATTTGTACCTGATGAAAGCTTCGACGTTCAAAGCAATAAGAGATTCCTATATCACCCAATAGCGATAAGTAATGCTGAGAGAATAAACAAAGGAGGATTGCAGTATGTTACCATCCATACTTGCGAAACAATTACAGAAAGGTATCGGGGATTACATTGAAACCACATTCCCGATGACCAACGAACCGTTCAAAGGTTCCGTAGAGAAAATGCTGTCGAATAAAGGCTCTGTTTACCATGAGCCTTATGTTGCTGTGCGCCTTCCGTTTCGTGTGGCAGCGGATATGCCAACTTGTTTTGAAGCAATTCATCCTGCATATCTTCCTTATGTGCATCAGCAAAAAGCTTTTGAGCGACTGACCGGAGATGATGGTAGATCCACGTTAGTTGCAACGGGTACTGGTTCCGGTAAAACCGAGTGCTTCCTTTATCCAATTCTGGAGTATTGCTATCAGCACCGTGGCGAGCGAGGAATAAAAGCACTTATTATTTACCCCATGAATGCCTTGGCAACGGATCAGGCGAAACGTATAGCGGAGCTGATCTATGGAAGTGATGAACTCCGTGGAAATGTGACTGTCGGGATGTATGTTGGTGGACAAGAGCATACGCCCGCCCGTACTATGAGTGAACATGGCGTTATTACAGACCACGAAACCATGTTGAACAATGCGCCGGATATTCTGATGACCAACTATAAAATGTTGGACTATCTTTTGGTGCGTCCGAAAGATGCTCTTTTGTGGCAGGATAACGACTCTGAAACTTTGAAATACATCACTGTCGATGAGTTGCATACTTTCGACGGTGCACAGGGTACGGATCTGGCTTGCCTGCTTCGCCGTTTGAAGCGCCGTTTGGGTATCTATGACGGATATCTTTGCTGCATTGGCACCTCTGCAACAATGGGTTCCAAGGAGAACAACAGCAGTATCCTGAGCTATGCTGAAGAGATCTTTGGCGAGCCTTTTGACAAAGACGCCATTATTACCGAAGATCGTTTAAGCCCACAGGAATTCTTTGAGGGCATTGAGGTAACAGAGTTTGCCATGCCAACAGCCGAGCAGGCTGCCGAACTGGACAAGCTGTCTGCGGAAGATGAGCCTTCCGCTTATCTGCAATGCGTAGTCAAAGACTGGTTTCCTGATTTCACATTGGATGTTTTGAGTGATGAGGGCAGAATTCAGCTTGGCCATAAACTCATGCACCATAGCTTTATGCAGTCTGTCACTCACCTGACCGGCGGTACATATTATCAGATTTCAAAAATAGCAGAGGACTTGGCAGCGCATTACCCTGAATTAAAATCGCTGCCTGATTCCGATACCGTTATCAATTCTTTATTTGCTCTGATTTCTCATGCCAGGACTGGCGTAGTAGGTAAGCTGCGTCCATTTTTGAACGTCCAGGTCCAACTCTGGATGCGTGAGCTTCGTCGTTTGGTTGCCAAGGTTGATCCGGAAGAAATCACTTATGAGATTGCAAATGATTTGAATAAGCAACAGGCTAAGCAATATCTTCCTGTTGTCAACTGCCGTGATTGCGGAATAACCGGCTGGGTATCTGTTCTTAATGAGCGAAGCAACGCCACAATGACGAATCTCGAATCGTTTTATAATCTGTACTTTCGCGCAGATGAAAAAATCGTGATGATGTTCCCTCATTCCCATGAAGAACGAATCCCTGGAATGATTCCCGCTAGGATCTGCCCCGACTGTCTGCAAGTGAAATTAGGCGAAGAGGGTACTGACGAGTGTGTCAACTGTGGTGCGGAAATGGTCGATGTTTTGATTCCTAATTCCATCAGAACATCAGGAACCAAGGATCATAAGCAGTATGTCTGCCCTTGTTGCGGCAGCCGTCGCGGCCTTTCGTTGATGGGCCTTCGCAGCGCAACAGAGATCAGCGCGAGTATTTCTCAGATGTTTGCGTCCAGATTCAACGACGACAAGAAAACATTGGCATTTTCTGATAATGTTCAGGATGCAGCACATAGAGCAGGTTTCTTCAATTCCAGAACATGGCACTTTGGACTGCGAACTGCTATTCAGAAATACTGCACTGAATTTGGTCCCGGTCAGAACCTGGCAGATTTTCAGAATGGTTTCATCAAATACTGGCATGATCGTATGACGGATGAACAGTTTGTCAGCTTCTTTATTGCTCCGAATATGACGTGGAAACATGCCTATGAGGACATGGTTGAAAAACGAAAGCTGGGCAAGGATAAACAGGCGCAGATTCTGATGTATGAGATCGAACAGCGAATTAAGTACGAAATCATGCTTGAGTTTGGCCTTGCGGGTAAGATCGGTCGAACGCTCGAAAAGTCCAGCTGCTCTGTTATTTCCTTTGCACCGGATGACATCACGCAGATTGCCGATGCCGTACAGGAAAGAACCGTCAACGAACTTGGGTTTTTTACGTCGGAAAGCCGTGCTTCATTTGAACGCATGGTGATTGGTTATCTGAATCTGATGCGCGCAAATGGTGCCTTTGAAGATAAGGTATTTGACGAGTATACAACACAAGACGGAAACGGCTATATGCTGTCAAATGATCGCAACCGCTGGCTTCCTGGCCGCCAGTCGGGGCGAAATACCCCACGCTTTATTGCAGAGCATATTGGAAGCGGGCGAGCATCTTTTGAGTTTGATTCGCCTGCATCGAATAAGTATGTGGACTGGATCGCATCGTGCTGTAGTGAGGTGATGGTTGAGGAAAGCAATTTCCGTGCAGTCAGCAGATATATTCTGGAAGAGGCAGTCAGACTTCATGTAGTATCGCTGGTTCCTTCCTCTGTCAACTATAAGATTTATGGATTAAATAAAGAGCGTGTTTTCATTACAGATGATGTGGTTCAGATGCGTTGTGATAAATGCGGTGCTGTATATGCTGTTTCAGCTGAAAATGCAGAGTTTTGGAACGGTGCGCCTTGTCAGCGATCCACTTGTGGCGGTTTTCTGGAGGAATACGAAACAGGAGAGATTAATTATTACGGTCGCCTTTATAGCGCTGGAGATTTGGTGCGTATCAACGCGAGAGAGCATACAGGTTTGCTGGAGCGCCCGGATAGAGAGCAGCTTGAAACAGACTTTAAGCGTGGTAAAGATACACAGGAACTTTGGGATCCAAATGTATTGTCCTGCACACCGACTTTGGAAATGGGTATTGATATTGGTGACTTGTCTACTGTTATATTGTGCAGTATACCTCCTGCGCAGAGCCAGTTTCTGCAGCGTGCCGGACGTGCCGGACGTAAGGATGGGAATGCGTTGACCCTGGCTATTGCAAATGCAAAACCTCACGATTTGTATTTCTATGCCGATCCTCTGGAAATGATTGCGGGCAACGTGACGCCGCCCAAAATTTTTCTCAAAGCATCTGCGGTACTTGAAAGACAGTTTGTAGCTTTCTGCATGGATTCCTGGGTTAAAAAGGGCATCTCCGACGGCGCAATTCCGGATAAAGTTGGCGTTATCCTGAAGAAGCTGGTTAGCCGTCCTGATGATATGTTCCCGTTCAATTTCCTGAACTATGTGCAAAGCACGCTGTCCCGTCAGCTGAACTCTTTCATGCAGATGTTTGCAGCATATCTTGATGAGAATACAAAAGAAGAATTGCAGGCATTTGCCAGAGGCAATGGCTCAAATGAAAGCCCAATGTATATAAAAATCCTAGATGCGTTTGAGGATTTGAAAAAACAGCAGGATGCGTTGAAAGCAAGTGTTGAAGCTCTTAAGGAAATGATTAAGGAACTGGAAAATAAGCCGAAAGACAGTTCCCATGATGAAGAAATCAAAGAATTGAAGAGCGAAGAATCTGCACTTCTTACGGTTCTGCAGGAAATCGGTAAAAAGAATACTTTTAATTTCTTGTCCGATGAAGGCTTACTGCCCAATTACGCTTTTCCGGAAGCGGGAATTATTCTTCGTGCTATTCTTTATCGCAAGGAAGAGGAAGAAGTACCAACTCAAAAGAAAAAATATGAAAAGATGGTGTATGAGTACAGCCGCAGTGCCTCTTCTGCTATCAGCGAGTTTGCACCAAATAACAGTTTCTATGTTGATGGACGCAAGCTAACGATAGATCAGGTCGATTTGACTACGGCACAGACAGCAAGATGGAGGCTTTGTCCAAACTGTTCTCACGCACAAATTGAGGAGACCGGGAAAAATACATCTGCGTGTCCACAATGTGGAAGTCCTGGATGGGCCGATGCTGGCCAAGTCAGAACGATGCTGAAAGTTCAGATGGTTTACTCTAATATGGATTATACCAAGAGCTTAATTAACGATGAAAGCGATGACCGAAGTAATGTTTTCTACTGCAAGCAGCTTTTGGTTGATGTAGATGAAGGCCATGATATTTCCAGTGCATATCGCATGGATAATGAAGATTTTCCGTTTGGCTATGAGTTCGTTCGCAAGGCAACCCTGCGAGAAATCAACTTTGGCGAGAGTGATATGACGGGGGAAAAGCTTTCCGTTTCCGGCGTGGAAGAAGTGCGCAGGGGATTTAGAATCTGCAAATATTGTGGGAAAATCCAACCTGAACACGGGAAAGCCAACCATACTTTTGCTTGTAAAACCAGAAAAATGACTACTTTGATGCAGGCAGATGCTTATGAGGAGTGTCTGTTCCTGTATCGGGAATTCACTACAGAGATTCTCCGTCTGCTTGTTCCGGCGACAACTATGGATTCCTCATCTGTGAAGGTGGAGTCCTTTGTGGCTGCGTTTATGTTGGGTATGAAAGAGTATTTCGGTAATGTTGACCATCTAAGGGCAACTGTTAGCGAAGTACCTGTTCCAGACGCAGACTATCGTAAACAGTATCTTACCATTTATGACTCTGTTCCGGGCGGTACAGGTTATCTGAAGCAGCTGATGCATGAAAAGAATGCCTTGATTGAAATTTTTGAAAAGGCGCTTCATGTGATGGAAAATTGTTCTTGTAAGGACGATCCGCAAAAAGATGGTTGCTACCATTGTTTGTATGCATATCGCCAAAGCCAGCAGATTGGCAACATTTCAAGAACAGCGGCAATCCGGATGCTGAAATCTATTCTGTCTGGAAGAGATAACGTCCAGAAGATTGATAAGATTAACGATATTCCTGTTAACCCGCTTTTTGATAGCGAACTGGAGCAGAGATTTATGGAGGCGGTGCGTACAAAGGTTGGTGCCGCCAATGTAAGCGATACGATTCGAAACGGAAAACACAGTTACTATGTGAAGCTGGATGACAACTCTTGGGAAATTGAACCGCAGGTCTATCTTGACGAAAGCAATGGGGTTTCTGTACCCTGCAAACCTGACTTTGTGTTCTGGCCTGTTTCTGCACCAGATCACAAACCGGTAGCTGTGTTTACAGATGGTTTCTTATATCATAAGGACATTGTTCCTGATGATACCATTAAGCGTGAAGCGATCCGTAGAAGTGGAAATTTCCGAGTATGGTCGTTGAGCTTCAAGGATGTTCAAAGTGTTTTTGCTCCTCAGGGAGACTATTATACGGAAACTCTGGAAGCAGAAAAAATGCCGTCGGGCAAGACAATGTATCAGAATATGATCAAGAAGCATAAGGCGGATTCTATTGAACCGGCCAAACTATCTTCTTTCGATTTACTGATTGAATATCTTCAGCTTTCTGATGCTGAGAAGGTCTTTAAGGGACAAGCTTATGCTTATTCGCTTTCCTTGTTAGAACCTGCTTTGATGAAGAACAGTCTGGCTTTCAACAACTGGAAGATGATTGTCGATGCCGTAAACGAGCAGACACATTTTACGGATGCTGATTTTGTGTTCCCAGGAACGGTATTTGGCAGTTGGATTCCGAGAAATTCTAATGCGCATCTGGCTATTTATTCCGCCATTCTTGCATCTGAACTTAAAGCGGAAGGTGATGTAGCTGTGTGTGCTGTCCTCAATGATGAGAAAGATCACAGGACAGATAAATACGAGCAGGAATGGAATGGCTTCTGGCGGTTCCATAACTTGATGCAATTCGCGGATGAGTTCGTAGCCGTGTCGTCTACTGGTATGAGCCGCATGAATTACCTGGCGCTCCCTGCTTTGGTAAATGTAGTATCTGCGACTGAAATTGACGATGCTTGGGATGCAATCATAGAGCTTATGTATGATGACGATGCAAAAGCCTTTGTCGAACTGGCAAGGGACACCGGTGTACCTGCCCCAGCTGAAGATAATATCGGTTATGAAGTTGAGGGGGATGACGGTGAAGTCATTGCAACTGTTGAAATTGCATGGCCCGATAAACATGTTGGCTTTATGACTGCCGATCAGGCTGAAGATAAAGAAAAACTTGAAAACATGGGATGGAAGATCCTAAACTTACTTGATGCTACGGATATGGATACCGCCAGTCTTTTTGGAGGTGATAACTAATGACGGAAAATATTAAAGTTGCAATATCATCTGATTTTTTGACGTCTTTTGCTCGTCTGCCCAGACAGATTCAGGGAAAAGTAACTGAGTTCGTGAATAAATTCCGAAACAATCCGTTATCTCCTGGGATCAACTACGAAAAGATAAATTCCGGCCTTGACAAGAAAATTTATTCTGTCCGGATTGATGATACCTATCGCGGCATTGTAGTCCGTCAGGAAGAAACGGGAGTATATTTGCTTTTATGGGTCGATCATCACGATGAAGCATATCAATGGGCTTCTCGAAAACGCTGCGAGGTCAACCCTAAAACCGGTGCGATCCAGGTGTTCGATGTTCAGACGGTAGCAGAAAAGATATCTACACCTGAAAGGGCGGCGCTATTTGCTTCCGCACAGGATGATGAGCTATTAAAACTCGGCGTGCCGGAAGCGCAGTTGGCCTTTGTCAGGAGTTTCGTTCGTAAGGAAGACTTCTACAACGCAGAATCTGCTATGCCACACGATGCGTATGAACATCTTTCCTGGTTAGCAGAGGGATTTCCGATGGAAGAAGTTTTGGAATTGGTTTCCGAAGAACAGAATACAGCTTCTTCTGTCGAAGATTTGTCCGCTGCTCTGGATGTGCCCACAACATTGAAATCGTTTGTTGTGGTTGAAGGTGAGGATGAACTTCGTCGAATTATGGCAGAACCACTGGAAAAGTGGCGTGTTTTCCTTCATCCGACACAGCGAAAAATTGTCCAGAAAGAATACTCAGGTTCTGCAAGAGTCCTTGGCGGCGCTGGTACCGGAAAGACTGTTGTTGCCATGCACAAAGCAAAGTATCTGGCATCAAAATGTGAAGGCCAGCAAAGAATCCTGGTGACTACGTTTACTGCCAATCTCGCTGCTGATATTCGAGAGAATCTACGTAAGATATGCACTCTGGAAGAGCTGCGCAGAATTGAAATAACCCATCTGGATGCTTGGGTAAATCAGTTCTTGCGTGAATCCGGTTTTTCCGCTCAGATCGGGTATGATGATGCAATCGATCCTCTTTGGGAGCGAGCTATTTTGCTGGCTAACAACGATTTGCCGTTTGAAGTTTCTTTTTATAAAGAAGAATGGAATCGTGTTGTGATTGCCCAAGAAGCTCTTACTATCGAGAAATATGTGAAAGCAACCAGGAACGGCCGTGGAACCAGACTTGATCGCAAAAAAAGGATACAGATTTGGAAGGTATTCGAGAATTATCAAAATCTGATGAAAGAGAATCAGATTCGTGATATCAACACGGCCATGTATGAAAGCACGAAGCTTCTGCAAGCTGCGGGCAGAAAACCGAGATATTCAAGTATCATAATCGATGAGGGCCAAGATTTCAGCGACAACGCGTATCGCCTGATTCGAGCGCTTGCGGGGGAAGAACATCCGAATGACATCTTCATTGTGGGCGATTCCCATCAGCGTATTTATCGCAATCATCCTATTTTGTCAAAATGTGGAATCAATGTACGCGGTCGTAGCAGTATTCTGAAAATCAATTACCGTACTACCGAGGAAATTCGAAAACATGCATTTGCATTGTTGAACGGTATTTCTTTTGACGACTTAGACGAGGGACTGGATATTGGAGATAAATGCCAATCGCTCACCCATGGTGAAAAGCCAATCATCAAGAATTTCAGCAACGCTAACGATGAATTTGATTTCATTCTAAGCGAAGTGAAAAAGCTCAAAAACAACGGCGTTGCACTCACGGATATTTGTGTAGTTGCACGGACCAAAAAACTTGTTGACGACTATATCGCATTATTTACAGGAGCTGGTATCCGTTCATACGCAATCAAGAGAAACAAGGTAGATGACCGTGGTTTTGATGGTTTGCGGGTTGCTACTATGCATCGAGTAAAGGGATTGGAGTTCGAATATGTTTTTGTTGCGGCTGTGAACAATAGAATCATTCCACTACCTTCTGCTATCAATAAGACTGACGTTGTTTCCGAAGCTGAGTCAATAACATCAGAAAAATGTCTGCTTTATGTAGCGATGACTCGTGCACAAAAGGGTGTCTACATCACAAGCTACGGCAAAAAATCAGATTTTTTGAAGCCGTAAAGTTAATTGTCACGCAGTTACCGTATGGTAGCTGCGTGATTCTTTTGTAGAAAGAAAACCACCGGAAAAGCCGGTGGTTTCCAAAAGCTTTAGCTATACGTACGCGTGCAAAAGAAAAACTAAAATCTGCTTGAGTTCTGAAATGATGAAAGAAGGCGTCGCTGGATTTTCGGTAGACACTTCAAGACAAAAAAGTTTAGCAATTATTAAGGGAAAACTGGAGCAGGACAAGAATACTTAGGAATAGGGTATCGACCGTTTGGTCGGTGCCCTATTCCTATATGAGCCATCTATAAGTCAATAGTGATTACCAGCCGTCCTCCCATCATCGGGAGGGCGGCTTTTTGTGTCTTGATAGAAAAATTGAGAAATTTCTCGAAACACCCTGCCAAACGGCACCCCTTATTCAGAGTAAGTAGAGGGACCTTTTGAAAAGTTGAGAGAATTTTTCAAATTACTTTGCCAAATTGGTTAGTAGGAGGGGCACTTAAAAAATTTTTCTAAAACCCATTTGTTATTTGCCCGAAAAGTTCCCAGTTGATTAGTAGTAGGGTTCGCAGAAAAATTCTCAAAAGTTTTTTCGTTCAAATCCAAAAAAATTTCCCAGTTGGTTAGTAGAGAGGCTTTCAAAGGAAATTTTCAAAATTCCTTCGTACAAATCGAAAAATTTTTCCCAGTTGATTAGTGAGGGGGTCTATAAAATACCTTTCTCGCTGGCTACCTATTGAGGGGACTGTCTCCCTGTGTACCTTGAAAAATGAATCGCCGCCTCCAAAGGATATGCTTCCGGCAAGTGCCGCCACGACTTCCCGAAAAAGGAACGAGCGCATCAAAGAAGCAATACGCCGTGGTGAGACTCCGGGGCAGGAACGATGCGGATGAGCGGCAGCAAGCAAAAATTACCGCAGAAATGCGGTTTCAGAACAAGCAAAGGAGGTTCAAACCTATGAAGAAAGGAGAGCTCAGAGAGCTTTATCAGATGATGTTCCCGGAATACCCGGACATTGTGACCGTCAAAGAGCTTCGGGAGATGCTGGGCATCAGCCGCAAGCTGGCGTACAAGCTGATCGACTACGGGTATATCCACGCCGTGAAGATCGGCACGACGCTGAAGATCCCGAAAATCAGCGTTATCAACTATGTGATGGAGAAAGAGGTGAAAAAGGTTGGATGAGATCAAACGCCTTACGCCCGCCCAAAGGGCACGCTGTAACCGGCTGATCCGGCGGCTGTGCGCCAACTATGATGGC
>ENA-OPVT01000676-OPVT01000676.1-human-gut-metagenome-genome-assembly--contig:-NODE-676-length-24730-cov-3.891104_pt1 | contig 24730 bp, 20 predicted proteins | sample MGYA00241499_ERZ501990 | MGnify/ENA primary metagenome ERZ501990 (study PRJEB25962, sample SAMEA2042104) | human gut metagenome | biome: human gut; feature: human-associated habitat; material: faeces...
CAGATTGGATATTGATTTATAATTCTGAGTATTCTGTGACGTGGAGGCATACGTCAGTTGCCGGAGATATGATTGTATCTCGCAAAGTGCATGGAAAATTCCATGAATCAAGGTGGCACCGCGGAAATAAATTAGATTTACCGTCCTTGACAGAGTAGAAATATTCTGTCAGGGACTTTTTTATTTTGTCCCTGCCGGAATAAAATTTCGACATAAAAGGAGGACTACAGATGAATGAGACACTGGAAATGATTCAAAATTATGCTGCATCAGGAAAATATAAAAGAGTTCCGGTCAGCAGAGAACTCTATGCTGATGCATTTACACCGATCAGCGTTATGAGAACCCTTCGGGCGGCCAGCAGACACTGCTATCTGCTGGAAAGTGCGGAGGACCGACAACAGTGGGGAAGGTATTCCTTCCTGGGCTATGCACCGACAATGGAAATTACGTGTATGGATGGAAAAGTAGTCATCCTTGAAGGAAATGAAGAGGATGAGAAGATAAAAAGAGAAGTCCAGACGGATCATCCGGGGAAAATTCTCCGGGAGATTTTAAAAGACTATAAAAGCCCGGTTGTTCCCGGATTACCGCCATTTACAGGAGGTCTGGTGGGATATTTTTCATATGATTACATCAAATATGGGGAACCATCACTGAAACCGATTTTAAATGGAGCGTCAGAAAATGATTTCCGGGATGCGGATCTGATGTTATTTGACAGGGTTATCGTCTTTGATAACTACAGACAGAAGCTGATCCTGATCACCGGAGTCCGGCTGGATGGAGACCTGGAAGAAAATTATGAAAATGCACAAAGAGAACTGGAAGAAATGGAGCGACTGATCCGCAGTGGTGCAAAGGCAGTATTTAAACCGTTGAAACTGGAAGAAGAATTTCAGCCGGGAGCAGAAAAAGCAGAGTATTGCAGAATGGTGGAAAAAGCAAAGGAATATATCCGGGAAGGTGATATTTTCCAGGTGGTTCTTTCTAATCCACTTACGGCAAAGGCAAAAGGAAGTCTTTTTGATACTTACCGGGTACTGCGGACATCGAATCCGTCACCTTATATGTTCTACTTCTCAAGTGACGATACCGAAGTGGCAGGAGCTTCGCCGGAAACGCTTGCGAAGCTTGAAAATGGAACGGTCTGCACCTTCCCGCTGGCAGGAACAAGACCCCGTGGAAAGACGGAGGAGGAAGATCAGAGGCTGGAACGAGAACTGCTGGCAGATGAAAAAGAACTGGCAGAACATAACATGCTTGTAGATCTGGGAAGAAATGATGTCGGAAAGATCAGCCGGCCGGGAAGTGTTAAAGTAGATAAATATATGGAAATCCAGAGATTTTCCCATGTTATGCATATCGGTTCTACTGTAACCGGAACGATCAGTGAGGAAAAAGATGCTCTTGATGTAGTGGATGCGATTCTTCCTGCCGGAACTCTTTCAGGAGCACCAAAAATCCGGGCATGCGAGATTATCGCAGAACTGGAAAAGGAAAAAAGAGGAATTTATGGAGGAGCAGTCGGATATCTTGATTTTGCCGGAAATGTAGATACCTGTATTTCCATCCGTCTGGCATATAAGAAAAATGGAAGTGTCCGGGTACAGTCCGGTGCAGGAATCGTAGCGGACAGTATTCCGGAAAATGAATTTCAGGAATGTCTGAACAAGGCAGGAGCAGTATTGCAGGCAATTAAGATTGCAGAAGGAGGTCTGGAATGATACTTTTGATTGATAATTATGACAGTTTTGTATATAACCTGTATCAGTTTATTGCAGAAATCGAACCGGATGTAAAGGTTGTGCGAAATGATGAGATCACTTCAGAAGAAATCCTGAAAATGAATCCGGATAAGATTGTAATCTCGCCAGGTCCGGGAAAACCGTCTGAGGCGGGAGAATGTATCAATGTGATCCGGGAATTAAAAGGAAAAATCCCGATTCTCGGAGTGTGCCTGGGACATCAGGCAATCGCAGAAGCATTTGGAGCAACCGTAGGATATGCGAAGCATCTGATGCATGGAAAAACGTCACTCCTTGAGGATGTGGATACAGACAGTCTTTTATTCCGAGGACTTGAAAAGCCGGTGCAGGTGGCACGCTATCACTCCCTTGCAGTGGAAGAAGATACACTTCCGAAAGAACTTAAGGTGACTGCAAGAAGCAAAGACGGAGAAGTGATGGCAATGGAGCATGAAAAATATCCAATCTATGGTGTACAGTTTCACCCGGAGTCAGTTATGACACCGAAAGGATTTACGATGATAAAAAGTTTTATAGAAAAGCAGTAAATTATGCAGACACAGGAGGAGCAGAACATGATTAAAGAAGCAATTATCAAACTGGCCAAAAAAGAAGATCTGACATATGCAGAAGCAGAGCAGGTCATGAATGAGATCATGGAGGGGAAAGCGACAGATGTACAGAAATCCGCATATCTGACAGCTCTTTCCATGAAAGGTGAAACGATCGATGAGATTACAGCATCAGCATCCGGTATGCGGGCACACTGCATCAAACTGCTTCATGATATGGATGTACTTGAAATTGTAGGAACAGGTGGAGACGGGTCCAATTCCTTTAACATTTCAACGACCTCTTCCATGGTTATTGCGGCAGCAGGAATCCCGGTAGCAAAGCATGGAAATCGTGCAGCATCTTCAAAGTCTGGTGCAGCAGATGTACTTGAAGCATTGGGCATTAAAATTGATGTTCCACCGGAGAAAAGCACAGAATTATTGAACAAGATACAGATTTGCTTCTTGTTTGCACAGAATTATCATATCGCAATGAAATATGTCGGACCGATCCGTAAAGAACTGGGAATCCGTACAGTTTTCAATATTCTCGGACCACTCTCCAATCCGGCCGGTGCAAATATGGAATTGATGGGTGTATATGATCAGAGTCTTGTTGAACCACTGGCACAGGTAATGGCGAATCTGGGAGTTGCCCGTGGAATGGTCGTTTACGGACAGGATAAGCTGGATGAAATTTCCATGTGTGCGGCAACATCTGTATGTGAGATTAAAGATGGAAAATTCATTTCATACGAGATCGCACCGGAACAATTTGGATATGAACGCTGTGAAAAAGGTGCGTTGACCGGAGGAACACCGGAAGAAAATGCAAAGATCACGATGGAGATTCTGTCAGGGGCAGACAAAGGACCGAAACGTCAGGCAGTGTGCCTGAATGCCGGAGCCGCGATCTACATTGCAGGCAAGGCAGATACGATTGAAGCAGGAATAAGAAAAGCAGAGCAGATCATTGATGAAGGTCTTGCTTTGAAGAAGCTGGAACAGTTCAGAGAAGAAAGCCAGAAGTAATAAATGTAAGAGAACAACAAAAACAGGAAGGAAACAGCAGGTATGAACATTCTTGAGACGATCACGGAAAGAACAAAAGAACGGATCAGAGGAGAAAAAAAGCAAATTCCCATAAATGAAATAAGAAAAAAGGCAGAAGAAAAAGCCAGTTCCGATACAACAAAATTTGCATTTGAGCAGGCACTTCGTGCAGAGGGACTTTCCTTTATCTGCGAGGCAAAAAAGGCATCTCCTTCTAAAGGACTGATTGCACCGGATTTTCCATATGTGCAGATAGCACAGGATTATGAAGCTGGCGGTGCGGCAGCAATTTCATGTCTGACAGAGCCATTCTGGTTTCAGGGCAGTGACCGCTATCTGGAAGAGATCGTACAGAAAGTATCCATTCCGGTACTCCGAAAAGATTTTACCTGTGATGAATATATGATCTATCAGGCAAAAGCGATGGGAGCTGCCGCAGTGCTTCTGATCTGTTCCTGTCTGGATGAAGGGCAGTTAAAAGCATATCATCAACTGGCGGAAGAGCTTGGAATTTCTGCATTAGTGGAAACTCACAGTGAAGAGGAGATTTTGACGGCAGACAGGATCGGAGCAAAAATCATAGGAGTCAATAATCGGAATCTGAAAGATTTCACGGTAGATATCAACAACAGTATCCGGTTGCGGGAACTGGTAGATTCAAAGACCGTTTTCGTGTCAGAAAGCGGAATTAAAGGGGTAGAAGATATGAAAGCCCTTTATAAAAATGGAACAGATGCAGTGCTGATCGGGGAGTTGCTGATGCGGGCGGAAGACCGGAAAAAGAAGCTCGCAGAACTGCGGATGGAAACCCGGAAAGGATGTTGAAAATGTCAGAAGAAAATAAAGATCCCGGAATCCCAAAAGCCCGGATTTTGAAATCGCAGACTCAGAAATCACAGCCCCCAGGATCAAAGATTCCAAAAACAAAAATTAAAATCTGTGGACTGAGCAGAATGGAAGATATTGAGGCGGTCAACGAGGCATGCCCGGATTATTGTGGATTTATTATTAATTACCCGCCGAGCAAAAGAAATATTTCTGTGGACCAGCTTGCAGAACTGAAGAAAATACTTAGAAAAGAGATGAAAGCAGTCGGAGTTTTTGTAGATGCACCTGCTGAATCGGTTGCGAAGCTGCTAAATGAAAATCTGATCGATCTTGCTCAGCTTCATGGAAATGAAGATGAAACTTATATAGCAAATCTGAAAAAACTGACAGCGAAACCGTTGATCAAAGCGGTGAAGGTCAGTACGGAAGAAGAGGTAAAAAAAGCTTTTGATACGGTTGCAGATGAAGTGCTGTTAGATCATGGAAAAGGAACAGGAAAAACATTTGACTGGAGCATTTTAAAAGCAGTGCCGGATCATCGATATTTCCTGGCAGGAGGACTCGGAACAGAAAATATAAAAGAAGCGATCCAGATCTATCATCCTGCAGTGATCGATCTGAGCAGTTCTGTAGAAACCGATGGAAAAAAAGACCGGAAAAAAATACTGGCAGCAGTAAAAGCAGTGCGGGATACCGGGAAAACAATATAGAAACCAGAAAAGAAGGAGTTAAAAAATGACAAAAGGAAGATATGGGATTCATGGCGGACAGTACATTCCTGAAACGCTGATGAATGCAGTGATCGAGCTTGAAGAAGCTTATAACCATTATAAAAACGACAAAGAATTTAACGATGAGCTGAATACACTTTTAAATGAATATGCGGGAAGACCATCCCGGCTGTATTATGCCAAAAGAATGACGGAAGATCTGGGCGGTGCAAAGATTTATTTGAAAAGAGAAGACTTGAATCATACCGGAGCACATAAGATCAATAATGTACTTGGTCAGGTTCTTCTTGCAAAGAAAATGGGAAAGACCAGGGTTATTGCAGAAACCGGTGCAGGTCAGCATGGAGTGGCAACAGCGACAGCAGCAGCACTGATGGATATGGAATGTGAAATCTTTATGGGAAAAGAAGATACAGAACGTCAGGCATTGAATGTTTACAGAATGAGACTTTTAGGTGCAAAAGTACATGCAGTCACAACCGGAACAGCAACTTTAAAAGATGCTGTATCGGAGACGATGAGAGAGTGGACGAAGAGAATAGAAGATACACATTATGTACTCGGTTCTTGCATGGGACCACATCCATTCCCACAGATTGTGCGTGATTTTCAGGCTGTGATTTCAAAAGAGATCAAGGAACAGTTGATGGAAAAAGAAGGAAAACTCCCGGATGCAGTGCTTGCCTGTGTCGGCGGTGGATCCAATGCGATCGGTGCATTTTATAATTTCATTGAAGATGAAGGCGTGCGCCTGATCGGATGCGAGGCGGCAGGACGCGGCGTGAATACAGCAGAGACAGCTGCAACGATCGCGACCGGTAAACTTGGAATCTTCCACGGAATGAAATCTTATTTCTGTCAGGATGAGTACGGACAGATCGCACCGGTTTACTCAATCTCAGCCGGACTGGATTATCCGGGAATCGGACCGGAGCATGCAGACCTTTATGATAAGGGAAGAGCAGAATATGTAGCAATCACTGATGATGAGGCAGTCGATGCATTTGAGTACCTTTCTAAATTAGAAGGAATCATTCCGGCGATCGAGAGTGCACATGCAGTTGCATATGCAAGAAAGCTTGCGCCGACAATGGGAAAAGACCAGATTATTGTAATTAATATTTCAGGACGCGGAGATAAGGACTGCGCAGCAATCGCACGTTACAGAGGGGAGGATCTTCATGAGTAGAATACAGGAAGCATTTAAAGGGAAGAAAGCATTTATACCATTTGTCACATGTGGTGACCCGGATCTTGAGACGACGAAACAGATCGTCTATGAGATGGAGAAAGCAGGGGCAGCGTTGATCGAGCTTGGAATCCCATTTTCCGATCCGACAGCAGAAGGACCGGTTATACAGGGAGCAAACCTGCGTGCGCTGACAGGAGGCGTGACGACAGACAAGATCTTTGATATGGTAAAAGAAATCCGTCAGAATACACAGATTCCGCTTGCTTTTATGACATATGCAAATGTTGTGTTCTCTTACGGAACAGAAAGATTTCTTGAGAAAGCGAAAAATGTCGGAATGGATGGTCTGATTCTTCCGGATGTTCCATTTGAAGAGAAAGAAGAATTTGACATCGTGTGCAAAAAGTACGGAATCGATCTGATCTCATTGATTGCACCGACTTCTCATGACCGAATCCGGATGATTGCAAAAGAAGCATCGGGATTCGTATATTGTGTTTCCTCACTTGGTGTAACAGGAACAAGATCTGCGATCACGACGGATATCGGAGCAATGGTGAAGCTCGTAAAAGAGGAAAAAGATATTCCATGTGCGGTCGGATTCGGAATCTCCACTCCGGAGCAGGCGGCGAAGATGTGTCAGAGCGCAGATGGTGCGATCGTTGGAAGTGCAATCGTTAAGTTGTGTGAGAAATACGGAAGAGACTGCGTGCCGTATGTTGCAGAATATGTAAAGAGTATGGTTGAAGCTTGTAAATAAGTGAAAAGGATATGAGATTCGAAATCCGAGTCTTCTTTTGATAATAATAGGAAAATACCTCTTTTGATAAGGAGCCAGATGTGGTATCATAGATATTAGATTTGTTGCTTGATCTATGATACGAATCCGAAAGGAGACTACGAATGAAGAATCGAAAACAGCCTTTATTCAAAAGCTTTGGCTATGCCTTTGAAGGAATCTGGACAGGGATTTCAAAAGAGAGGAATATGAAGATTCATTGCCTTGCAGTGATTCTTGTAACAGCAGTTGGAACCTTTGTAGGATTAACACCGATGGAATGGTGTATCTGTCTTCTCCTTTTTGGAATGGTGATCTCACTGGAACTTGTGAATACGGCAGTGGAAGCTGTTGTTGATCTTGTGACAGAAGAGAGAAAGCCACTTGCTAAGATCGCAAAGGATACAGCAGCAGGTGCAGTGCTTTTTACGGCAATCATGGCTGTGATCATAGGGTGTATCATATTTATACCTCATTTTATGAGGATTGCGGGAATTGCATAGCAATGGAGCAATCCGGTTACATCAGTGAGTGGCAAAATTTACTTTTGACACTCACATCATTTTGCACTACTGCAACATGTAATATAAAGAAAAGCAACCAGAAAGGAAAACAAAGAGATGGATGAGAATAAAGTAATTGTCAGTACAGAGATGAAGCAGACATTGGTGAATCTGCGAAATCTCGAAGAGATTTATGTGATCATGTCAGGTGTGACGAAGATGCCGTTTGTCCTCTGTGATGAAGAGACATTTGATGACGAGGTTCTGGTTTATTATCAGGAAGAGTCTGCAAAGGAAAAGGCAAAGACGCTTGCAGAAGATCGTTATCATGTAGGAATTGCCAAGATTGAAAAGAATGCCAGACTTGGATTTTTTACAAACCTGTATACAATGGGCGTGAATGCACTGGCAGTGAATGTTGGTACAGAGGAGGAGATCAGGGTTCAGCTGGAACAGATTGTAGTTCGTAAGAATAAGGAAGAACTGCCTGAAGGAAAGAAACTGATCGAGAATCCGGAGCTTCATCTGACAGCAATGTATCTGATGCAGGAGATGCACCGCAATATCGGACCGGAGATGCCGGAGAATGTGAAGGAACTTCAGGAAGAGATGATGGCGCATTATAAGAAAGGAACCTTTATCGTAGGAGTTCAGGAAGATAATCAGGTTCCACTTCTGAGACAGCCGGACGGAAGTCTGTATCAGCCGATCTTTACAGATATGATAGAATTTACCAGATTTGCACAGGGCAAGAAGATGAAGACAGCAGCAATCCCGGCGGATAAGATTCCGGAGATACTGATTCCGGATGCAAAGGGAGTTGCAATCAATCCATTTGGTGTGAATGTACGTCTGGATATTACAAAAGCAAATAAGCAAAAGCCAGAAGCGTAAAATGAAGAGAAGTTAATTTAAATCAAAAGGAAAACTTTAATTTACTAAAATAATCACTAAGTAACATATTCAACAAAAAAACAGGATAAATATTGTTGAATATTACAGATTGACTGTTGGAAGTGAGTTTGGTTATACTATACGTGGTTAAAAGAGAAAAGCGCACGATAGAGTGTTACTGGTAAAGCAGGCATAAACTATCCTTAATAAGTTCACCAGATAAGGTGGACTTGGTTATTGAGGATTAGTTTATGCCTTTTTTGCGCATTATAGTATAGGATAAGTAAGTTGCAGAACTGTGCCAGCACAAGAAACTATGGGATGCGTCAACTCTATAAGAAATGATACTAGGAGGATTACAGATGAAAGACAAGATTTTTGGAGTATTGCAGAGAATCGGAAGAAGTTTTATGCTTCCAATCGCAATTCTTCCGGTAGCAGGACTTCTGCTTGGAGTAGGAAGTTCATTTACAAATGCAACGATGATTGAGACATATCATCTTCAGGCAATTTTAGGCGAGGGGACAATTCTGAATTCCCTGCTCACAATTATGAGCAAAGCGGGAAGTATTATTTTTGATAACCTGCCGATCATTTTTGCTGTCGGTGTAGCAATCGGTATGGCGAAGAAAGAGAAGGAAGTTGCGGCACTTGCGGCAATGATCTCTTTCTTTGTAATGAATGCAACAATGAATGCTATGCTTCTGATCCGTGGAGATCTTCTTGCAGACGGAACGCTTGGAGCCGGAGTTCTGGAAGGAACTGTGACAAGTGTCTGCGGAATCCAGACATTACAGATGGGTGTATTTGGTGGTATTATCGTTGGACTTGGAGTAGCAGCACTTCATAATAAGTTTTACAAAATCCAGCTTCCGAATGCACTGTCATTCTTCAGTGGATCAAGATTTGTTCCGATTATTTCAACATTGACTTATGTGGCTGTCGGAATCGTACTCTATTTTGTATGGCCAACCGTTCAGAATGGAATCTATGCACTCGGCGGACTTGTAACAGGAACAGGCTATATTGGAACATTGATCTTTGGTATTATTAAGAGAGCGTTGATTCCATTTGGACTTCACCATGTATTCTATCTTCCATTCTGGCAGACAGCGGTTGGAGGAACAATGGAAGTTGCGGGACAGCTGGTACAGGGCGGTCAGAACATCTTCTTTGCGCAGCTTGCAGATTCGTCCACAGTACATTTCAGTGCGGATGCGACAAGATATTTTTCCGGTGAATTTATCTTCATGATCTTTGGTCTTCCGGGTGCGGCACTTGCAATGTATCAGTGTGCAAAACCGGAGAAGAAGAAACAGGCAGGTGGACTTCTGCTTTCTGCAGCACTTGCATGTATGATGACCGGAATCACAGAGCCACTGGAGTTCTCATTCCTGTTTGTAGCACCGATCCTTTTTGCGGTACAGGTGATCCTTGCAGGATCTGCTTATATGATCGCGCATATGTTAAATATTGCAGTAGGACTTACATTTTCCGGTGGATTTATTGATCTGTTCCTTTTCGGTATCCTTCAGGGAAATGCTAAGACAAGCTGGATCAGAATCATCCCGGTTGGAATTATTTATTTCTTCTTATATTATATCATCTTCCGTACTTTGATTCTGAAGCTGAATCTGAAGACACCGGGAAGAGAAGATGATGATGCGGAAACGAAACTGTATACAAAAGCTGATTATAAAGCAAAAGTAGATGGAAATGATGCAGATTCTGAAAATGAAATGACACCGGAAGATCAGAAGAGCGCACTGATCACAAGAGGACTTGGTGGAAAGAAAAACATTTCTGATGTAGACTGCTGTGCGACAAGACTTCGTTGTACGGTAGTAAAGCCGGAACTGGTAAATGAAGATGTCTTAAGAATGACATCCCCATCCGGAATCGTAAGAAAAGGACAGGGAATCCAGGTAATCTATGGACCGGCTGTTTCTGTGATTAAATCCAATCTGGAAGATTATCTGGAGAAAGCTCCGGATGTGGAATATCTTCCGGAAGAAAACGAAAACAGCGCAGAAGAAACGAATAAATGTGCAGAAACAAAAGATGAAGCGAAGAAAGATGAGAACAAAACTGTTGCAGCCGGAACTGTAAAGAAAGAGCTTTGCTCTCCATTCACAGGAGTGGCAGCACCGATCGAAGAAGCGTGTGACGAAGCATTTGCAGGGAAAATGATGGGAGACGGTTATCTGGTTCGCCCGGAAGAGGGAATGGCTTATGCGCCGGAAGATGCAACTGTATCTTTTATCTTCCCATCAAAACATGCAGTTGGTCTGACTAGTGATGACGGAACCGAATATCTGCTTCACATTGGCGTGGATACTGTAAATCTGGATGGAAAAGGATTCGAAACTTTTGTAAATGACGGAGACCGAGTAAAAAAGGGTGACAAACTGATAGGTTTTGATATAAAATATATCCAAGAGCATGCAAAATCCGATGAATGTATGGTTGTATTTACAAGTCTTCAGGAAGGTGAAGAGATCAGAATGTCTAAGAGCGGAAAAGTAGAGAAGCTTGAGAAGACAGCAGAAATCGTAAGCTTGAATTAAGAGAAAGAAAGAGAGGCTCCGGGGGGATGTATCGAGTCATTAAAGTTCTGAATAATAATGGGATTCTTGTATATCATGTTGAGACAGGGAAGGAGATGATCCTTCTCGGAAACGGTGTGGGATTTGGAAAGAAACCTACAGAACAGATCGAGAAACTTCCCGGAGCCAAAGTATATTCCCTTGTCACAAGAAGAAAGCAAGAGTCTGTTCTGAAAACAGTCAATGGAATCCGCCCGGAGTTTATTGAGGCAACAGGAAAGATCATTGAAGAAGCAGAGAACGTGTTTCAGAAGATCAATCATGAGATGTTGCTTCCGTTGGCAGATCATATTGCGCTTGCAGCGAAGAGAGCGAAGGAGAACCGCCAGCTTCCGAATCCATTTACACCGGATATCCGTGTGTTGTTTGGAGAGGAGTATCAAGTGGCCCTGAAAGGGCGGGAAATTATACAGCAGCTGACAGGATATGAGATCTCAGAGGATGAAGTCGGATTCATTACGCTACATATCCATGCAGGTCTTTCAGATGAGGCAGTATCCCAGACTCTGGATGCGACCAGGATTGTAAATGAAGGGATTGCCATGATTGAACAGGAATTCGATCAGAAGCTGGAGAGCGGCTCACTTGGATGTACACGTCTGATGAGTCATATGTATTATATGATTCTGAGAACCCGTAAGGGTGAAGGGACGAACGCAGATTTTAATGAGTTCATTTTTCAGAATTACCCAAGGACCGGAGAGGCGGCGAAGAAAGTGTGTGACTATATGTCTAGACAGCTGAAACAACCGGTCGCAAAAGAAGAGATCGGATTTCTTGCAATCCATATCCAGCGGGTTATCTCGCCGGATACGGTATGACCGTGTGCTCTTGAAATACTGTATACTATGAGATATAGTAGTGGATAAGAGCGAAAGGGGAATCCGCAGAATGTATAAGATTCTAATCATAGAAGATGACCTTGTGATGGCAGGGGCAATTAAAAAAGAGATGGAAGCGTGGGGAAATGAAGCACGTTATGTGGAAGATTTTGCAAAGGTTCTTGAGACATTTGCAGAGTATGGTCCACATTTGGTGCTTTTGGATATCACGCTTCCTTTTTATAATGGATACCACTGGTGCAGCGAGATCCGTAAGATATCGAGCGTGCCGGTGATCTTTATCTCTTCAGCAGCAGATAATATGAATATTATCATGGCGATGAATATGGGCGGAGATGACTTTGTGGCAAAACCATTTGACTTAAGTGTACTGACAGCGAAGATTCAGGCTCTGCTGAGAAGAACGTATGATTTGTCAGGAAAAGTGCCGATGTTGGAACATAGAGGAGCAATCCTGAACCTCTATGATACAACAATGACCTATAATGGAGAAAAGATTGAGTTGACAAAGAATGAATTTCGCATCTTACAGACATTGATGGAGAATAAAGGACGCGTGGTCAGCAGAGACACGCTGATGACAAAGCTGTGGGAGACAGACAATTATATCGAAGAGAATACATTGACAGTCAATGTCGGAAGACTACGGAAAAAGCTGGAAAAAGCGGGACTGGAAGGCTTTATCAAGACGAAAGTCGGCGGTGGATATATCATCGAGAAGGAGTAAAAATGTTTTTACAATATTTGAAAAGAATCCGCTTTGTGCTTCTGTGGAGTTTGCTGTGTGCGGGAATCTTTTTTCTGATTTTTGTGTTGGAAGAGATTAATCTGAAGGCAGCGGTTTATCCGACAGTGTTGTGTCTGGCATTTGGATTACTTTTTCTTCTCTGTGGATATTTGCGGTATAAGAAAACCGGGCAGAAGCTGGAACATTTGCTGCAAGGAGAAGGACCTTATGAGGATTCACTTCCGGTGGCACAAGATGGAATTGAGTCAGGATATCAGGAGCTGATCAGAAAAGAAGAACAACAGCAAAGAAAAGAACATGCCAGATGGGAGAAGTCCGGTCAGGACATGGAGGACTATTATGCAACCTGGGTGCATCAGATCAAGGCACCGATTGCTGTGATGAATGTATTACTTCAGCAGGAAGATACCGAGACGAATCAGAATCTGAAAGCCGAACTGTTCCGGGTGGAGCAGTATGTCGAGATGGCACTTGGGTATGTGCGTCTTGACAGTGGCACGAAGGATCTGGTAATCGCACAGTATCCTTTGGATGAAATTGTAAGAAAATCGATCCGTAAATATGCAGGACAGTTTATTCGAAGGAGAATCCGTCTGATCTATGAAGGGACAGATCAGATTGTTCTGACAGATGAGAAATGGCTTTCGTTTATTATTGAACAGTTGTTATCCAATGCAGTGAAGTATACGCTGAAAGGAACAGTGACGATCACTGTTAGTGAAGAAAAGAAACTGACGGTTACAGATACCGGAATGGGAATTGCACCGGAAGATCTGCCGAGAATCTTTGAAAAAGGATATACGGGATATAATGGAAGAATGGAACGGAAATCAACGGGAATTGGTCTGTATCTGAGTCAGATGGCGGCAAAGAAACTGGGGCATCAGATTACAGTTGAGTCAAAGTTGGGGGAAGGCAGCAGTTTTACGATTGATTTGGCAGAGTATCCGTTGAGATCAGAGTAAAACACTAAATCACACAGAGAGAAGCAAGTGACAAAATTGTCACATCAGACAGCTGGAATGTCACAGAAATCAATGTCGGCATTCTGGCTGTATTGTTATACTGAGGATGTTGAAAGAAGAGGAGGTCGTAAGAAATGACAGTTTTGGAAGTAGAAAATTTGAAAAAAATATACCGTCCCCGTTTTGGCGGTAATCAGGTACAGGCACTCTCTAAGGTGACATTCTCAGTAGAAGAGGGCGAATATGTAGCAATCATGGGAGAGAGTGGCTCGGGGAAGACGACATTACTGAACATGCTGGCAGCATTGGATAAACCAACTGAAGGGGAAGTTTATCTGGATGGAAAACCGTTATCAGCAATCCGTGAGAAGGATCTGTCCAAGTTCAGGAGAGATCATCTTGGGTTTGTATTTCAGGATTTCAATCTTTTGGATACATTTAATCTAAAGGACAATATCTTACTGCCATTGGTACTGCAGGGAGTTGATTACAGGAAAATGAATGTCAGGATGATGCCAATCGTGAAAGAACTTGGAATCGCAGGACTTCTGGAGAAGTATCCCTATGAGGTGTCAGGAGGACAGAAGCAGCGTGCAGCAGTGGCGAGAGCGCTGATCACAGATCCGAGACTGATCCTGGCGGATGAGCCGACCGGGGCGCTCGATTCGAAATCAACGGATGAATTGCTCGGGGTATTTGAGCGGATCAATCAGTCGGGACAGACGATCCTTATGGTAACACATTCTGTCAAAGCAGCGAGCAAGGCCGGGAGAGTGTTATTTATTAAAGACGGAGAAGTTTTCCACCAGGTATATAAAGGCGAACAGACAGATGAACAGTTCTATCAGAATATCTCAGCGACACTGACAATGCTTGCGACAGGTGGTGAGAGACAATGAAAAGTGGACTTTATCTGAAACTTTCCGTTAATGGAATTAAGAAAAATAAGAAGCTGTATCTTCCTTATCTGATCACTTGTATCTGTATGGTTATGATGTTCTATCTGATCGATTATCTTGCAGTGAGTCCGCAGTTTGCCAAGATCAAAGGTGGGGATACTATGCAGATGATCCTTGGATTTGGTTCTGGTGTGATCTCAATCTTTTCTCTGATCCTTCTGTATTACACAAATTCATTTCTGATCCGCAGACGACAGAGAGAGTTTGGGTTGTATCACATCCTTGGAATGGGAAAAATTGACCTTGTAAAAATCATGGTTCTTGAGAATCTGATCATCAGTGTTCTGACGATTGCAGGAGGAATCGTGGGAGGAATCCTGTTTTCTAAATTGGGGGAACTTCTGGCAGCGAAGATACTTGGAAGTAATGCCGGACTTTCTATGAAAATCAGTGTTCCGGCACTTGTGGCTACGGCACTGTTATTCCTGGTCATTTTTGCATTAATCATGCTTCGGATGATCGTGTCCGTCTATCGGTTAAAACCTGTAGAACTTTTAAAAAGTGAAAAGACAGGAGAGAAACCTCCGAAGGCAAACTGGATCTTTGCAGTACTCGGGTTGCTTCTGCTTGGTGTGGCTTATTATTTATCCCTGACAATCAAAGATCCGCTTGTAGCGATGATCTGGTTTATGGTTGCCGTCGTGCTGGTAATCCTTGCAACGTATCTGTTATTTATTGCCGGCTCGGTCACATTTTGTAAAATAATGCAGAAAAAGAAAGGATATTATTATAAAACAAATCATTTTATTTCACTTTCATCCATGATTTACCGTATGAAACGAAATGGGGCAGGATTAGCGTCTATTTGTATTCTGTCCACAATGGTTCTGGTTATGGTATCTTCTACAACCAGCCTGTATCTGAGTATGGAACATGGCTTGAATCTTCGATATCCGAAATCTGTCCAGATTGAGATGTACACGAAACCGGAGCAGACGGAAGAAATGAAAGAGAATCAGAATGGACAGATTATAGAGCTTGTACAGAAGGTTTTGAAAGAACATAACCAGACCGCGGAGAATCCGGAGAATTACCGGATGCTTACAGTCAGTGGAATTGTTTCAAAAAATGAAATCTATTTTAATCCGGAGAATGCTCCGGGAGTCAATGAAGTGAATACATTTGATCATTTAAAAATGTTCTATGCTCTGCCGTTGGAAGCGTATAATCGGATCATGGGGACGAATCTGGAGCTTGCTCCCGGGGAAGCGTATCTGTATGCGAAAGATTCCGATTTCCCCTATGATCAGATCACGGTGGAGAATTCCGGGACATGGAGGATTAAAGGACATTTGGATAAAATGATTTCAAATGGAAATAATATGGCAAATATGAACAGCAGCTTCTATCTGGTGGTTTCCGGACTGGAAGATATAAAAGCTTTGGAAGAAGGAAATGTTTCCGTTTACGGTGTCAATGGTTCTTATGAGAAATGGTACTACAATTTTGATCTGTCCTGTGGAGATGAAGAGCAGATCCAGATTCAAAACGAGATTGACAAGAAAATCAATGCATTGGCTGAACAGGAATCAGAGGAATCAGATACCCTATTTTTTGGAGCTTCTACAGACAGCAGAGCCGCATCAAGAGCTGATTACCAGGCTTTGTACGGCGGTCTGTTCTTCCTTGGAATCCTTCTTGGAGTCGTATTCATTCTTGGAATGGTGCTGATCATTTATTATAAACAGATTACAGAAGGCTATGAGGATCAGGACAGATTCCAGATTCTGATGAAAGTGGGGATGACACAGAAAGAAGTGCGTCAGACGATCAATTCTCAGGTAATGACAGTATTCTTCCTGCCTCTTGTGGCTGCCGGAATTCATACGGCATTTGCATTTCCAATGATAGAAAAAATGGTGCATCTGCTTGCTTTTTCTGACAGAAAATTCCTGATTCTGGTGACAGTGTGCTCCTATTTAGTATTTGCATTATTCTATATCATTGTCTACATGGTGACTTCGAAACAGTATTACAAAATTGTTAGCGGAAAACAGGAAGAAAGTCTTTTTTCTTAATTCAAAGAGTGATAGAATAGAATTATCAGAAAAAGGAGGACTTGCTTATGATGGATCACACAATTATTACAATTGGAAGACAGTTCGGAAGTGGCGGTCATGAAGTAGGAAACAGACTGGCAGAGAGACTGAACATTCCTCTTTACGATCACAATCTGATTCGAATGGCAGCAAGAGATCTTGGAATTTCGAACGAAGATGCTGGAAGAGTAGATGAGACGAGACTTGGAAATGTGTTATCAAGCTATTATATTGGAATGGGTGATTATACTACATTTATGCTCAGTCCGGAAGTGGAGAAACCATTAAGTGATCAACTTTTTGACGCACAGTCAGCAATCATCCGCAAGCTTGCGGAACGCGGACCGGGAATCTTTGTGGGACGCTGCGCAGATTATGTTCTTGGGGATTATTCAAATGTTGTGAATACATTTATCTATGCTTATAAGGATGATAGAATCAATCGAATCATGGATATCTATAAGCTTTCCGAGAAAGAGGCTGTAGATAAGATTAAGAAGATTGACAGAGAGAGACGCCTGTATTATGAAGGTAGAACAGATCGTAAGTGGGGAAGTATTGATGCGAATGCAATCCTGCTGAATACAAGTCTTCTTGGAATTGATGGTGCGGTAGATGCACTTGAGGCGATTTATCATAAGTGGGAAAACAGATAACAAAATAAGCAGAAAAAATGAAATAATTAACAAAAAGTAAGAGGGTGTCGTTTGGTGCGACACCCTCTTTGCTACGTCTTTATTCTGGAATCTGTATTTATTTCATCATGCCGGCAAGAATCTGATTGACTTCTTTACCATCAGCTTTGCCTTTTACCTTCGGCATGAGTTCTTTCATGATCTTACCTTTATCCTTTGCTGTAGGAGCATCGATACCAAGATCTGCAAGAACGGATGTGATCACTGCTTTGATCTCATCTTCGCTCATCATCTTTGGTGCATATTCTTCAAGAACAGCAAGACGCTTCTGAGCCTCTTCAATCAGATCTGTACGATCTTCAGGTGTCATATCAATTGTTTCTTTTAACTGTTTGATTTCTTTTAAGATTACCTGTCCTTCTTCCTCTTCTGTCAGGTCGGCACGTTTGTCGATAGCTTTATTCTTCAGAGAGGAGAGCAGAAAGGAAAGTGCGGCTTTTCGTTCTTTGTCTCCTGCCTTCATTGCAGCGACCATAGCGCTTCTGATTTCATCAATTTTGCTCATTTTAGAGTCCTCCTTATGATTCATTAAGATAAATTTTAGCAGATGATGATTTATATTGCAAGAGTGCACTCTGTTTTTAAACAGCTTTTAAGCAGTGTGATGCTAAATCACCATCTGATTCCCTTTCCGTGGACGATTTCTATAAGGTATATGGATATACGAATTTTTATAAAGCAGATACAGGGAAGGTAAATGAAATTCCGATTCAGGAGCTGACAATCACCTTAGTGTCAAAACGATATCCAAGAGAACTGATCCGACATTTGAAAGAAGTACGCCACTACACTATTGATAATCCGGAAGAAGGGATTTATTATGTAATTGGAGATATCTTACCGATTCAGATTCTTGTAACAAATCGATTATCGCCGGAGAAAAATCTCTGGTTATATAGTTTGACAGATACCCTGGAAGATATGTCTGTCACAAGACGACTTTTAGAGGATTATAAAAAGAACAAAGAAGATCAGCTGTATCAGGCTGTTATGGAGATCATAGTAAAAGCAAACGAGAATCGATTAAAGGAGGGGAAAAGAGATATGTGTAATGCATTATTAGAATTAATGAAAGATGAATTAGATGAAAAAAGAGAAGAAGGTATAAAAGAAGGGGAATCTCTTGGCGAAAGCAGAATCAATCAGCTGAATCTTAAATTATCTGAACTTAGCAGAAGTGATGAGATTCTCAAGGCAGCAGTGGATAGGGAATATCAGAAGAAGTTATTGAAGGAATTTGGACTTTAAAGACCCAATATCCAGGGGCAGGAACTTGTCAATATCCAAGCTCCATTCTTTGACTTCCACAGAATACATCAGAGTGCACTCTGTTTTGTGAAAATATATGAAAGAAATGCATGAAAAACATAAAAAATCAGAAAATTTACGAAAAATAAAAATATAGGTTGACAATATTTGGCTCAAGGAGTAAACTACGTGACATAAAAACAAAGGCGCTTTGAGAAACAGATCTCAGAGTGCCTTTTTCTTTTAATAAAATATGGTACCTATAGATTTGCCGCGAACAGCAGCAAGTCTCAATGACACAAAGGCGTGTCTTACAGAAAGAACCGATTCAGGGGGATGGTTCAACGAAACTGTAAGATACGTCTTTTTAGTTTCTAGGTATGAGGAGGAAGTAGTATGACACAAGAAATTATTACTCAGATTACAGACACAGTCGGAACAGAAGTGTTCGGCATCTGGTTCCTGATCGGAGCTGCATTTGTATTCTTTATGCAGGCAGGATTCGCTATGGTAGAGACAGGATTCACCAGAGCAAAGAATGCCGGTAACATTATCATGAAGAATCTGATGGATTTTTGTATTGGAACAATCGTGTTTATTTTCCTTGGATTTGGATTGTTACTCGGGGAAGATGCACTTGGCGGACTGGTAGGAGTTCCAACACTTGGAATCTTTACAGATTATGCAAACTTTGACTGGTCTAATTTTGTATTCAACCTGGTTTTCTGTGCGACAGCAGCAACAATCGTATCAGGAGCTATGGCAGAAAGAACAAAGTTTCTTTCCTATTGTATTTATTCCGCAATGATCTCCGCAGTTGTGTATCCGATCGAAGCACACTGGATCTGGGGCGGCGGCTGGCTTTCACAGCTTGGCTTCCATGATTTTGCAGGATCTTGTGCAATCCACATGGTAGGTGGAGCAACAGCATTTATCGGAGCTGCAATGGAAGGAGCCAGAATTGGTAAATTCTCAAGAGATAAGAATGGAAAAGTAACAAAAGTCCACGCATTTCCTGGACATAACCTCGTAATAGGTGCTCTTGGATGTTTCATCCTCTGGTTTGGATGGTATGGATTCAACGGTGCGGCAGCAACAACAGGCCCACAGCTTGCATCTATCTTTATGACAACAACAATCGCACCGGCAACAGCAACCGTTGTATGTATGATCTTCACATGGCTTCGTTATGGAAAACCAGATGTGTCTATGTGTCTGAATGCATCCCTCGCAGGCCTGGTAGCAATCACAGCACCTTGTGATGTGACAGATGGATTAGGAGCACTGATCATTGGAGCAGTTGCAGGAGTTCTCGTAGTATTTGGCGTTTGGTTCTGTGATAATGTAGTGCATGTAGATGACCCGGTTGGTGCCGTAGCAGTTCATTGCTTAAATGGTATCTGGGGAACAATCGCAGTTGGTCTTTTTGCAACAACAAATGCGCCGGAAAGCACACTGAAAGGTCTGTTCTACGGCGGTGGATTCGGACTTCTCGGAACACAGCTTCTTGGTGTAGTAACAGTTCTTGCTTGGACAGTTGTAACAATGACAATTATCTTCAAAGTAATCGATATGACAATTGGACTTCGTGTTTCAGAGGAAGAAGAGATTGTTGGTTTGGATTCCAAGGAGCATGGTCTTGCATCAGCATATGCAGGATTCAGCATCATGGATATTACAGAAGGTGCAATGAATGAAAATGAAAACACAGATCTTGGTGTAGCAGATTATGACGCAGCATCTCCAATCCAGAGAGCAGCAGCTGTACCTGTAGCCGGACCGGTAGATGCAGATACAGGAATGCATAAAGTAGTTATTATCGCAAAGCTTTCCAAGTATGACAGGCTGAAATCAGCGTTGAACAATCTTGGTGTTACAGGAATGACAGTTACCCAGGTTATGGGATGCGGTATCCAGAAAGGTGCCGGCGAGAAATATCGTGGAGTTGAGATGGACGTAACCGTTCTTCCAAAGGTAAAAGTAGAAGTTATCGTTGGAAATATTCCGGTTGAGAAAGTCATCGAAACAGCATCCAAGACACTGTATACAGGACATGTCGGTGATGGTAAGATCTTTGTATACAACGTGCAGAAAGTAGTAAAAGTACGTACAGGAGAAGAAGATCTCGAAGCATTGAAAGATGTAGAATAATACTTGATTTGTAACTGTTCAGAGCCAAGCAAAATTTCAAAAAAGGTATAAAATGCTTGCATTTTTTAGACTGTTTTTGAAATTTTATTTGGCGGATACGCCACACCTCCGAAATGCGTAGCATTTTGGAGGTTGGCTCTGAACAGTTACCTTGATTTAAAAAAAATAATCTCCCAAAAGCAGTAACGACTGTTTTTCCGGAGATTATTTTTTATGATTATTGAACGATTTTTTGAATAATTTTTTTTATAAATAAGATTGAAATCTTATATACTACTATATTTAATAAGAAGTAACAGCGTAAAAAACAACACAGGATGGTAAAAATTACCTAAAAATTTTTTAGATTATCATATAATTTGAAAAGAAAAATGTGAAAAAAATACTATTTTATGTAAAGAGAGTTAAATAAATATAAAATTTTTCTTTAAAAAGCTAAAAAAATGTGATATAGTGTAATACAAACATATGATATTGAAATTCAGGAGGGAAAATTAAGAATGAACAATTATATGTATCTGGTTCCAGTTGCAGCTGTCATTGCTCTTCTTTTTGCAGCATATCTTGCAGCAAAGGTTAGCAGACAGGATGCCGGAACAGAAAGAATGAAGGAAATTGCCGGTGCAATCGCAGATGGTGCACGTGCTTTCCTGACAGCAGAGTACAAGATCCTTATTGTATTCGTAGTAGTACTTTTTGTACTGATCGGATTAGGAGTAGGTAACTGGGTAACAGCAGTTTGCTTCGTAGTAGGTGCTCTGTTCTCAACAATCGCAGGTTACTGCGGAATGACAGTTGCTACTAAGGCAAATGTCAGAACAGCTAACGCAGCTAAAGAGAGCGGAATGAACAAAGCTCTTTCCATCGCATTTTCAGGTGGTGCCGTTATGGGTATGTGTGTTGCTGGACTTGGTGCATTTGGTGTCAGCCTTGTGTACATCGTAACTAAGAATGTAGATGTATTATTCGGATTCAGCCTTGGTGCTTCTTCCATCGCATTGTTTGCACGTGTTGGTGGTGGTATCTATACAAAGGCAGCAGACGTTGGAGCTGACCTTGTAGGTAAAGTAGAAGCAGGTATCCCGGAAGATGATCCGCGTAACCCGGCTGTTATCGCTGACAACGTTGGAGATAACGTAGGTGACGTAGCAGGTATGGGAGCTGACCTTTTCGAGTCTTACTGTGGATCTCTGATCTCAGCACTGACACTTGGTGTTGCAGTAAGCGAAGTTTCAGGAGTATTATTCCCACTTGCAATCGCAGGATGTGGTCTGATCGCTTCTATCCTTGGAACATTCTTCGTAAGAGGCGGAGAGAACACAAATCCTCAGAAAGCTCTTACAAAAGGAAGCTATGCTTCTTCAGCAATCGTAATCATTGCTTCTTTAGCACTTAGCTGGGTGCTTTTCGGAAACATGAACGCAGCAATCGCAGTTATCGCTGGTCTGATTGTTGGTGTTATCATTGGTAACATCACAGAGTACTACACATCAGCAGATTACAAACCGGTTAAAGGAATCGGAGAGCAGTCTGAGACAGGTGCAGCTACAACAATCATCAGTGGTCTTGCAGTTGGTATGAAATCAACAGCTATCCCGCTGCTTCTGATCTGTGTAGGTATTTTTGTTTCTTATAATGTATTTGGTCTGTATGGAATTGCTCTTGCAGCAGTTGGTATGCTTTCTACAACAGGAATCACTGTTGCAGTTGATGCATATGGTCCGATCGCAGACAACGCTGGTGGTATCGCAGAGATGTCCGGTCTTGATGAGTCCGTTCGTGACATCACAGACAAGCTTGACTCTGTAGGTAATACAACAGCAGCTATGGGTAAAGGATTTGCTATCGGTTCTGCAGCACTTACAGCTCTTGCGCTGTTCGTATCTTATGCAGAGACAGTAGGTCTGAAATCCATCAACCTTCTTGACTACAAAGTAATCATCGGTATCTTTATCGGTGGTATGCTTACATTCCTCTTCTCAGCATTCACTATGGAGTCTGTATCTAAGGCTGCATATTCAATGATCGAGGAAGTTAGACGTCAGTTCCGTGAGAAACCAGGCATCATGAAAGGTGAAGAGAAACCTGACTACAAGTCATGCGTTGCTATTTCTACAACAGCAGCACTTCACGAGATGCTTCTTCCAGGTCTGATGGCAGTTATCGTTCCTGTAGTAGTAGGTGTTCTTCTTGGAGTTGACGCTCTTGGCGGACTTCTTTCAGGATCCCTCGTAACAGGAGTTCTTATGGCGATCTTCATGTCAAATGCAGGTGGTGCATGGGATAACGCTAAGAAGTATATCGAAGAAGGAAACCACGGCGGAAAAGGTAGTGAGGCTCATAAGGCAGCCGTTGTTGGAGATACTGTAGGAGATCCGTTCAAGGATACATCAGGTCCGTCCATCAACATCCTGATCAAACTTATGACAGTTGTATCACTTGTATTCGCTCCACTGTTCCTTTCTATCGGAGGACTTCTGTAATACTTTTGTCATCCATATATGGATGATATTAAGAATATAAGTTGGAAGAAAACGTTCTCTGGGGATTCCCCCAGGGGACGTTTTCTTTTTTATGCGGTGCTTTTCCTGGCGGAGAGCATCTGCAAACAGAAAAAATAGGAATGTGGATTCTTTGTTATATAACCATAAAACTGGCTTGTACAAATAAATTAAAACTGGATATATCTAACAGACCAGAGTACTGATATAATAAGGCGGTATGTTGGGGAAATTCATTTACAAGTCTAACATTGGCTGTCAGGTCATGACTTCAACATAAGAGATAACAAACAGGAGATTTACAAAATATGAAAAACGAAAGTATCAGCACAAAGAAAATCGTAATGACTGCATTTTTTGCAGCTATTATTTATCTGGGAATCCAGTCTTTCCGTATTCCGCTTCCGGCGGCTGTCGGAACACCATTTCTGCATTTCGGACACATTTTCGTAATGCTTGCAGTATTAATGCTTGGACCTAAGCTGTCAACTGTGGCAGGAGTTCTCGGACTTGTCGTATTTGATGTATTGAACGGTTATATTCAGGCAATCCCGAATGTGTTCGTCAGCACGATCATCAAATGTCTGTTTGTGGGCGTGATCTTTCAGGCTCTGAAGAAAAAAGCGCAGGGAGATGCGAAGAAGGAATATGGTTATGCGGTCCTCTGTGCGGCTATCTATGGAGTTACGAACATTATCGTAGACTTTATCTGGTCAACCGTTGAACTGGTCGTTCTCGGCAGTTCCTGGAGCGCAGCGTTGGCGGCAGAGATCACATCTATCCCGGCTACGATCATCAATGCAGGATTTACAGTAGTAGGAATTGCGATTCTGTATGTGCCGGTGAAGAAGGCTTACAAGAGAATTCTTGGAGCATAAGGAATCAATGAGTATAGGAAGTCAATGCCATAGTATGTATGCCTGATAATCAAAAAGGAGAATTATTAAGTTGGATATTGCAAAGATACAGAAGTTATTGCAGGAAGCAAAACTTGACGGATGGTTATTTACAGATTTCCAGGGACATGATTTTATCACAAAAGAGTTTCTTGAGCTTGGAAATCGTTTCTGTACAAGAAGGTTGTTCTATCTGATTCCGTCGCAGGGAGAACCCACCAAGGTTCTTTCGGCAATTGAACCGCTTCTGCTTGATCACCTTCCGGGAGAGAAAATGTTATATCATGGAATCGAAGGACAGAAAAAAGTGCTGTCAGAGCTGTTGAAGCCGGGCATGAAGATTGCCTGCCAGTACTCTCCAGGCGGAAATGTTCCGACGATCAGCTCTATGGATGCCGGCCTGATCGAGTATCTTAGAACTTATGGGATCAAGCCGGTTACAAGCGCAGATCTGATGCAGCATTTTGGCGCGGTATTATCGGAACATCAGATAGAGACTCATAGACAGGCGGGAATTATTATTCACAAGATTCTTACTGATACGTTTGCATGGATCAGAGAAAATATAGATGTGGGTAATTATATTGATGAGTATGCGATGCTTCTGAAAATGCAGGAACTGACAGGGCAGGAGGATATCTACATGGATTCACCACCGTTTTTCGGTATTGATGAGCATGCTTGTGATCCGGGATATGAACCGAAGGAAAATGGTTCGAAGCAGATTTGTGAAGGCAGCCGTCTGATCATAGATATCGCCGGCCGTCTCCCTGAGGAAGATGCGGTATATTATGATGTA
>ENA-OPVT01000682-OPVT01000682.1-human-gut-metagenome-genome-assembly--contig:-NODE-682-length-24562-cov-6.213694_pt1 | contig 24562 bp, 17 predicted proteins | sample MGYA00241499_ERZ501990 | MGnify/ENA primary metagenome ERZ501990 (study PRJEB25962, sample SAMEA2042104) | human gut metagenome | biome: human gut; feature: human-associated habitat; material: faeces...
AAAGACTGAACTCCAAGTTCAATAGTTGTAACATTATATTTTTTTAACTGCTCCATTACCTCTTCGTTTATATAGTCAGGTCTTGTAGAAAGTCTTATTCCCTGGACAAGCCCTCTATCCAGATATTCTTTTACACCTTCCAGATATTCTTTCTGTTTTTCCATTGAAATTCCTGTAAAAGTCCCGCCGAAAAAAGCTACCTCTTTATAAGAGTTTTCTGGAAGAATTTCAAGATATTCTTCTATAATTTTTCTCAAATCTTCTAAAGTGACATCTGTCTCTCTTCCATTTATTTTTTTCTGATTACAGAAAACACAGGCATTGGGGCATCCAAAATGACTTATAAATACAGGTATATTATAATGTTTCTTTTCCATTAACTTACACCTAATTTTTTGCATAGAGCTTTAGCTGCTCCCTGTTCTGCTATTTTTTTACTTTTCCCAACACCTATTGCCTGGGCATTGTCTCCAATTTTAACTAAAATTTCAAAGGTTTTTTTATGATCAGGACCTTTTTCCCCTATAACTTCATACAAAGGAACTGTCTTATATTCTTTCTGGCTGTATTCTTGTAAAATTGTTTTGAAGTCAAGAATATCTTCATCTTCTTCTATGTGATCTATATAATCTTCAAGATGATTTAATACAATTTTTCTCGCTGTATCAAAATCTGAATCTAAATATATTGCTCCAAGAACAGCTTCAAAAACGTCACAAAGTATAGAACTTCTTTCACGTCCTCCTGTCATTTCTTCCCCTTTGCTAAGCAAAAGGTAATTACCCATACCCAATTTCTTTGCTACTTTAGCCAAAACTGGTTCACTTACTGCCATAGATTTTATCTTTGCTAAATCTCCTTCTGAATAATTTTGGAAATGTTTGTATAAGTATTCGGCAACAATAAGATCTAGAACTGCATCTCCCAGCAGTTCTAGTCTCTCATTATTTATTTTTTTGTATTTTTTGTTTTCATTACCAAAAGATCTATGGACAAGTGAATTCTTTAATAAATCTATATTCTTAAAAAAATATCCTATTTCTTTTTCTAAAGATTCTAATTTCACTTCCAATTTTCCCCTTTTATTTATATTTTTTCATTACGATTACTGCATTGTGTCCGCCAAATCCAAGAGAGCTTGACATTCCTACTCTTATTTCTTTTTCTTCTGCTTTGTTTGGAGTATAGTTTAAATCACATTCAGGGTCAGGATTTTCATAATTTGCTGTAGGTGGAATTATGCTGTCTGCAATACTTTTTGCAAGAATAACTCCCTCTATTCCTCCAGCTCCTCCAAGAACGTGTCCTGTTGCTCCTTTTGTTGAAGATATGTTAAGTCTTCTTGCATCTTCTCCGAAAACTTCTTTTATTGCAGCTGTTTCATTTTTATCGTTAAGACCTGTTGATGTTCCATGTGCATTTATATAATCAACTTCAGAAACAGAAGCTCCAGATTCTTCAAGAGCCATTTTAAATGCTCTTACTGCTCCGTCAACTGCTGGTGCTGTAATATGGTGTGCATCACAAGTTTCTCCATATCCAACTACTTCAGCATATATTTTTGCATTTCTTGCAAGAGCATGTTCAAGTTCTTCAAGAACTAAAACTCCTGCTCCCTCTCCCATTACAAATCCATCTCTGTCTATTGTAAATGGTCTTGATGCTGTATTTGGATCAGGATTTGTTGAAAGAGCTTTCATGTTTGCAAAACTGTTTACAGCAAATTTTGTTATACATGCTTCAGTTCCTCCAGCAAACATAACATCAGCTTTTCCAAGTTTTATTGTTTCAAAAGCATCTCCTATTGAATGAGTTCCAGCTGCACAAGCTGTTACTATTGATTTGTTTGGCCCTTTTGCTCCAAGATAGATTCCAACATTTCCAGATGCCATATTTGCTATCATTCCCGGAATTGTAAATGGAGAAAGTCTTTTTGGACCTTTGTTTAGAAGAACTTCATGCTGAGCTTCGAATATTTCCATTCCTCCAATACCAGAAGAAATTATTACTCCTACTCTTTCTGCATTATTTTCATCTATTGTAAGCCCTGAGTCGCTAAGAGCCATTTTTGCAGCTCCTATTGCAAATTGTGTATTTCTTGCAAGTTTTTTAATCTCTTTTTTCTCTATTCCAAATTCTTCAGGCTGGAAGTCTCTTACTTCACCAGCAACTTTTACAGGAGTATCATCTGTATCAAAAGATTCTATTGTTTTTATTCCTGTTTTTCCGCTGATAATCCCTGCCCAAGATTTTTCAAGTCCTGTTCCCAAAGCTGTTATAAGACCAAGCCCTGTTACAACAACTCTCTTCATTTTATCACCTCTTTAACTTCTGTAAAAATATTTCCGTTTATAAAAATTAAAGGGGACCATTACTGTATCCCCTTTACTGTTCATTACTGTTTACTACTTGTTTTCTTCTATGTAGTCCATTACATCTTGTACAGTTTTGATTTTTTCTGCATCTGTATCAGGAATTTCGATATCAAATTCTTCTTCAAACGCCATGATTAATTCAACTGTATCTAATGAGTCTGCTCCTAAATCATCTACGAAGTTTGCTTCTGGAGTTACTTGATCTGCGTCAACTCCTAATTGTTCTACTACTATTTCTTTAATTTTATCTAACATATTTTCCTCCTTAGGTTTCTTTTATATAAATTTTTATTTTCAATATAATATTATCAAATTTGTTTATAGTTTTCAACTTTTTATCAAAATAAAATTTGCTGATTGCCAAACTTTAATTTAAAAACTATTTTTAAATCGATTTTACAGTTTTTCAACATCTTCTAAAGAATTAATATTTATAACTGTTAATTCTTTATCTATTTTTTTAATAAGCCCGGCAAGAACTTTTCCTGGTCCTATTTCGTAAATTGTATCAACACCATTTTCTTTTAATCTGTTTACAGTGTCAACCCATTTTACAGGCCCGAAACTTTGTGCATATATCTCTTTTTTTATCTCTTCAGGTGAAGAAATAATTTCAGCTGTTGTATTTGCAACAAGTTTTGCTATTCCTTCTCTAAAATCATATTTTTCTGCTTCTTCTTTTAATTTTTCCCCTGCAGGCTTCATAAGAGATGAATGGAAAGGTCCAGATACTGCAAGAGGTAAAGCTCTTTTTGCCCCAGCTTCCTTAAGGGCTGCACATGCTTTTTCTATCGCAGATTTTTCTCCTGCTATAACAGTTTGTTTTGGTTCGTTAAAGTTTACTGCTTCAACAACTCCGTCAACTGTTTTTAAAACCTCTTTTATTTTTTCAGAATCCATTCCTATTATTGCAGCCATTCCTCCATTTACAGATTCAGCTATCTCATTCATTGTTTCTCCTCTAAATGCTGTAAGTTTTACTGCATCAGAAAGAGTTAAAAATTCTCCTGAACCAAAAGCTGCATATTCTCCCACAGAATGTCCTGCAACAAAATCTGGTTTTATCCCTTTGCTTCTTACAAGTTTTTCAAGCACAAGACTCATTGCAACTATTGCAGGCTGAGTATATTTTGTTTTCTTAAGTGTTTCTTCTGGTCCTTCAAACATAGCTGTTTTTAAATCAAAAGAAAGGCTTGAAAATATTTTATCAAATTCTTGTCTTGCTGTTTCATTATTTTCATATATATCTTTTCCCATTCCGACAAATTGTGCCCCTTGTCCTGGAAAAACGAAAGCTATTTTGCTCATACTTCCTCCTAAAAAATGAATTACACATGTAATTTTATCATAACTCTATTTTTAATGTCAATATTGCTTATAAATTCTTTAGATAAAAAGTTAAAAAACTATTTACTCCATTTTAAAACTAACGAACCATAAGTAAGTCCAGCACCAAATCCTGTAAGTGCAAGCATATCTCCTTTTTTAACTTTTCCCTCTTGAACTGCTTCTCCAAGTGCAAGTCCCACCGAAGCTGCTGAAGTATTTCCATATTTTTGAAGATTTACATAAAACATCTCCATAGGAAGTTTTAATCTTTTAGCTGCTGATTCTATTATTCTCATATTTGCTTGATGAGGAATTACAAGATCTAAATCTTCAACTGTTAAATTTCCAGCTTCAAGAGCTGATTTTGTTGCTTTTGGAAGTGCTTTAACAGCAAATTTGAAAACTTCCTGTCCGTTCATTTTTAAATAAACGTCTCCGTTGTCTATTGCTTCGTGAGTTACAGGGTGAAGTGTTCCACCGACATTTATTCTTAAAATATCATCTGTCACTCCCTCTGTTCCAAGGAAAGATGAAATTATTCCATATCCATCTTCAACTTCTTTTAGAACTGCTGCCGCTGCCCCGTCTCCAAAAAGAATTGCTGTATTTCTGTCTTTCATATTTAAAAGTCTTGATACAGATTCAGCTGCAATTACTAAAATATTTTTATACATTCCAGACTGTATCATTGATTTTCCTACTGCAAGAGCATATATAAATCCGCTGCATGCTGCACTTAAATCAAATGCTGCTGCATTTACTGCTCCAAGTTTTGCCTGCACAAGTGATGAAGCATTTTGTGCTCTATAGTCAGGTGTACAAGTTGCAAGAATTATAAATTCTACATCTTCCGGAACCATTCCTGCATCTTTAAGAGCATTTTTTGCCGCTTCAACTGCAAGGTCTGACGTTCCCTGTCCCTCAACTGCATATCTTCTTTCTTGTATTCCTGTTCTTGTTCTTATCCATTCATCTGATGTATCAACTAATTTTTCCCAGTCGGCATTAGTCATAACCTTTTCAGGTGCATATATCCCCAATCCAACTATTCCAACACTTTTTAACACTCTTTTTCCTCCTGTGAACTTATCATATCTTTTAATTTTTCCACAAATTTATTTTCAGCAAATTCATTTGCCACTCTTATTGCATTTTTTATTCCAACTGCATCAGAATTTCCATGAGCTTTTATAGATACTCCGTTAAGCCCTAAAAATAAAGCTCCTCCATATTCTGAAGAATCCAGTCTTTTCTTTAATTTTTTTATAACAGGCATCATAAAAAATATACCTATTTTGGCAAGAAAACTTTTTCCTATTTCTTCTTTCAAACATTCAAAAATATATTTTGCTATGCCCTCACTTGTTTTTAAAACCATATTTCCTGTAAATCCGTCTGTAACAACAACATCAACTTTTCCATTCATCATGTCACGGCTTTCAATATTTCCTGCAAAATTTATATTTTCATTATTCTTCATAAGGTCATAAGCATCTCTTGTAAGCTCATTTCCTTTCCCTTCTTCACTTCCTATATTAAGAAGTGCAACAACAGGATTTTTTCTATGAAGAATTTCTTCTGCAAATTTACAACCTATTACAGCAAATTGATTTATAAACTCAGGTTTTGTATCTGCATTTGCACCTACGTCCATAAGAATAATATTTTTCCCCTTAGCCGGAAAAACCGTAGCTATTGCAGGTCTTAATACCCCTTTTATTCTTCTTAATTTAAGCTGGCTTGCAGATATTAGTGCTCCTGTATTTCCTGCTGAAACAAAAGCATCTCCTTCGCCATTTTTTACAAGTTCAAGTGCCACATTCATAGATGAATTTTTTTTCTTTCTCACCGCTGAAACAGGTTCATCAGTCATTTCTATAACTTCATCTGCATTTACAACAGTTAGACGTTTTTCATCATATTTATGATTTGAAAGTTCTTTTTTTATAATTTCTTCCTTACCAACAACAATAATTTCTATTTCAGGCATTTCAAGAAGAGCAAGTCTTATTCCCTTTAAAACTTCAGCAGTTCCTCTGTCTCCTCCCATACCGTCAACAACTATTTTCATTTTTTCTCCTAATTTTCGTAAAACAAATTTTTTTTAATTATACCATAATCTACATTTAATATACAGGTTTTATGTTAAAAAAACAAACTTTATTATTCTTAAGATTTGATTATTTTTGATATTTTATAAAAAATAAATAACAAAATCACAAACCACCCCTTTATACTGCGCCCAAAATCTTAAATAAAAAGTGGGAATGGTATAAACGATTATGGTAAGCAATTAAGGCTAAATAGAAGCATTCAAGTTAAATGAGCTTTCGTAGTATTAAAAGAAGATATGAAATTAAGAAAAAAATGCATAGTAAATCAAATTTTTTAAGAGAGATAGGATTATTTTGTATTGGTTATAATTTTAACAGATACATAAGCAGAAGTTTAAGAAATTGCAAAAGAACAACACTTCACTCATTACAAGCAGCTTAGTTTAATAAAAAAACTAAACTATTTTTTGTACTACATAAAAATAAATAAAATTGTAAAATTTTTAGAAATCACAGAAATGGTTTCTATTTTTTACTCAAAAGAAAAAGAGCTGAGCAAATTTATGATTAAAAATCATTAATTTGCAACAGCCTCTTTTTGTGTGAGCTGTTAAAAAATATAACAGCCTTGTTTCTATATTCTTTATATTTTAAAGAAATATCCATTTTCTTTTAAAACATTAGCAAGTTTTTCAACATCTTGTTCTTTTATAAGAATATGAAAATTTTCAGCTTTTAAAATAATATTTGAAAGTCTTCTGTCTTTTGTAATAATATTTATAAGGTTTTTATCCTGCTCTAGTTTTAAAACTCTGTATTCAGGCACAAGTTGTACGCTTTCCATTTTTTTTAGTAACTCCTCGAAAAATTTTTTCCATAAATCATTAAATTCAGGCTGTATTTTCTTTTTAAATTCATCAATTTTTTCAAAAAGACTTGTTTTTGATGAAACTTTTTTCAAAAAACTTTCCTGTGTAATTTTAAATTTATTATCAGCAATTCTTATTCCTATACTTTCAAGGAAAAGAACTTTTACCGGCGATTCTCCCAAGATAGTGACAATAAGTCTGTCATCTTCAAGAATGGCTTCTCCCTCTTCTTCCTCCTTGAAATCGTATTTTTCCTGTCTGTCAAAAATATATTTTCCAAGATTTGTAAATTTTACAGCTTTTAAGCCGTCAAATTTTGAAAGGTAGCCATGCTTAAGATAAAGAGCATTATTTTCTGAAGGAAGGTCATAATATATTTCAAGAACTCCCAAAGCACTTAGTATAAAAAGAATTGATTTTATAAAAGGCTCGATAATATATGCCTTGTATTTAAAGTATGAATGAATTTTTGTTCTTTCATAATTTGCTTCATTAATGTAGATATTTTCATATACATCTTTAATATCTAAAATTTCTATAAATTTATCTCTGTATAAAATATATTTTATAATATTGTCCACACTTACAGGAGCATCATTTGGAAGTTCAAGAAGAGCTTCTTTTATACTTATAATAGCTCTTTTTATCTCTTCGTTGTTTTTATCTATCTTTTTTACACCCTTTAGATAGTTAAGATAAAGACCTATATAGACAGAATTTTCACTTTTAATATTTTTCCCGTTAAGAAAATCAGAAATAATATTTTTTAAATTTGTGATTCTAAAATACTCACAATTTAAAAATTCTTTTTTCATAAGGAAAAAGAAAAGAGCGAGAGTTTCTGTTTTTAAGAAATCTAAATCTTTTGCATCTGTATAGTATTCTTTTATGTTGCAGTATCTGCACATATCATTTTTGGAAGCCTTTAAAAGTTTTCCGCTGCTTGAAAGCTGAAGTTTGCCGTCATTGAAAAAATTAAAATAGCTTGTAAGATTTTCAACTATACAGCTTTCATTATTATCTTTTAAAAGTTTTGGATTTTCTGGAACAGAATATATGTAATAATCTCTTACCTTAGGAAGAAAAGGTCTGTACATTCTCACGATATCATTATCAATGTAAAGATACTCATCTTTTTTTACTCCCTCTCCCATTTTAAAGAAAAGATATTCATCTTTTAAATCCACTGAAGTGGCAAATTCTTTTCCTATTTCCTGAAATTTTTCCCTGTCTTTTATGGGCATTTTTCCTTCCCATGCAATTACAGTGAAAATATCTTGTATATCTTTTGGCAAAGTATTGAATATAGTAAGGAATATTTCTTTTTTTGAAAATACCTGTTCAATCAAATCTAAAAATTTATTTTTACTGCTGTCAGCTGTTATAAGGGAAATTTCAAATAAACCTAAGTTACTCCCGATATAACCTTCAGCAATCCAGTTAAGCAGATATTTTTTAAAAATTCTGTATAATTCTTCTTTTGTATAAAAATTATTTAATGCTTCACGAAATCTAGTTTTGCTTATTGCCATATTTATCTCTCTCTTTCATTATTTTCCCAAAAGAAATTCTATATCGTCTTCACTTAAAACTTTTGCTGCTGTCCCCTCTTCAGAAATAAGATTTTCTACAAGTTTATTTTTAGTTTCCTGAAGTTTTAATATTTTTTCTTCTATACTGTCTTTAAGAATAATTTTGTAAGAAAAAACAGTTCTGTCCTGTCCAAGTCTGTATGCTCTGTCCACAGCTTGATTTTCTACAGTTTTATTCCACCAAGGGTCGTATATAAATATTGTATCTGCAGCTGTAAGATTAAGCCCTACTCCTCCTGTTTTAAGTGTCATAACAAAAACTTTATATTCTTTATCATTTTGGAATTTATCTACAAGAATATGTCTGTCTTTTGTTGCTCCTGTCATTGAAAGATATTTTATTTTATTTTTTTTAAGCTCTTTACAAATTGCATCTATTGAATGAATATAGTTTGCAAATACAAGAACTTTGTGGTTGTTTTGGACTGCGTCCATAATATTTTCAACAACAACTTCTTTTTTGCTGGAAATCACATGAGGATTTTTACTTTCAGGGCAGCTTGTAAGCTGTCTTAATTCGTTTAGTGCCTGAAGAATATAAATATGTGATTTTCCTATTCCTTTGCTTTTTATATTTTCATGTACCATGTTGTAGTAGTACATTCTTCTCTCTTCATAAAAACTTTTCTGCTCCGGATTCATTTCTACATATAAAGTTTTTTCTATTTTATCAGGAAGATCTTTTAAAACATCTTTTTTGATTCTTCTTAAAATAAATGGATATATTTTTTTTCTAAGTTCATCAATAGCACTTTCATCATTTTCTCTGTGAATAGGCCCTGCATAATATCTGTTAAATTCTTCAGCAGTACCAAACATAGGAGGATTTAAAAATCTGAAAAGAGAATAAAGCTCTCCTAAGTTATTTTCAACAGGAGTTCCAGAAAGAGCGATTCTGTTATTTCCTTTTAAAAGCATTACAGCTTTTGTTGTCTGTGCATTTGTATTTTTTATATTTTGTGATTCATCAAGAATAATAAGCTCAAATTTATATTTTTTTATTTTTTCAATATCATTTCTTACTGTTCCATAAGTTGTAAGAATTACTTCACAATCTTTAAAAACAGAAACATCTCTGTTGTTTCCATAATATATTCCTGTTGTAAGAGTTGGACTAAACTTTTGAATTTCACTTTCCCAGTTATAGACAAGACTTTTCGGCATTACAACAAGAGTTCTTTTTTTTCTTTTGCTCAGTGAATGTGTTCTTGTGATAAGAGCTATTGCCTGAAGAGTTTTTCCAAGTCCCATATCATCGGCAAGACAGCCGCCAAGTTTATTATCTACAAGATAACACAGCCATTTATATCCATATTCCTGATATTCTCTTAAATCAGCTCTAAGAGAAGGAAGAGGAGCATTGTAATCTTTTATTTCATTTATTCCTCTAAAGAAATCTCTTCCTTGATTTATCTGTTCTTTTAAAATTTTATCTTCAATAAGTTCATCAATAATTGGAAGGTCAAAGAAAGATATTTTAACTTTTTTTCCGTCAACTTTTTTAAAAACTTTTTCTAATTTTTCAATATATTTTTTGTTTATAACTGCATTTGTTCCGTCAGCAAGAACTATATACGAATCTTTTTTTAATTTTGAAAGAACATCAAGAAGCCCGAATTTTTCATTTCCTATCTCAAGCTGAAGTTCTCCTTCAAGAAAATCTATTGAGTGGCTTAATTTTCCAATAAGTTTTGGCTTAACAGGTTTCATATTATATTTGCTTAATTTATCTGTTCCCACAACTTTATATTTCCCTGCAAGCTGCAGAAGTTCTTTTGTAACAAATTCTTTTGCCACTTTTTCATTTATGATTATAAGATTATCGTCATCAACAAAATATGAATAAGCTTTTCCTAGTTTTCTCTGGTGTCTTACAAGAGAATTTGTAACATCATTTACAGCTTCATCTAAATCACCTGATGGGGTGCAGATATAGATTTTTTTCTCAAGATTATTTACAATTACAATCTCTTCCAGTTCATTTTCATTGATAAAGTTTTGTGTTATTGTCGAAAAAATAAGGTCAACTTTAAGATAAAGACTGTTGTCCTGAGATATTTTCTCAATAGTAAGCTGTGGAATTCCTTCAATTTTTTCCAGAGCTTCTGTTGCATATCCCATATAATCAAATGTTATATGTTTAAAATAATGACGTGAAAGAGTAAGAAATGCTTCCAATTCATTTTTGCTTATAAGATCAAGTTTTTTCTTAAGCATCTGCAGATCTTCATCAAGGAGATCAAAACAGTATATAACACCTTTTCTGTAAATAAGACCTTCTGAAATAACTTCAAAATTTTCATATTTTTTATTTAAAAGTATAGAAGGTTTAAGCATATCAGTATCATAGTCAACTTCTTCAAGTTTTAAAGTAAGCTCATTTTCTGAAAAACTCCATACAATTTTCTGAAAATTTTCATCTACAAAATTTTCTACATGTTTAAGATCTTCAGCTAAATCATAAAAATCATCAAGATAAATATTTGATGAAGAACTTTTTTCCCAATCAATAAGAAAATCATCTTCTTTTGATTCAAGAAGAAGAGAGACAATTTTTTTTATGTATTCATTTTCTATTTTATAAAATTGAAAAGAATCAATTATCTCTCCTGTGTATGAAACGGGTTGTATATATCCCCCGTTTTCGTCAATTTTCAACATAAAATAAATTTCTTTTTCACTTTTATAAATTTTACTTTCTTCAAATGTATTCATTTAACCCAAATTCCTCACATAAATTTTGTCTAGGTTATATTATACCATAAAATTAATGTTTACACCATTTTTTTTAGGAGCTGTAGAGAGAAAAAATTTTTATTTTTATTTTATATTTTAAAAATTATTGTTTTTATATAAAAAGAAAAAATTTTTTTATGTTTATAAGAGTACTAAATATTTTAAATTAATTGTTATTACTGAAAAAATCAAAAAATTATTTTAAACTTTTGTATAAATATAATCATCAAAAGGGTATTGTTACAAAATATATTAAATTTACGGAGGGTGTATATGGAACAAGATAATAACAAACTTGGTCTTATCGGTCTTATAGCCATTGTAGTCAGTTCCATGATAGGAGGAGGAATTTTTAATCTTCCTTCAAATATGAGTATTGATGCAGGCTTTATCGGTGTCACAATTTCCTGGATAGTAACAGCTGTGGGAATATATTTTCTCGCTAATACTTTCAGTATTTTGTCAGACAATAATCCAGATCTTCATTCAGGAATTTATTCTTATGCTAGGGCTGGATTTGGAAAATTTGTAGGCTGTGAAATAGCCTGGGGATATTGGCTTAGTTCAATATTCGGGAATGTTGCTTTTGCAGTGCTTCTAATGCAGACAATAGGGTATTTTTATCCAGTATTTAACGGACATAATATTGAGTCATTTATTGGAGGGTCAGCATTTATATGGCTTATGTACTTTATAGTAATTTGTGGTGTTACAAAGGCTACATTCTTAAATAACATTGCTACTTTTGCAAAACTTGTGGTTCTTGCAGTAATACTTTTCTTTTTTGCTAAAGGATTTAATCCTCATACAGCTTCATATGATATGCTCGGAAAAATAGAAAACTTAGGGCCTCTTACTCAGCAGGTAAAAAGTACAATGCTTATAACTTTATGGTGTTTTATAGGTCTTGAAGGGGCAGTTGTTCTTTCAGGAAGAGCAAAAAATCCAAAAGATGTCGGTAAAGCAACACTTCTAGGAATACTTATATGTATAATAATATTCTCTGCTCTTTCAATACTTTCTTTTGGTGTTCTTCACCAAAGTAAACTTGCATATCTTCCAAACCCGTCAACAGCTTATGTGCTTGAAGTTATTGTAGGAAAATGGGGAGCAACATTTGTAAACGTAGGAATTATTATTGCACTTTTAGGATGCTGGCTGTCATGGACAATAATAACAGCAGAAGTTCCTTATATAGCAGCTAAAGACGGAGTATTTCCAAAATTTTTAATTAAAACAGATAAAAATGATACTCCTACAGCTTCACTTTTAATGTCAACAATAGCAATGCAGCTTGCAATGTTTATTGTTCTTTACAGTACAAATGCATGGCTTACTCTTGTTGATATAACAGGGCTTATGATACTTCCTCCTTATACAGCAAGTACACTTTTCCTTCTTAAAGAAGTAAGAAATGGAAATTTGAAAGATATAGGCTCAGGAAAAATAAGAATGGCATTTATATCAGGACTTGTAGCATGTATTTTTACAGTATGGCTTCTATTTTCATCAAAAATGGAACTTCTTCTTATTTCTACAACAATATTCTCACTTGGAATAGGAGTGTATGAATATTCTAGAAAAGAAGCCGGAGAAAAAAATATTTTTGTTGGAAAAAATAAAGTTATTGCTCTTATTCTTGGGGCAATAGGACTTATATCTTTTATTCTCTTAATTTCAGGAAAATTAAACATGAATTAATTTACAAAAGGAGTGATGCAGAATGAAAAATTTAGAAGGTGAAATGTATCAAATATTATTGGTACAAAATGTAAAAGAAAATGAAGAAAGCAGTATTAAAGGAGTTATTGAAAACCTTAAAGATGAAATCAGAAAAAGAGGAGTTGAAATTGTAACAGCAGATTCTTTAGAAGATGCAGAAGATGTTATAAAAGTTGATAAGAATATAGACTGTCTTTTAGTTGACTGGGATTCAAAACATGGAGTGAAAGGTCAGGAAGAAAAGCTTGAAAGATTTATAAAAAATCTTCATGCAAGACAGGAAAATGTTCCGGTATTCTTACTTGCTGAAAATGAAAAAGCAGCAGATTCGTTAAAAGCTGAGACATTCAGAGATATTAACGAATATGTATGGATTCTTGAAGATTCTCCTGTGTTTACAACAGAACGTATTTCAGCTGCTATTGAAAGATACAGAAAACAGCTTCTTCCTCCACTTGCAAAAGCTGTGATGAATTATGAGAAAAAAGCTGAATATTCTTGGGCAGCTCCGGGACACCAAGGAGGAGTTGGATTTACTAAAACTGCAGTAGGAAAAAAATTCTATGATTTTTACGGAGAAAATCTTTTCAGAACCGATATGGGAATAGAAAGAGCCGAGCTTGGTTCTCTTCTTGACCACACAGGATATTTCAGAGATGCAGAAGAATATGCAGCAAAAGTTTTTGGTTCAGACAGAACATATTCTGTTCTTGGAGGAACTTCAGGTTCTAACAGAACAATTATGCAGGCCTGCATAAAAGATAACGATATAGTTATAGCAGACAGAAACTGTCATAAATCAATAGAGCAGGGGCTTATTCTTGGAGGAGGACTTCCTGTTTATATGACTCCTACAAGAAACAGATATGGAATAATAGGACCTATCTTACCTGAACAGATGGATGAAAAAATAATAAAAGAAAAAATAAAAAACAATCCTCTTATAAAAGAAAGAGGAAAAGAAAATAAAAGAGCAGTATATACAGTTGTAACAAATTGTACTTATGACGGAGTTACATACAATGCTGAAAAAGTAGAAAATCTTCTTGAAAAATCTTCAGATATTATTCATTTTGATGAAGCATGGTATGGATATGCAAGATTTAATGATGTATATAAAAATCATTATGCTATGAGAGGAGAACCTGAAGAAGATAAAAATAAACCTACAATTTTTGCCACTCATTCAACACATAAACTTTTAAATGCTCTTTCACAAGGATCATTTATCCATGTAAGATATGGTAAAAAAGTTATAGATGAAGGAAGATTTAATCAGGCATATATGATGCATGCAACAACATCTCCTCTTTATGCAATAGCTGTTTCAAACGATATTGCAACAGCAATGATGGACGGAGAATCAGGAAAATCACTAATGAATGAAGTGGTTGAAGAAGCTGTAGAGTTCCGTAAGGTTATGGGAAAATTATACAGTCATTATATAAATGAAAAAGACTGGTTTTTTAAACCTTGGAATGCAGAAAAATATCATGATGTAAAATCAGGAAAAACAATTCCTTTCTACGAGGCTGATACAAAACTATTGACAAAAGACCAAGATTTTTGGATAATGCACCCAGAGGATACGTGGCATGGATTTAAAAATCTGCAGGAAGACTGGTGTATGTTAGACCCAATCAAAGTAAGTATTCTTACTCCAGGAATGGGAGAAGATGGAAAACTTCTTGAAAAAGGTGTTCCTGCAAGTCTGGTTTCAGCTTACCTAAATAGATTTGGAATAGTTCCTACAAGAACAACAGATTTTCAGCTTATGTTTTTATTCTCAATGGGAGTGACAAAAGGAAAATGGGGAACTCTTGTAAGTGTTCTTTCTGAATTTAAAAAATATTATGACAGCAACACTCCTCTTGAAGAAGTTCTTCCTGAGCTTTACCAAGAGCACAAAGATGTTTACAAAAATATGGGTGTAAAAGATTTAGGTGACAAGATGTTTGCATATTTAAGAGAAAATAATCCTGGAGAAGTTTTAAACGAAGCATATTCAATTCTTCCCAAACTTGTAATTACACCTAGAGAAGCATATAATAAAATTGTTGCAGATGAAGTTGAACTTGTGCCGGCAGAAAAACTTACAGGAAGAATTGCAGCTAACTCTGTAATTCCATATCCGCCAGGAATACCAATGCTTATTTCAGGTGAAAATTTTGGAGACGAAAACAGTCCTCAGATAAAATATCTAAAAGCACTTTCACTTTGGGATCATGCATTCCCCGGATTTGAACATGACACAGAAGGAACAGAAGTTATTGATGGAACATATCACGTTCTTTGTATAAAATAAAAATTAAAATAAATAGAGCTGTTGCATTTTAAGAAAAACTGTAAAATGCAGCAGCATTTATTTATATTTGGAATAGAGAAAAAGGAGAGTTTATGTTAAAATTGAATTTAAAAAAAACTGGAATGATTGTACAGGCAGTGATAATATTTATCATGCTGTTTTTTATTTGGCATGAGCTTAAAAATTACAGTCTTTCAAGCATAAAGTCTGCCCTTGCTGATATATCTTTTTACAAATTGATTTTAGCTGTATTTTTAGTTATCTTGAATTATCTTATTCTTACAGGGTATGAACTCCTTGCTTTTAATATTACAAATATAAAACTGGAAAAAAGAAAAATAATGTTTACCTCATTTATAAGCTATGCTTTTACAAATTTCATAGGTCTTTCAGGGCTTAGTTCGGCTGGAATAAGAATAAATCTTTATTCATTGTGGAATATTAATTATAAATCTATTTTGAATATTATAAAAAATATTTACATAGGATTTTTGATAGGTGTTCTTCTTGTAGGGGGAATGTCTCAGATAATTTATCCAAATGACCTTACAAGATTTAATTTTATATTGGAAAGTACTTTTTATATAGGTGTTGCTGCTGTTGTTATGGGTATCTTTTTTATTTTCTATTTTTTGAAAAAGAAACAGCTGAAACCACTGGATATTTTCATACAATTCCTTCTTGGGTTGTGTGACTGGATTTTAGTAAGCAATATTCTGTATCTTTTTCTTCCTGAGTCAAATATAAATTTTGGAATATTTTTATCAATTTTTATGTGTGCTCAGATTTTAGGAGTTTTAAGCACAATTCCCGGAGGGCTTGGAGTTTTTGATATAGTTTTTGTGAAACTTTTAAATAATTATTATCCTAGTGATGTTGTGGTAGCAATTTTAATTGTTTACAGGGTGCTTTATTATCTTGCACCTTTTGTGATAGCCTTTGTATCATTTGTTTTTTATAAACTTCTTTGGGTGAAAGATTCACTTAAAGGTTTTGGAAATTTTATCAGTTCTTTTATGGTAAATCTTTCAATAGAAGTTTTATCATTTTTAGTTTTTATATCAGGGGCTCTGCTTTTATTTTCTGGAGCAATACCTCCAAATGCAGCACATATAAAACTTCTTTCAAGACTTCTTCCTCATAATGTGATTATAGTTTCGCATTTTTTAGCAAGTGTTACAGGAACTCTGCTTTTGATACTTGCATACGGATTAAAAAGAAGACTTGATGCAGCATATTTTCTTACAGTTATTTTAATTTCACTGGGAAATATTTTTCTTATTTTTAAAGGATTTCATTATCCAATATTTTTTGTTCTTTCTATAACACTTATTTTTCTTCTTTTTGAAAGAGATAAGTTTTACAGAAAATCTTCAATTTTTAATGAACATATAAATTCAAAATGGCTGCTTTCAATCGGGCTTGTAATAATTTTTACAATAGGAATTGGAATATTTTCTTTCAAAGGAATTAAATATTCTGATAAACTTTGGTGGCAGTTTACCATTACAGATGAAGCTCCTATGTTTATGAGGGCATCTCTTGTAAGTGTTATTATTTTTATTTCATTTTTAATGCTTAAAATGTTTCACCCTGTCATTCAGCTTGATAAAATAAAAAGCTGTGATGTAAAAGATGAGATTAAAGAAATTATAAAATTTTCAAAGGCAACAAATTCAAATCTTGCCTTTTTAGAAGACAAATATATTTATTTTAATGAAGAAAAAACTAATTTTATTATGTATGGAAAGAGCCGCAGCAGAATTATAGTTATGGGAGACCCTGTTGGAGATGAAAAAGATATAAGAGATACTATCTGGGATTTCTATAACATATGCAGAAGAAGCGGATACAATGTTGCTTTTTATGAAGTGAGCAGAGAATATTTAAATTATTATCTTGATATCGGTTTGAAACTTTTTAAAATTGGTGAGGAAGCAGTTGTAAATTTAACAGAATTTACTCTTGAAGGTCCATCACAAAGAAAACTAAGATATACATATAACAGGGGAATAAAGTCTGGAACAGTTTTTGAAGTTGTAAATTTTGAAGATGTGAAAGATAAATTAAAAGAGATTTCTGACAGCTGGCTTAAGAGCAAAAACGGAGCTGAAAAAGAATTTTCTCTTGGAAAATTTGACGAAGAATATCTTAAAAATTTTAAGGTGGCAGTTCTTAAAAATAATGGAGAGATTACAGCTTTTGCAAATCTTTGGGAAACTCATAATAAGGAAGAACTTTCAATCGACCTTATGAGATATAATGAAAAAGCCCTTATAGATTCTATGGAATTTTTATTTATAAATATAATGCTTTGGGGAAAAGAAGAGGGATATAAAAGATTTAATCTTGGAATGGCTCCTCTTTCAGGTCTTGAATACAGAGGAACAACTTCACTTTGGAATAAATTAGGTTCATTTGTTTTTAAAAATGGCGGAAACTTTTATAACTTCCTTGGGCTTAAAAATTTTAAAAATAAATTTAATCCAGAATGGAGACCAAAATATATTGCACTTTCAGGAAACTTCGGACTGCCGTCAACTCTTAATGATATAGCTGTTTTAGTTTCAGGTGGCATAAAAGGAGTAATAAAAAAATAGGAGCGGAAATTTTCCGCTCCATTTTTTCTATACTCTAAGGTCTCTTACACCATTTTCAATCTGTTTTAAATATCCTTTTATTTTTTCTTTAAATTCTTCATTAGGCATAGCTTCAAGAGTTTTTAAAATAGCTTCGTCTCCAATTTTTCTTAAATTTTCATCAGCATAATCAAGAAGAAATTCTTTAAGTGTCATAAGTGCATTTGCTTCACACATAACATTTATTTTTCCGCTTTTTGCAATTTCCATAAATCTGTCCCCTGTACGTCCTTGTCTGTAGCAGGCTGTACAATAGCTTGGAATGTATCCAGATTTAATTAAACTTTCAAGCATTTCCATAGGAGAACGGTTGTCCCCAACTTCAAACTGCATAGTATTTTTTGCAGATTCAGAATATCCTCCGACACCTGTACAAGAACCGCTGCTTACTTGAGAAACTCCAAGAGCAATTATTTCATCTCTAAGTTCAGCTTCTTCTCTTGTAGAAAGAATAAGTCCAGTATATGGAACTGCAAGTCTTAAAACTGCTACAAGTTTTTTGAAATCATCATCAGAAACAAGATGAGGATAATTTTCAAGAGTTACATTTTCAGCAGGTCTAAGTCTTGGAACAGAAATTGTGTGAGGTCCTACTCCAGTAATTCTTTCAAGGGCATCTGCATAAACTATCATAGCTACAGTTTCATATTTGTAATCGTAAAGTCCATAAAGAACACCTATACCTACGTCATCAATTCCAGCTTCTCTGGCTCTGAACATAGCAGTTGTGTGATATTCATAATTTCTTTTTGGCCCTTTAAGGTGAACTTCTTCATAAGTAGGTTTGTGGAAACTTTCTTGGAAAAGAATGTAAGTTCCTATTTCAGCATCTTTAAGTTTTTTATAATTTTCAACTGTTGTAGCTGCAATATTTACATTTATTCTTCTTATGTTTCCGTTGTCAAATTTTATTGAGTAAATATCTTTTATACATTCAAGAATATAATCAAGAGAGCAGTTTATTGGGTCTTCTCCTGCTTCAAGGGCAATTCTTTTATGTCCTAATTTTTCAAGAGCTTTTACTTCTGCAATAAGTTCTTCTCTTGTAAGTTTTTTTCTGCAAAGTTCGTCATTTTCATGTTTATATCCGCAGTATTTACAGCTGTTTACACAGTAGTTGCTCACATAAAGAGGTGCAAACATAACAATTCTTTTTCCGTAAATTTTTTCTTTTACAATATGTGCTGCTTCAAACATCTCTTTTAAAAGCTCGCTGTCGTCAATATTTAAAAGAGCAGCAGCTTCTACAGGAGAAAGTCCCTCTGCTTTTTTTGCTTTTTCTATAATATTTCTTATTTCTTCTTTATCTTTTGATTTTGCTTTTGAGTTTTCAAGAATTTCATTTATTTTATTTTCATCAAGAAAACTGATGTCATAATTTTTATCCATTTTTTACAGCCTCCGTAAAATTAAGTATAGCATTTTTATTATATCATATTTTATAAAAAAATCTATTTCAATTACAAGAAAATAAAAAAGATTATTTTCAGTAAAAAACAGAGTTGTTTCAAAAGTAAAAAAAATAGGTTATAATGTAGAGTATTTAATTTATAGGAGGTCTTTTAATGCAGAACAATTTTACAGAAAAGAAAAAAAGGTATCCAAAATCTTTCTGGCTTATGTGTGCAACAATAGTTTGGGAAAGATTTGCTTATCATGGGATATCAACACTTTTAGTGCTTTATTTTACAGCACAGGTTATTCAGGGAGGAATAGGTCTTTCAGTTAAAGAAGCTACATCTCTTTACGGAACTTTTGTTGGAATACTTCATCTTACTCCCCTTATAGGAGGGTGGCTTGCAGATTCTTATTTGGGTCAGCAGAAATCCGTAATACTTGGAGGAAGTTTTGTGGCCCTTGGAGATATAATTTTATTTTACAGCCCTGTGAAAGAAATTTTATATCTTGGTCTTATGTGTATAATAATAGGAAATGGATTTTTTAAAGCCAGCGGAAGCAGTCTTATAGGAAATATTTTTTCCAATGAAGAACCAAATAAAAAAGAAGTGGCTTACAGTATTTTTTATATGTTTATAAACTTAGGGTCTTTCCTTGCACCTTTTACAGCAGGAATTGTATCAGATAAAATTTTTGCTGTAAGAGATGCAGCGGGGACAGTGCTTCATTTTGGATATAGAGAAATGTTTCTTATAGCAGGTCTTATGGCAGCTCTTGGAACAACATTTTTTATACTTGCAGCTCCTAAATATCTTGGAGAAATAGGAAGAAAGCCTTTTAAAAAGATGTCTGAACAGAAAAAATCTAATATTTTTACTTATAAATTTTCTGACAGCGAGAAAAAAAGAATTAAAGCTATGGGCATAACAGCTGTTTTTGCAATTTTATTCTGGACAAGTTTTTACCAGTCATTCAGTTCAATAACTCTTTATGCAAGAGATCATGTAAATAGAAATTTAGGAAGTTTTAATGTTCCTGTTCCATGGTTTGCAGCCCTTAATTCAATTCTTGGAATAGTTCTTGCACCTGTTATTGCAGAAATTTGGAGAAAATTTGGAAGCAGAGGATTTACTACACCGGTAAAGATGGCTGTGGGAATATTTTCTATGGGAACAGCTTTTATTTTTATGACAGCTTCAGTTCTTTCAACAGGAGGAACAGAAAATGGAATAAAAGCAAGCATGATATTTATAGTTTTTGCTTATCTTTTTAATACAATTTCAGAACTTTGCATTGCTCCTATCGGAATAGCAATGTTCAACAGACTTGCTCCAAAAAGATTTTCTACTTTCTTTATGGGAATGTGGTATATGACAATGTTTGCTGCAAGTTTTATTTCCGGGAAAGTTGCAGGCTATACTCAAAATGCAGGATTTTTTACAATATTTGCTTCTCTTTCAACAATACTTTTTGTAATGGGAATTATTCTTTTCAAAATAAGAAAATATCTTAATAAACTTATGTTATCCTAAAAAAAATTATACGAAAAGCAGTTATAATGATATAATAGAAAAGGAAAGATAATATGTTTAGCAGGCAGGGGTTTTAAAAATAAAAAATTTAAGGAGACCGCTATGAATAATCAGGTTACAAATAGGATTGTAATGGTAAGACCTGCTTTATTTTATTTTAATAAAGAAACAGCAGTCAACAACCATTATCAAAATTTTAACAATGAAGCAGCAGAAACGGTAAACAAAAAAGCCTTGGCAGAGTTTGATGCTCTTGCTGAAAAAATATCTGAAAGAGGTGTGGAGGTAAATATCATTCAAGATACTTTAGAACCAAATACACCTGACAGTGTATTTCCAAATAACTGGTTTAGTTCTCATGAAGAGGGAATCTTGTTTTTCTATCCTATGTTTGCAGAAAACAGAAGAAAAGAACTTGAAAAATTCAGAAATAAAGTGTATGACATAGTAGGGAGGAAAAGTTTAAAAATAATTGATTACAGCTTAAAAGCAAAAGAAAATATTTTTTTAGAAGGAACAGGAAGTATTGTTCTTGATAGAAAAAATAAAAAAGCTTACTGCTGTTTATCACCTCGTTCTGATGAAAAACTTTTTAGAAAATTTTGTGAAGAGCTAAATTATAAGCCTGTTATATTTAGAGCTTTTCAAGAAGGATATCCTGTATATCACACAAATGTAATAATGAGTGTAGGAGAAAACAGAGCTGTCATATGTCTTGAGTCTGTGACAGATATAAAAGAGAGAGAAATTTTAAGAAAAGAGCTTGAAGAAAGCGGAAAAGAAATAATTGAAATTTCTTTGGAACAGGTAAAAAAATTTCTTGGAAACACTCTTGAACTTAGAGGAAAAGACGGAAAAAGATTTGTAGTAATGTCTGAAACAGCATATAAATCTTTAAATGAAGAACAAAAAAATATGATTTTGAAAGATACAGATATTCTTTATTCAAATGTAGAAACAATAGAATATTACGGCGGAGGTTCTGCCAGATGTATGATAGGAGAAATTTTTTAAAAAATTAATAATATAAAGTAATTGTATTATTTTGAGGAGGAAAATTATGAAAGATACTGAGAAGAGAGGGAGACTTTCCAGTTTTTTTAAGAGTTTCAGTGATAAAATTCAAGGAAAAGAAGCACCTAAAAAAATAGATACAAGTAAAATGTCAGATGATGATTTTTGTGAACTTGTTATAAAAGAACTTGGAGGATTTGAAAATCTTATACTTGTAGATTCATGTATAACAAGACTTAGAATTGAAGTTAAAGAAACAGAAAAAATAAATTCAGAAAAAATAGAAGCACTTGGTTCAGAAGGAATTATAAAAGTTGGAGAGAACAGATTACAGATAATATTTGGAGATAAAGCTGCTCTTATTGAAAAACATTATAATAAAATAAAAAAAGATATTGAAGAAAGGATTCATCATCACAGTAAATAAAAAATATCCCTGCACAATTTTTAGTGCAGGGTTTTTTATTGCATTAAATATGTAAAAGAGCAGTTGCCATTGTGAAATAAATCACTAAAGCACAGGCATCAACGATTGTTGTAATAAGAGGACTCGCCATTATAGCAGGGTCAAGTTTTAATTTTTTTGCAGCAATAGGAAGTATTCCTCCTACAACTTTTGCAATAACAACTGTTGCAAAAAGGCTCAGACATACTACTAAAGTCATTGTAAATCCAATTTTATCAAAATATAAAATTCTTAAAAAGTTTACTATTGCAAGAGTTATTCCAACGATAATACTTACTCTGAATTCTTTCCATAAAATTTTCCAGACATCTTTTGTTTTTATTTCTCCAAGAGCAAGCCCACGGATAATAAGTGTAGAAGATTGAGAACCGGCATTTCCTCCTGTGTCCATAAGCATAGGAATAAATGCAGCAAGAACAACTACAGACTGAAGTGTATCTTCATAACGTCTTATTATTGTCCCTGTGGCAGTTGCAGAAATCATAAGTATAAGAAGCCATAAAATTCTGTGTTTTGCCAGAGCAAAAACAGATTCTTTAAGATATTCTTTGTCAGAAGGCTCCATAGCTGCCATTTTTTGAAAGTCTTCAGTATTTTCTTGGTCAATAACGTCTACGATGTCATCTATTGTTATAATTCCTACAAGTCTGTTTTCTGTATCAACAACAGCCATTGTAGAAAGGTCATAACGTCTGAAAAGGTCTGCAACAAATTCACGGTCAGTATCTGCCTGAACTTTTTCAAAATTATCTGTCATAATATTTTTTATAAGAGTTTCTTCTTGGTTAATAATAAGTTCTCTTATTGGAAGAGTTCCTACAAGTTTCCTCTCTTTGTCAATTACAAAGCAGTCGTTTATGGTTTCATTTTTAATTCCCTTTGCCCTTATTCTTTCAAGAGATTCTTTAACATTCATATCATTCTTTAGAGAAACATATTCAACCGTCATAATGCTTCCGGCACTATCTTCAGGATATTTTAAAAATTGGTTTATCAGTTTTCTATTTTCAACTGAGGTATTTTTTAAAATTTTTGCCACAACTCCTGCCGGCATTTCTTCGATAAGGTCTACAGTATCATCCAAGAACATGTCATCAATAATTCTTTTTAATTCTTCGTCACTGCTGGATTCTATTATTTCCTGCTGTTTTTCTGAAGAAAGATATGAAAAAACTTCACTTGCCAAATCTTTTGAAAGAATTCTGAAAGCTTTCAAGGTATTTTCCTTTGAAAGTGTTTCCAAAATAGAGGCAATATCTATGGGGTTAAGAAGAATAAGTTTGTTCTTAACCTCAAGCAGAAGGTTTTTTTCCAGTGCATTTGATATATTTATCATAGTATACACCTCCTATATAATATAAAATTTTTCATATCACAGCTTAACATTATTTTGAAATAAAAACAACATTTTTTACACAGAAAATTGTATTATTACAATTTATAAAATTTTTTTTGAAAAGAGTATATATTAAGGTATAATTAAAATGAAAAATTAACAAGAGATTATTTTAAGGAGGAATTATGTATAAATATTTGTTTGGACCTGTACCTTCAAGAAGACTAGGAATATCTTTAGGGCTTGATTTGGTAGCACCTAAAACTTGTAATATGAACTGTGTGTTCTGTGAATGCGGAGTTACCCGTGATCTTGTAACAGAAAGAAAATCTTATATAGATATAGAGGAAGCAAAAAAAGAAATATTAGATATATTAAAAACAGTAAAACCTGACTATATAACTTTTTCTGGAGATGGAGAACCTACATTAAGTAGTGATCTCGGAGAAATGATAAATTGGATAAAAGATAATACTGATGTAAATGTTGTGGTAATTACAAATTCAGGACTTCTTCATGATAAAAAAGTAAGAGATGAAATAAACCGTGCTGATATAGTTATTCCTACATTAAACAGTGTAAATGAAATTACAATGAAAAAAATAAACAGACCTAAAGCAACAATAAAAATGGATGAAATAAAAGAAGGAATAAAGGCTTTGGGAAATGAATTTAAAGGAAAAATTTATCTTGAAACATTTATTATTGAAGGAATAAATGACAGCCTTGAAGAGCTTGACGGACTTTATGAATTTTTGAAAGATGTAAATTATACAAAACTTCAGCTTAACAGACTTGACAGACCTGGAACAGAAAAATGGGTTCAGCCTGCCTCATTTGAAAGACTTCATTTTATAAAAAAATATCTTGAAGAAAAAGGTCTGCATGATGTTGAAATTTTAGGAAAGTTTCATATAGCTGATAATGAAAAAATAGAAAAAAATGAAGAGCTTGTTGAAAATATGAAAGCCAAAAGAGTATATTCTCAGGAAGAATTAAATGCAATTTATAAGTAGTTCCCAATAAATGAAGCCTTGAAAAATATAGAATTTTTTAAGTGCTGTAAAAAAATATTAAAAAAATGAAAAAAATTTATTGACAAAACAATGGAGATAAGATATAATCAATCTTGTTGAAGGCGCCGCTTTAGCTCATCTGGTAGAGCAACTGACTTGTAATCAGTAGGTGATTGGTT
>ENA-OPVT01000684-OPVT01000684.1-human-gut-metagenome-genome-assembly--contig:-NODE-684-length-24539-cov-4.268992_pt1 | contig 24539 bp, 15 predicted proteins | sample MGYA00241499_ERZ501990 | MGnify/ENA primary metagenome ERZ501990 (study PRJEB25962, sample SAMEA2042104) | human gut metagenome | biome: human gut; feature: human-associated habitat; material: faeces...
TGAGAAACTCGCGGAGCGTGTTTCTCATAGTTGAATTGCTTGTAATTGCTATTTTGACGAATTATCTGTCTCTTTATCAGATTTTTCTTCTGTGACCGCAGCGTGCTCAGTCAGAGGACTTGGTCTGTCCATGGCCTCCAGTGCCCGCAAGGATTCTTCTTCCGGGGTCAGAACCTCTTTTTCTTCCTCCGGCATATAGAATGGGAAGATTTTGTTTACGAAGAACCAGGAGCATCCAAGCGCTACCGTGGAAAAGCCCAGAAGGAACATCAGAAGAATCAGATAGCTGACAATCTTTGTCGTGGAGAATACATAGATCAGCAGCGGACAGAGATTGACGAGCAGGATCATGATGGTCCACGGCAGGTGGCGGATTGCCATCAGGATGGAGTTCTTGATCGTGTTTTTTACAGTATTGTCAAAGCGGCTCAGTACCGGAAATACATAGGAAAGTACCATGGCCTCGAAAAAGATCAGTACCAGGAAAACAAAACGCAGGTAGGTGATGGTACCCGGCATTCTCATGACCAGCAGAAGATCAAGAATCAGAACAATCAGAACCGCCAGCAGGATGAGCCAGATGGCAGTTGCCTGCTTGAAGTTTTCGCGGAAGGATTTCCAGTAGGTACGGAAGATATACGTCTCCTCATTTTTGATCATCTTCAGCGTGACGTAGTACATTGCTGTGAAATTGGCGCCGATTGTCACAATCGGGATACACATAATAAGGAAAATAATGTTCAGCATCATCAGGTCGAAGACACGGCCCATAATCTGCGAGAACTTACTGTCCAGGCTGAAAAAACTCATAATTTGTTCCTCTTTTCTGTTGAATTAAGTGTGCCGCCGATTAACGTTCCGGCTGGCAGACATCATAGAAAAGTATAGCGAATTTTTCAGAAAAATGCAATGAAGAGAATATAAACTTTTCGTTTCGTCATTTTGTATAAGAGTGAACATTTTGTTTGTGCAAAGTGGACAGAAGAGAACGGTTCGAGAAAATCCGAAAGCAGAATTGCCAATCTGCCGGAGGAAAGTTTGTGTAATTGTGGCATGGTCGAATGCGGGTAGAAAAGGTATACTAGTCCCATAAGCAAGAGAGATGCAAATGCAAAACTCATAATAAAACGCATGATGTTCATTTAGGGAGGATTCAAAAATGGCAAGTTTATCTTTACAGCACATTACAAAAAGATATCCGAACGGTTTTGAAGCAGTAAAAGACTTCAACCTGGAAATCGCTGACAAAGAGTTTATCATCTTCGTAGGACCATCTGGATGTGGTAAATCTACAACACTTCGTATGATTGCTGGTTTGGAAGAGATTAGTGCCGGTGATTTCTACATTGATGGAAAAAGAATGAATGATGTGGAACCAAAAGATCGTGATATTGCGATGGTATTCCAGTCTTATGCGTTATACCCTCATATGAGTGTATATGAGAATATGGCCTTTGGTTTGAAATTACGTAAGTATAGTAAGGAAGAGATTGATAAGCGTGTGCATGAAGCAGCTCGTATTTTAGAGATTGAGCCTTATTTGGATCGTAAGCCAAAAGCTTTATCAGGTGGTCAAAGACAGCGTGTTGCCTTGGGTCGTGCTATCGTTCGTAATGCGAAGGTATTCTTAATGGATGAGCCACTATCAAACTTGGATGCGAAATTGCGTGTACAAATGCGTTCGGAAATCATTCAGCTTCATGAACGTATTGGAGCTACTACCATTTATGTAACACACGATCAAACGGAAGCCATGACTATGGCCGATCGTATTGTTGTTATGAAGGGTGGATATATCCAGCAGATTGGTACGCCAAAAGAAATTTACAATAATCCAGCAAACTTATTCGTAGCTGGATTCTTGGGTGCTCCTGCAACGAACTTTGTGAAGGGTACGTATACAAATGGTTTCTTCCAAGTGGGGGATATGAAGATTGAAATTCCTTTGATGTATAGAGAAAAACTTTCTAGTTACCAAGGAAAAGAAATTATCATGGGTATTCGTCCAGAAGATTTACATGGTGAGGGAATTGTAGCTGATACATATCCGAGTGCTAACTTTGATTTTGAAATTGAAGTGGCCGAACTATTGGGCCATGAATATATTTTGCATGGTGCTTTAAATGGACAAAAAATGTGTGCCAAAGTAAATTCTCGTTTGGAACCAGAAGCACATTCAACAATTAAATTAACAATGGACTTATCAAAAATACATTTCTTTGATATAGAAACTGAAAATAGAATTGACTAGTTTAGGAGAAAATAAAATGATTGAAACAGGCAGAGTAACTGTACCGACAGATGTTGATGTAATTGATGCAACAATTGAGATTATTAATCGATGGAAAGCCGATGCCATCCGTGACTGTGACGGAACGGATATGCCAGAAGAATTGCGTAAGATGGATATTAAGCAATATGCGACTTACTATACGACAAGAAAAGATAATGCGTGGGCAAAGGCGAATCCAGATGAAATCCAACAGATGTATTTGATGAGTGATTTTGTGACGGCAAAGTCAACCGAGTTAAAGATTCAAATCATGCAGCATTTCTATAAAGATCAATTAAAGCCAAACACAAAAGACAATCACAGATGGTGGGAAGTTATTGATCGTACAACGGATGATGTCATCACAAATTGGGATTATGATGAAGAAACGGGTGAAGTGATTATTCATGATACAATTCCGTATCATGCGTATACCGTAAGCTTCTTGGCATTTGTGATTTGGGATCCTGTGCATATGTATAATGCTCTAACGAATGATTGGAAGGGTGAAGAACATCAAATGACTTTTGATGTTCGACAACCTAAAACACAAAAGTATGTATTGGATAAATTTAGAAAATTCTGTGAAGAAAGAGATGATGTAGACGTTGTTCGTTTTACAACTTTCTTTCACCAATTCACGCTTCAATTTGATGAATTTGCACGCGAAAAATTTGTAGACTGGTTTGGATATAGTGCTTCTGTATCTCCATATATTTTGGAACAGTTTGAAAAAGAAGTGGGCTATCCATTTAGAGCTGAATATATTATCAACAAAGGATTTAATAACTCAACTTTCTGTGTTCCAACTAAGGAATATCGTGATTTCATGGATTTCCAACAGCGTGAAGTAAGTAAATTAGCGAAGAAATTTGTAGATATTTGTCATGAATATGGAAAAGAAGCCATGATGTTTTTAGGGGATCACTGGATTGGTACAGAACCATTTGGAAAATATTTTGAATCCATTGGATTGGATGCGGTTGTAGGATCGGTTGGTTCTGGTACAACACTTCGTTTAATTTCCGATATTAAGGGTGTTAAGTATACAGAAGGAAGATTCTTACCATACTTCTTCCCAGATGTTTTCCATGAAAATGGAGATCCATTAAAAGAAGCTAAGGTTAACTGGGTAACGGCTCGTAGAGCTATTTTACGTAGTCCAGTCGATCGTATTGGTTATGGTGGATATTTAAAATTGGCATTGGATTTCCCTGAATTCATTGATTATATTGAAAAGGTATGTGACGAATTCCGTACGCTATATTCTCATGTGAATCAACAAGTTCCACTAAACTTATTAAAAGTGGGTGTAATTAATAGTTGGGGAGAACTTCGTCGTTGGGGAACACACTTAGTTCACCATGCCATTTGGTACAAACAAATCTATTCATATACTGGTGTAATGGAGGCGTTGAGTGGTTTCCCATTTGATGTTCATTTCATTAGTTTTGATGATATTCGTAAAGATCCAACCATCTTAGATGATATGGACGTTGTGATGAACATTGGTTCTGCATACACAAGCTTTAGTGGTGGAGCCGAATTTGATGAACCAGTGATTACAGCTCTTCGTCGTTATGTAGACCAGGGCGGTGGATTTATCGGTGTTGGTGAGCCAACAGCTATCAACCGCAACGGTAAATTCTTCACTTTATATGATGTATTGGGAGTGGATAAAGAATTAGGTTTCACAATGCATACAGACAAATACAATTGGCAAGTCCATCCAGACCACTTCATCACAGAACAATTAGAACATGAAGATTGGGGAGAATGTGTAAATGATGTATATGCTCTTCCTGAAACAGAAATCTTGGCTGAAAAAGATTTACATGTTAATTTAGCTGTAAATGAGTATGGAAAAGGTCGCGGTGTGTACATGAATGGTCTTCCATTTAGTTTTGAGAACGTAAGACTATTGTATCGTGCAATCTTCTTTGCAGCACACAAAGAAGAAGAAATGAAACGCTGGTATTCCGACAACTACAATGTGGATATCAACGTATATCCTTCTACAAACAGTTTCTGTGTTGTCAATAATACATATGAACCACAGACAACTACCGTGTATAAGGGTGATGGAACAAGTTTCGAAGTTGAATTGGATGCTTGTGAAATCAAATGGTTTGAAATTTAAGAATCAGTCAATCAAAATCAGAACGAGCCAGCTGGTTTTGAATAGCTTTGGAGCAGAATATATCTGCTCCATTTTCTTATTTATGACTTGCATCATATAATTTTTGAATGTCACCTGGAAGCTTGTCTGGAAGCATAGCTTGAAGGTATTCTTCTGTACCATCCTCCATAGCTTTTGAGTAGTACCAACATTTAAATTCTAATAAAGATAGTGTTTCTTGAAGACTTTTGATTTCAGCTTCTACAGCCTCTTTTCGAGCTTCAAACAACTCTTTTCTCTTTTCAAAACTTGCACTTCCTTCAGAAACCCAACTAAAGAATTGATTGATTTCTTTAATGCCAAGACCAGATTTTTTTAAACACTCAATGAGGTGTAAAGCTTCAATTTCATGATTGCTGAAATAGCGAATATTGCCTTTGCGAACTAAATGAGGAAAAAATCCTTCTTTATCATAATATCGAAGGGTAGAGATGGGTAAATCAAACATTTCGGATACTTGTCCAATTGTATACATAATGATTTCTTTCTAGACCTAAAGTCAGCTTTAGGTATTATACTAATATCAGGAGGTAATTGTGTCAATAAGGTTAAGTTGTCAAAGAGGCGCTATTGATGCAGGGCATGATAAGGAAAGTCAATTCAGTATTGTATAGGTGTGGCAGACATTATGGCCAAAGTCATTGTATACGTAACGCCAATCTATTGAAAATATTACTTGACCGATTAAATCCTTTATATGCAATTCGAGATATCTATAGGATCCAAACGCTTGCCAATGATGCGATAAATCATATGAGCTTGGTAAGAACTTATAATGTTTCGATAAAAAATTCCACTATATGTCAGTGTCATTTAATTATGAATGGCTAGACTATTTAAGATAGTCTTTTCTTTTTCTCTGCTTGAATACTTAGAATGTCATTTATTATTTAGGGAACATTTGTGCTTAATACAATCATAAAAGTTCCCTAAATTTTTATTATAGATGTTGTGTGAAGCCTGAACTGAGGATGATTTAAACGCATTCTTTTTTATTTCATTGTTTTACTGAAAAATTAACAATTGATTTGTTTTTTATATAATCGTATAATTTTAAACAGTTTTTAGGAGTTGAAGAAATGGAAGAACGAAGAGATAAACGGAATATTGTTTATTTTATAATTAGTTATGTCATTAATAATTTGGCGAGTGGAGTTTTGTACGATACGTTTGTGAATTATCTGCAAGAAGCACAAACTTCTATCGCAACATCCTTCTGGGCCTTTTATGGATATGCCACATTTATAAGTGCAGCTTTATTGTTGCTAGTGCCAAAGATTGGCTATAAAAAGCTATTACTTTTTTGTTCACTTTCAACGGCATGTGCCTTTTTTGGCGCCGTCTGTATGGATTTTACTTGGGCTTTATATATCGCAACCCTATTGGCATTAACGGGTGTGCAGCTGCACTTTATTATGCTGAGTCCTTTTATCGCTTGTTATACAGAAGCGTTTAAAGATCAAGAAATACATTGGTATACAAGAACTTACTATATGGGGTATATTGGATATTTCTTGGCAACGTATCTTGGTGGAGCCTTTGTGGTAAAGGCGTTTAGTTGTGTGGCCAACATTTCATATGCGCAAGCCCAAGAGGCAACGCGCTATATGACGCATCTTTCATCTGGTTTATATCAATCTTATATGGATGCGAATCGAATGGTTCTATTCGTGGTGGGTTGTATTGCGTTAATTTCCTTGATTCCCATTTTATGTATATCGGAAAAGAAATCGGATTATCAAATGGAGCTTACTCCAAGGCTTTCTTTAAAGGAAAAAATGAATGGTGCAAGACAACTTTTATTAAATCGATATTCCCGGGCTTATTTATTGTATTGGGCTTTGATTTCTTTTGCGATGGGCCTATTTACATCGTACTATACTGTATATCTAAATCGAAATTTACATATTGATAAGGCAACCAGTTCTTTAATGGTATCCATTTCCTATGTGGCGATTGTCTTATTTATGTTTTTTACGCCGAAGTGTACAAAAAAATTTGGTAAAGTGGGAACGATCTTCTTAACGGTCATGGCCTCTATTCCTTTTATGTTGATGATTGGAAATGGAAATTATTTTGGTAAATATGTTGTACTTGTTGTTGGTGCATCACTATTTATACGTGCAGGTCTTGCGAATTTATCAAGTCCTGTGGATAGTGCTTTATCGATGGATGTGATTCCTAAAGATTTGCGGCCTGTTTATACCTCCGTAGTGAATTTTACGGCAGGTATTGTGAGTATATTGAGTGGTCATTTTACAGGAAAGATTTTATTTGTCCACCAATCTGGGTATCAGCAGGCTTATTTTATAGCCGCTATATTATATGCGATTGCAGGTATGGTTCTTTATCATGGACTTCATACCTTTAATCATAAAGAAAGTGAAATAGTTTTAAGTAAGGGAGAAAAAAGATGAACAAATTATTTAAAAAACTAGGTTTTGGCGATAAAACGGCAAAGAATTTCTGGGCCATTATTATCGTCGCATTTGGAGGGGCGATTATTTATGGCTTGCCATATTTTCGCTTTGATTACTATGATGCATATTTAGCTACGTATCATTTGACGAATACACAAATGGGTGTGTTTGGAAGTATTTTAGGAATTTTTGGTATGATTTCCTATTTATTTGGAGGTATCGTGGCAGATCGTTTTTCAACAAGAATGATCTTAACGGTTTCTTTAATTGGAACAGGATTGGGTGGTTTTGTACACTTATTACCATTGAATTACTATCAGTTACTAGCACTTTATGCATTCTGGGGCATTTCAAGTTTATTTGCGTTTTGGCCAGCCTGTGTAAAAGCTGTTCGTATTCTATCGGATTCGGATGATCAAGGAAAAGCCTATGGATTCTTTGAAGGTGGTCGTGGCGTTGGTGCTGCATTGATGGCTATGGGCGCTGTTGTAGCTTTCCGTATTGGCATTGGTCAAATCAATGACGAAGTGGCAGGTATGAAAACAGTCATTGTTTATTATTCAGTTTTGACAATTGCGATGGGCATCTTCTGTTTCTTTAAAGTAAAAGATGGACATATGGAAGCAAGTGAACGTATTTCTTTTAAAGGCATTGGAGAAGTATTAAAAATGCCAGCCATCTGGATCATTAGTTTTGTGACATTCTGTAACTATGTATTTACCTTGTCTTTGTATTACTTTACACCATATGCCACATCTATTTTAGGAGCCACAGTTACTTTTGGAGCTACACTTGCAGCTATGAAACGATGGTTTTCTTTATTTGGAAACGTTGGTGGAGGCTTCTTCTCCGATAAGTTTGGTACAGGAAATGCTCTATTGATTTCATTTGTGGTAATGGCTTTGGGTACTTTGGGGATTTTATTGTTGCCAACAAATGCAGGTTCTATTGTGCTCTTTACAGTTTTGTTTGTCTTAATCTATATTTTCTATAATGTAAACTATGCACAAACATGGGCTATGATGGATGAGGGTGCTGTACCCGAAAAGTATTCTGGAACGGCTGCTGGAATTATTTCTACAATTGGGTATTTGCCAGAAATTTTTGTATCTGTTTTAGCGGGTATGATGATTGATCAAAATCCAGGTGTTGGTGGATATCGTTTATTCTTTGGCTTCTTAGTTGCGATGTTAGTTTTAGGAGCTGTGTTTGTGTTGGTTTGGAAATCGTATTTAAAGAAACATCCGAAAGTAAATTAATATGGAAGCATTGTTTGAAAGAGTTTTTGTGGAAACTACAGTGGATACAGATCAAGATGGACAATATGATTTGATTGCGGTTTATATTAAGCGTCCAAAGCTAGATGAAAAAGTTCCGGCTGTTTTTGTGGCCAATCCATATATGTTGCACTGTAATGAGGATTGGTATGATTTGTATGATGTAAATACAAATATACAGGCATATCCAAGTCAGAATGTTCAGCGTGAGGATATCACGTTTCATCCAAAAGATCCTGTAGTTTGTCCTAAAAAAGAAGCCGAACAAATTGTGGAAAGCAGTCCGTATCCAGAACCAGATCCAAGCGCTTATGAATGCATTTCAGATTTATATGGTCATTTACTAGAACGTGGATATGCCGGTGTGTTTAGTGGTGGACTTGGTACAAGAGGAAGCGACGGATTAACAATGACGGGAAGTGAAGAGGAGATTCTTGCGTTTAAATCGGTCATTGATTGGTTAAACGGAAGAGCTCGAGCTTTTAGAGATAAGACAAGAACGGTACAGGTTTTGGCATCTTGGTGTACAGGTTCTGTTGCGATGTCTGCACGTTCTTATTTGGGTACAATGTGTATTGGGGTAGCCGCAACAGGTGTAGAAGGCTTAAAGACAATTCTTCCTGAAGCGGGTATTTCCAACTGGTATGAATATTATCGTCATAATGGTTTAACTTTACCAGCCATGGATTGGCAAGGGGATGACTTGGATATTTTGGCAAAGTATTGTTTTTCACGTGCTTTAGATCCAAATGATTTTGCGTCGATCAAACCTTTGTTTGAAAAGAATCAAAAGACTCTTCAAGAAGGTGAAGACAGACAATCGGGAAACTACAATCGCTTTTGGGATGAGCGTAATTATTTGCAGCATGCCGATCGCATCCAAGCTTCGGTATTCGTTCTTCAAGGCTTAAATGATTGGAATGTAAAACCAGATCAAGGTATTCGTTTGTATGAAAAGCTTCAAGAACTTGGTAAAGATCGTATGATGTTGTTGCATCAAGGACAACATATTTATACGTATCATCTTGAGGATAGTCCTACATTAGGATTGATCGATCGTTGGTTGGATTATTATTTAAAAGGGATTGATACAGGTATTCAAAATGAGTCTAAGATTTATATTGAGAATAACCTAGATCAAAAATTGTGGATGCAAGAAGAGGTTTGGCCACCTAAATCTTATAAGTCCTATCGTGTACAAGGGAATGGAAATCAGATGATTGTGGATGATTTGTCGCAAACGATTTATGATCGTAAACAAAAAAACACAAAGGCATGGCTGGATGAGTTGGTTTTAACTCAAAATGCGCATTCGCTTTCTTTTGATTTAGAAACAATGAAGGAAGATACGCGTTTTGCGGGAAGAGCCAAAGTTTCTTTTAGGGCTCGAATTCAACAGCCTACGGCCATTTTGAGTGCAATGCTTGTGGAAAAGGGAAAACAAGTTCGTTTGACACCGAATTTGGATGGGGATGAAAATCATTCTTTTGTCTTTAAAATGGAAGAAAAACCATCCGATTATTTTGTGATTACACGAGGTTGGATGAATGCACAAAATCGTTTGAATAATTATTCAAAGGAAGCCATTGATCCAGATACTTGGTATACATATTCATTTGACTTTGTCAGCAACGACTATACAATTCCTAAAGGACATACATTATCATTGATCTTGTATGGAATGGATGTGGATCAAACGCAATTGCCATTTGTGGTGACAGAAATCGAAGTGGATACTACTTCTATTGTTTGTGATTGTCCAATTGAATAATAAAGTGGGTTCAAATCGAAAGGATTTGAGCCTTTTTCAATGCAAAAAAAGACCAGCAACAACTGGTCCGCATTTAGAGAGTCAGGAAAGTATAAGAATGGTTAGATATCAAATGTGTTAGAATGACTCTCTAGACAATATTATTCTAGCACGAATCTAAACCGTTGGACAACAAATTTTAGAGGAGAGAACTAGATATTATGCATATATTACGGAGAAGTCTAGTTCTCTAATCGATGTTAGATGAGCGGAACTCAAATGGGTGTTGGCGTAATACCATTTGTTTGTATTGGCGTAAATTATTTCTCATCCAACCGGGTTAGTATATCAGAAATGGTACCTTAACGACGTACCATATGTTCACAGAAAATAGTGAATCCGCTTAGGAAATGAATTAGGTTGATATGCGTAAAGGGTTTTCATCTAATTATATAGATAGACTATGCAGATGTTGGCTTAATGTAGGAAATTATGAAATATTATTTGTGCTTTGACATTGGTGGAAGTTCGATGAAGAGTGGACTTCTTAGTCGTGAGGGGGAAAATTATTGAGGAAAATCATATTCGATGACAGATACTTTTAAGGTGTTGTACATATCGTCAAGATGCTAACTTACTTGGTGCACTCGCAAATTATATGGGTCGTAATGAATAGTGGGCAGAAATGTCCACTTTGGTTTGTTCAGGGTATGAAATTAAAGATTTCTTATATTGTTCTTGCTTTTTAGTTATACAAATTCTGCAATGTTAAGGTTGTTTCTACACTTCTTGATTTTCCTTTCTTTCTTTTATACAATAAGAAAGAAAGAAGAAAGAAGAAAGAAAGGAATTAGAAAGGATGAATTAGAAGATGTTAGAATTTGAGAACCAGAATATTGAATTTAAGCAAGAGTATGTCCCTGACATCCGAAAAGAGGTGATGGGATTTGCGAATGCAGAGGGCGGCACAGTTTATGTTGGAGTACGAAAAGATGGAGCAGTTCTGGGTATTGGTGATCCGGATGGTGTGATGCTACAAATCGTGAATTCTTTGAAGGATTCGCTGGCACCAGACATAATGCCGTTTGTTAGAGTCAACTCGGTAGAATTAGAAGAAAAGCAAATTATCGAAATAGATGTAACAACAGGAACAAATCGACCGTACTATCTCCGTGAAAAAGGCCTGAAGCCTGGTGGAGTGTATGTAAGAAAAGGAAGTTCTACACAGCCAATGACTGAAGAGGGAATCCGGGAGATGATTCTTCAAAACAGTGGCAGATCTTTTGAGCTGTGCCGAAGTATGAATCAGGAATTGACGTTTCATACTCTCCAAACAGAGATGCAGAAAAGGTCTATCGAAATTGGACCATCGCAAATGCAAACTCTCAAGCTGATTGGTGAAGATGGCTTATATACAAATCTTGCATTGCTATTATCAGACCAGTGTGAAACAACAACGAAAGTTGCGCTATTTCAAGGAACAGATAAGGAATTGTTTCGAGACAGAAAGGAATTTAAGGGCTCTATATTAAAGCAGCTTGAAGATGTTTACCATTTTATTGATTTGATCAATAAAACGAAAGCAACATTTTCAGGGCTGGATCGAACTGATAGAAGAGATTACCCGGAGGAAGCAGTAAGAGAGGCTTTACTGAATAGCATCGTTCATCGTGATTACTCTTTTAGTGGAAGCAATTTGGTCAATGTCTATGAGGACAGAATCGAATTTGTTTCTCTAGGAGGACTTGTATCAGGTTTGGAGCTGAAATCAATTTTTCTTGGTGTTTCACAATCGAGAAATCCTAACCTTGCCGCTGTTTTCTACCGCATGAGATTGATTGAGAGTTATGGTACTGGAATCGGAAAAATTGAGCGTGCCTATAAAGCATGTCCATTCCAGCCAGAGTTTGAAACCGCAAAGGGTGTTTTTCGGGTTACACTTCCGAATCGAAATGAAGAGCAAGAAGCTGAGGTACAAAAAATAGAGTATGCGAATAACGATATAACACTCGATGAGCAGAAGAATCTCATTATTCAGTATGCGCGAGAAAATGGTAGCATAACAAGAAAAGAAGTCGAAGATTTGATTGGTGCAGGAACAACAAAGGCATTCCGATTGCTTAAAGAACTTTGCGAGGTTGATAAACTTGAACAAAAGGGAAGCGGAAAGTTGAGTGCCTACTTTATCAAGTAAATATCAATGCATGAAGAAGTATCTTGGCGATGATCAGGATCCTTTTTCATGCCGTTTTAATCTGGAGAAACAGTAGAAAAGCCAAAAGAAAAAAGAGCTCAACGCATCAGGCTCTTTCAAGGGGTTGTCCGAAGACGACCACCGCAAAATATATCGACAGAAGCATTGGTGAATTGAGTTACTAATGCTTCTTTTTTTCTACAAGGTTAAGGATAAAATACAAAAATAAATATTCCATTGAAGGAGATAAGATGGTGATATAATACCTTATTGTAGAGGGTATGAAATGAATTTTAATAGGGCATTAAATAAGGAACAAACAACTTGTATCAATGGAATTTTTGTGTTGTTTGTGTTTCTATCCCATTTTGGACAATATGAAACGATGCCATGGAATGGGGTATTATTGGCAATTGGACAACTCATGGTTGCACCATTCTTGTTCTATTCGGGATATGGCATTATGGAACAAATTAAAAGAAGAGGTATTGTGTATATTGACAGCATGCCAAGAAAAAGAATATTGAAGTTTTATATTCACTTTTGTATGGCATTATGTATTTACTTGTTTTTATCATTCTTATTAAGGAAAGAGTATTCCTTTGTTCGTATTATATTCTCATTTACGGCTTTAAGTTCCATAGGAAATAGTAATTGGTATGTATTTGCGATATTAGCTATGTATAGTATTGTATATATTTCGTTTAAACAATGTAAGAAACATAGTATGACTTCATGTGTAGTATTTACCATTCTATATATAATTTTGATGGATGTAATAAAGAATCAAGCTTGGTGGTACAATATCATTCTTTGTTTTCCTGCAGGCATGATTCTATCTAAATATAAAGATCGAGTTTGTTCCATTATTCAAAAGCCAGTATTCTTTTTTTGTATGATAATTTTAGCTTTTAGTTTATATTGTCTTCACTTACCAATACTCGCATATGAAATAATTTCGATTGCGTTTTGTTTCTTGATTGTGGATGTATGTGCATATAAAGAAATTAAAAATAGTTTGTTTCATTTCTTAGGTCAATATGTATTTGAAATCTATATACTTCAAAGAATTTCTATGAATTTATTTGATCGATATTTAAATGACTGGATCTATTTAGTCGTGTGTATTCTAGTCACTTTAATTCTTGCCTATTACTTTAAAAAGCTAGAGACAAAAGTGGATGGGTTACATTTTTTTAAAAATTTTAGTTGACAAAAAATATCATTTTCCTGTATATTTTTTTGCGTACTAATCGTACAGAAATTGACCGCCTAGATATAGGCTAAGGCTACACGGACGGCCGGGTCAAATGCCGAAGACTTGTTGAAGAAGCAAGAACCGTATTTAGGGAATACGGAAGGGTGTTTACCCTTATTGATTGAGTTAAAAGCTCAGTTTTATAAAGTACAATATACCTTATGAAATGGTCAATAAGCTGGAATTTCTGTTACGAAAAGTATGCAGATAGATGATGGACGAAGATAGGTGTATATTGTGCGCCTATCTTTTTTTGTGTGGGTAAAGGAGAAGAGGAATATGAAAAAGATTTTACAAGCAAGCCTTAGTGCAGTATTGGTGTTGAGCCTAGTGGGTTGTGGTTCGACAAAAGATGAGGCCATCTATCAAGATTCGATAGATGCCTACGTGAATGAAATTGATATGGACTATGCGTATGACTTCACAAAAACATTGTCTACAGATACTTCATTACATGATAATTCAATTGGATTTAGAACGAGTGGTTCCGATGCAGAACATAGAACAGCCAATTATTTGGCTAAGGAAATGAAGGCCATTGGTTTAAAAAATGTAGAAAAGATACCTGTCAATGTGGATAAGTGGCAGTATAATGATGCTTCACTTACGATTGAAGGAACAGATATTGATTTGATGCCTGTATCGTATATGGTGAATGGTACAGATGAAAATGGGATTACAGCACAAATCGTAGATTGTGGTACTGGTTTTGCGAAAGACTATGAAGACAAGGACGTTGAAGGTAAGATTGCGTTAGTTGGTGTGGATCAATTTAATGAATCTTGGATTGGTGGATATATTTATGAGGCGTATGAGCATGGCGCAAAAGCATTAGTCACATACGATTTGGATGGATATGGAAGATTTAGTGATGATGATCATCAAATTCAGGATGTTTGTGCAGAAGATATTATGCCTACGACAATCATCACAATGAGTGAGTACAAACAAATTAAAAAGGCTTTAAAACAAGGTCATGATATGGCTACTTTAAAAGTGGATAGTGTGATGGAAGAAGGCAATGGTACAAGTTATGATGTGGTTGGCTATATTCCTGGTAAATCACATGATCAACAAATTATTTTTGCCGGACATTATGATATGTATTTTACTGGTTTCCAAGATGACTGTAGTGCTATTGGAACCATTATGTCAATGGCTAAGACAATGATCGATAGTGGCTATGTGCCTGAAAATGATATTGTGGTTGTTGCGCATGGTGCTGAAGAATGGGGTGCAACAGGCACTGAATTTGATTGGACAAGAGGTGCTTATGAATTGATCAACAATGTACATCCTGAGTGGGCTAATAAAACTTTAGCTTTATTTAACTTTGAATTGGATGCCTATGATGATGGTTCAGATACATTCATGGTGACTTGTGTTCCTGAATATGCGTCTTTAGTAAAAAGCTTAGTGGATTCAGGTGCATTGAATGGTGCTGTAAAAGAATATAAGAATGGTATTTCTACAAAGACATATGATACAACGACAATGGAAGATGGTGTTTCCTATCGTAATGCGGGAGTTCCTTATTTCTTAAATACAACGGATACTTGTTCTGGAGAAACAAAGGATGATAGTGAATATACTTGGACACAACTTCATTATCATACAGAATCCGATAATACGGATACGTATAGTGAAAAGGTGATGAAGGCTAATATTGCGGTATTTGGAAGTATGGCTATCGCCATCGATCAGCTTCCAGCTATGTCTTTAAATATGCAGGCTACCATTGATGATTTAAAGGAAAGCTTTAATGAAGATTTAGCTTTGGAAGCTGGTGTTTCTAAAAAGGATTGGGACAAGGCTTTAGCTGTATTTAAAAAAGAAGTAGAGTCATTAAATGCCGAGGGTCAAGATATTAATGATCGTTATGTAAAGGCGGTAAGTTCTAAATCGGATGTAACTTCAATTCAAAAAGAAGGAAAAGCCTACAATAAGAAAGTATTAGACTTATTTAAATATGTACAGGATAACTTTGTCGGAATTGTATTCTCGAGTGATGTTGTGATGAAGCACGTGGGATATCAAAACAACATTGAATATATGGATGAAATCATTCAAGATTTAAAGAAAGACAAAGTAAGTGATGCTCTAGATGTGGCATACCAATTAAATGGTTTGTGTGAATACAATTATTACTTATTCTCACCAAATGCGGCTGCTAAAATTGATGCGCATGCAGATAAGGCCGTTGAAAACAATAAGTGGTGGGGCAATGATAAAGGCTACTATTTCGCAAACACAAAAAACGCTACAACATCTTTATTAAATAAAGAAGATGGAGATGATGTAAGTGAAGAAATCAAAGTGTATGAAAGCGCTAGAACGCAACAGTTAGATTATTATAAAGAAGCGCTTGAAAATGAAATCTTGGCAATGAATGAAATTAATCAATAAATACAACGGCTTGGCATACTATGCCAGGCTTTTTAGTTATAAAAAAGACTTGTGAAATGTTCACATTTGTTCTTGAAAGCAGTATTTTTTTCGGTGTATACTTACACTAACTAACCATAGGGTTCAATGTTTTAGTGGGAATAGGGTTATGAATAGTTTAGAAGAAAGACAGAAGATTCTGGTTGTGGATGACTCCAAGTTCAACCAAGAATTGATTATGGAGATTTTGGGTGAAGAATATCAATATGTATTGGCCAATGATGGTTTAGAAGCCATTTCTATTCTTCAAAAAGATTGGGCAATCGATTTAATGTTGTTGGATATCAATATGCCGAGAATGAATGGGTTTAAAGTGTTGGAATATATGAATGAGTATCATTGGATTAGGGAGCTTCCGGTGATTGTGATTTCAGCGGAAGAAGAGAACTCAATTATTGAAAAGGCGTATAACTTAGGGGCTGCTGAATATATTCAACGTCCTTTTGATGCGTTTATTATTAAGCGAAGAGTTATGAATACACTAGTGCTATATGCCAATCAAAAACGATTGACCAATGTAGTCGTAAATCAGGTGTATGAAAAAGAAGAAAATAATAAGATCATGATAGGTATTTTAAGTAGTGTTGTAGGAACATACAATAAGGAGAGTCGTGAACACATTCTTCATATTCGTATTGCGACGCAGATGCTTTTAAGAAGGTTAGTTGAGAAAACGGATGCGTATCCTTTAACGGAGTCTGATATTACATTGATCGCAACGGCATCGTCTTTACATGATATTGGTAAGGTAGGTATCTCAAAGGATATTTTAAATAAACCGACAAAACTAAATGATGAAGAGTTTGAAATTATGAAGACGCATACTTTGATTGGTGCCAAAATGATTGAGGATATGGAGTATTCGGATGATAAACCATTGGTGAAAACGGCTTATGAAATTTGTAGATGGCACCACGAACGCTTTGATGGAAAGGGCTATCCTGATGGTTTAGTGGGGAATGATATTCCTATTTCTGCCCAAGTTGTATCGATTGCGGATGCATTTGATGCCTTGACAAGTACGCGTGTATATAAAAACGCATATGATTATAGAACGGCGATTCAAATGATTTTGGATGGAGAGTGTGGATGTTTCAATCCGTTATTGTTGGAATGTTTAAAAGAGATGGGTACAGATATTTATGTGGCTTCTCAACATCAAATGGATGACGATCATGGGTATCATGAGGCACAAAAAATTTCTGGGGAAATATTAAGATCAGAAACATTGCCATATAATGATCATTCACAGCGTATTATTGATTTTCTACAGGAAAAGATGGAATATTTTGAAATGAGTGACTCCAAAGAATTGTTTGATTATAATCCACTCATCGATGAGTTAACCATTATAAATCGAGAGAAACATCAAAAGAGTAAGATGAGTACTTTGGATTTTAAATCGTTTGATGTGAATGAAGAAGTGATTGAAGAAATTAAGAAACATTTAGGTGCGGCAACAATCGATAATAAAGATTTTTCAATACAGATACAAAATCTAGACATAGCCTTTCATACATTATGGTCTGGATTGGATGATGAGCAATATATTGGTGTGATTGGCCAAATAGATAGGAGGGGATGATTTGAAAGGTAAACGAATAATCAAGACTTTATTAAGTCTATCTTTACTTGTTTGTTTATTAAGTGGATGTAAGACAAGTAATTTAGAATCGGATGAATCCAATTTACCTGTTATTACTTTAGGTAGTGATAATTATCCTCCTTACAACTATTTGAATGAGGATGGAAATCCTACAGGTATTGATGTGGATTTGGCAACCGAAGCGTTTAAGCGATTGGGATACAGAGTTGAAGTGGTTTATATTGATTGGGAAAAGAATAAGGAACTTTTAGAAAGTGGAAAAATCGATTGTATCATGGCATGTTTTTCCATGGAAGGAAGATTGAATGACTATAAGTGGGCTGGTCCATATATCGCAAGTCGTCAGGTGATTGCGGTCAATAATGATAGTGATATTTATACTTTGGATGATTTAAAAGATAAAAATATAGCTGTGCAATCGACCACCAAGCCAGAAGATATTTTATTAAATGGCAATTATGATGTAGGTAACTTGATTAGTTTAAACCATAGAGAATTGATCTTTACATTCCTGCAAAAAGGGTATGTGGATGCGATTGGCGCTCATGAAGAATCGATCATTCAATATATGAAGGACTATAATGTGAATTTTCGTATTTTAGAAGAGCCATTGATGAAAGTAGGCATTGGTGTAGCTTTCTCAAAAAATGACAAGCGTGATCTTTGTGAGAAGTTGGATCAGACTTTAGAGGAAATGCGAAAGGATGGCACTTCTAAAAAGATTATAGGTAAATATCTATCAGATCCAGAAAAGTATTTGGAGGTGGATGATTTTGCGTACTAAAAATTGTTACTACCATATACTTACAGTTTTATTAGGGATTTGTATTGTTTGTTTTTCAGCATTCTATTTTTTTCAAGCACAAAAAAGTGAAGTAGAAAATAAACTAGTCAAAATCGTAAATTATGTGAAGATACAATGCTCGACATATACACATTATAATGAGGCGAGTGAATCGAAGAGTTTATTAAGAACGATTGAAAGTTGTCGTCAGCTGCAGAACAATATTCAAATGGAGGTGGATGCAGGAAACCCTATAGATCAAACTTTTCTAAAGAATAATCTGAGTACGTTATGGATGGATGGAAGTCTTGTATTGGATGAAAATGGGAATATTGAAAGTTCCTATAGTACGGATGATGCGATGTTGAAACAAGTTTATACATATGTCCATAAAGATATCATTCTGGATTATATGGACTATCCAGAAAGAACATATGCCCAACGTATTGAATTAGAGGATGGTGCACATCTAGATATTGGAGCTTGTGCAAGAAGTGATGCACAAGGCTTAGTCGTTTCTTATTATTATACATCGGCTGCTTTTGCGCAGAATTATAATTTAACGATTCAAAATCTTTTAAAGGGATATAGTAAAAAATCGGATGGAACCATTCTTATTTCTGATCAGGGGAAAATTATTGCGAGTAATGATAGATTACTGCTTCATGCTTCGACAAAGAACAATGAAGTCGTTCAATTATTAAAAGAGAATAGGGATAGTAAACATATTTATCATTTTAAAAGTAAAGGTGCAGGCTATTATGGCATTATGTTGAAACAAAGTAATTATTATATTTTTGCGTATATACCTGATAGTGTAGTATATGAAAGTTTTATCACAAAAACAATTGCGATAACCTTTATATATTTGATATTTGTGTTTGGCTTGATATATATTAGTCATCGCAATAATCGTATAAGACAGGCTAAAGAACAAGAAAAAGAGAAGGCTCACCAAGAAGAATTGTTGAAGGCAGCTAAAAAGGCAGAGGCGGCTAATGTTGCCAAAACCGAATTTCTTCAAAGAATGTCTCACGATATTCGTACTCCAATCAATGGAATCATTGGTATGGTTGAAGTTGGGAATCATTATAGTGATGATATTGAAAAGCAGGCCCATTGTCGTGCAAAGATCAAAGATGCTTCAAATACATTACTTGAATTAGTGAATGAAGTATTAGACATGAGTAAGCTTGAGTCGGGTGAAATCGTCCTTGAAGAAGTTGGATTTAATATAGATAAGTTGAGTGATGAAACGATTGGAATAGTAGAAGAACTCGCAAAAGAGCGTAATATTCAAATTGTCGAAGAAGAAAAAAGTATTACCCATCCATATTTGATGGGAAGTCCAATCCATGTAAAGCGTGTATTAATGAATGTTCTTTCCAATGCCATTAAATACAATCGGGATAATGGATTTATCTATGTAAGTTATAAAGAGTTGGATTCAAATCATTCAAATTCGACAGTGATTGAATTCACTTGTCGAGATACAGGTGTTGGTATGTCTAAAGAATTCCAGAACAAAATCTTTGAGCCTTTTGCCCAAGAACATATGGGAAGTCGTTCTAAATATGTGGGGACAGGTTTGGGTATGCCAATCGCAAAAAGCCTTGTTGAAAAGATGGGTGGATCCATTGCGTTTACAAGTCAAGAAGGTGTGGGTTCTCAATTTGTGATACGCATTCCATTTAAAATCGATGAAGAACATAAAAATGAAAGAGTTAAAGAATCAGCTTCCGCATCGATTGAAGGACTTAGCGTTTTACTTGTAGAAGATAATGAATTGAATATGGAAATTGCCAGGTTCATTATCGAAAATGAAGGTGCTAAAGTTACTTGTGCTACAAATGGTAAAGAAGCGGTGGATATCTATAAGAACGCACCCGAATCTTTTGACATTATCTTAATGGATATAATGATGCCGGAAATGGATGGTTTACAAGCCACTCAAGTGATTCGCTCATTTGATCATGATATTCCAATTGTGGCGATGACAGCTAATGCGTTTATGGAAGATAAAATAAAGGCTAAAAAAGCAGGTATGAATGCGCATGTATCAAAGCCTTTAGACAGGAATATATTGATTCAAGTGATTGCAAAGTTGTGTGGTTATAAAAACGTATAGTGCTTTTAAATTAAAGTGATAATTAAAAGAAAAAATGACTATATAATTTAGAAAAACGATGGCATGTTAAAATTTTGTATGTATAATGAATTTGACATTATCGATTGGCAAATTCAGTGAAAGCTTGAGATGTAAACATGCTGACCAATAAAGCTATTGATAATAGGTTTTTTTCGATTATAGAGTACAAAAGAGTTTCTGTGGCATGAACAAGAAACTCTTTTTGTGTTAAAGAAAAAGAAGAAAAAATTATGAAGAAAAAAAATGTGGAGGATTATTTAAAGAATTTGTAAAGGCAATCGCAACAAATTTATTGGAATTAATAATGTTTTCACATTGAAGTTTTATAATAGGAATTGGCTACTGGATGTAGTAACGGTGAACCCTCTGAATGAAAAGGATGATATCTTGAGTTCTCGATGATTCCGATTTTGCAGGAGGACGTGTTGTATGTATATTTATCTGTACATTGATGTTGCCATGTGTTTAATGGCCATAGTAGAAATACTTAGAATTACATTATTGATTATAGAAAAATGTAAAAGACACTAGTTCACCCTCAGCAATGGATTACTAGTGTCTTTACATTAGAATAATTCAGAGTGACCACTATATCCAGTAGTCTTTCTGTATCTGTATTATACCGATAAAGGAATGTTTATGCAAATCTATTGGCATATAGTGTAATGATATACACTATCATAGAAAAATATGAAAGACACTCGTTCATGAGTGCCTTCATTGCATTACTTTAATCCAAACAATGTTTCAATACATGAATCATCCATTACGCGATCTGTTGGTGGCATATTGGCATGTTCTAGTAGGGAGTCTACGTGGTCTTTAATGGTTACGTCTACAAGTTTGTTGACATCGATTCCTCTAAGTTCAAAAAATAAGAATGGGTTTTCGTCGAGTTTGGTTCCAATTCCATAGAGTACAGCAGCCACGTGTTTGCACATTAAGGCCCAGTCGGGGCAGCTGCAGTTAAAACTGATTTCTCTTTGGCTTGGGAAAAGTCCATTTTCGGATAGGAATACTTCTTTTAAACTTTCTGGGAATTGTCCGTTCACAAGTTCTTGTAAGTTTTGGATTTGTGAACTGCATTTTTCGATGATGTCTTCACAAACTTCTTCTTTTAGTGGGCTGATATTGATTTCTACTTTGTAAGGTGTTTTTCTTGTACCTTGTACACGTGCTTTTACTTTGCCCTTTACAATTTGTAAGTCCACTACAGCACCAGAGCGAACATATCTTTTTCCGCGTTCGATGCGACTGGCATAATCAGCATATTGTTCAATATTTTTACACCAGGCCATGCCCCACCAGCTTTTTGCGATTTGTCTTCCTTCCACAATAATGGGATGCATTTCTTTTCCTTTATTTTTTGCGTTATTCACACTTGCCTGTGCTTTTCTTTGCAGTTCTTCTACGCTCATTTGTGAATATTGCATGCTTGCTGTCCAATATTTTGCCATAGTCTACACGTCCAATCTTAATAAGTCCATTAGTTCATTTGTATCAAGTTCAGTAATCCATTTTTCTTGGCCAGTGGCAAGAATGGAATTTGCGAGTTCTTGTTTGGACTCAATTAGTTTATCAATTTTTTCTTCGATAGTTCCATTTGAAACGAGTTTATGTACAAAGACCTCTTTGGTTTGTCCAATACGATAGGCTCGATCGCTTGCTTGGTTTTCTACGGCTGGATTCCACCAACGGTCAAAGTGAATGACGTGGTTGGCGGCTGTTAGATTGAGTCCGGTTCCGGCTGCTTTTAAGGATAGTACGATATATGGAACGTATGTATTTTCATCATTAAATTTCTCAACGATTTCCGTACGCTTTTTAGCAGGAATACCACCATGGATAATATATCCCTTCTTATGAAAAATGGATTCTAGGTATTGGGATAGGGGTTCGCACATTTCTTTATATTGTGTAAACACCAATACTCTTTCTCTTTTCTCATAGATGGTTTCACACAACTCTTTCAACATCGCATATTTTCCACTGTCTTTTGGATTGTAGTTGGTGTCATGAATAAATTGGTCTGGGTGATTACAGATTTGTTTCAATTTCGTTAATAACGCAATTACGATTCCTCTTCTTTGAAGGCCTGTGGATTCCAATATTTTTTGTTCCGCTTTTTCAACTTCCTTGCGATACAACACAACTTGTCGTTTGGATAAATCTACGTGTTCTGTGATTTCCATTTTGTCTGGTAAATCCGAAATGATTGTCTTATCTGTTTTTAGACGTCTTAAAATGAATGGGGAAACCATCATCTTTAATTTTGTCATATATTCAGGATAGGCTTGTACTTTTTTTGTATATTCTTTAAAATCAGATGCACTGCCTAATAATCCTTTATTTAAGAAGTCAAATAGGGACCATAAATTGGAAAGATCGTTTTCAATAGGTGTACCTGTCATTGCGATGCGCATATGGCTTGGAATCTTTTTAATGGCACGAGTTTGTTTGGTTGCTGGATTTTTAATGGCTTGAGCCTCATCTAAAATCAAACAGTCCCATACTCTTTCTTGTAGAAATTCATTGCGCAATGCCATTCCATATGTGGTAATAGTTATGAATGTGTCTTCATGTACAATATTGTTTTTTCCATGAAGGATATAATATGTCATTTTAGGGGCAAAACGATCTATTTCTTTGGACCAGTTTCCTAGTAGAGATGCAGGTACAATCAATAATACATGTCCATCTTTCTTTTTTTCATACATCTTCTCTAGAAAAGAAATGACTTGAAGTGTTTTGCCTAGTCCCATATCGTCGGCAAGACAGGCTCCAAAGCCTAAATCATTCATTTGGTTTAACCAATTGTATCCACTCTTTTGATAGGGGCGAAGGGTTGCGTTTAAATATTTTGGTTGTGCTTTGTTTTTGATTTTTGAAGGATTCTTTAGTTTGCCAAGAATATCCCTTAACCATTTTCCATTTGATATCTGTATACCCATATCAACATCAATATCATCATCAGTTGACATATATGTTTTTGTCAAAGCTTCCTTTAAAGTAATGGTTCCATCATATTGTTCCATTTGTTCAAGAAGTTGTTGAAGCTTATTATGATTAATTTCTACCCATTGACCTTTAAGCCATGCAAGTCCTTCTTCCATTTTTAAAAGTTCACTAATTTCTTTCTTTGTGAGGGCCCGACCATTCACAATTAGAGATGGTTGTAAGGATAGTATGGAGTCAAAGCCAAACATGGATGGTTTGGTATCTCCAATATTCACATTGATTTTTACAGAAGAATATTTTTTCTTCCACCAATTTGGCACTCTACATTTAATGCCACAAGCCTCAATGTCAGGTACACTCTTTAATAGGGAATAGGCTTCTTTACTCGTTAATTTGATGGGATGAAATAAATCACCGGTTTCCATATATTGGGCAATCAAAGTGTTCTTTTGCGCGACTACGTTTAGGCAGGACAATAAATTCAATAATTGTTCTTGATCGTTTTTATATTCGACTAGTGCATGTTTTAGTGGCATATGAACAATTCGATTTTCTTTGTCTTTTGTGGCATACGTCGCTAGAAACGCAAATGGAAAGTCTGGATCTTCTTCGTTTTCGATTAAATGAAAATAGATTCGTTTCGCGACTTTTAAATCTTGGGATTTTTCCTGAAGATACATTTGAACTGTACCCTTGTATGATTTCATATCCCATTTAAATTGAGAATTTAAGTGTTGAAATATGGTTTGAATCCACTTTTCATCAATATATTCTGTACCAATCGCAAAAGGAATAATGGACATTAAATATTCTAAGTCTTCACTCGATGCTTCTACCTTTGTATCTTCTCTAGCTACTTCGAGTTCAGGACGATTGCTTAGTAGTTCAATGAATTTTTGAGAAAGTTGATACAAATAAAATGCACTAGGAGTTAATCCCTTTAGATTGTTTTCAAACCCCAATTCATAGAGTGCAGAATATTTGTATTTTTTGAATGATTCAGCCCATTTGGAAGTGTTTTCTTCTTTTGTTTCATCTAAATGAAAGCCGTTCTTGGTAAATATGAAATTTAAGTCCCTCATGATTATTTAACCTCTACCTAATTATTTTTCTTCATTTTAGCATATATATACCAACAATGCTTTAACTGAGGGGGAAAACAATTTTTAGAAATTTATTGGAGTTAATAATATTTTCACATTGAAGTTTTATAATTGAAATTGGCTACTGGATGTGGTTGGTGGTTG
>ENA-OPVT01000685-OPVT01000685.1-human-gut-metagenome-genome-assembly--contig:-NODE-685-length-24512-cov-2.116531_pt1 | contig 24512 bp, 38 predicted proteins | sample MGYA00241499_ERZ501990 | MGnify/ENA primary metagenome ERZ501990 (study PRJEB25962, sample SAMEA2042104) | human gut metagenome | biome: human gut; feature: human-associated habitat; material: faeces...
GAAATTCAAAAACTGCGTAAGCAAGTAAAGAATTTAAGAGTAGCATTTTTGCTTACGCAGATAGGTTTTCTCATTATTAGTATTATTTTTCAGATTCAGTATTGCCAGATGATGCACTATTATCGAGAGATTTTTCGATTGAATCAAGAGATTTCTCAATCTTTGATAGATGTAAATTCTGTTCTTCGACTTCTTTCTTTAAAGATTGCAGGGATTCTGATTCACTAGAGGAAGATGTATCTATGCTATGTAATAAATCATAAAGAAGTTGGTTCTGAGTCTGAAGAAGTGCATTTTGGGTTTCATCAAGTTGAATTTGTTGGGTTTCGGATTCAGTGGGGCCTTGGTTGGATTGATATAAGGCGATTGATATACTCAAAATAATGGATACCAGCAAAGAAATTATACTGATAAACACATCCGTAGACATTTTCACACGATATTTTCCAAGGGGAACGGTTAATGATTCAGGAATTTCGTATGTTTCAATGGGGGATTTGTCAAGAATCACATAATCATTATCTAAAGAAATTTCTGATTCATCAAATGAAGCAATAGAATTTTTTAATGCAGTTGCAAATTCGACATTAAAAGAGGAGTAAATACTTTCAGATAATTTTCCAGTCATTGAATGAGAGATATCATCAATGTTAAAACTCTCGGTCATTGAGTGAGCAATGCTATCAATATTAAAACTTTCGGTTATCTTTTTTGCAATATTACTGGAAAATGCAGACGTTATAGGAGTGAGAGAGCCACTCCGTTCTTGAGATAATGATGCAAATGGCTTGGCTATTTCTTCAATCATTACATCGATGTCATGAGAAGAGATGGATGCCTGCAGCGAAAAAACATTTTGAAGTTGAGAAATAGCTTGGTTTATACCAGGGAGTGATGGAGCCGAAACTTTTAAAAAATCATAATCCATAATAATGCTTCCTTTCTTTCATGTTTGGCATGGCAGTGCCTGTATAGAAAGAATATTGGAGAATTTATGAAAAGTCAAGGAAACATAGACAAACAGTCTCAAATAAGATTAAAGAGGGGGTGATAGCTATGCGAGGATATACAGTCAACGGCAAAAGCTGGATTGATTGGGAAGGAAGAGATAAAGAAGAGTATCAAAACAAAACCTTCATGCATCACTTAATAGTACAGATAACTCATCAATTTGCCGGAGAAAATGGAGAATGCAACATTAAAAATATAACTTCTCCACCAGAAGAAAATAAAAAGCACCCTGGAGCAGCAACTCCGTTGGGTGCATAGAAAAAATACCAATTAAATTATAACACAAAATCAGGAAAATGGAAGGAGAAATTATGATTAAGGAAGAAAAAACTTTAAGTTTAGAAGCTATCAAGTTTTTGATAGAGAAGGTATACGCAGCACAGCAGGCAGGAAATCATGTCGTTTTTACCTATGGTAATTCCAGTATTAGCATACTTACTATGGTAGGCGAGTTTAATACAGAAAAAGAATGGTTTGGTCAGTTTAATATATTCATTTCGTCGCATGAAGAACAAAAAGCGAACTATGATAAGTGCATTGCACATCTGGAAATTTTAGCGAGTGAGAAATATGGTAATTAATTTTTTACTGAAAAAATATAGCCAAAATGAATCGGCTCTGGAACAGGAGCCTACATCACCCCGCCTCTTAAAGCGGAAAGCTGCACTGGAGTGGTGGATTGCGAAGGACATAAAGGAAAATGGAGTATTCCAAGAAAAATAAAGAAAATCCGGCGAAAATAATTCGCTGGCAGAACGGACAACTAGAGTGTTTCAGCGGAACGCTGGCAGAAGCAGAAAATTATGCAGAGCAAAGAAACAAAGTGATTAAACAGAATTATGTGATTGTATGAAAAAGAGGAGTCAAATGTTTGACTCCTCTTAAGCAAATACCAAAGGATGGTACATGCCAAAAACCTATTTAGAGTGTACTATCTGCAATTTAAAATGTCAAGAAATAATCGGGTGAAAGTCCCGTATAAAGCTTGATAAACGTATTAAGGATAGGACCAGATATGAGTTATACGAAACATATATATAACCTCGGCAATGCAATAGAGGTAGAGGAAAAACACACTTACAGACTTCGCTCTCCAGGAATGAAACGAGAGAAGAAAAAGAAGCTGACCCCCGCACAAATGAAAGCAGTCAATCAGAAAAATAAAGAGAAGAAATGTAGAAGAAGATTGAGAAAGCATTTCAGGGAGAATGATTATTTTGTATGTCTTACTTACAAAAAAGAGGAACGTCCTTCCGATATGGCAGAAGCCGGGAAAGATTTTTCGGACGCTTTGAGAAAAATTCGTAAGGCGTATGCAAAAGCAGGATACAAGGTAAAGTGGATTCGGAATATTGAAGTAGGGACGAGGAATGCATGGCACATCCATTTGGTTATTAACAGGATACCAGATACAGATTTAATTCTTCGAAAAGCCTGGAAGAAAGGTAAAGTAATCTGTCAGCTCATGTACGAAAAAGGTGAGTTCAAGGACTTGGCAGCCTATCTTACAAAGACTCCGGAAACAGATAAACGCTTAAGAGAGTCAGAACATGATGCATCAAGGAATCTTCCGTTGCCAGAGCCGGAGAAAAAAACGTACATGCACTGGAAGACCTGGAACAAGATTCGTGTACCAAGGGGCTATTACATAGACAAAGATTCCGTTTATGAGGGGGTTAATCCTATCACGGGATATCCATTTAGAGAATATACGCTACTAAAGCTGAAAAGGAGGGAATGATGGAAGTACATATCTACATAGAAACCGACAGTAAAGCTCCCAAAAGACAACTTCGTAAGTATGGATATGTGCTGGAGTGTAGCTTAAGAGGAGTGATATGGACGAAGGAAAAGTTTGGGGAAGCGGAGGGAACATATCACAGCGTAGTTCTGCGAGCATTGATAGAGGCAATGAAGAGACTCACTAAAGAGAGTGAAGTGCATATCCACACTGAAAATGTGTATATCTTGTCCATGTTAGAGAAAAATGTGGACAACTGGGAGGCAAATGGATATATGACTTCAAAAGGAAAGCCAGTTGCTAATGCAGATCAGTGGAAAGAACTTCATTCTATCGCAGAAAATCACTTGCTCTTGCCAGAACCAGGACGACACGCTTATACAAGCTGGATGCTTGGAAAAATGAAGGAGAAATAATATGTTTGATAAATTTGGTGAAATGGATTCTTACAAGGAAATCAATGCAGAAGAAACAGAAGACGACATGGAAGATGTTATAAGAGAGTTCTATGTGAGCGAAGGAATTGCAAAGAAAGCAGTAGCGGTAAAAGATAGTCCAAAGGATTTGTGTGAGTTAATTGCCCCTTCTGGAAGTAAATCTTTCCGAAAAGGAAGATGGATTTAAGGGAGATAGCGAAAGCCGCAAACAAGACAGCGCTGGAAGCGGAAGAGATAATGAACAAAGTAATGCTAGAGCTAGTGGAGATGTCAGAAAAACAGAGGGAAACAAGGCTGTATCAGAGCCTCAGCAGAGTGAAACAGCACATGAAACCGATAACAATATCCCAGAAGAACCCTCAAAAGAGGACATGGGATACACAGAGAAATCAGAGAGAGAAGAAAACACCGAAAAAGAAGTAATTGCGCCGGCGCAAAAAACACCAGAACCCGCAATAATCCCAAGTAGGGAGACAGATTCTAAAGAAGAAACAAAACATATTCCTCGTTGGGAGAAAATGCAGCATATGTCTATCGCAGAAGTAGCAGAGATGTTGCACTTGAGATACAAGAGTCATCGTCTTACTTTTTCAAGCATTACAGATGTCGAGAACTGGTTAAGCGAAATGATGGAAAAATAGCTGGACACATCTCATATGAGGTTTGTATATACACATTACATAACACGTTGACGGTTCCGCAATACGAATACGGAGCTATATGCCATTGTTATTCCTCCGGGTTTATTCCGGAGGAGAAAGGAGTCGAAATGTTTTTGAACCCTAAGATTTTAAAAAAGTTATTAAAAGAAGCGTATAAGCATAGAACCCTTTATCTTGCCTGCAAAGCAGAAAGCTTATATATAGCAGCAGGATACTGGGAAATGGAATTTTTAAAAGAATACATCCCCCAAGAAACATTAGGGGATATTGTAGCACTTTCAGGAATGCTTCCAGAAGATGGACAGCGGTATCAAGTCTTAGAATCAGGTAATCAGTTAGAGACTGGATTGCCACTTGAAATAAAAAAATATGTGGATATGCGCCCAACAGAAGTGACAAATTGGTTAACTGTTTCAAGCGCAAGCAGAATGTTGCGAGTATTGCAGGATGCATCTGGTGAAACCAAATTAGTAGATGATACCTGTGTAAAAGCGGTAGACAGTAGCCATTGCGAAACGGAAAAAGGAGAAACAGCTCCAGCAACCCCTACTTATAACGAATGGTCTGCTGTATGGGAAAATAATGTTGGTAAATTCAGAGTAATGCTTCACCGAATGGATGAAGACAAAGAGGGAGTATTAAAACAATTAGGAATGGTAGATCTGAGGAGGAATCCTGATTGAAAAAACGAAAGAAACATAAATCGAGTATATTACAACAAAAGGGAGAACCTTGTTACCTCTGCATGAAATTAAAACCAATTCGAGAGTGGAGACGAGCAGTACACGAACACCATATATTTGGCGGTTCGAACAGAAACAAGTCGGAAGCGGAAGGATTAAAAGTTTATCTTTGCCTGGAACATCATATCAGTGGCAAGGAAGCGGTACATAACAATGCTGAAATGATGAGATTACTTAGAGAAGATGGACAAAGAGCTTTCGAACAGAAATATACAAGAGAGGAGTTTATGAAGATGTTTGGTAAAAATTACTTAGAAGAATGAAAGGTGATAAAATGAACGATTTAATGATTTTTAAAAATGCAGAATTTGGGAAAGTACGAATTATGAATATCAATAATGAACCATGGTTTTGTTTATTGGATATATGTAAGGCTTTAGAAATTAAAAATATTAGTCAGCTGAAAACTAGACTGAATGGAGATGGGGTCATTATTAATGAGGTCATCGATAACGTAGGAAGAAAGCAAAATGCAAACTTTGTGAATGAGGCTAATTTGTATAAAGTTATTTTTCAGAGCCGAAAGGCATCTGCAAATAGATTCATTGACTGGGTAACGGGAGAAGTTCTCCCATCTATTCGTAAAAACGGTGGGTACATAATGAATCAGGAATGTATGACTCCAGAAGAAATCATGGCTGCTGGATTAAAAGCAGCGCAGAAGATAATTGAGAGTAAAGACAAAGAGATTCATCGCATGAAACCCAAGGAGATTTTTGCAGATGCCGTGACATCTAGCTATTCATCAATTCTAATTGGAGAGTTGGCGAAAATTTTAAAACAAAATGGAATCGAGATAGGTCAGAAGCGGCTGTTTCAATGGATGAGAGACAACGGTTACTTAATTAAGCGGAGTGGGTCAGAGCATAATATGCCAACGCAGCGGAGTATGGAACTTAAAATTTTAGAAATCAAAGAATCAATAATTACTAATCCTGACGGTTCGACAAAGATAGTTAAGACTACGAAGGTAACAGGAAAAGGTCAGCGATATTTTATTAATAAATTTTTAGAGAATAAATAGTTATTATTCCCCGGTTACGGCCGGAGAGAAAGGAGACATAAGATGGATTATGAGAAAATTTATGAAGCACTTAGATTAATAAAAGAAATATGTGGTAGCTGTAACGGTAATGCTGGGATTGATTGTTGTAAAAAGTGCCCATTAGGGAGAGCAGACGGTACTTGCTGCGTAACAGGAAGAGTTCCAGAATGTTGGAATTTAAAAAAGCCGGATTCGGCTATCAGATTAATGGAGTGATTATGAGGCACGATTATAGGATTTTACATGATATGCTAATCAATGGGAAGATAGATACGAACGAATTTAAAGAACGGATAGATGCAATCAAACCGGATACATATATGAATTTATCAGAGAAGTTCATGAAAGGTGAAATAGGTGAGGAGGAGTTCGTGAAGCGGTACAATAGGTTAATTGAACAAGATGCTGAAAAACACTGGGAACCAACTAGACCACATGAACATATATAAGGAGATAGGGCAAATGGATAGAAGAAATCACGAACATTACAAAGATACAACGGCATACGATGCAATCAAAGCAGCAGCGGCAATAGATGAATTTGAAGTATTTGGACGAATTAAGCTCAGAGACATGAAAACGGGCAAGATTTATAGATAGCAGGAAAGAGGTGATTCCATTGGAAAAGTCAGTCCTGATCCAGTATTGCGATATGCAAGCGGAGATAAAAGAGTTAAGGAGACTCATAAAAATGACAGAAGAAAGGTTGGAGAAGATTGAGCAAGAAGGAGCGGTAAGTGATGTAGTGTCAGGCGGCATGGGAGGAATACAGCATTTTAAAGTAACTGGATTTCCTACTGTAGAACACGCAAAGGTAAAACAATTATTAGTATCAAGGCGGCAACGTTTGAAAATGAAAGAAGCAGAACTTCTCGAACTTACGAATCAGGCAGAAGAATACATAGAATCTATTGAAAAAAGCGAACTTCGCATCATGTTTCGTCTGTACTACATCGAGGGCCTAACGTGGACACAGGTAGCTTACAGAATGAATAATTTATTTCCTAAAAGAAAAGTAGCATATACCGAAGAGAATTGCAGGAAAAGAAATTTTAGATTTTTCGAAGAAAATTAAAAAATGTCCCCCAATGTCCCCTTGAAGTATGGTAAAACTTAAGATGGAAATAAAAGAAGAGGATATCGCTTTGATTATCTCCCCTTTGTAAAACATTTTTTTCAGAAGACACTCCACAGAAATGCGGGGTGTTTTTGTGTATACCTAAAAAATTTTGTAGTGATATGGAATTTTATCGATATATATTGTAAAATAAAGAAAAATGTTTTACGGAGGAGAAACCATGAGAAGAAATGCAATAGCTTTTTTAAATATGAAAGGCGGAGTATGTAAAACGTCATTATGCAAAGAAATAGGCTTATATTTAGCGGAAGTATATAATAAAAAAATACTTATAATAGACATTGATCCGCAGTCTAATTGTACTCAATCATTTTTTGGACGATATAATATTTTAAAAGATGAGCTAATTACTGATACTCCGAATCTTCCATCGATTCAAAAAGTTTTTTCACCGAGTATGGGAAGGTTAGAAAAACCAGCACTTGACGAAATAATTTTACCACTTTCTGATAACTTACATATTGTTCCAGGTGAATTAAAAACAATCTTTATGGAAAGAGAAACTGCAAGTGGGGTGGCAGAACAAAAATTACGCAATTTTATTGAAGAGAATAACTTACAAGAGCAGTATGACTATATTTTAATAGATTGTCCACCAACATATTCATTCTATACGGTTACAGCTTTATTAGCTACGGATTTGTATTTAGTACCAGTTACACCAGACGTGTATTCATTATTAGGAGTTAATCTTTTACAAGAGGTTATTGTTCATTTAAAAGAAAATTATAAATCTAATTTTCGAGAAAAACCTCTAGATAATTTAGGAATTATTTTTACTAAAATAACTAAAAGACCAAGAATTGGCATAAAAAATAATATGAAACAAATTAAAGAAGCTTATGCCGATGAAAATGTACCATTTTTTGAAAATCCATATTTAAAGGCAGATAAAGTTGCTACAGCTAAGCTGTCCACATTTATCTTAGATAGGAAAGATGAGTCATTAAAAGATAATATGAAAAAGATATGTGAAGAATTTATGAATAGAGTGGGAGAGTATAATGAATAAAGAAATCTGGGTAAAAAAAATAAGGTATATTAAAAATTTAAAGGACGAAGAATTGATTAGAACAGAAAGCTATTCATTAATTGTTAGTTTTATGCTTTCAAAAGATGTGTTTAAAGTTAATGCCGAAATGAAACAATTTATGTGGAAATTAGGAATAGAATGCAAGCCATATCTGTTAAAAAGTAGGACAGCAATGTTAGGAAGAGCTATAAGAGTGGTAGAAAAGGCAGAAAAGCAACAATTGCTGGAGTATATTAATATTATAAGTGAAGAAGTCAATGGTTTACCAGAAACTCGAAAGATAGAGTCCACAAATAAAAAGAATGAGAAAAACTATATGAAAGAAGTTCTCAAATTATACGGGAGGAAGGGAAAATAGTGAATGAATATTCGAAATTTTTAAAAAAATTTTTTCCACTTTCTGCGGAGATTCCGAATGGAAATACAATTTATCAGTTTGTATGTGAAAATAATTTAATATCAGAAATTATTCTTTCATATATGGATGTAAATAAATTTTATATGAGCAAAGAAAAATTAATTTTTTATCGGCGATATAGAGATGGTGTTAATAAATTACTGATTTATATTCCTTTAAATGATGAAATTGGGATCTATGCTTGTATGAGATATTCAATAGAGCAACTTTTAAAATTTATTTATTCAATTTATTTTGAAAAAGATATTATTAATATCAGTAGAACTAGTTATAGGCACATCAAAGGAGATATAAAGAATAATGATAATATTGATGCATATATAAAACAGCACCTAATAAAGTTATATACATATTATGCCAATTATTCAAATGATCTTCATGATAAAGAAGTAACTTGTGATAGAGAATTGGACTTTTTGGGAAATATAATCCAATCAGAGAATGAATTTGTTTATGATATAGAAAAAGATTTAAAAGAAATACTTACTCTTTCTTATGAAATATTGTGCCATTTATTTGATATAAAATATGATTTATTAAATATATCAGAAAGACTGTCTCTTGCACATCTGAATTCAAGAGGGAGAAAAAGAAAAATTTATAGTATTTTAAAAAAAAGATGATGTTATAAATGCGAGTTAATATAGTAGGTTAAGACCGCAAAGCTATGCGGTCTTTTTCCATCCCTTTAGCTCAGTGGTAGAGCAATGTCCCAGGTTCGATTCCTGAAGGGGATATTTCCAAAACAAACGAATGAGAGGTGATGGTGATGCCAAGAAAGCCAGAAAAACATCTTGTAGAAATACAAGGTGTTTTTCTTATGCAATTTTGTAATTTGACGACACAATGCACAGCACCTGCGAGCCATAGCGGCATAGGTTATGATGCTTGTTAACTTCTCCTTTGCAGGCAGTAACAGATTGTCTGTTAAGGTGCTGGCATACGTGTTTTATTTTAGAAAGAAGGTGAGCCTAAGTGACAGAGAAACAGAAGATATTTGCAAATGAATATTTGATTGATTTAAATGCCACAAGGGCTTACCGAGTGGCGTATCCGTCTGTGAAAAAAGATGAAACAGCGAGAGCTAATGGGAGCAGATTGCTGACAAATGCTAACGTTGCAGCATATATTGCGGAGCGGATGAAAGAACGTCAGGAACGTACAGAAATAACACAAGATAGAGTAATAGAAGAATTAGCAGCAATAGCACTTGCTAGAATGGATAATTACGCAGATATTAAGAATAACCGCGTACTTATAAAGGATTCCGCGAAATTTACAGAAATGCAGGCAAGAGCTATAGGAGGAATCAAACAAGGAAAATTTGGAATAGAAGTAAAATTAAATGATAAATTAAAAGCACTAGAACTTTTGGGCAGACACTTTGGAATGTTTAAAGACAAAGTGGAAGTGTCTGGATTAGAAGAGGAGAAAAAGAAACTAGGAGATATCCTAGAACAGCTCCGGGGCGGTGATTAACCTTCATGAGCTCACAGAGATTAGTTTTGTCAGACAAGTACAAAGCATTTTTGCGTTGCGATGCACCCGTAGAGTTTCTTGAAGGAACTACAGCAGCAGGCAAGACAACGGTCGGACTCTTCAAGTTCATGTGTAAAGTTGCCGAATCTCCGAAAAAACTCCACATTTTAGCTGCGGACGACACTGGAACAGCAGAAAAGAACATCATCAACAAAGATTTGGGGATTTTAGATGATTTCGGTATCTTAGTAGAATATAACGGTTCAGGAACAAAAGATGATAAGATTCCACACCTACTGTTTCATTCGCCGGGCGGAGATAAGACTATTTACGTGCTTGGATACGGAAACAAAAAGAAATGGAAAAAGGCATTAGGAGGGCAATATGGTTGCCTATACATAGACGAGATTAACACAGCGGATATAGAATTTGTCCGAGAGTCTTCTATGCGATGCGACTACCTCATGGCAACGCTTAATCCGGATGACCCCAGCCTTGACGTGTACAAAGAATATATAAACTGCAGCAGACCTCTTCCTGAATGGGAACGGGACACACCAAAGGAAATTAAAGATGAACTAAAAGAAGAACCAAAGCCCGGATGGGTGCATTGGTTCTTTTCTTTTGATGATAATGCAGGGCTTCCAGAAAAGAAAAAACAGCAGATTCTCCAAAACACTCCAAAGGGCACGAAGATCTGGAAAAATAAGATTGAAGGTCTGAGAGGAAAAGCAACTGGACTGGTGTTCCCAAATTTCAGCAGAAAGAAGCACGTTGTATCAGAGAAGTGGGTGAGGACCCAGATGGCAGCAGGAAAGCTAAAGTTCAAAAAGTTTACCTGCGGACTTGATACATCGTATTCTTCGAAATCCCCGGACACAATTGCAATGATGTTCCAGGGAATCACGGAAGATAGGAAGCTGATCACACTTGCTGAGAAAGTATACAGCAACAAAGATCTGGATCAGCCACTTGCACCATCAGATACAGCTGTAAAGTTTATAGAATTTTTGGAAAGGTGCCGTAATGACTGGGGCTTTGCCAAAGAAACATTTATTGATTGTGCAGATGCGGCGACAATCACAGAACTGCGAAAGTATAAGAGGCTTCACGGCTGTATTTATAATTTTGTAGAATCATACAAGAAAGTAACAATACTAGATAGAATCAAGCTGCAGCTTGGATGGATTCAACAGGGCTGCTATCTGGTATTAGACACATGCACCAATCATATAGCGGAAATGGAGAAGTACTCATGGGCTGAGGATAAAGATGAGCCAGAAGACAAGAACGATCATACAATCAACTCTCAGCAGTACGGATGGATTCCGTACCGCAACATGATTGGATTTGAGGCGGAGGAGCGAAAAGGTGAAATGGATGGATAAATTAAATGAAAACATAAAAAAGACTGTCAGGAGCTGGCTGAATGTTCTTCCGGCAAATCCTTTTAACTTTCAGATTAATGAAATGATGGATTTTGAAGGGCATGCGATTCTAAACCGTATCTGGTACAGGGGAGATGGCAATGAGCTCGAACAGATCTATCAGCAAAATGCAGAATTTGCAGACAGGAATAAGTTCTGGGCAAGCAAATCAACAGCTGGAATGGACATGAGAAAGATCCATACCGGTCTTCCGGGACTGACAGTTAAGGTACTCTCTTTTGTAGTGCTCCCGGACATGAACGAATTTGAATTCGAACAGCCAGCACAGGAGCAGTTATGGAAAGAGATTGAGAAAGACAATAAGTTTTATAAAAAGATTGAAAGCGCCCTCAAAGAAACACTGTTTATCGGAGATGGCGCTTTTAAAGTTGCTATAGATACTACGATTAGTGATTATCCAATCCTGGAATGGTATCCGGGCGAAAGAGTCGAATTTGTTTATCGGAGAGACCGGATCCGGGAGATTGTTTTCAAGACACCATACAAAGAAAAGGGCAAAGTGTATGTCCTGAATGAGAGATATGGCTACGGATACATCATCAATGAGCTGTATCTGGATAACAAGCTAGTTAATATTAAGTCTATCAAAGCGACTGAGAATCTGACAGATATCACATTTGATGATTCCATTATGCTGGCTGAACCATTTATGATTTATGAATCTTCCCGTTATGAGGGCAGAGGCGGCAGTATCTTTGATGGCAAGCTCGACAGCTATGATTCACTGGACGAAACATGGTCGCAGTGGATGGATGCATTAAGAGCCGGCAGAGCAAAGACTTATATCCCAGAATGCCTGGTGCCGCATGATCCAAGTACCGGACAGCTAGTAAAGCCTAATCCGTTCGACAATCGGTATTTTGCAGCAGATGGCGATATGCGAGAAGGTCAGAAGAATCAAGTCATTACTGATCAGCCAGCAATTCCACATGACAGCTATATGGCATCATACATAACAGCTCTGGATCTGTGCCTGCAAGGAGTGATTAGTCCTTCTACATTAGGGATTGACGTAAAGAAACTGGACAATGCTGAGGCGCAGCGTGAAAAAGAAAAGACAACCTTATACACCAGAAGTGCAATCGTAAAGGCACTCCAGGAAACCCTTCCGGGAGTTGTTTCGATGTGTATCAATGCTGACAACATTCTACATAACAAGAGCATTGAAGAAGTAAAGGTCAATGTTCCGTTCGGGGAATATGCGAACCCGTCATTTGAAAGCCAGGTTGAAACGGTAGCCAAGGCAAAGCAAGGTGGCATCATGAGTATTGAGCGGTGCGTAGAAGAGCTGTACGGTGATACACTAGATGATCACTGCAAGAAAGAAGAGGTCGCCCGTTTGAAGGAAGAGCAGGGCATACAGAATATGGAAGAGCCGGCGGTCAATATGACTGCGGGCGAATTTCAGGTAGATCTGAAAGGTGGTGAGGGTGATGAGAGTAAAAGTAGCAAACAGAATGTATCAAATGAACAAAAAGGAGTATAAAGGTCTTCTCAAAGTAGCAAAAGAGCAGGTTCCGTTTGGAATATATGCTCTTGAAAAAGCGGATTATGCAGAATTAAGATGCGATAAATGCAATAGCGTTACGCAGTTAAAAGAACTGATAAGGCAGTTTAAGAAACAGGGTTTTAAGGTATATTCAAATGGAGGCAGGAAATGATTATAGAACATAGAACTGTTGAAATTGAGAAAAGATTAAGCGATTACTGCAAAGGATGTGACTATTTTACGCCAGTAGTAGAAGCTGTAAAGTACGTGCAGGACGGTAATCTTAAAGAAAAACACATAGAAAGATGTGCGTATTGTAACCAGTGCGATTCACTGTATGGAAGAGTGATGCAGAATGAAGAGGATAAACACAGAGTATGATGTTGGAGCAGCGTTTGAAGCAATAGAAGAAGAACTGATTTCTTCGATGATTCGCAACATGGAGCGGCATAAAGTGGAGGAAATTGAAGAAGATAAACAGTGGTCTATGTGGCAGGCGGAACAGTTGAAATCTTTAGAAAAGTACCGAAAAGAAAATAAAAAGAAATTCGGGAAAGAATTTAAGGAGATCAACAAAAAAATAGACCGTCTAATTCTTGGAGCAAACGAAGACGGACAGTTAGACCAGGAAGCGGAGATTTTAAAGGCAATTAAAAAGGGATTTCCAGCTAAAAAAGTTTCTCCTGGAGGTACGGCAGAATTTTTTAAAGTAAATGATAGAAAACTCAACGCACTACTTGAGGCGACATCTTCCGATATGCAGAAAGCAGAAAGTGCTGTTTTGAGGCGGGCAAACGATCAATACCGCAAGGCTATATTTAATGCACAGGTTTATGCTAACACTGGTGCAGGAACGTATGAGAAGGCAGTAGACATGGCAACAAAAGACTTCTTAAGTGCAGGAATTGACTGCATAGAATATGCCAACGGAAGTCGTCATACGATAGCGGATTATGCAGACATGGCAATCAGAACAGCTTCTAAGCGAGCATATTTGCAAGGAGAAGGAACAAAGAGACAAGAATGGGGATTGCATCTTGTTATCATGAATAAACGTGGGAATCCTTGCCCGAAGTGTTTACCATTTTGCGGAAAGATTTTAATAGATGATGTGTGGAGCGGCGGTAGCAGAGAAGACGGGAATTATCCATTAATGTCGAATGCGATAGCTGCAGGACTTTATCATCCACGTTGTCGAGATTCCCACACTACATATTTTCCAGACATTACAACACTTGACTCAAAGTATAACAAAGATGAAGTTGCAAATTTAGAAAGCGAAGCAAAAAAAGAAGCAAGGAAACAATATGCAAAGCGTCAGGAAAAGAGATTTGAAAGACTGGCAAAACATTCGCTAGATTCTGAAAATCAAAGAGCGTATAAGAAGAAACAAAAAGACTGGCAAACAGTTATAAAACAAGAAGAAATCGAAGATGTAAAGAGTCAGCTTAAAGATTTGGAAAAACAGTTTGACGATATTACGGAAGGCTATTCATATGATGACTTTATGAAAGATTTCGAGTCTGTTGAGGAGGGATTTGAAGGTGCTAGTGAGGAAGAGATTAAAAGAGCCAAAGAAATAGATAAAAAAATCAAGTCATTAAGGAAAAAAGTAAATTCTGAGAAACAAGTTTCAAAGAAAATGGTTCGCACAAAAGAAGAATCAATACAGGCATTCGAAGGCTTGGGCATAGATTTCAAGGATAATTCAACTGGCATACCAGATGCAACGTTGAATAAATTTGTTGAGTTTGCCGAGAAATTTGAACAAGAACATTCAGAGTATTTTGTTAAGAATAAATTGCAATTAAAATCTCTTTCTGTTGTTGATGATTTAAGCGAAAATGGTGTAACGGCGGCCGGCGCGTACTATAGTGATTCGCAATCAATTAAACTTATGAAAAAGGCAATAGAAACAAAACCGACTTCTAAATTATTTACTTATTCGAGGTCAGATGATTATGAAATGCATTTCTTCGCCCACGAATACGGTCATTATATAGCCGATAGCTTGTCGAAAAAACTTTCAATCACAGATTATGACATTATTCAAAAAAGCTTACTTAAGTATTTCGATGGTGATATATTTAAAACGAAAACAAGTAATCTAGTGGATGTTCTAGGGTCATATGGCAGCGAAAATGCACAAGAAGCATTTGCAGAAGCATTTGCAGAAGCGTATACATGTAAAGAACCAGGAAGATTTGCAAGTATATTCAAAGAAGAGTTAGAAAAAGTACTAGATGTTAGTCTTGAAAAGAAGGCTACATCTGATATAATGGTATCAGGAGCAAGAATTACAGATATCTTTAGCAAAGAAGCTGACGAATTTGCAGAAATGTACTACAAAGAGATTCGTAGTTTTTCAACAGATGCTAAAAAGATAGCGGGAAACCTTAACAAGAAAGAATCTGATATCAGGAAGATTAAATCATATCTTTTTGAAGATAAATCATTACTGGATACCGATACCGGAGAATGGAGACGGTTTGACCCAGATTGTGCAATAGCTCAAAGTTGGCAAAGACTAATGATTGGTAAAGATATTAAACCACATGACAAAACCTTGATTGAACATGAACTTCTTGAAATGAAAATAAAGAAAGAAAATCCCAATATGGAACATTGGAAAGCCCATGAGATAGCTTCAGAAAAATATGATTACCCGAAGGAGGCGACAGAGTATTATGGTAATCTTGAAAAACATAAAAAAAACAAATGATGCCATATCGGCGGACTATTATCCAGAGGGGAAGGAACCTAAAGGATTTATGAAGATGAAAGATGGCAAAATTGTCGAACATAATAATACAAGTTCGTTTGCAGCGGCACATGTTCGAAGAGAATTAAAACGTCTTGCAAGACTGGATAACCCGCCAAAAGAAAAAACAATATTATGGTACTAATACCACCTGTCATTTCTGACTGGTGGTATTTTTATACCCATTTTAAGAAAGAGAGGAATAAAAGCATGAAATTTGAAGAAGCATTAAAAACAATGAAATCTGGAATTCCAGTAAAACTCCCGTCATGGGCTGGCTATTGGTGGTGGGATGAAGAATCCCAGACAATCCTTATGTACACAAAAGATGGCGACTGTCTGGATATAAGAGAAACACAGAGAGTTGAGTATACCATTCAGAATATTCTTTCTGATGAATGGATTGTTGCGAATGGACAGAACTGCCCGATTCTTGGTGGAGAAGCTGAATTTAATTTTGGCGAAGCTATTAAATATTTAAAACGTGGTTTTAAAGTGGCAAGAAAAGGGTGGAATGGAAAAAGACAGTATATCCAGCTTGCAAGCGGGATTTCCTACAAAACACCTGCGGGAGATATTGTAAATTGCGAACATGATGCAATCGGCAACAAGGCAATCGCATTTGTCGGAACGTCAGGAGTACAGATGGGGTGGCTTGCTTCCCAGGCGGATATGCTTGCGGAAGATTGGGTCTTTGCAAATTGCGCCGGCACAATGAAAGGAGAATGAAACGATGAAAAAGAAGATTTTATTAGCGGTGATAGCAACGATGTTAGCAGTAGGAACATTAGTAGGGTGTACAGAAGCAAGTCAGGTATCCAATAACGTCTCGCAAGAAGCGGATAACTTCAATGTCTTAAGAAGATTTGCAGTTATCAATACAAGAACAGACAAAGTGGAATTTGAACTTGTCGGAGCTTTTTCTTTAGATGCTTCCGATAGTAAGAAAATCAGCTTGATCTGCGAAATGGAAGACGGGACCTACAAGAAACAGATTATTGGTTTAAACAGGGACTCCATGTATGTGATTGAAGATTTAGGCGGTGCAAAGGTAAACAAATATAAGTACGAAGTAAATTATATTCCAGAATCTATTGTACCGTTTACAATTACAAATAAAAAATAGGAGGCAGAGATGAAAATTAAAGTAATACATGATTTCAAAGATGCGGAGGAAGACTTGAAACTTCGCAAAAAAGGTGAAGTCTATGAGGTGTCAGAAGAAAGAGGAGAATACCTGATTAGCTTTAAAGTTGCAAAAGAGGTAAAAGAGAAGAAAGGCGGTGATCCAGAGTCTCCCGATAAGATGCCGGGTTAAGCATCTTATTTTTATGTCCAAACACGATATGACGTAAAAAGGTGCGTGGCCAGCGACACTGATGACAATGGAAATAGAGTGACACTCTCAAAACGGAAAGGAGCAACGATGTATAAAAATATTAAAATGCCGATGAGATTACAATTTTTTGCACAGCCAGGAGCAGCAGGTAGCGGTTCATCAACCAATGAACCGGAGACAGCCAATCAGGAACCAAATAATCAGAATCAAAGCAACCAGAACGGTACGCAGATTGATTATGGCAAGATTCAGCAGATGCTGGATGGAACGCTTGCGGCAAAGGAAGATACGGCATTAAAAGCCTATTTCAAGCAGCAGGGACTTTCCCAGCAGGAGGTAGAACAGGCTATCACAACCTTCAAGGAACAGAAGGCGGCGAATCAGCCGGATATTGCCGGAATGCAGAATCAGATCACAGAGGCACAGGCACAGCTTGCAGCATCTCAGAAAGCTGTTCGGGTGGCACAAGTAGAAAGTGCGGCTACGATGATGGCTGTTTCTCTTGGAATTGAAGCAAAGACAATCCCATATATCCTTAAAATGGCCGATTTAAGCCAGGTTATGGGCGAAGATGGAAACATCAATGAAGAATCATTAAAAACAGCACTAAACAAAGTACTGGAAGACGTTCCAGCACTGAAACCGCAGGCTGACGGAAAGACCGGCTTTACTCAGGTAGGAACTGGCGGTAATCCGGCACAGCATCCGCAGCAGACTACAACTACAAACCAGACACCAGTACCAACAAAGCGTTGGAATCGCTGGAACTAAAAGAAAGAAGGTATAAGATATGGCGTTAAATTATGCAGAACAGTGGAGCCCGGAGCTCCTTGAAATCTTGATGCAGGGAACCCTGACATCCCCATTTGTAACTAGCAATGTAAGATGGCTTGACGCCAAAACATTCCACTTTACTCAGATGAGTACATCTGGATACAAAAATCACAACAGAAAAGGTGGTTGGAACGTTGGTTCTTACGAACAGAAAGACGTACCATACACACTGACGCATGACCGTGATGTTGAATTCATGGTAGATAAAGCAGATGTTGATGAGACAAATGCCACAGCATCTATTCAGAATATCTCTCGCGTATTCGAACAGACATGGGTAGTTCCGGAAACAGATGCCCTGTTCTTCTCTAAAGTTGCTCAGGCGGCTCAGAAAACAGAGGGCTATCATGGATCCACGGCAACATCCGCATACACCAAGACGAAAGCGTTTAGTATGCTGAAAGACATTCTTGCCAAAGGAAAGCTCAGAAGATATAAAGCAAATGGTTCTCTGATCATGTATGTCCGCAGTGAAATCATGGACGCTCTGGAACAGTCTACAGAGTTTACACGTAAGATTGAAATGACTCAGATTGCAGAGGGTGGTATGGGAATCGAAACCAGAGTGACAGACATTGACGGTGTCCCACTCATGGAAGTTATTGACGATGAACGATTCTATGATGCGTTTAACTGGGAACCGGAAGACGGGGGATTTGAACCGCTGAAGAAAAAAGCAGAATCTGATACCGGAGCGGGCGATGCAGTGACAGGTGCACACAAAATCAACGTACTTGTAGCTTGTGGACAGACCTGTAAGACTGTACCGAAGATCTCCAGCATCTACTACTTTGCGCCTGGTGCACATACAAAAGGCGATGGATATCTGTATCAGAACAGATCTTTCTCTGACGTATTCGTGTTCCCGAATGGTCGTGATGGCAAGATTGACAGCATCTATGTAGACGTTGATACAGCAGAGGTTGGCGCTTAATAAGGGGTGATCGAATGTCCTATAAAGCATACGTAACAGCAGATTATTACCTGAACAGGTATGAGGGGGACATAATCCCCGAAGAGGAGCTCAGCAAAGCTCTCAAAAAAGCTTCAAGACATATTGATTCCCTGACTTATAATCGTATCGTAAGTCAGGGCTTTCTTGATCTGACAGAATATCAGCAAGATATCATAAAAGAAGTCATATGCGAACAGGCAGATTTTGAGTATGAGAATGCCGATGAAATCAATATGATCTTATCTAGTTACAGTATCAATGGTGTATCAGCAAGCTTCGGAAGCAGTTGGAATGTTTACACCGATAAAGGCGTGGCGATGAAAAGAGATACCTATGCTTTGCTGTCACAGACGGGCTTATGCTGCAGGTTAGCGAGGTGAGAGGATGAAATATCCATGTTTGGTAAAAAAGAGCTTGTGCAAGACAGACATTACCTGTGAATTTGAAAGAGAAGGCTTAAACCAGTATGGAGAACCTCTCGAAACGATAAAGCTCATGTGTAAATGCAACTATCAGGATAAAGCCAGAACAATACTGACAACAGAAAAGAAGACGGTACAGGTTACAGGCACAGCACTGTTTCCGGGCGATATCTGCCCGGAACTTCCAGTTATCTCTAGCGGAACTGCGACAATCTTCGGAGTGAAAAGAAGAATCGAACAGGGAAGAAAAGCTCGTAATCCGGATGGAAGCGTTAATTATACAGAGGTGACACTGGCATGATGAAAGTAAGTTCTGTAATAAGATTGAATCTTCCAAAAATCAGAGAATTGACGGATGCACAAGTAGAAGCCTTAGAACAGACGGCAGAAGCATTACACACTGAGGTTATTCAAGCGGAGATCATGCCACGTGATACAGGTAACTTACAGAATGAAAGTACATTTGTAGATTACAGTTACGCTAAAAGAGGTAAAGTTAGTATTGTTTCAAGTACACCTTATGCAAGACGGTTATATTTCCACCCGGAATACAATTTTCAGACATTTGAAAATGCTTTTGCGAGCGGCAAATGGTATGAACCGTGGATCGATGGGGTATCTTCTGATTTTTGCAGAGAAGCATATAAAAAGATTTATAAGAGGTTAGCAGGCTTATGACACTTGCAGATGTAAGAGATTATATCGCATCTTTAAACTTGACAAAAGAAGTATACATGGGGAAACTTCCAGATAAACCGGAACAGTCTATAGGAGTTTACAACAGCAAGCATCAGTATCCACCCCACAGGACCCTTGGAGGTCCAGACTGGCAAGGATACGGGATAAAGCATGTAACTTTACTCGTACACTGGAACAAATCTCCTAGAGACACAGAAAAGGCAGCAACAGCCTTATTTGATGCAATGAATGCTGCAAGAGATGTGAAGATAAACGAAACAACAATAAAATTTATACAGTTACTTTATGATTTGCAAGACATCGGAACGGATGAAACAAGTGTTTATGAATATGTCATTGAAGCAGCTGTTATTTATAAAAAAGAGGTGAAGAAATGAGTAAGGCGACAAATGTATTCCCTGTCTTAGACAATAAATTTAAGGCAGGAGCAGCGAAAGAATCAGCAACCATGATTGCAGATATGGAAAGTTTTTCAGTAGCGTTTTCAAATGGGGTCCAGACATGGACCCCAATGGATCAGGAAGGCTGGCAGAGAGGTTTAATGACTGCGAAAGCGATCACAATTACCTTGAGCGGCAAGCGAAACATCGGAGATGCAGGCAATGATTTCGTAGCCGGAAAAGCGTTCAAAAATGGACACGATGCAGAAGGATATTTCGAGTGGGAAATGCCAGACGGAACAAGTATCTCCTGGACAAATGCAATCTATGACGTAAAGAATTGCGGTGGTGGCGGAAGTACTGATGTTGGCCCGTTGGAATTTGACACAATTAGTAACGGAAAACCAACAATTACGCCAGCTTTATAGAAAGGAAAAAAACAATGGCAAAAAGAATTGATATTACAGACAAACTGTGTTTTGAAGAAAATCCAGTTTTAGAAATCGGAACATTGGACGTAGAAGTAAAAGCAGATGCGGAAACAATGCTTCGTCTGATGGGAGTGTTCTCAGAGAAGGTAGAACTTGAAGCGGTAGGAGAAGCATTAAATCTGATATTTGCACCAGAAGACGTGGAAGCTATTTGTAATCTTGAAAGAAACGGAAGAAAATTATCTGCAAAATCGTTAATGACGATTGTGGAAGCCGCAATGTCTTTAGTGATGGGAGACGAACAGGGAGAGTAGTGACCCGTACTATGATTTGATAGAAGACTTTTCGTTGATTATTTCTTCCTTTCAATCACAGTACGGGATTCGTTTATCCAGAGAACTCCCAGCCGGAATGAAATGGGATGAATTTAGAGACCTCCTGATTGGCCTTGGACCGGATACGGCACTTGGTAGAGTTGTAGCAATTCGGGCAGAAGACAGGAAAGAATATCTTGAAAACTTCACCCCAGAACAGCACCAAATCAGAAATGAGTGGCAGCGGAAACGAGCAAAATATTTAGCTCAGACAATAACAAAGGAACAGATGAATAATACAATGAACATGTTTAAAACAGCATTTTTAAGCATGGATGGATTAGGAAGTGATTAAAAATTGAAAGAAAGAAGATAAAATGTCCTTACTGTGGACACGAACAAAAAATTCAGTACGCCCCGGATGCAAAATGCCGGGGCGTATTTTTCAAGTGTCAGGCAAGACACTGTAAAAAGATATTTGAGATAAAGATTAATCCGGGCAAGTAGTGCCATGTGCCGATGCCTTTTAAAAAAGGTGGTGGTATTATGGCGGCTACAAGCGTAGGCGAGATTGGACTTGACCTGGTCGTAAATCAAAATCAATTTAAAACACAGATGGCAGGAATCACTGGACTTGCTAAAAAAGCCGGTATGGCTTTAGCTACAGCTTTTTCAATTAAAAAAGTGGTAGATTTCGGAAAGTCTTGTTTAGAACTTGGTTCTGATTTAGCAGAAGTTCAGAATGTAGTTGATGTTACATTTCCGTCTATGACGGCACAAGTTGACAAATTTGCACAGAGTGCAGCTAAAAGCTTTGGATTGTCAGAAACGATGGCAAAACAGTACACTGGTACATTCGGGGCAATGGCGAAAGCGTTTGGCTTTACGGAAAAACAGGCCTACGATATGGGAACCACTCTCACAGGCCTGGCAGGTGATGTGGCATCATTTTATAATATCAGTCAGGATGAAGCCTATACGAAACTAAAAAGCGTCTTCACGGGCGAAACAGAGTCCCTAAAGGACCTTGGCGTGGTAATGACCCAGAGTGCCTTAGATGCGTATGCGATGGCAAATGGTTTTGGCAAGACAACGGCTCAGATGAGCGAAGCAGAAAAGGTAGCTCTTCGATATGCGTTTGTACAAGATCAGTTGACAGCAGCAACAGGAGATTTTGCAAGGACTTCTGACTCATGGGCGAATCAGTGTCGTATCATGAAATTGCAATTTGATTCCTTAAAAGCCAGTATTGGACAGGGGTTGATTAATTTGTTTACCCCTGTCCTTCGCGTTATTAATGCAGTGATTGGAAAGCTTGCTGTATTAGCGAGCACATTTAAGAGTTTTACAGAACTTATAACAGGAAAAAAATCTAGTGCACAGCAGATAGCGGATGCAGGAAATGCAGCGAGCACCGGAATGAATAATGCTGCAGAATCAGCGGATAATGCTACGAAATCAACAAACAAGACGGCTAGTGCTGCAAAGAAAGCCGCAAAAGAGATGCGTTCTTTGATGGGATTTGACAAGATCAATAAGTTAGATTCAAAGACAGACAGCTCAACATCCCCTAATGGAAATGCAGTCCCTTCAACAGATTTTGGAAGTTTGGCGCAAGGCGACACTGTAATTGATAAGACAGACAAAAAAATGCAGGGTCTTATTAATCGTTGCAAAAAACTTGCGGACTTGTTCAAAAAGGGATTTACAATTGGCTTTGGAGATTCTGATAAGAAGATAGAATCAATCAACAATAGCATAAAAAATATTGGAAAAAACCTGAAAGACATTTTTACTGACAAGGAAGTTGTAAATTCGGCAAATAAATGTGCAGATTCGATTGCACTTGCGTTTGGAAAAATTGCAGGTTCATTCACAAGAATAGGGCTTACTTTTGCAGACAACCTTCTTGGAGGAATAGATAAGTATCTAGAAAATAGCAAGGACTATATTAAAGAAAACCTAGTATCTATTTTTGATGTAAGTTCGGATATAGCAAATATGGTAGGAGATTTTGCGGTTGCCATAGCAGATATTCTAGATGTACTTTCGGGAGACGATGCAAAAGCAATCACAGGAGATATTATTGGTATTTTTTCGGATGGCTTTCTTGGAGCTATTGCCCTTGGTTTGAAGTTTGTAAGAGATATTGCCAATCTTGTCATCACACCTGTGATACAGAATGTAGATAAGATAAAGACTGCGTTTGAGAATATATTATCACCGATTCGAATTGTGCTAGATACACTTCACCAAGCCGTAAAAAATACATTTACGAAGATAAACGATGTATACGATGAGCATATAGCCCCGTTCTTAGATTCACTTGCACAAGGGATATCTGATGTTGTTGGAACATTTCTGGATGGCTTTAACACATACATAGCCCCTGTTTTAAAAGATTTGGCAACAGAATTTGATGGTACATGGAAAAGACACGTTCAACCAGCGCTAGATGGAATCATGGATTTACTTGGAAGCGTTTTTGATTTGCTGAAAGTACTATGGGAAAATCTCTTACAGCCTTTAATAAACTGGATTGTTGATAACATAATGCCAATTTTGGCACCAATTATTAAAAGTTTAGGAGATAAGTTTCTTGGCTTATTAACAACAGTATCTGACGTAATAAAGGGCGTTACGAAGATACTCAAGGGATTGATAGACTTTTTGACAGGCGTTTTCTCTGGTGATTGGAAAAAAGCCTTTGGCGGGCTTAAGGAAATTGTAGTTGGCTTTAAAACGGCTTTTGGTGCAACGTGGGATTTTATAAAAGATAATATTCTTAGCAAAGCTTTATCACATCTTAAAGGCTCGTTTTCTCCTGCGTGGACACTAGCTTTTAAGGGACTGAAATCTACGGCTGGAGGACTTAAGGACAAACTCAAAGATGTATTCAGCAACGGAAAAGGCTATTTTAATGGCATTCTTGATTTTATCAATGATAAATTCTTAAGCAAATGGAAAAAGGCTTGGAAAGCGATTAAAGATACTTTTACGAAAGTATTCAGTGCACTCGGTTCATTAGCAAAGAAACCTATCAATGCGATTATTAATGCCTTTAACTCAGTGATAAAGACAATTAATTCGTTAATTACAAAGATTAATAGCATCAAATTTACAATCGACATTCCAGACTGGATTCCTGGTTTCGGAGGGAACTCATGGGGCTTCAATGGATTTAGCATTCCTAAGATGAGCTATGTACCTAAGTTAGCTCAAGGGGCATATGTAAGACCAAACACGCCGCAGCTCGCCATGATCGGTGACAATATGCATCAAGGCGAATTTGTAGCCCCAGAGGGCAAATTGAAAGAAATGGCAAAACAAGCCGTCAGAGAAGCTGGAGGCAGCGGAGTAACAAAAGAAGAATTAGAATCCATCATCAATAGAGCGGTAATGAGAATTGTAACCGCACTTGCGGAAATGGGATTCTATCTTGATTCAGAACAAGTAGGCAGAGCAACACAGGCGGCCCGCACGGCAGCGGACCGTAGATTTAACGCAGTGGAGGTAGGATAATGGTAAAAAGAATCATATGGTCAGGGAATACTACCCTCCCTGCGCCAACAAGCCTCTCGGTAAACGATGAAATTATTTGGTCATCTGACACAGGAAGAACACTCTCCGGCCGTATGGTCGGAGACCCGGTAGCACAAAAAAAGACAGTATCTCTTAAGTGGGAATACCTAACAGAAACAGTGTCTTGAGGAACGAACGGAAGCCGACTGTC
>ENA-OPVT01000698-OPVT01000698.1-human-gut-metagenome-genome-assembly--contig:-NODE-698-length-24316-cov-2.687647_pt1 | contig 24316 bp, 20 predicted proteins | sample MGYA00241499_ERZ501990 | MGnify/ENA primary metagenome ERZ501990 (study PRJEB25962, sample SAMEA2042104) | human gut metagenome | biome: human gut; feature: human-associated habitat; material: faeces...
GGCCCTGGGGGCGGCGCGTTATGACATGGCGCGTTTCGGCTTCGAGGTGACGCGCAACTCGCCGCGCCAGGCCGACCTCATCATGTGTGCCGGCACCATCACCAACAAGATGGCCCCGGTCTTCAAGCGCCTCTACGACGAGATAGCCGAACCGAAATATGTCGTGGCCGTGGGTGGCTGCGCCATCTCGGGCGGACCGTTCAAGAAGAGCTACAGCGTGGTGAGGGGCATCGACGAGCTCGTGCCCGTGGATGTCTATATCCCCGGCTGCCCCCCGCGCCCCGAGGCCATCCTCTACGGCATGATGCAGCTGCAGCGCAAGGTGAAGGTGGAGAAATTCTTCGGTGGAGCCAACCACAAGATGACCCGCGAGGAGCGCGACCGCTCCATGGAGCAGGGCGGCCTCCACGGACTGAGCAACCAAAACCTCATCGCCGCCGAGAAGCACGGACGCCGCGCGCCGATCATCGTCACGGACGTGCCACAGGACTTCGACCCGAAGAAGGGGCTGGAGGAGTAATACAACCTAAGCTGACAGTAAGATGAAACTGGAAAATATTGAACTCACATTCGACAACTTCTCCCGCGAGATGGAGAAGCTGTACAAAGAGAAGCATTTCGACTATCTTGTCACCATCGTCGGCGAGGACTTCGGCGAGGAGGGGCTGGGTTGTATCTATATTCTCGAAAATACGCAGAGCCACGCCCGTTGTTCCACGAAGGTCATCGCCAAGCAGATCGGCGAGGACTACGTGATTCCCTCGGTGCTGAAGCTGTGGCACGCTGCCGACCTGCTGGAGCGAGAGGTCTATGACTTCCTCGGCATCAAGTTTCTCGGCCACCCCGACATGCGCCGCCTCTTCATGCGCAACGACTTCCAGGGATGGCCGCTCCGCAAGGACTTCGACATGAGCCCGGAGGCCAACCGCTTCCCCGAGACCGACGAGCCGGCAGAGGACTGGACGACGGAGTGGAACCTTGACCGCGACGGCAACCTCGTGGCCACGCGCCGCCCGCTGATGGATGAGGACGACTTCGTGATGAACTTCGGACCGAACCACCCGTCCACCCACGGTGTGCTCCGACTGGAGACCATCGTCAGCGGTGAGACCATCAAGCACGTCTATCCCCACCTCGGCTATATCCACCGCGGCATGGAGAAGATGGCTGAGAGCATGACCTATCCGCAGACGCTCGGCTTCACCGACCGCCTCAACTACCTCTGCGCCATGATGCACCGCCACGCCCTCGTCGGCGTGATCGAGGAGGCCATGGGCGTGGAACTGAGCGACCGCATCCACTACGTCCGCACCATCATGGACGAGCTGCAGCGCATCAACAACCACCTGCTCTTCCTCGGCACCTGCGCCCAGGACCTGAGCGCGCTGACGGCCTTCCTCTACTGCATGAGAGACCGCGAGCACCTGCTCAACGTCATGGAGGAGACCACGGGAGGCCGACTCATCCAGGGCTACTACCGCATCGGCGGACTCCAGGACGATATCGATCCCCACTTCGTCGAGAACGTGAAGGCTTTCTGCAAGTACTTCCGACCGATGATACAGGAGTATCTCGACGTCTTCGGCGACAACGTCATCACCCACAAGCGTCTGGAGAACTGCGGCCCGATGAGCCTGGAGGACTCCATCAACTACGCCCTCACCGGTCCTGCCGGACGTGCTGCTGGATGGCACAACGACGTGCGCAAGAACCATCCCTACGACCTCTACGGCCAGGTGGACTTCAAGGAGATCACTCTCACGGGTGCCGACTCCATGTCGCGCTATATGATCCACATCAACGAGATGTACGAGAGCCTCCACATCATCGAGCAGCTCATCGACAACATCCCTGAGGGCGAGTACTACATCAAGCAGAAGCCCATCATCAAGGTACCTGAGGGCCAGTGGTGGTTCTCCGTCGAGGGTGGAGCCGGCGAGTTTGGCGTCTATCTCGACAGCCGTGGCGACAAGAGCCCCTACCGCCTCAAGATGAGACCGATGGGACTGACGCTGGCGGGCGCCTTCGACAAGATGCTGCGCGGACAGAAGATCGCCGACCTCGTGGCGACGGGTGCCTCTATCGACTTCGTGATCCCGGATCTCGACCGATAAGCCGTAAAAGACAAGTAGAATGACAAGTAAAACATGAAGTGATGTTTGATTTTAGTATCGTTACGAATTGGTTCGACACGCTGCTGCGCCAGACGTGTGGGCTAAGCGACTTCTGGGCCATACTGATAGAATGCGTGCTCGTGGGCGTCATCGTCCTCACGGCCTACGCCCTCATCTGTATCGTCCTGATATTCATGGAGCGCAAGGTGTGCGCCTACTTCCAGTGCCGCGTCGGCCCGATGCGCGTTGGCCCGTGGGGCATCTTCCAGGTCTTCGCCGACGTGGTGAAGATGCTCATCAAGGAGATCTTCTCCGTCGATCGCGCCGACAAGCTGCTCTACTATCTCGCCCCCATCCTCGTGATGGTGGCCTCGGTGGGCACCTTCTCCTTCCTGCCGTTCAACAAGGGCATGGAGGTGCTCGACTTCAATGTGGGCGTCTTCATGATCACCGCCGTCTCGTCGCTCGGCGTGATTGGCATCTTCATGGCCGGATGGGCCTCCAACAACAAGTACTCGGTCGTTTCGGCCATGCGTGGCGCCGTGCAGCTCATCTCCTATGAGATGTCACTGGGCCTCTGCTACATCACGGCCGTGGTCTTCCTCGGCACGATGCAGATGAGCGGCATCGTCGAGGCACAGACCGGACCGTGGAACTGGCTCATCATCCAGGGACATGTGCCGGCCTGCGTGGCCTTCCTCGTGTTCCTCATCGCCGGCAACGCCGAGGCCAACCGTGGCCCGTTCGACCTGGCCGAGGCCGAGAGCGAGCTGACCGCAGGGTACCATACGGAGTATAGCGGTATGGGATTCGGCTTCTACTACCTGGCTGAGTATCTCAACCTCTTTGTCATCGCCGGACTGGCAGCCGGAGTCTTCCTCGGAGGATGGGCGCCGCTGAACATCGGCATCGAGGCTTTCGACAACCTGATGAACCTCATCCCGGGCTTCATCTGGTTCTTCGGCAAGACCTTTTTCCTTGTGTTTATCCTGATGTGGATCCGCTGGACGTTCCCGCGCCTGCGCATTGACCAGATCTTGAAGTTGGAGTGGAAGTACCTGATGCCGCTGATGCTGCTCACGCTCGTCGTGGCAGCCGTCTGCGTGGCCTTCGGACTGACGCTCTAAGGACAAAGAACAAAACACCTGTAATAGCGTAAAGAAAGAAAATGGAAGATAAGAAAGAATCCTATTTCGGTGAGATTGGCGGCGCGCTCAAGACCCTCGCCACGGGACTGAAGACGACCATGAAGGAGTACTTCATGCCCAAGAGCACGGAGCAGTACCCCGAGAACCGAAAGACCACGCTCCACGTCTCCAAGCGCCACCGTGGCCGCCTCGTCTTCGTCAGAGACGAGAATGGCAACCACAAGTGTGTGGCCTGCACGATGTGCGAGAAGGCATGTCCCAACGGCACCATCACCATCACCCACGAGATGGTGGAGAATCCCGAGACGGGCAAGAAGAAGCGACAGCTCATCGACTACCAGTACGACCTGGGAGAGTGTATGTTCTGCCAGCTCTGCGTCAACGCCTGCAACTTCGGCGCCATCAAGTTTACCAACGACTTCGAAAACGCCGTCTTCGACCGCCAGAAGCTCGTGTTCCACCTCGACAAGGAGGACTACAAGGGCGGCAGCCTGCCCAACCTCATCGACGGCGGCGCCGACTGGCAAGTGGGCACGTTTAACACCAAAACCAAATAGCGTCCGATTATGGCAAGAACTATAATTTTCTTTATCCTCGCCGCAGTCATCCTGGCCTCTGCCGTGTTCTGCGTATCGACGAAGCGCATCATGCGCGCAGCGACAGCCCTGCTGTTCGTGCTCTTTGGCGTGGCCGGGCTCTATTTCGTGCTCGACTACACGTTTCTCGGTGCTGCACAGATCAGCATCTACGCCGGTGGCATCACGATGATGTATATCTTCGCCATCCAGCTGGTGTCGAAGCGCACCCTCCAGGGTCTCTCCGAGCGCTGGCTGGGCAAGAAGACCATCCTCGCAGCGGCTGTCTCTTTGGTGGGACTGGCTACGGTGGGCGCCATCCTGCTGAAGAACCAGTTTATCACGCAGGCCGTCGATCTGTCCAAGGAGCTGCCCGTCAGCGACCTGGGCAACGCCCTGATGTCTGCCGAGAAGTATGGCTATGTGCTCCCCTTCGAGTTCATCTCCCTCTTCCTCCTGGCGTGCATCATCGGTGGTCTGGTAATTCTCAACTCATATAAGAAAAAGGAGGAGTCGAAATGATTAGCATAGAATATTTCTTCATCCTTAGCGGGCTGCTGTTCTTCATCGGCGTCTTCGGATTTATCACCCGCCGCAACCTCGTAGCGATGCTCATCTCCGTGGAGCTGGTGCTCAACGCCGTGGATCTCAACTTCGCCGCCTTCAACCGCCTGCTGTTCCCCGCAGGACAGGAGGGCATGATCTTCACGCTCTTCTCCATCGGCGTCTCGGCAGCGGAGAGCGCCGTGGCCCTGGCTATTATCATCAATGTTTACCGTCATTTCCACAGCGACCAGGTGAACAGTATTGAGAATATGAAACTCTAATCTCTTAGAAAGTTATGTACAGTTACGCATTTTTGATACTTCTCCTGCCGTTCCTCAGCTTCCTCTTGCTGGGACTGCTGGGAATGAAGATGCCCAAGAAGGTAGCCGGCTACATCGGCACCGCCCTCATGCTGGTGGTGGTCTGCCTCTGCTACTACACGGCATATCAGTACTTTTTCGGCGTGGGCCGCGAGGCTTCCGGCCTCTACCCGACGGTGACGGCCTTCAACCTCACGTGGCTCGACTTCGGCAAGTCTCCCATCTTCGGCATCGACCTGCTCTTCAAGATCGGCTTCCGCCTCACGCCTATCTCTACGATGATGCTCCTGGTCATCACCACGGTCTCCCTGATGGTCCATATCTACTCGTTTGGCTACATGGCCGAGCGCGACGAGAACTATCAGGTAGAGGGCTACGAGAAGGGCTTCCAGCGCTTCTACGCCTTCCTCTCGCTCTTCACGATGTCGATGCTCGGCCTCGTGGTGGCGACCAACATCTTCCAGATGTATCTCTTCTGGGAGCTGGTGGGTGTCTGCTCCTACATGCTCATCGGTTTCTACTATCCGAAGCACGCAGCCGTCCACGCCTCCAAGAAGGCGTTCATCGTCACCCGCTTCGCCGACCTGTTCTTCCTGTTTGGTATCTTGATCTATAGCTACTATGCCGGAACGTTCAACTACGACCTCGGCGTGATGCCTGAACTGGCCAACAACCTCACCCACATGCAGCAGACGGCCTCGTGGCTCATCCCCACGGCGCTCTTCCTGATGTTCATTGGTGGTGCAGGCAAGAGTGCGATGTTCCCGCTCCACATCTGGTTGCCGGACGCCATGGAGGGTCCGACGCCGGTCTCGGCGCTGATCCATGCCGCCACGATGGTCGTGGCCGGTGTCTATCAGGTGGCCAGCCTCTTCCCCATCTACGTGAAGTTTGGCGCCGTCGAGCAGCTCCACTGGATCGCCTACATCGCTGCCTTCACGGCCTTCTACGCCGCTGCCGTGGCCTGTGCGCAGGCCGACATCAAGCGCGGACTGGCCTTCTCCACGATCTCTCAGATCGCCTACATGCTCGTGGCCCTGGGTGTCTGCTTCGCCCTCGACAACCATCATGGTGGCCTGGGCTACATGGCAGCCATGTTCCACCTCTTCACCCACGCCATGTTCAAGGCGTTGCTCTTCCTCTGCTCCGGTGCCATCATCGTGATCGTGGGCAGCAACTTCTACCAGTATATGGGTGGGCTGCGCAAGTACATGCCTATCACCAATGTGTGCTTCCTCATCGGCTGCCTCGCCATCGCGGGCATTCCGCCTTTCAGCGGTTTCTTCTCCAAGGACGAGATCATCGCCGCCTGCTTCCAGTTCTCCCCGTTCCTGGGCTGGTTCATGACAGTGGTGGCAGGTATGACGGCGTTCTATATGTTCCGCCTCTACTACCTCATCTTCTGGGGTAAGAGCTACTACGAGGCCGATCCCGACCACCGTCGCCGCCCGCAGGAGGTGCCCTTCGTGATGTGGGGCCCGCTGGTGTTCCTCGCCATCATCTCCGTCTTCGCCGGTCTCATCCCCTTCGGCCATTTCGTGAGCGCCACGGGTGAGAGCTACGACATCCACATCGACTGGAGCGTGGCCACGACGAGTATCGTCGCCGCCGTCATCGGCATCAGCCTCGCCACATGGATGTACGCTGGCAAGGAGTGGCCCGTCGCCGACAAGCTGGAGCGCTCCTTCCCCAAGCTCCACAAGGCAGCCCTCAACCGCTTCTACATCGACGACGCATGGCAGTATTTCACTCATAAGATCGTCTTCCGCTGCTTCTCCCGTCCCATCGCCTGGTTCGACCGTCACGTCGTGGACAATACGTTCAACTTCCTGGCCTGGGGCACCAATGAGGCTGCCGAGAGCATCCGCCCGTGGCAGAGTGGCGACGTTCGCGGCTATGCCACCTGGTTCATCTCCGGTGCCGTGGCCCTGTTGTTGGCCCTCCTCTTACTGTTGTAGCATTGATAACTAAAATGGAATAACAAGAAAATGAGTATATTAACATTATTCGTTGTAATCCCCCTCCTGATGCTCTTGGGCCTCTGGCTGTCCAAGAACCTCAATCAGGTGCGTGGCGTGATGGTTGTCGGTGCTACCGCCCTGCTGGCGTTGTCCATCTGGCTGACTGTCTATTTCATCGACCAGCGCGCCAGTGGCAATACCGCCAACATGCTGCTCACCTATAGCGTCACGTGGTTCGAACCGCTCAAGATCGCCTATAGCGTCGGCGTGGATGGCATCTCCGTGGTGATGATCCTCCTCTCTGCGATCATCGTCTTCACGGGCACCTTCGCCTCCTGGCAGCTGAAGCCGCTCACCAAGGAGTACTTCCTTTGGTTCGTGCTGCTGAGCATTGGTGTGTTCGGCTTCTTCATCTCCACCGACATGTTCACGATGTTCATGTTCTACGAGGTCGCCCTCATCCCGATGTACTTGCTCATCGGCGTGTGGGGTACGGGGCCGAAGGAGTATTCGGCCATGAAACTGACCCTGATGCTCATGGGTGGTTCCGCACTGCTCATCCTCGGCATCCTCGGCATCTACTTCTTCAGTGGTGCACAGACGATGAACGTGGCTGACCTGGCTCAGCTCCACGCCATGCCGAAGTCCATCCAGAACATCTTCTTCCCGTTTGTCTTCATCGGTTTCGGTGTGCTGGGAGCGCTCTTCCCCTTCCACACATGGAGCCCTGACGGTCACGCCTCCGCGCCGACCGCCGTCTCCATGCTCCATGCTGGTGTGCTGATGAAGCTCGGTGGCTACGGCTGCCTGCGCATCGCGATGTTCCTCATGCCCGACGCCCTGGAGCTCTGGTGTCCTGTCTTCCTCGTCCTCACGACCATCTCCGTGGTCTATGGCGCGCTCTCGGCCTGTGTGCAGACCGACCTGAAGTACATCAACGCCTACTCCTCCGTCTCCCACTGTGGCATGGTGCTCTTCGCCCTGCTCATGTGTACGCAGACCGCCATCACGGGTGCCATCCTCCAGATGCTCTCCCACGGTCTGATGACGGCCCTCTTCTTCGCCGTCATCGGTATGACCTACCACCGTGCCGGCACGCGCGACGTCCGCTACCTTGGCGGCCTGATGAAGGTGATTCCCTTCCTCGCCGTCTCCTATGTCGTGGCGGGTCTCGCCAACCTCGGTCTCCCGGGCTTCTCGGGCTTCGTGGCCGAGATGACGATCTTCGTGGGATCCTTCGAGAATGCGGGCACCTTCCACCGTGTGGCCACCCTCGTGGCCTGTACGTCCATCGTCACAACGGCGGTCTATATCCTTCGCGTGGTGGGCAAGATCCTCTATCAGAAGATCCCCAACCAGAAGTTCTATGAGCTCCACGACGCCACCTGGGACGAGCGCTTCGCCATCGGCGGACTGATCTTCTGCGTGGCCGGACTGGGTCTGTTCCCGCTGGTGTTCCAGAACATCATCTCCGACGCCATCACGCCCATCTTCGACCACATCCACACCTACGTTCCGATGCTGGGCAATCTGTAATCAACCGTATCAAGAAGTAAGAAAGAAATGAATTACAGTCAGTTTCTCTATATGATTCCCGAGGCCGCCCTGACGGCCGCCTTGGTGATACTTTTCGTTGCCGACTTCTGCTCCGCAAAGGACGGAAAGCGCAGTTGGTTCAATCCGCTGGCCTCCCTCCTGTTGGCACTGGTTACGGTCGTATGCTGCTACACCACCACCGCTGGCGAGGCCTCGGCCTTCGGCGGCATGTATCAGGCCAATGCCGGAGTGACGGTCGTCAAGACGATCCTCGCCCTGGGCACGTTCATCGTTGTCTTGATGAGCAAGGCCTGGATCACGAGGAAGGAGAGCCGCGTCCGCGAGGGCGAGTTCTATATGCTCACGGTGAGCACCCTGCTGGGTATGTTCATGATGATGAGCGCCGGCCACTTCCTCCTGTTCTTCCTCGGCCTGGAGATGGCCTCCGTACCTTTGGCCACGATGGTGGCCTTCGACCTCCACCGCAACGACAGCGCCGAGGCAGCAGCGAAGTTCATCCTCACCGCCACATTCTCCAGCGGCGTGATGCTCTTCGGCATCAGCTTCCTCTACGGCATGTGCGGCACGCTCTACTTCGACGACGTGGCCCTGCAGATCACGCGTCAGGGCTGCACGCCGTTGCTGCTCATGGGACTGGTTTTCTTCTTCAGCGGACTGGGCTTCAAGATTTCTCTCGTGCCCTTCCACTTCTGGACCGCCGACACCTACCAGGGTGCGCCGACCACTGTCACGGGCTATCTGAGCGTCATCTCCAAGGGTGCGGCAGCCTTCACGCTCCTCTCCATCCTCTACCATGTCTTTGGCACGATGATCATGTACTGGCAGGTACTGGTGATGATCGTGGTGGTGCTCTCCATCACCATCGCCAACCTCTTCGCCATCCGACAGGATGAGCTCAAGCGGTTCATGGCCTTCAGCTCCATCTCCCAGGCTGGCTACATCATGCTGGCTGCCGTGGGCACGAGCTGGCAGATGAGTGCCTCTGCCCTCGCCTACTACGTCCTCATCTACGTGGTGGCCAACATGGCGGTCTTCACCATCATCTCCGTGGTGGAGCAAAACAATGGTGGCAAGACGCAGATCAGCGACTACGACGGTTTCTACACCACCAATCCGAAGCTGAGCTTCCTCATGACGCTCGCCCTCTTCTCTCTGGGCGGCATTCCCCCGTTTGCGGGCATGTTCTCGAAGTTCTTCATCTTCGCGGCCGCTTTCAAGGAGGGATTTCATCTGCTGGTTTTCATCGCCCTGCTCAACACGGTGATCTCGCTCTACTACTACCTGCTGGTAGTCAAAGCCATGTTCATCACCCCCGGCGAACACCCCGTCCCGACCTTCCGCAGCGACCGGGGCACCCGTTTGAGCCTGGCGCTCTGTACTGCCGGTGTGCTGTTGTTGGGTATCGCCAGTGTAGTGTACGATTCGATCGGAGCGTTCGCCTTCGGCATGTAAGCGACGCATCCGCAGCATATTATCCGGCGGACGGCTCTTTCGGGCTGTCCGCTTTTTTGGAACCGGGAGCAGGGTTGCAGAAACGCCGAAATCTGCGTATCTTTGGTCACATCTAATAAAACGACGACTATGAACCGAATCAACACTCTCTTCGGAATCGAATACCCGATCGTTCAGGGCGGCATGGTGTGGTGCAGCGGCTGGCGGCTGGCCTCGGCCGTAAGCAACGCCGGCGGACTGGGCCTGCTGGGAGCAGGCTCCATGCATCCCGAAACACTGCGGGAACATATCCGCAAATGCCGGCAGGCGACCGACAAACCGTTCGGCATCAACGTACCGCTGATGTACCCCCAACTCGATGAAGTCATGCAACTGATAGTGGACGAAGGGGTCAAGATCGTCTTTACTTCGGCCGGAAATCCGAAGCTCTGGACAGGCTTTCTCAAATCGCACGGCATCACGGTCGTCCATGTGGTTTCCTCCTCGAAATTCGCCCGCAAATGCGAAGAGGCGGGAGTCGATGCCATCGTAGCCGAAGGTTTCGAAGCCGGCGGTCATAACGGACGCGAAGAGACCACCACCTTATGCCTGATTCCGGCCGTACGACGTGTCACCTCGCTGCCGCTGATCGCTGCGGGAGGCATCGCTACGGGCGCCGGGATGCTGGCAGCCATGACCCTCGGGGCCGAAGGCGCGCAGATCGGAACCCGCTTCGCATTCGCCGCAGAAAGCTCGGCACACGAAAACTTCAAAAACCGCTGCCTGAGTCTGGAAGAGGGCGATACGATGCTGATGCTCAAAAAAGTTTCTCCCACGCGCTTGGTCAAGGGCGGTTTCTTCCGCGAGGTCGAAGAGGCCGAGAACCGAGGAGCTACGGCCGAAGAGCTGAAAACGCTTCTCGGAAAAGGACGCGCCAAAAAAGGTATGTTCGAAGGCGACCTCGATAACGGAGAGCTTGAAATAGGGCAGGTGGCCTCGCTTTTCCGCGAGCAGCAAACTGCGGCAGAAATCGTGCACGACATCGTGACAGAATACCGCAACCTACTGAATGAAAGCAAAGAGAAACTGTCCATCTAAACCGACGCACAAAGAATGATCAACTACCTCCAAGTCGAAAATCTGACCAAGTCGTACGGCGATCTGGTGCTTTTCGACAATATCTCTTTCACGATCGGCGAGGGGCAGCGCATCGCTTTGATCGGGCGCAACGGTTCCGGTAAAACGACCCTGCTGAATATTCTCGCAGGCAAAGATACGGCCGACAGCGGAACGATCACGCCCCGCCGTGACCTGCGTATCGCTTATCTGGAACAAAACCCGGAATATGCTGCGGATCTAACCGTACTGGAAGCCTGTTTCCGTTCCGACAATCCGGCCTTGCGAGCCATCGCAGCCTACGAACAAGCCGTCGCCGATCCTGCGCAGGACGGGTTGCAGGAGGCCATGAGCCGTATGGACGCCCTCGCTGCCTGGGACTACGAACAGCGGGCCAAGGAGATTCTGTCCCGACTAAAGATCAACGATTTCGACAAAAAGATAGGCCAGCTTTCCGGCGGACAGCTCAAACGTGTGGCATTGGCAGCGGTGCTGATCAGCGAAGCCGACCTGCTGATCCTCGACGAGCCGACCAACCACCTGGATACCGACATGACCGAATGGCTCGAAGAGTACCTCACGCGAAACAAGGCAGCCTTGCTGATGGTCACCCACGACCGCTATTTCCTCGACCGGGTGTGCAGCGACATCCTGGAGGTGGACCAACGGTCGGTCTGCTTATACAAAGGAAATTACGCTTACTACGTCGAGAAGAAGCAGGAGCGGGCCGAGGCCGCCGAAGCCCGGCGCGAGAGCGACCTGAATCTCTACCGCCGCGAGCTGGAGTGGATGCGCCGCCAGCCCCAGGCGCGGGCGACCAAAGCCCGAGCCCGCATCGACTCCTTTCACGAACTGGACGCCAGGCTGAAAAGCACCCGCACGCAGGCGTCGCTGAAGCTCGACGTTCAGGCTACGCGCATCGGTACCAAGATATTCGAAGCCAAAGAGCTCTGCAAGCGTTTCGGGGATCTGGTGATCCTCGACCGTTTCAACTACAACTTCGCCCGGTATGACAAACTGGGTATCGTCGGGGACAACGGCTGCGGCAAATCGACCTTCCTGAAGCTGCTCACCGGCATCATACAGCCCGACAGCGGCACGATCGAAGTGGGCGAGAGCGTCCGCTTCGGCTATTACAGCCAACAAGGGCTGGACTTCGACGAGGGAAAGAAGGTTATCGACATCGTAACCGACATCGCCCACGAAATCCACCTGGGCGACGGACGCCGGATGAGCGCATCGCAATTCCTGCAATATTTCCTCTTCCCGCCCGAGGTGCAGTACAGTTATGTCGCAAGGCTCAGCGGCGGCGAACGCAAGCGGTTATACCTCTGCACGATCCTGATGCAGAGTCCCAATTTCCTGATCCTCGACGAGCCTACGAACGATCTGGACATCGTGACGCTCGGCGTACTGGAAGAGTACCTGCAAGCGTTCAAGGGGTGCGTGATCGTGGTTTCGCATGACCGCTACTTCGTCGATAAAGTCGCCGACCATCTGCTCGTCTTCTGCGGAGGCGGCGAGATCCGCGAATTCGCCGGCACCTACTCCGACTACACCGCTTGGAAACGCGACTACGAAGCGGCGAAACAGGCTGCCGTCGCCCAGGAGAAAGCCAAGAGCACGGCATCCGGAAGCAGGGGCGGGGAGATCCGGAAGTCCGGGACGGCCCCGGCAAAAACAGGAGCGGCACGCAAGCTCACCTTCCAGGAAAAACGGGAGATGGAGCATCTCGAAGCCGAAATACCGGAATTAGAACAGAAGAAAGCTGCAATCGAAGAAAAACTCTCGTCCGGCGACCTGCCGTTCGAAGAGCTTACGGCGCTTTCGGAGCAGATCACGGCACTCATGGACCAGATCGACACCAAAAGCATGCGATGGCTGGAATTGAACGAGATCGGAGGTTGATTCCTTCCTGCATACACTCTGAAACATCAGAATAGGTTCTAAAGCCGATACACTCCCCGAAAAGAGGAGTGTATCGATATTTTTTTCTCGCAACAATTTTATTTTTCGAAAAATTTTTCTTAATTTTATTTCCGGAAGTTTACGATAAACAACCAATTCCAACTAAATTAACTCTCCATTTTTCTCAAGCCGCCTTCCCGGGCGGCTTGGTTTTTTAACCTTTCCGCAAGCATCCTCCATCCGCAAGAACTGATTTCTATATTGAGCTTAAAAATTATTCGGCGAACACCTCCGATACATCGATGGCTGCAACCCGATTTCACGACCATTTGCAGCGATAAACCGTCGCCCCCTTGGATTCTTCGGAACGGGAAACAAAAATCCGTCTGAACCACACTGCGTAACAACTCGCAACCGCAATAGTAAACGATACACATTCCGCAACCGCTTTTCGAAAAGCGAAATACCCGACACTTTTCAGCAATCGGAATAACATCCACAAAGCAAAACCAGCCTCCGATCCGGAAGCTGGTTTTTACCTCCAAATAATATACTCCCCATTTCCGGGAAAGCGGAACAATATATCGATCAATCGTCGTACTCTTTCAACGCGAAACGCTTGTCATCGAAGGTCAATTCGATCGTATTGTTCAACTTCACTTCCCATTCCCGGCAAGTATGCTCGATTCCGACGAGGAAGGTTCCCGGAAAGTTCCGAGCGACGTAATCCGCAATCTGCGCCGGAACAACAGCCGACGGAACCGCCCGCGAACGGCTTTTAATTTCTCGCCACATTCCATTTCGGCGAAATTTCACTTGGGTACCATCGGCGAAAACGACTTTATACGTAACTGCAAGTTCGTCGAGCGTCTTGATTACCAAAACAGGATTCTCTTCCGGATAATGCTGTGCGATAAAAGAGCGGGCCTCACCGGGCAGTTCCTGTGGCGCTACGGCTCTTTCACACTCTATATTCCATGCGATTGCAAAGAGTAGAGCGAATATAGCAACGACACCCGTGATCCATACCCACCTTTTTCCCGAGCCGGATTTCAAAACTTCGGGAATTTTAGTCATCATAGTCTGTGACGTTGAAATTCAAATCGAATTCGACTTCCAATCCGTTCGACAGTTCGATTTCCCACGAATAGGCATCACGGTCGATCTTGCGGATAAACTGACCGGGGTAGTTCATCTTCGCTACGAAATCCGCGATCTGCTGGGGAACGATCGCCGCAGGAACGGCCGAATATTTACGATCGACCGCCGACCGTCGGCACGGAATTCCACTTCCGTGCGGTCGGTATAAGTCACCTCATATTCCGAACCGAAGTATTTGCTCTCCTCAACCGCATAAGCTACGGTCAGATCCTTGAAATACGTAGCGAGAAACTCCTGCGCGGCTTTAGGAAGGTTGTCGATCGTAATCGGTTTCTCGCGTCCGTGGGCCGACACGATGCCTGTAAGCAACAATGCCACTGCTAAAATCATCTTTTTCATAATACATTGATTTTAATCAAGTGAATATTAGCCATACAAAAATTCAAAAGTTGTCTAGCCGATCCATCAATCTTCGTAGGCCTCGATATTTCCGTTCGTATCCACACGCAAATCATACTCTCGACGGTCTTTTCGTGCTTCGAACTCATACCACATCCCGCCGGAAGTTTCGATGCATTCAAATTCGTCGTCGTCGAGGGTATAGCCAGCCTGCTGCACCGCATCCAAAATATTTTGCGGCAACCGGTGGAGCTCCCACTCGGTGCGGAGCCAGTTGTTGCGACCGTCGAAAAGCACCTCTTTCCTGAGATTTTCGTGAAGAATCGTCAGTTCAAGACATCCGTCATCATAGTCGCGTTCCACGACCTTAGCTCCCGGATAACGATCGTTCAGGAAGCGCTCGATCTCATCCTCTACCGGCAGTCCATTACCTCCCGTGTTTCCCATATCTATTACAGGACGGGGAATGATCCGAACAGGGGAATCGTTTACGTAAATATCTACCTCTTTATGCCGTGTCTCCACTTCGACACACCAGAAAACGCTGATTCCGTCTGCCGTAGCCTTATCGAGTGACCATTTTTCGATGTCGTCGATATCGTTGGGGCTCGACAGCTGCTGGTCGGCCGCTACCGCATTGTAAATCGCTTCCGGCACGGCCGAACCAATATCCCGACGTCCGTATTCGATCTTTGCATAGATGCGGTTCCCCTGCGCATCGAAATAGAGTTCATGCTTGTAACCGCCGCAAACAAGCTCGACTTCCGTACCTCCGTATTCCCGGTCCACGTCTATCACCGAGCCTCCGCCGTTATCATCGAGGTAACCTTGAATCTGCTGTTCGATACCCGCCGCAGGTTTCTCTGGAATATAGTCTTCATAACCATCATCCGCAGCATTGGTTACTTCGTTCACCAATACGCCTTCGGTCGAAAAATACAGGTCCATCCCGGTCGTTATGCCGTCTGCCGTGCGGGTGACGCCGATAACATAGACAACGGTCACACCCTCGCTGCCACCGGCCCCGACGACCTCCTTGCGCTCGAGCTTATCCACCTTACCAGTACGGGTCCATCCTTCGGCTTCGGTATATTTGCTGGCATCGAAACCTTCCCGGACAGCCTGCGGAAGTGCCGCGAAGTCGATATTCGTTTCGGTCATGGCCCATTGTCCGTTTGCATTTTCGAACCATGCCGCATTGTTGGCCCTGGATTCCGTCCGGGCAGCCTCGAAGAAAAAGTTCGCCACAGCATAGTCGCCTCGAAGGGACCATCGTACATCTTGGGCACCCGGATAACGAGCGTTAAAAGCCGCCAATACCTCCTGCGAAATATGTGAGTCGCCCGGTCCTCCGACTTCATCCTTGTCGCACGCAGCGAACAGGAGAGCCGTCGCAGCCATTGTTAAAACAGATAATGTTTTTTTCTTCGTATTCATTGTTTCGTTTACTTAAATGTTTATCAATAATTTGTACTGCGAAATCACAGCCTGAAAAATCTTTATCGGAAACGGACGGGGTATCAATCGTCGATACCTATCAAATTATGACTTCGATCAAAAGTCAGCTCCATTCCGTTATTCAACTTGACCTCGACCTCCTGCTTGTCGCGTTCGATTTTGATGACCGCAGCACCCGGATACAGCTCCTGTACTTTGGTTTCGATCGGCATCGAAACGATTCCTGCGGGTAACGACGAATAACGGCAATCCACCTCTTTCCACGCTCCGTTTCGACGGAACTCGACCTTGCTGCCGTTCGTAAACATCACTTCGTAAATGACTTCGAAAAAATCGCTTTCTTTTTTTGCGTAGGCGATTTTTTCACCGGGAAAATACCGGGCAATGAACTCTTGCGCCTGTCGCGGCATCTGTTCGGTTGTGACCGCACGGTCGTGATCGGCATAAGCCGGCGAGATTGTCAGCAGCGTGATGCCGATCAAAAACGCCATCATTTTTCTCGTGTTCTTCATTTTCTCAATATTTTTTATCGGGAGATCACCCGATCGGTTTGTATGGTACAAAATTGAGAACCGATTTTGGAGCGAATTTGGAATTTCGATATTTTAACAAAATATTTTTTCCGAACCCGATTATATATTTCGATACCCCGATCCGAAACCGGCCGATATGCTTCGACTTTCCTCCGAGAAAGGGATTTCGGACAGAGTCAGAACCGGTAACAGAGGGTTATCGCCGAAATCAGCAAAAAACAGTCGTCATATTCGAATGCAGCTGATCGTCGTCCCAATTATCGCCAGCTTACGCCAAAATGGTGGCGGCCATTTTCGAAGTAATAAATTAGTCCGAGGCGATAATAATCCGTTATGGCTTTGACCAGTGCCAAACCGAGCCCTGTCGAGCCTTCTTTTTGCGACCCCTGATAAAAGCGTTCGAAAATATGTTTCTCATCAAGCGGCGATACTCCGTCGTTAATAACCGTCAATACATTTCCCTCGATACGAATATCTACGGCGGCTCCGTCGGCACTGTGAAGGTAGGCGTTCTTGATCAGGTTGGAAACCAATATCGAACAAAGCGATTCATCCATCCGGACCGAGAAGGTACCGGGCAAATGCAGACGACAACGGATTTTATGCTCTCCGTATATATCGTCATAAAGCGCCTTCCGCTCCTCGACCAGGGGAACGAGATCGATGTCGGTGCTCTCCGGAAACTGACCGTTATCTATCTTGGTAAGCAGCAACAGCGTTTTATTCAGCCGGACGATATGGTCGAGCGTACGCCGCATCTGAATAATTTCGCCCGTCGTTTCCTCGTCCAGGTCCGCACAATCGAGCAGATACTCCATACGTCCGCCAAGTACAGCCAACGGAGTTTGCAACTCGTGCGAGGCATTGCCTATAAACTGTTTTTGACGCTCGAACAACTCCTCGGAGCGATCCACGGCCTGCTGTGCCGCAACATTCAATCGACGGAATTCGGTAATAGAGGTATCGTTCGGCACAGGCGCGACTTCGCGCCCGGGAGCATAGCTATCCAACCAATGCAACAACTCATAAAGCGGCAGCATGCTTTTATGGAACACCCACAAGGTCGTTCCGGAAACTGTCACCAAAAGGAAAAGATAGAGCCACACGACCCACCACATGACTGTTTCCAGCAGATCGTCTTTTTCGAAAGTAGGCATAGCCACCTTCAGTTCATAAAAATTACCGTCCTTATCCTGAAAAATAGTCGCCAACACCCGGGCCGGCTCGGTTTCATCCTTTTCCGGAATATACACCTCGGTATCGTAGTAGTCGATCGAAGGACGGGTGGCGACGTATCCGGATTCAACGGGGATGATCGTGTAACTGTTATTGGAACCTTCGTTCGAACGGGGCAAAGGCTCCCCGGCAAGCACCCTCATTACGATCAATTCCGAATAATCCTCGAGAGCATCGTCCGCTTCATCGTTTATCTCGTCCATCATGGTAAAATAAAACACGACCGCCCATAAAGCGATCAGCGGGAACAAGACCAGCGACAAACGAAGCGATATGTTATAGATCAATTTCATAAATGCATTGCTTAATCAATCAGTTTGTAACCGAAACCGTACACAGCTTTGATTTCGATCGAGGCTCCGGCCTCTTCGAGTTTGCGGCGCAGATTTTTGACCTGCGAATAAACGAAATGGAAATTATCGGATTGATCGACATGATCCCCCCATACGGCTTCGGCCAAAACTGCCTTATCGACCACATGACGCGGACGCTGCATGAAATACGAAAGAATATCGAACTCCTTTTTCAATAAAGCGACCTCCTTGCCGTCTATTTCCACTCGGCAACTTTCCGGGTCGAGCGTTACATTACCCAGCGCAATGCCGCCTTTCCCGCCACCGCGACTACGGCGAATGACACTCTGGATACGCGCCGAGAGTTCCGCCAAATGGAACGGTTTAGGCAGGTAGTCGTCCGCACCTTCTTTCAGCCCGAGGACCTTGTCTTCCAAAGAATCCCGAGCCGAGATAATGATTACGTTTTCGCGTTTATCCGCTCTTCGAAGACGCTCGAGAAGTTGCAACCCGTTGCCGTCCGGCAGCATAATGTCCAATAAGATACAATCATACGAATAGGCTGCCAATTTGTCCGAAGCCTCGGCGTATGTACTGGCCGTTTCCACGACATATTGCTCTTTGCGAAGTGCACGTGCCAGCAACTCACGCAATGAGGATTCGTCCTCCACGATCAATAATTTCATAACGACAAGTCATTTTAATACCACAAACAAAAATACCGATTTTGTAAAGAAATTGAAATGAACTCGAATATAATAAATTATATTACGGGAAGTTTTTCATTAGGCGTCTGCATATACTGATCTATAAAACTCCATAACTTATTTGCTATGTTTATAGTTATGCAACTTGCTAACAGACAAAACATTATCCGAAAATGGGGGAACGGACAGCCGTACGGACAGGTTCCGCCTTTCGTCTTCCGAAGAAAAGAAAATACATTCGCAAAAAGCAGAGGCAATACCTGCCGTTGCATGCCGTGAAGCGTACGATAGCCTGTACACGATCGAGGGGAGGGGTGATGCCCACATTTCAAAATGACCCGAACCCGGTCTTCCGGAATACTCGTAACCCAGCCACAGAACTACATCGAGCTCCGTAGTGGAAGTCCATAAAAACGCTTCACCCGCACTGAAAAATCAGCACGGGTGAAGCGAGGCGACCGCCCGTAAAATCGTTCCGGGCAACTTGTCGGCAAACTATCGGCTCTCCTGCCGGAAAGCCGATGGAGAGATCCCAGTATGTTTCTTGAAATAACGCCCCAAATAAGACTGATCCGGGAAATGCATTTTATAAGCGATCTCCTGAATGGGCAGGGTAGTGTTCTGAAGCAATACTTTTATTTCCATTATTACGATCTTATCGATCAACTCCTTGGCCGATTGATGCGTCGTCCGGCGCACGATGGCGGAAAGATAACGGGTCGAGATACAGAGCTTGTCCGCATAGAAAGAAACCTCACGCTCTTCGATACAACAGTCATGAACTAGGGAAACAAAGCGATGAAACAGCTCCATCTGCCGGTTGGAAGTCGTGGGACACTGGCTGCTGACCTTACGCTGGATCTTATCGTAAAGCTCCAGCATAATATTCTGCAACCGATTTCTCACGATCGTCTTTCGGAACATATTACCCCGATCCTGATAGGTGTAATCCATTATTTCGAACCAGGTAGACAATCCGGCAGCCATCCTTTCGTTTACTTGAGAAATGGGATTTTCCTTCAAAAAGCTGAAAAACGAGAGCCCCAGCCGAAATCCGGCCTCCCCGAACAGGTCGGGAGAGAAGGCGCCGAACCTCACCGAAAAGTCGGCCGACGCATCATCGAACATCAATACGCTGCCGGGCAGTAAGAGTACGATCGTATTGAGCTGCAAAGGTCCCCGGCGAAGATCGACGGTCACCTGGGCATGACCGCTCGTACAAAGCAGAACCAGTGCGCAATCGCAACGGCAGGGATTATTGAAGAAATAAGCGAGATCGGATTTTCCGATAACAAAAGGTTCCTCTTCGGAAACAGCTATGGGGTTTGCTGCGGACATAATGATTTCTTCTTTTTTGGACAAACGAAAAGCCCCTGATATTATTATCGTACAAATATGGCATAAATATACCGAAAAGTGACAATATTATTCGCAAGAAAGAAAGTTACACATTAAATTTTACGGTACTTTTGCATGACAAAAAGTTTTTTAACGGGAAAATATTTTTTCAAAGTAATAATAATCAACCAAAAAACTATGAAGCAGAAGTTAATTCAGGCAGTCTTGTTCGGAAGCTGCATGGCTTTCGCCGTATCGTGCGGCCAGGCTCCGACGGCAAGAGGCGAGGCGGAATATTCCGTCATGACAATTTCGACATCGGACGTAACGATTCCGAGCACCCACTCGGCAACCATCCGTGGGCGCCAGGACATCGCCATTTACCCGCAGGTATCGGGTACCATTTCCAAAGTGTGCGTTAAAGAGGGTGAAGTAGTTCGCCAGGGACAGTTGTTGTTCATTATCGACCAGGTGCCCTACAAGGCAGCCCTGCAAACCGCAAAAGCCAACGTCGCAGCTGCCGAGGCCAGCGTAGCCACCGCTCAATTGACCTACGACAGCAAAAAAGAGCTGTTCGCCAAGAACGTCGTTTCGCAGTTCGACCTGCAAACTTCCCAGAACAACCTGCTGACGGCAAAATCCCAGTTGGCACAGGCCGAGGCACAGCTCGTCAATGCGGCCAACAACCTCTCCTATACCGAAGTGAAAAGTCCGTCCAACGGCGTAGTCGGTGTCCTGCCGTATCGTGTGGGTGCCCTGGTGAGCGCATCGATTCCCCAACCGCTGACCACCGTATCGGACAACTCCGATATGTACGTTTATTTCTCCCTGACGGAGAATCAACTGCTCGACCTGACCCGTGAATACGGCTCGATGGACAAAGCGCTGGCGGCGTTGCCGAACGTGCAGCTTGTGCTCAACGACGGATCGCTTTACTCCCAGGAGGGACGCATCGAATCGATCAGCGGCGTGATCGACACTTCGACGGGCAGCGTACAGCTTCGCGCCGTATTCCCCAATCCCGGACGCTTGCTTCACAGCGGTAGCTCGGGTAATGTCCTGTTGCCGCACATCTACAAAAACGTAGTCACCGTTCCGCAAGTCGCTACCTTCGAATTGCAGGACAAGAAATTCGTTTATAAGGTCGAGAACGGCGTAGCCACCTCGCAGAATATCACCGTATCGCCCCAGAGCGACGGCAAGAATTTCATCGTCACCGCCGGACTCACCCCGGGCGAAGTCATCGTGACCGAAGGCGTCGGTCTGATGCGCGAAGGAACCCCGATCAAACCCAAAGGAGCCGCAACGACCGCGACCGCTCCTGCAGAACAACCTACAAAAGAGCAGTAAAATATGACACTAAAACATTTCATAGACCGCCCGGTATTGGCGGCGGTCATTTCCATCGTAATCGTCCTGGGCGGTATTATCGGTGTTGCGACGCTCCCCGTCGAGCAGTACCCCGACATCGCGCCCCCGACGGTGATGGTGCGTGCCAGCTATCCGGGCGCCAGCGCCGAAACCATCCAGAAGAGCGTCATCATTCCGCTTGAGGAGGCTATCAACGGCGTGGAAAATATGATGTACATCAAATCCGAAGCATCGAATGCCGGTAGCGGATCGATCACGGTTTATTTCAAACAGGGCACCAACGCGGATATGGCGGCCGTCAACGTACAGAATAAAGTAGCGACGGCAACCGGATCGCTCCCTGCCGAAGTTACAAAAATCGGTGTTACGACCATGAAGCGTCAGTCTTCGATGCTGAAAGTTTTCACGCTAAGCAGTCCAGACGATTCATACGATGAAAATTTCTTGTCGAATTACCTCAATATCAACATCAAACCGCGCATCCAGCGTATCCAGGGCGTCGGAGAATTCTTTGCTCTCGGTGGCGATTATGCAATGCGTATCTGGATGAAGCCGGACGTCATGGCCCAGTACAAGTTGATTCCTTCGGACATTACAGGCGTTCTGGCGGAACAAAACATCGAATCGGCAGCCGGTATGTTCGGCGAGAACTCAGATAACACGTTCCAATATACCATGAAATACCGTGGCCGTAAAATGACACCTGAAGAGTTCGGGGAGATCGTAATCCGAGCTACTTCTGACGGTCAGGTACTGCGTCTGAAAGATGTGGCAGACATTGAATTGGGACAGGACTCCTATGCTTATCACGGTATGGTCAATGGTCATCCCGGCGTTTCGGCGCTCGTCTTCCAGACCGCAGGCACGAACGCCACACAAACCGTCGAGGAAATCGACGCGATGCTCGATGAAATTGCAACCGAACTCCCTAAAGGCGTAGAGATAACCCACTTGATGAGCGTGAATGACTACCTGTACGCCTCGATCCACGAAGTGATCAAAACCCTGATCGAGGCCATCATCCTCGTCATTTTAGTGGTTTACGTCTTCCTGCAGGATATACGCTCGACGCTGATCCCGACCATTTCGATCCTCGTGTCGCTGGTGGGTACGTTCGCTTTCCTTTCGTTCGCGGGCTTCTCGATCAACCTGCTGACCCTCTTCGCGCTGGTGCTCGCCATCGGTACGGTGGTGGACGACGCGATCATCGTCGTCGAAGCCGTCCAGGCACGCTTCGACAGCGGCTACAAGTCATCGTACCTGGCTACGGTCGATGCCATGGGCGGCATCACTTCGGCCATCATCACCTCGACGCTGGTCTTCATGGCCGTGTTTATCCCGGTGTCGATGATGGGCGGAACCTCAGGTACGTTCTATACGCAATTCGGTATCACGATGGCCGTCGCCGTCGGTATCTCCGCACTCAACGCACTGACTCTTTCCCCGGCGCTCTGCGCCCTGTTGCTCAAACCCTATGTAGATGAAGACGGCAATGTGAAGAACAACTTCGCGGCCCGGTTCCGCAAGGCTTATAATACGGCCTTCAGCGCCGTGCTCAAGAAATACCAGCGCGGTGTCATGGTATTCATCAAGCACAAATGGCTCACCTGGGCAACGCTGGGTCTGGCAATGATCGGGCTGGTGCTGCTGATGAACAACACCAAAACCGGTCTGGTACCCGACGAGGACCAGGGTACGATCATGATCAACGTAACGACGGCTCCGGGTAGCTCGCTCGCCGAAACCAACAAGATAATGGGCAAAGTAGGCGAGCGTCTGAAAAGCATTCCCCAGATCCGCGACTTCCAGCAGGTAGCCGGTTACGGTATGATCGCCGGACAGGGAAACTCGTACGGTATGTGCATCGTCAGACTGAAAGACTGGTCGGAGCGTCCCGACAAGGCCGACGCCGTGAATGCCGTAATCGGCCAAATCTATGCCCGGACCGCCGACATCAAGGACGCGCAGATCTTCGCCGTCGCTCCCCCGATGATCACCGGTTACGGTACTTCGACCGGTTTCGAAATGTATCTGCAAGACCAGACGGGCGGCGACATAACGGACTTCTACAACATCTATTTGCAATACATCTATGCGCTCAACCAACGGCCGGAAATCCAGATGGCCTATTCGACCTTCAACATCAACTTCCCGCAGTATATGGTGGACATCGATGCGGCGAAGGCCAAGCGCGCGGGTATCTCTCCGACAGAGATTCTTTCGACCCTTTCGGGCTACTACGGCGGACAGTACGTGTCGAACATCAACCGCTTCTCGAAAGTATATCGCGTGATGATCCAGGCCGATCCGAAATACCGACTCGATCCCGAATCGCTCAACAACGTGTACGTGCGGATGCAGAACGGCGAAATGGCACCGATCAGTCAGTTCGTCAAGCTCACCAAGGTATATGGATCGGAGGTATTGAGCCGCTTCAACATGTATAACAGTATCGCCATCAGCGGTACCGTCGCCGACGGATACTCGACCGGCGATGCGATCAAGGCCATCGAGGAGGTAGCGGAACAGGTGCTGCCCAAGGGTTATGGCTACGACTTCGGCGGACTTACGCGCGAGGAGAGTCAGACAGGTAGCAACACGGCGATCATCTTCGGTATTTGCATCATCCTGATCTACCTGATTCTGAGTGCTCTTTACGAGAGCTTCCTGATTCCTTTCGCCGTCATTCTGGCCGTACCGTGCGGTCTGCTGGGTTCGTTCATTCTGGTCAAGCTCATCGGACAGGAGAACAACATTTACCTCCAGACGGGTCTTATCATGATTATCGGTCTGTTGTCGAAAACCGCGATTCTGATTACGGAGTACGCGGCAGACCGCCGCAAGTCGGGCATGAGCCTCTCGCAGGCCGCCTTCTCGGCCGCCAAAGCCCGTCTGCGTCCTATCCTGATGACCGTGCTGACCTGCGTGTTCGGTATGATCCCGCTGGTAATCGCAACGGGTGTGGGCGCCAACGGTAACTCGACCCTCGGTTCGGGCGTCGTCGGCGGTATGATCGTCGGTACGTTGGCTCTGTTGTTCCTTGTGCCGTCCCTGTTCATCGTCTTCCAGCACCTGCAGGAGAAGGTCAAACCGATCCAATTCACGAACACTCCCGACTGGATGATCGAAGCCGAGATCGAAGACAGCAAAAAAGAAAACGAAGAGAAGAAGTAAACCATGAAAAAGCTAATCATCATACTTGCC
>ENA-OPVT01000709-OPVT01000709.1-human-gut-metagenome-genome-assembly--contig:-NODE-709-length-24140-cov-2.709238_pt1 | contig 24140 bp, 17 predicted proteins | sample MGYA00241499_ERZ501990 | MGnify/ENA primary metagenome ERZ501990 (study PRJEB25962, sample SAMEA2042104) | human gut metagenome | biome: human gut; feature: human-associated habitat; material: faeces...
TCCGGGTGCTGACCGCCGTAGGCGAAGGGTTCGTCGAACTGGTCGAGGAAGACCGCGAACAGTCGCCCGAAGCCGTTGAGACTGTGCGCCGCGTGCTGGAGCCGATGATCCGCGAGGGTGCCGACCAGATCGTGCTGGGTTGTACGCACTATCCGTTCCTGCTCCCGGTTTTCCGGCAGGTGATCGGTGAACGCGGGGTTGCCGTGGTCGATCCTTCGCCTGCCGTAGGACGCAGGGTGGGGCAGTTGCTCGACCAGTATGACCTGCGGGCCGAAAAAGGCGCCACCGCGAATTACGGATTTCTTACCTTTGCGGATGAAGCGTACCGGTCGCGGCTGGAATGCAAGGCTTTCGGTTAGCGGCTCCGCACCGGCTGCGGTCCGAAAACGGAATCGGGGGGGGCGGCCCTTTCGAAACCGATCCTGCATTTGAACTTTCCGAAAAAAATCCCTACCTTCGCTCGATAAATATACGATATGGCTACCAAGAAAAACAGTTCGGCAAAAAGCCCGCAGGCTACCTCCCGTTCCAACCGTGACAGCATGCGTTGGATACTGGGCTTGCTGCTGCTTTTCGCGGGGCTTTTCCTGACGGCTTCGGTGCTGTTTTACTATTTCGACTGGCGGGCCGACATGAGCCTTGTGTCCGGTGTCGAACAGGAGGATCCCCGCCTGGCAGACCTGTCGGATGCGATCGAGAATCCCTGCGGTTACGCCGGGGCTTGGTTGGCCGAGCGTCTGGTGGGGCGTTCGTTCGGCCTGTTCGGTATCATTTTGCCCCTGATCGTCACGATGGTCGGAGTGCGGATCATCCGCCAGCGTCCGCTGCTTTTCAACCATTCGGTGCTCGGAGCTTTGTTGATTCTGATTCTGGGTTCCCTTACGTTGGGCTTCGCCTTCGGCGAGAAGTGGGCCGTTTTCGGCAGCGGGTGGGGCGGTGCCTTCGGGGTCGAGGTCGCCCGGAGGCTGACGAGCGTGATCGGCGTGCTGGGAAATATCATCCTGTTGCTGGGCGCCTGGATTCTGACGGGCGTGTTCATCAACCGCAACTTCATCAATACGGTCAATACGGCAGGCAATGCAATGGTGGACAAGGGCGGCAAGATCGTCGATCTGGTCAAACAGTCGGTCGTGAATGTCGCCGACCATCGTTCGAAATCCGGGGAGGAGAAGACCGATCCCGAGCCTGAACCCGATTCTAAACCCGAATCCGAACGGCCCCAGCCCGAACCCGTGCCTGCTCCCGTCGATGCGTCGGCCCGCACTTCCGCTGCGGATGGAGCGGCCGAGGTGACGATTCAGCGGCCTGCGCCGGTTGCGGCTCCCGTTCCCGATGAGCCGGACGAGAGTCCCTTCCTCGAAATTCCCCTTACGGAAGAGGTTCCTGCAACGGTTGCCGAGCCGGCTCCGTCCCGTTCTGCCGGACCCCGTATCGTGGGGGGCGACGATGTATTTACCGAGGTCGATCTTTCGGGAGGCGAAGCCGACGCTGCCTTTACCGCACCCCGGGAACCCGAGCAACCGCAGTATGCGTCGGAGCCCGCGCCGGTCGTGGACGGAATTACGGAATATACGCTTACGGCGGAGCCGGAAATTCCGGCCGAAGGCGTCGTGGTGACCGTTGAAGCACGCGAGGCCAAGGTCGTGGACGAGAAAAGCATCGAGAGCAGTCTCTACGACCCGTTGAAGGATCTGAACAACTACCAGCGTCCGCCCGTGACGCTGCTCGAGGATTATACGTCCGATTCGCAGGTGAGCGACGAGGAGATTTACGAGAACAAGTCCAAGATCGAACAGACGCTCAAGGATTTCGGGATTCCGATCCAGCGGATCAAAGCTACGGTGGGACCTACGGTGACGCTCTATGAGATCGTGCAGGCCCAGGGCGTCAAGATCTCCAAGATACAGGGATTGGAGAACGATATCGCCCAGAGCCTCAAGGCGCTCGGTATCCGCATCATCGCTCCGATTCCGGGCAAGGGTACCATCGGTATTGAGGTGCCGAACCGCGACAAGCAGGTCGTGTCGATGTATTCGGCCGTGCGTTCGCTGCGGTTCCAGGAGTCGAAGGCCGAACTTCCGGTGGTGATCGGTCGCACGATCCAGAACGAGAACTATGTCTTCGACCTGGCGAAGATGCCTCACCTGCTCGTGGCCGGTGCTACGGGGCAGGGTAAGTCGGTCGGTTTGAATGCCATCATCACCTCGCTGCTTTACAAGAAACACCCCTCGCAGCTCAAGTTCGTGATGATCGATCCCAAGATGGTCGAGTTCTCGCTCTATTCCAAGATCGAGAAGCACTTCCTGGCCAAGATGGAGTCCGAGGACGAAGCGATCGTCACCGACCCCCGCAAGGCGGTCTATACGCTCAACTCCCTCTGTACGGAGATGGACAACCGGCTGGAACTTTGCAAGATGGCGGGAGCCCGCAACATCGCCGAATACAACGATAAATTCACGGCGCGGCGGCTCAATCCCGAAAAGGGACACCGCTACCTGCCCTATATCGTAGTTGTGGTCGATGAGTTCGCCGACCTGATTATGACGGCCCGCGAGGTCGAAGGTCCCGTGATGCGTCTGGCGCAGAAAGCCCGTGCCATCGGTATTCACCTGATTATCGCCACGCAGCGCCCCGACGTGAAGGTCATCACGGGCGGTATCAAGGCCAATTTCCCGGCCCGTATCGCCTTCCGCGTGATGCAGATGATCGACTCGCGCACGATCATCGATCAGCCGGGCGCCAACCAGCTTATCGGCCGGGGCGACATGCTCTTCTCGAAGGACGGGGAGCTGATCCGTATCCAGTGTGCGCTGGTCGAAACCCGCGAAGTGGAGCGGATCGTGGATTTCATCGGCCGCCAACAGGGATATTCCGAAGCCTACCGGCTGCCCGATTACGTGCCGGAATCGAGTGGCGGAGAATCCTCGTCGCTGGGCAGCGAGAGCGGGGCTCCGGTGCGCTACGACACGCTGTTCGCCGACATTGCCCGTGCAGCCGTGTCGCAGGGACAGATTTCGACCTCTTCGATTCAGCGCAATTACGAGGTGGGCTTCAACCGTGCCGGTCGGATCATGATGCAGCTCGAGCGGGCCGGCATCGTCGGCCGTCAGGAGGGAGCCAAGCCGCGCGATATTCTCTTCCACGACCTGCCTTCGCTGGAGGCCCGCCTGCAGGAGTTGGGAGTATTTTGATGCGATGATCGCTCCGGACGAGGCTTGAATGTGTTTGGGTATTATGAAATAGGGATTGCCGTTGTCTTGTCGTACGAAAGCGGGGTGCGGAACACTCTTCGGATTGGTAATTCGGAATAAAAACGAGGGAGAAAACGATGAATTGGATCGTATTGTTTATCGCGGGAGTTTTCGAGGTGGCCATGACTTTCTGTTTAGGGAAGACCAAGGGGGCCCAGGGTACGGAGCTTTATCTTTGGATCGGAGGGTTCGTCCTGGCGACAGTGTTGAGTATGGGTTTGCTGGCCAAAGCCGTGCAGACGCTCCCGATCGGTACCGCGTACGCTATTTGGACCGGCGTGGGAGCTCTCGGTACGGTGTTGCTGGGGATTTTCGTCTTCGGCGAATCGGCGGGTTTCGCCCGGATTTTTTTTATCGTTACCTTGTTCGGTTCTATCGTCGGACTAAAATTGGTTTCGCATTGAATATATTGAATAAGGATGGTCGAAACATTCGTGATGTCGATTGTCGTTTTTCGGATTTTTGAATTCGACCGTTGTCGGAGCGGTTTCGGAGTACATTTGCAGATTCGGCCGATGTATTCGGGCGAAAATCGACGGAATGACGACGGTTCGGTCTATCGGAGTATAATCGGAAAAAATATCTTATGAAACGATCTGTTTTGTTGTTGGCGGCACTGTTTGCCGTGTTCTCTGTCCAGGCCGATAACCGGCCGCAGGCCGTGTTGAAGCAACTGACCGCTGCGCTCGGAGCGCTGGAGGGGTACAGCGTAGTCTTCGAGGTGCATACCGACGGGGATGTCGTGCCGGGCTATTATGAGGTGAGCGGCGACAACTACTATATGCATGTCAATGGGCAGGAGGTTTACGGCGATGCGGAGTTCCGTTACGAAATCGACCCCGATCGTAAAGAGGTGGTTATCGACCGTGTGGATCTCACGTCCCATAATCTGCTCAATAATCCCACCCGGGCGTTCGATTTCATCGACGGCGAATATGCCGCCTCGCTTTTGAGCGAGAAGGGAAGCACGGCCGTAATCCGGCTTACTCCGCTGCGTATCCAGTCGGCCGTCGGGCAGATCGACGTCGAAGTGGACACGGCCCGTTCGCTGCCGACGGCAGTGATCTACGAAATCGACGGCGACCGGGTTCGGATCGACATCCGTTCCGTCACCGTTCACGAGGCGTCGCCCCGCACTTTCGATGCGGAGAATTACGCCGGGTACGAGTGGATCGATTTCCGGTAGTGTATTTTTCCCGATCGTGCTGGCGGTCGTAAATAGGGCGTGATGTATAAAATTTGTCCGAACGGCTTTGAAATTCCCCGACACTTTGCCGGGGGATTTTTTTGATGTTGTCAAAACGGCTGAAAAGGGCTGAAAATGGTGTGTGCGGTGAAAAAACTTGCGGAAACGGGTGATTTTATTGGGTCCAAAGTTGCTTATTCGACGAATAAATGCTATTTTTGTGTGTTTATAGAATGTATTTTCGGATGTTTTCGATAAGCGGGAACCGACGAATAGACTCGTCGGACCGAGCGAAGAGAACAAAGAACGTAAGTCCGCTGTTTTCGATCGGGCGAAGAAGTAGTCCGAATGTAGAAAATAAGGGGTAAAGTTCGATGTTTTCGACCGGCGAAGGGCGGCGCGGGATGCGTTCGGGCCATGCCGGGCAGAGAAAACGAAGAGAGAAACTCAAAGAATAACATGCTGACAGAAGAAGAAAAGAATGCCGGATTGGAGGGAAAAATCATTCCCATCAATATCGAAGAGCAGATGAAGTCCGCTTACATCGACTATTCGATGTCCGTTATCGTATCGCGTGCGCTGCCGGACGTGCGGGACGGTTTGAAGCCCGTACACCGTCGTATTCTTTACGATATGAGTGCGGAACTGAACCTCTACTCCGACAAACCCACGCGTAAATCCGCCCGTATCGTCGGCGACGTGCTGGGTAAGTTCCACCCGCACGGCGACAGTTCGGTCTATGAAGCGATGGTGCGTATGGCCCAGGATTGGTCGATGCGCTACCCGCTGGTGGACGGTCAGGGTAACTTCGGTTCGATGGACGGCGATTCGCCTGCGGCGATGCGTTATACCGAGGCCCGCATGCAGAAGATCACCGATGAGGTGATGGCCGATATCGACAAGGATACGATCGATTGGACGCTCAACTTCGACGATACGATCCCCGAACCTACGGTGCTTCCGACGAAGATCCCCTTGTTGCTGGTGAACGGCGCGAGCGGTATCGCCGTCGGTATGGCGACCAATATGGCGCCGCACAATCTGGGCGAGGTGATCGATGCCTGCTGTGCTTTCGTGGACAATCCGGAGATAGCATGTGAGGAACTGCTCAAGTACGTCAAGGGCCCCGATTTCCCGACCGGAGGAATTATTTACGGCTACGAAGGGGTTCGGGAAGCGTTGCTGACAGGCCGGGGCCGTGTGGTCATGCGTGCCCGCACGGAGATCGAGCATACGGCCAGCGGCCGCGAGTGCATCGTCATCACCGAAATTCCCTATATGGTCAACAAGGCGGAGATGATCAAGAAGATCGCCGACCTTATCAACGAAAAGAAGATCGAGGGCATTTCCTATATCAACGACGAGTCCGACCGGAACGGCATGCGTATCATCGTCATCCTGAAACACGATGCCGTGGCGAGCGTGGTGCTCAATACGCTGTATAAGAATACGCCGCTGCAAACCTCGTTCGCGGTGAACAACATCGCGCTGGTGAACGGTCGTCCGATGATGCTCAATCTGCTGGATCTGGTGCAGCATTTCGTCGAGCACCGCCACGACGTGATCGTGCGGCGCACGCGCTTCGATTTGGCCAAGGCCGAGAAGAGGCTGCATATCGTGTTGGGTCTGCTCATCGCGCAGGACAACATCGACGAGATCATCCACATCATCCGGGCAGCCAAGAACCCCGACTTGGCCAAGCAGGCCATGATGGAGCGCTTCAGCTTGAGCGACGCACAGGCTTCGGCCATTATCGAGATGCGTCTACGCGCTCTGACGGGACTCGAACACGACAAGCTGGTTGCCGAGCGCAACGAGCTGGAGGCGCAGATCGCTTATTTCAACGATGTGCTGGGCAGCCGCGAATTGCAGATGAAGATCGTTAAGGACGAATTGTTGGAGGTGAAGGCCAAATACGGCGACGAACGGCGCTCGGAGATCGTTTACGCTTCCGAAGAGTTCAACCCGGAGGATTTCTACGCCGACGACGAGATGGTCATCACCATTTCGCACCTGGGCTATATCAAACGTACGCCGCTGGCCGAATACCGTACCCAGAACCGGGGCGGCGTCGGCGCCAAGGGCAGCGCGACGCGCGACGAGGATTTCATCGAGCATATCTATATGGCCACGATGCACAATACGATGCTCTTCTTCACGGAGAAAGGCCGTTGCTATTGGCTCAAGGTTTACGAGATTCCCGAAGGGACGCGCTCCTCGAAAGGACGGGCGATTCAGAACGTCATCCAGATCGAGCCGGACGACAAGGTGCGTGCCTATATCAACGTGAAGCGTCTGGACGATGCGGAATACGTGAACAACAACTATATCATCATGTGTACCAAGGACGGCACGATCAAGAAGACCAAACTGGAAGCGTACTCGCGTCCCCGTCAGAACGGCGTCAATGCCATCGTGATCCGCGAGGGCGACCAGTTGATCGAGGCCAAACTCACCAGCGGCAGCGCCGAGGTAATGATCGCGGCCCGGGAAGGCAAGGCGATCCGCTTCAACGAGAACACGGTGCGTCCGATCGGACGTGTCGGGGCCGGTGTGCGCGGTATTTCGCTCGACGAAGGCGACGAGGTGGTCGGCATGATCTGCATCGAACCCAATAGCTCGCAGGACGTGCTGGTACTCAGCGAGAACGGTTACGGCAAGCGTACCGATCTGGACGAATACCGCATTACCAACCGCGGCGGCAAGGGTGTGAAGACGATCAACATTACGGAAAAAACCGGCAAGCTGATTTCGATCCAGGCTGTGACCGACGAGAACGACCTGATGATTATTAACCGTTCGGGGCTGACGATCCGTACGGCGGTAGATCAGATCCGTGTGGCGGGACGTGCTACGCAGGGCGTGCGTATCATCAACCTGCGTGAGGGAGATGCCATCGCTTCGGTAATTGCCGTTCCCGCCAACGAAGAGGAGGAGCCGGCGGTCCTCGATGGGGCGGGCGCTCCGGAATCCGAGTCCGAAGAGAACGTTAGTAAAGAACAATAGAAGATAATACCTATAAATTAAAAACCCCGTTCATTATGAAAAAACTTATTTTGGCCCTGGCCGCCGTTGCCTTGTTGGGAACTGCTGCCCAGGCACAGAAAATCAACAAGGAGGCCTTGTTGCAGAAGATCGAAAAGAACGAAACGGCGAGTGCCGATGCGAAGAAGGGAGCGAAAGCCGCTACCTGGCTCAATTTGGGTAAGAGCTATGTCGAGGCTATACTTGCTCCTACCAAGGACCTCTATGTCGGAGAACCCGGTTTGCAGTTGAGTTTGTCGCTGGGCGATCCGAAATCGATCGATGAGGTTACGATCAACGGCCTGTCGGTAGCTGCACAGAACTATGATTACATGACGGTTTACGTTTCGAACGGCCAGGTAATCGGCTGGAAGGAGATAGAACCCGTAAAGGAAGGTGCTATCGATAAGGCGATCGCTGCTTTGAACAAGGCTTACGAACTCGATTCCAAGCAGGGTCCGAAAGTCAAGGAGCAGCTTATGGCGATCAGCAACTACTGTTCGCAATTGGGCGATGCCTGTAATAATATCGGTGAATACAAACTCGGTTCGGAGGCTTTCGAAACCGCTTTCCGCGCGGAGATGAGTCCGGCTTGCGGTACTCCCGACGCTTCGCGCCTTTACTATGCGGGCTATCTGGCCGCTGCTGCCGGCGAGAAGGACGCTGCTGAATATGCTCGCGGCGTGGAATTGCTGAATAAGGCGCTTGAAATGGGATATACGGATGACAACGGTATGATCTATTACTACCTGTTCCATAACTATTATGGCCAGCGTGAGGCGGACCGTGCCAATGTCCTGAAAGCCAAAGACGCCCTGATGACCGGTATTACTAAATTCCCGAAGAATCAGGATATTCTCAAGAGTTTGATTATGTTGTATTCGATGGAAGAGGGATTGGGCGATTCGTCGGAGCTGGTTCCGATGCTCGACGATGCGATTGCCGGTGATCCCCAGAACATCGAACTGTGGTTCAGCCGTGCCCAGATCTTCGTTTCGTTGGAGGATTACGATGAGGCGATTGCCTCCCTGGAGAAGGCGATCGAACTGAATCCTCAGTCTTACGAAGCGCAGTTCTTTACGGGTTACTACATCATTATGAAGGCCGATGCACTGAATCAGGAGGCCAATGAGAAAGAATATACCAATGAGGGCGAGTATGAAGCTGACCAGAAGGAGATTCTTTCGATCTATTCGCAGGCTGTTCCCTATCTGGAAGTTGCCCATGAGATTATGCCGCAGAATCCCGATCCCGTACAGCTGCTCAAGACTCTTTGCTATCGTCTGCGCGACGAACCCGGCATGATGGAGAAATACGAGAAATACAACGAGCTTTACAAACAGATGTAATTCGAACGTTGGTTTCCAAATAAAGCCCGGAGCAAGACGCTCCGGGCTTTTTGTTTTTTAACCGATCACTTTGTTTACAGACACGTTTGTTCCCTGTACCGAAATGGCGGCAGCGGTGCGAAGAGGAAAGTTCCGTATAATCTTTTCGTTACTGTTGAAAAATTTATTGCAGTACGGTGTATGCAGTAGTTGAAGAGAAAGGGATCTGCCGGATGAAGAACCCCGGTTATTTGGATCGGCGGAGAGGAAGGGCCGTCCTTTGCAGGGCGAAGATACGTCGGGAAATTTATGCCGCAGCTTTTCGATAGATGAGCCGCAGGCGCCGGGTCATCAGAAGTTGCAGCGTGCCGCGCAGGAACATATAGAGCGTGAAGGCCAGCCAAAGAGCGTTGTTCCCGATGACGGGATAGAGCGAGTAGAAGATACCGAAATAGGCGACGGTCGAGAGCAGCATCGAATTGCGCATCACTTTGGTTTCGGTCGCACCCACCATGATACCGTCCATGATGAAGGGCATGGCGCTGGCCAGCGGGATGAGGATGATCCAGACGATGTAATTACCCGCCGTCGAAACGACCTGTGCTGCGTCCGGAGTTCCGGCCTTGATGAAAATGCCCAACAGGTCGCGCCACCAGATGAGGTATATGCCGACGAACAGCACCGAGATCAGTGTGCCCCAGCCCAGACAACGTCCCAGGCAGCGACGCAGCGATTGTTCGTCCCGGGCTCCGATGAAGCGTCCCGTGAGGGCTTCGGCGGCATAGGCGAAGCCGTCGTTCATGTAGGAGAAAAGGGTGAATATCTGGAGCAGAAGCGTATTGACCGTCAGCAGGATCGGGTCCTCCATACGGGCCGATGCCGCCGTGAAGAAGGTATATACGGCTACGATACAGAGCGTACGGACGATGATGTCGCGGTTGATGAGGAAAAATTTCCGCACCGGTTCCCAGTCCACCACTTCACGCCACGTAAACCGTGTGAGAATTTTGCGGTATCGCAGGATAAGCAGCAGGACAGCCAGCAGAACTCCCGTATTTTGGGCCACGACCGAGCCGTAGGCGATGCCCGTGATGCCCATGCCGTGTCCGAATACGAGCCACAGGCTCGTGGAAACGTGTACGATATTCACCGTGACGGCGATACACATCGGGATCACGGCATTCTGCATGCCTGTGTACCAGCCGTTGAATCCGAAGAGCATGATACCGGCGGGTACCGCCCAGATGCGGGCGTAGAAATAGTCGTGTACGATTTCGTTGCCGTTCATGGCCCATAGTGCCAGTCGCCCCAGAGGGTTTTGGAAGCAAATAACCAGCAGGCCGAGGATCGCTGCGACCAGGATGCCCCGGACGAGCATGTTGGTGCATTCGTGGAAATTTCCTGCACCGAAAGCCTGCGCCGTGAGTCCGCTGGTACCCATGCGCACGAAGCTGCAGTTCCAGTAGATGAAGTTGAAGATGGATACGCCGATGGCGAGTGCCCCGATCGTCGCTGCGGAGTTGTCCAGGTGTCCTGCGACGGCGGAACTCACGATACCCATAAGGGGGACCGTGATGTTGGAGATGATGTTCGGAGCGGCTAATCGGAGGATTTCTCGGTTCATGTCCTGGGTTTTGATGCGCAAATATACGGCTTTTACGGGTAAGGGGAAATATTTTGGCACGGTATTTCGATCGGATTTCCGCAGGGATAATCCTCTTTTTCCGGAAAATAGCGGCTGTCGGTGCCGTTATCCCGAAAATTCGATTACCTTTGCTGCCTGCACCGGTATTTTCGGCCGGTGCGGAATGCCGGGGTTTTCCCTGTTATGCAGGGGAAATCGAGTGAAATTGCCGATTTGGGACCTGGCGTCGTAAAACGCCGTAGCGTGAGTTTTGCGGGTTCCATCGACGATTGCGATTTCCGGGAATACGACTTATTAAATTCGCAAAACTCACAGAATCGATTATGAAAGATTTCAAAAACGACTCGGATACGACGTTGGCCCGCTTCGGGCGCGATAAGCGGGCGCGTATTTCCTCTGCGGAGCGTATCGAGCGTCGCCCGCGTTTGCAGCGTGATGCCGCCGATTCGGAGCACTCTTCGGACAGCCGTCCGCGCGCATCTTACAACCCTAATTTTACGAGCGACAACCGTCCCGTGCGGGAAGACCGTGCGCACCGTGACGATTCCCGTCGTTTCGGGAACCGGTCGTTCGGTTCGGACGACCGACGTAGGAACGATGCTGCAGATCGGGAGTTCAAGCCTCGTTTTTCGGAGCGGAAAGACGGGTACGCTTCCCGCCCGTACGAGGATAACAAACCGGGCGGTTTCAAGAAGTTCGGCAAACCTTACGGTGAGCAGAAGGAGGGGCGCGACCGGTCATTCGGCGATCGGAAATCCGGCGGTTATAGCCGTTCGGACAAACCTTACGGCGAATGTCGGTACGACGACCGCAAACAGGACGGTTACAAGACATTCGATAAGCCTTACGGTGAACGCCGTTCCGACGATCGGAAATCCGGTGGGTTCCGGGGCGGCGACCGCTCGTTCGGCCGCCGGGACGATAAGTTCCGAAGTTATCCCAGATACAATCCCAACAAACCAACGGGCGAGATACGCCTGAACCGTTTCATCGCCCAGTCGGGGATCTGTTCGCGCCGCGAAGCGGACGATTTCATCCAGGCGGGGCTGGTGACCGTCAATGGGGTGGTCGTGACGACGCTGGGAACGAAAGTCCAGCCTACGGACGAGGTGAAATTCAACGACAGCCGTGTCGAGGGCGAGAAGAAGGTCTATCTGGTGCTCAACAAGCCCAAGGGTTACGTGACTTCGCTCGACGATCCCCACGCCGACAAGACGGTCATGGAGTTGGTGAAGGACGCCTGTACGGAGCGTATCTATCCTGTGGGACGCCTCGATAAGAATAGTGTCGGGCTGTTACTTTTCACCAACGACGGCGATCTGACCCGCCAACTCACGCACCCTTCGTTCCAGAAGAAGAAGATTTACCAGGTGTCGTTGGACAAGCCCCTCACCAAAGCGGATATGGAGCAGATCGCTCAAGGCATTACGCTGGAGGACGGCGAGATCTATGCCGATGAGATCGCCTATGTCAAGGAGGACAAGACGGAGGTGGGGATCGAGATCCATTCGGGCCGCAACCGCATCGTGCGCCGTATTTTCGAGCATCTGGGTTATGCGGTCAAGAAACTTGACCGTGTTTACTACGCCGGGCTTTCGAAGAAAAATCTCAAGCGGGGACAGTGGCGCTTCCTGACCCGCGAGGAGGTGCAGCGCCTCAAGTCGGGGCAGTATGAATAGGAGTGACGCCCAAGCGATGTATAAAGAAAGCCGAAATCCAAAGATTTCGGCTTTCTTGTCGGATGTTCCATCGAGGATTTCCGTTCTGATCCGTCGGATCAGTGGGTCGCCCGGTACCAGGAGGTCTGTGCCCATTCCGGGGCGAATCGTTCGCACGGGGCGCTGGTCGTTACGCCGGAATATTTTCCGTCTTCGATCGTATGCATCCCGTTCGGAGCGTCGCCCAATCCATATACCGAGTAGAACGAAGGCGTATGCAGCCGGCTTTCCGTCGGGAAGGCCTTTCCCATTTGTGCTCTGAACTTATCGAGCAGCGGATCCTTTTCGTCGCAGATCGCCTCGATGTATCCCTGCAAGTCGTAGAATACATGCTCGTCGAGCCCTTCGTAGGTTTGCAGCGATGCCCGGTCGTACGTTTTCCCCGGATACTTCGTTTCGATCTCCTTGACGATAGCCGCCAGCGGCTCCAGTTCGCCGGTGACCGTCAGGGCGATGCAGCCTGATTTCGTGGTCGCGCGGTTCATGTAATAGTCATAGTATTCGCTGCAGACACCCGGCAGGTCGTAACTTGTGCCTGCATCGGCGAGCAGGTGCGGCAGAATATCGGTGTAGTTGAAACCGGCGGCCATCACTTCACACGGTGAAGCGATGATGCGATCGGCACAACCGCGAAGATCGTACAATGCCTCGATCGAAGACATGAAGCAGGCGTCGAAGAGAAGGTAGTCGAAATGCAGCCCCGTGTTGCCGAAGGCCGCTGCCAGTTGCGGAATTTCAGCCCGCTTGCCGGAATCGCCCATCCAGCGGGTCGGCAGGGCATTCGGCATCGGGCTCCAGAAATCCTGGAATGCGGAGAACCGGATGGCATTGACCGACGTACCGTCCGGGACCCAACCCAGCCCGTGTCCGCCGAGGATCAGACCGTATCGACGTGCCGGAGCCTGTTCGGCCATGTAGGAGATAACTTCGGTGATCGTACCTCTGTCCATCGAGTTGAAGTCGGCGTCCGCCCAGCGGCGCAGGGTATCGACCTTGCAGTGTTCGTACGAGAACTGTGCTCCGGGTACGTAATCGTCGTTGCGGGGCGTATAGTAGAGTTCCAATACCATCGAAAGGCCTCTTTGAGGCTGGATGAAAACCAGTACGCGACTGTTGTGGAGTATGTTCCGGTCGATGGCGTTCATCGCGTCATCGACATTTTTCCTGAAGTAAGACCCCAGGTTGGTTCCTGTCAGATAGAACATAATGGTCTGGTCCGCCGTTTCGGGGACCGGCGGGCGGGGAGTGACCCCTTCGTCCTTGTTGCAGCCCGTGAAAAGGGTCGCTGCGAGTGCAAGGACAAGCACTATATGATGTAATTTTTTCATTTGGATCTCGTTCGGGGTGTTTCGTGCCCGTTTTGTGAAGGTTAGAAATACTCCCCCCCCCGCGTAGAGAGGAGGGTGCCTTTGCAGGATGATTCGGAGAAAAGAGTTGTTTTCATCTTATACTTTTATAATAAATTAGGCCGTTGAATTATGCCGGGGCTTCAAGAGCGGTTTTCGTTATTTGTATTCTCTCGGACGCAGGTTGTTGAATTGCCAGGTTCGGGGCCGTTTGAATACGTAGTCGTCGGGTTTGTTCCGGTAGATGCGGCTGTAATCGAAGTAATATCCCTTGATCCGCCCCTCTTCGGTCCGTACCGGCTCGAGCAGGGGGACGTATTCCACCGAGCGGCTGACGACGCGTGCTTTGCCGTAGTGACGGTCGTGTGCGGCCAGCAGATCGAGAGCATGTCCGAACATCAGGATATGCCAGGCGCTCCCTTCCTTGAGGCCGTTGCCGGAATCCTCGATCGTCGCCAGGATGGAGTTCATCCGGTTGTAGTTGATCTGTTCGTTCTTCGAGTCGCCGAGCGCTCCGTAAGCGAATGCCAGCAGGTTCAGCAGTTTGGGGCTGAACGGATCCTGCACCAAGGCATCGTTCACCGCTGCGATCAGTTTCTCGAGGCTTTCGTGCGTCGGATTCTCGAAATCGACCGTTTGGGCGATCAGTATGGCTTTGTCCATGTCCGAATTGGCATTCAAAGGCTTGTAGGCGTCCTGATAGGCATATCCGTAGTAGAGGTAGTGGTAGTCCTCCTCGGTCATCGTGTCGTCGCCCGACTGGTACCGCAGCATCAGGTTCGGGTAGTAGTAGGGGGATTCGGAATCCAGCGTCTGCCGGATAATATCCTCTTCGACAGGTATTTTGGCCGTTGCCATCAGAGGCAGAAACAGCAGCAGGACAAGTAATTTTCTCATAGCCTTTTGTGTACGGCGGTTCAGTGTGCGAATACGGGGCAGGGTTCGTTTCGCGCCGCATTGTTATATAAACGTGCGATCAATTCAAATCGTATTTGGCGATCAGCTCTTTGAAGCGGGCCTCGAGCTGCGGGGTTCCGGGAACGAGGGGCAGCCGCAGCGTGTTGCCGATGAGTCCCAATACCGACATGGCGCATTTCACGCCCGTCGGGTTGCCTTCGGCGAAGAGGGCGGTCACGGCCTCCTCCAGACATTCGTAAGCCTTGCGTGCTCCTTCGAAGTCGCCCTTCTTTGCCAGGTCGATGCAGGTCATCATCTTGCGCGGGAAGGCATTGACCGCTACCGAGATCACGCCGTCGGCGCCCCGGCTCATCAGGTCGAGCGTCAGGGCGTCGTCGCCCGAGAGCACCAGGAAATCCCTGCTCCGCCAGTCGAGTATCTCCTGAATCTGGTCGATCTTGCCCGAAGCCTCCTTGATGCCGATGACATTCGGGAAGTCGCCCGCAATGCGGATCGTGGTCGCTGCGGTCATATTGACCCCCGTACGGCCGGGAACGTTGTAGAGAATGATCGGCAGGGGCGAATGTTCCGATACGGTTTTGAAGTGCTGGTACAGCCCCTCCTGCGACGGTTTGTTGTAGTAGGGTGTGACGCTCAGGATCGCATCCGCCCCCCGCAGGTCGAATTCGCGCAACTGGTCGAGCACTTCCGAGGTCGAGTTGCCGCCTACGCCGATCACCAGCGGCACGCGCCCTGCGATGTGGTTTTTGATGAACATGGCGACCACGGCCCGTTCGTGCAGGTAGAGGGTCGGGGTTTCTGCCGTCGTGCCGAGTGCGACGATGAAATCCACACCGCCGTCGATGATGTAGTCGATCGTGCGGGCCAAAGCCGGATAATCCACCCGTCCGTCGGGTGTGAAAGGGGTGGGGATGGCTGCGCCGGCGCCGCTGAGTTTGTGTCGTGTCATATCGTTGATAATGTTATATTTGATAATTATATCCTTGAACGCTTCCGAGGCTTCGTCCTGTTTTTCGAATCCGTTCGCGGCCGTTCGTGGCCGCTGTCTGCGTATTTGCATCCCGTTTCCCTTGAATTTCCTTTTCGGAAGGAGTCGGAAACTGCCCGGCCGGAGCCTGGCGAGCGTAGGAGCGAGAAAGGAGTTCGTTCGTATTATTCTGATTTTTTACATCATTATTTTCGGTGTCAGGGCATGCGCCCGAAATAATATTGTGCGTTTTCTCGGCCCGGGGAGTGCCGTTTCCCGCCTAAAACAGCGACCCCTGTTCCGTGTTGCCGCCGTCGGTTTTGTCGGTCGTTTCCCGAGCCGACGGGGGTGTTGCAGACGTGTTCCCGTCCGAAGCGTTCTCTGTCACGGGCAGCGTTCCGCCGGAAGCGATCATCGCCAGCAGTTCCTCTTCGGAGATGAGACGTACGCCCAGTTTGGTCGCCTTTTGGAGTTTCGCCGGTCCGATCTTTTCTCCTGCGACCAAAAAATCGACGTTGGCCGATACCGCCGCGAGGTTTTTACCGCCGTGCGCTTCGATCAGTTCCTTCAGTTCGTCGCGGCTGTGACCGGAGAATCTGCCCGTGATGACGAAATTTTTGCCCGCCAGACTTTCCGATTCGAGGGCTTTGTGCGCGGCTTCGGTTTGCAGCCCCGCTTTGCGCAGCCGCTCGATGATCCGCAGGTTCTCCGCGTCGGCGAAGTAGTCGATGATGGCATCGGCGATCTTGCCGCCCACCTCGTCGGCTTCGATCAACTCTTCGCGCGTGGCGTGCATCACGGCATCCAACGTGCGGAAGTGTGCCGCCAGGTATTTGGCCGTGGTTTCCCCGACGAATCGGATGCCCAGGGCGAACAATACCCGCTGAAAAGGAACCTCGACCGAGCCCCGGATGCTCCGGATGATGTTCTCGGCTGATTTTTCGCCCAGCCGGGGCAGACAGGCGAGCTGTTCGGCCCGCAGGTCGTACAGGTCGGCGATGTCGTGCAGCAGTCCGTTTTCGAAGAGCAGTTCGACGGTCTCTTCGCCCAATCCCTCGATGTCCATCGCCTTGCGGCGGATGAAGTGGATGATGCGGCCCAGTATCTGAGGCCGGCAGTGGCTCTGATTGGGACAGTAGTGCTTGCTTTCGCCCTCGTATTTCACCAGCGGAGTGCCGCATTCCGGACAGCGGGTGATGTACTGGAAGGGACGGCTGTCCGCCGGACGGGCCGCAAGATCGACGCCCGTGATCTTGGGGATGATCTCGCCGCCTTTTTCGACATATACCATATCGCCTACGCGAATGTCCAGCAGGGCGATCTGTTCGGCGTTGTGCAGCGTGGCCCGCTTGACGGTCGTTCCGGCCAACTGCACCGGATCGAGGTTGGCGACGGGGGTGATGGCTCCGGTGCGTCCCACTTGGAAATCGACGCTTTCGAGCCGCGTGAGCGCTTGTTCGGCCTTGAACTTGAAAGCCACGGCCCATCGGGGCGCCTTGGCCGTGAAGCCCAGCTCGCGCCGCAGGGCGTAACTATTGACCTTGATGACCACGCCGTCCGTAGCGAACGGCAGTTTCCTGCGCTCTTCGTCCCAGAAGGCGATGTAGTCGTCGATCTCCGCCTGGCTGCGGCAGATCCGCATCTTGTCCGATACGTTGAATCCCCATTCGCTGGCTTTCCGCATACACTCCCAATGGGTCGTGCAGGGCAGGTCGTCGCCAGCCAGTTGGTAGAGCGTGCAGTCCAGCCCCCGCTGGGCGACTACGGCCGAGGATTGCTGCTTGAGCGTGCCCGCTGCGGCATTGCGCGGATTGGCCAGTAGCGGTTCGCCGTTCTCCTCGCGTTCGCGGTTGAGGCGGTCGAACGAGGCATAGGGCATCAGCACTTCGCCCCGTATTTCGAAAAAATCGGGGTAGTCGCCCCCTTGCAGATGCAGCGGAATGGTGCGGATCGTGCGGATATTGGCCGTCACATCGTCGCCTCGCGTGCCGTCGCCCCGCGTCACGGAGCAGGGCTCCGTGTTCGTAGGTGAGCGAGATGGCCGTGCCGTCGAATTTGAGCTCGCAGACGAACTCCGTCTGTCCGAGCTCTTTCTCGATGCGTCCGATGAATTCGTGCAGCTCGTCGAGCGAATAGGTGTTACCCAGCGAAAGCATCGGAAAGCGATGTTCGACGCTTTGGAATTCGGTTGTGAGATCGCTGCCGACGCGGGCCGTCGGGGAGTTCGGGTCGGCGTATTCCGGATGTGCCGCCTCCAGTTCCTGAAGCTCACGCATCATAATGTCGAATTCACGGTCGGATATTTCCGGACTGTTTTCGACGTAGTATTTATGGTTGTGGTAGTCGAGTGTGCGACGTAATTTTTCTATTTTTTCACGTATCATACCTCTGTTATTCCGTACGTAAAAGTACATAATTTGTGCGGAAAGACCGCAAAAAATAAAAAAAATGCAAAAAAAAATTCGACCTTGATTCCGATCGCCAAATTTTGTTTATACTTGCACAAAATTTTCAGACGTTTCCGGTTCGCGGAGACGGCGAAGCCCGAAAAAGGGCGTCGCCGGACGAAGGAAAACGACGGATGAAACTCCACACGATCGACCGGCGACGGCAGGTACGGAATCCTGCCGGGCTTGGATATGACAAAGAAAATTCCGCATTTTCGACAAGTGGGAACGGAGCGGAGCGGAGGAACCCGCTCTGCCGAACGAAACGACTATTGAAAACGAACATCGAAATATGGCAAACTCTACAACACCGAAAAAACGCCTTGTCGCCAGCTTCCGTAATCTGCCTTCGGAACTTCAGGAGGCAATAAAGCAAAAATATCCCCTCGGATTCTCCGAGGCGATGATGCGCATCGACAAACCTAACGGAGAGTTTTTTTACGCTGTGCCTTTCGAAACGGACGAGATCAATTATCTGGTGAAGATTGACGTGAAGATCGACGACCGTGCGGACGATGACGAAGATAAGGACTATTACGACGACGATATCAAAGGCGCCGACGATTTGCAGGACGACGACAATTCGGGCGACGACGAGGACCGGGACGACATGTAGTTTTCGGAACGGAATTTGTTTTCCCCTTTATCATAATATTACTGGGTATTCGGACATTTTTCGGCAGGCGGCCCCGGACCGAACTTATTCGAGGTTCGGCGTAGTCGGAGAATGAATGGCATTCGGTTCAGACGGAAGCGGTTTGCACGTCGCCGGATGCGGAAGACGGCGGAAAGATCGATCTTTCCGCTCCTCCGGCCGAGCCGAATGTTTCCGAACGATCCGATACGGAAAACGATCGCTGAAAATGAATCCTTTCATCCGAAAAATAGGTTTTGGAGTTCTGCTGGCGACTCTCTTCCTGCCGCTGCACTCCTGCGGGCTGGGAGAGGATTCGCGCGATGAAGATAACCGGTACGTTTATCTTCGGTTTGCGGATCCGGCTTTCGAAGCATACTGTTTGGAGCATTGGGATCTGAACGGCGACGGACGTATTTCCCGCTACGAGGCCCAGCGGGTCTGGGATATGGACTGTTCGTCGCTCGGGGTCAAGACGCTGGCGGGTATCGAGGAGTTCACGGCCTTGCGTAAGCTCGATTGCAGCGGCAACGAGATCGTCGCGCTCGACGTGCGCAAATGTATTTTCATGGAGCAGCTGAATTGCAGCGGAAATGCGCTTATCAGTCTTGACATCAAAGGATTGCGCTTTCTAAACCGGCTCGATTGCAGCAATAACGACCTGACTTATATCAATTTGGCTACCAATGCGGCTTTGGAGAATCTCTGGTGTGGCGGCAACCGCTTCGCATCGCTCGACATCAGCCATTGTGCTACGGACATGATCCGTGTCGATACGGTCCCTAACGAGAGCCTTTCGGTGCTCTACAAACGGGCGGGACAGCGTATCCTGAACCTGAACGTGGACGGCGGTACGAAAGTGGAGGATTTGTAGCTCGGAATATTCTGACGGTTAAACCATAAGCAAGTGTCTTCGAAGGGGACACTTGTTTTTTGTGTCGGAATTTTGAGATTTCGACAGCCCCGAAGGGGTTTTTAACGAAAAATTAGTACCTTTGAAGGCAAAATCGTTTTTTTGCGATTAAATTTTTCAAAAAGATCATGAATAAAGTTGACGTCATACTCGGCCTGCAGTGGGGCGATGAGGGCAAAGGCAAGGTTGTCGATGTGCTGACTCCCCGTTATCAGGCGGTTGCGCGTTTTCAAGGCGGTCCCAATGCGGGCCATACGCTGGAATTCAACGGCGAAAAGTACGTCCTGCGCTCGATTCCTTCGGGCATATTTCAGGGCGGTAAAACCAACATCATCGGCAACGGGGTGGTCCTCGACCCGATTCTTTTCCGCGAGGAGGCTACGGCGCTGGCCAAGAGCGGCCACGACCTGAAGGGGCGCCTGCAAATTTCCAAGAAGGCACACCTGATCCTGCCGACTCACCGGATGCTCGACGCCGCGCAGGAGGCGGCCAAAGGCAGCGCCCGTATCGGTACGACCGGAAAGGGTATCGGCCCGACCTATACGGACAAGGTAAGTCGTACGGGCATGCGTGTCGGCGACGTGCTGGGTCCTGAATTCCGGGCCGTTTACGACCGGGTGAAAGCTCGTCACGAGGCGACGCTCCGCAGTCTGGGATATGTTTACGATATCGCGGAACTCGAGCGCCAGTGGTTCGATGCGGTCGAGTATCTCAAGGAGTTCCGGTTGATCGACAGCGAATACGAAATCAACCGTCTGCTCGCCGAAGGGCAGCCCGTCCTGGCCGAAGGGGCCCAGGGTACGCTGCTGGACATCGATTTCGGCTCTTATCCTTTCGTCACCTCCTCCAATACGGTTTGTGCCGGTGCCTGCACGGGCCTCGGCATCGCCCCGTCGCGTATCGGCGAGGTGTTCGGTATCTTCAAGGCTTATTGTACCCGCGTGGGGGCCGGGCCGTTCCCGACCGAGCTGTTCGATGAAACGGGCGCCCGTCTGCGGGATCTAGGGCATGAATACGGAGCCGTTACGGGGCGCGAACGCCGTTGCGGCTGGCTGGATATGGTGGCGCTCAAGTACGCCATTATGATCGACGGGGTGACGCAGTTGATTATGATGAAGAGCGACGTGATGAACGATTTCGACACGATCCGCGTGGCTACGGCCTACGAGATCGGCGGCGAGCGTACGGACCGTTTCCCTTATGCGGTAGATGCTCCGATCGCGCCTGTTTATAAAGAGTTCAAGGGGTGGAAATGCGATCTTCGCAAATTCCGCCGCTACGAGGATTTCCCGGCCGAATTCAAGGCTTATGTGGAGTTCATCGAGCGGGAAACGGGCGTGCCCGTGCGGATTATTTCGGTAGGCCCCGACCGCGATGAAACGATCGTGCGGTAAATACAGATACGAGTAAAATTTATTCATTTAAAATAGTACAAATGAAAAAACAGTTGAAAATTGTTGTCCTGGCAAAGCAGGTTCCCGATACCCGCAACGTGGGTAAGGATGCCATGACCCCCGAAGGGACGGTCAACCGCGCTGCGCTGCCTGCAATCTTCAATCCCGAAGATTTGAATGCACTCGAGGCTGCCCTGTTTCTCAAGGACGAAACGGAAGGCAGTACGGTACATATCCTGACCATGGGTCCTCCGCGTGCCGCCGACATCATCCGCGACGCCATTTTCCGGGGGGCCGACGGAGGTTATCTGCTGACCGACCGTAAATTCGCCGGCTCGGATACGCTGGCTACTTCATACGCTCTTTCGTGTGCGCTGCGCAAGATTCAGCCCGACGTGATCGTCGCAGGCCGCCAGGCCATCGACGGCGATACGGCCCAGGTGGGTCCGCAGGTGGCCGAAAAGCTCGGTTTGCCGCAGGTGACCTATGCCGAGGAGATTCTCGAGATCAAAGATAAGTCGCTGGTCATCAAACGTCGCCTGGAGCACGGAACCGAAGTGGTCGAATGTCCGATTCCCGCCGTGGTGACCGTAAATGCTTCGGCTGCCGAGTGCCGCCCGAAGAACGCCCGCCGCGTGATGAAGTTTAAGAATGCCATGACGGCCTCCGAGATCGCTGCGGAACCGACGTCGGAAGCTGCCAAGATGGCCGCGTCGAAGCCCTACCTGCAGATTTTCGAGTGGAGTGCCGCCGATGTCGATCCGGACGATAACCAGTTGGGCCTGACCGGTTCCCCGACGAAGGTGAAGAAGATCGAGAATGTGGTGTTCCAGGCCAAGGAAGCCAAGAAACTGACTGCCGACGACAAGCAGATCGAGGAATTGATGGTTGAACTTATCGCGAGCCACACGCTCGGTTAATCAGGGAGGAAACGAGATATGAATAATGTATTTGTATATATAGAACTCGAAAACGGAGTACCTGCGGACGTGAGTCTGGAGTTGCTGACCAAAGGCCGCGAGCTGGCCACGACGCTCGGCGTGAAGCTCGAAGCCGTCGTACTGGGTCATAATCTGGGCGATATCGCCAAGGAGTTGGCCAAATACGGCGCCGATACCGTGTGGACGGCCGACGACAAGGAGTTCGCTCCGTTCCGCACGTTGCCCCATACGGCTGTGATGTGCGGTCTGATCGAGCAGGAGAAGCCCCAGATCGCCCTTTTCGGTGCGACCTCCATCGGCCGCGATTTCGCCCCGCGCGTATCGTCGGCGCTGTTCAGCGGTCTGACGGCCGACTGTACGCAGCTGGTGATCGGCGACCATAAGGACGCGAAGACCGGTACGGAGTATAAGAATCTGTTGTACCAGATTCGCCCGGCCTTCGGCGGCAACATCATTGCGACGATCGTGAACCCCGACCATCGTCCCCAGATGGCGACCGTCCGCGAGGGCGTGATGCGCAAGGAGTACGCAGCCACGCCGGGTGCCGGCGAGGTGAAGCCGATCGACTGGAAGAAGTTCCTGAAAGAGAGCGACCTGGTGGTCAAGATCCTCGACCGCCAGATCGAAGAACGCAAGATCAATATCAAAGGCGCGAGCGTGGTGGTTGCCGGTGGTTACGGCGTAGGCTCGAAGGAGAATTTCAAGCTGATTCACGAACTGGCCGAGGTGCTGGGCGGCGAAGTCGGCGCGAGCCGTGCTGCGGTGGACGCAGGTTTCACGGAGCATGCCCGCCAGATCGGTCAGACGGGCGTTACGATCCGTCCCAAACTCTACATCGCGTGCGGTATTTCGGGCCAGATCCAGCATACGGCCGGTATGGACCAGTCGTCGATGATCATCTCGATCAACACCGATCCCGATGCGCCGATCAACAAGATCGCCGACTTTGCGATCACGGGCGACCTGAACGAGGTGATTCCGAAAATGATTAAGTATTACAAACAAAACTCGAAGTAATGGCTAATTTCTTTTTAGATAATAAGGATTTGCAGTTCCACCTTCAGCATCCGCTGATGCGCAAGATCGTGGCGCTGAAAGAGCGTAACTATACGCTGAAAGACCACCACGAGCTTGCTCCGCAGAATTTTGAGGACGCGATGGACAACTACCGCCGCGTGCTGGAGATCGCCGGCGAAGTGTGCGGCGAGGTGATCGCCCCCAATGCCGAGGGCGTCGATCACGAAGGTCCCAGAGTCGAGAACGACCATGTCGTTTACGCCGAGGGTACGGCCCGCAACATCGACGCCATTACCAAGGCCGGCTTGAGCGGCATGACCCTGCCTTACGAGTACGACGGCCTGAATTTCCCGCTGGTCTGCTTCGTCGGCATTGATGATAGCCATAAACTTACGGTGCGGCTCTTCCTTCTCTTCCAGCATCATCTTGTAATTGTAGCCGTTTGCCATCAGCATATCCATTTTGTCCGCATCCGTCAGCACCTCATCGAATGTCAGGTCCTTTACCAGTTCTACCGGGTTTATCATCTCTGTAATGTAGCTGACTTTCAGTTCTGTCAGTCCTTCGTTTCCTTTGAATTCCATAGTGAAATCTCATTTAATTGTTATTACTATTATGCTTATATTTAAATACCACTGAAAAGACTACGGCCACCACCAGCGCATAAGCTGCAAACACGAACCATGCGTAGCTCCAGCCTTCCACCTGCGGCGCCTGCGAGTTGAAGTCCACAAAGCAGTTCACCACCGCCTGCGCACACAGCGTGCCCACCGTAGCACCGATACCGTTGGTCATGATAATGAACAGTCCCTGCGCGCTCGAGCGGATAGACAGATCCGTCTCCTTGTCGACAAACAGCGAACCCGACACGTTGAAGAAGTCGAATGCCACGCCATACACCAGCATGGACAGCACGAACATCCACACCCCGCTGCCCGGGTCACCCAGGCCGAACAGTCCGAAGCGGAGCACCCATGCCACCATGGCAATCAGCATCACCCGCTTGATGCCGAAACGTCCCAGGAAGAACGGAATCAGCAGGATACAGCACGTTTCACTGATTTGCGAGAGTGAAATCAGCAGGTTGGCATGCTGCACGCCAAACGTGTCGGCATATTCCGGAATGGCGCTGAAGCTGGTGATAAACGGATTGGCAAACCCGTTCGTAATCTGCAGCGACACACCCAGCAGCATCGAGAAGATGAAGAACACCGCCATCTTGCGGTTCTTGAACAGCAGAAACGCCTTCAGTCCCAGTGCCTCCACCAGCGACTTGCGCTCTCCCTGCGCACGGCTCACCGGACACTCCGGCAGCGTCTGGGCATATACAGCCAGCACCACGCCCCAGGCCGCACACGTAAAGAACTGCATATAGTTCGACTGGAATCCCAGCAAATCTCCCAGCCACATG
>ENA-OPVT01000727-OPVT01000727.1-human-gut-metagenome-genome-assembly--contig:-NODE-727-length-23749-cov-3.412214_pt1 | contig 23749 bp, 20 predicted proteins | sample MGYA00241499_ERZ501990 | MGnify/ENA primary metagenome ERZ501990 (study PRJEB25962, sample SAMEA2042104) | human gut metagenome | biome: human gut; feature: human-associated habitat; material: faeces...
CTCCTTTTTGATACGTGAAATCTATGCGGTTGCATCATGCTCGATGAAATCGTTGATATCATTTACCAGATCATCCGGGTCGATTCCATGAACCATAGCTGCCTCAGCAATAGTCTCCATCTGGGATGATGGGCAGCCAAGACAATGCATACCAATGTTTAAAAGCATAGGTGCTACGTTCTCATCAATCTGAAGAAGTTCTCCGATCATAGTATCCTTGGTTACTTTAGCCATGGGATAAATCCTCCTTTGCAAATATCGTTTAATGTTGCTATTATAATACGATTTCCCGTTAATTGCAAATTATACTTTTTTTTATTAAAGAATTGACATTTTCGGACGATATATATGTCAGATGAAATGACAGGGAGCGTCAAATCAGAGGGCAGGGATGCTCAAACGTAGCGTATACGGGAAGGAATAAATATGAAAATTAATCGCAATATGTCTGCTGTTGTAGCCAATCGGCAGCTGCTTCGGACAGAAAATAAACTGAGCCTTTCTATGGGGCGTCTTTCCAGCGGATATAAGATCAATAAAGCTGGAGATAATCCGGCGGGAATGGCAATCTCCAGCAAGATGAAAGCACAGATTGATGGTCTGAATCAGGCAGAAGCGAATTCTGATGATGGACAGTCCGTACTCAGAATTGCAGACGGGGCATTAAACGAAGTCAGCAATATGCTGCAGCGTATCCGTGAACTGAGTGTTCAGGCGGCAAATGGAACAAACTCTTATTCGGACCGTCAGAGTATTCAGGACGAGATTGATCAGCTGACACAGGAAGTTGACCGGATTTCCACAGATACAGAGTACAACAAGAAGACGTTGCTTGATGGTTCGACTAATACACGTGTATAGTGGAACACAAACAGCAGATGGAACAAAATTTGCACGGAGCGCAACAAGAATCGACTTTTCCGAGGAGGTTCTTCCGGGAGATTATACGGTGGAAGTGAAGACTCCGGCAACACAGGCAACGTATCAGCTGGATATGTCCGGCCTGATCAATGATCCGAATTTTGACGGAGGTACGGTTTCCATCAATGGAGTAGGAATAGATTATGAAAAGGGCATGAGTGCGGATGATGTATACAAGCAGCTGATGTCTGTGGCAGATGAAATCGGATGTAAGATTGAAAAAGATCCAAATAATGCAGGAGTTTATAATATTACTGCGGATAACAGGGGATCAAAGGAAACACTGACCATTGGTATGTCAGAAGAGATGGCACAAAAAACAGGTCTGTCAAATGCACAGGGAGTTGTTCAGAATGCTGATGACAAAAGTTACAAACTTGTGGCAAGCGGAACCGATGCAGAGATAGAACTGAAAGATGGGTTTGGAAGTACAGTAATTACAAATGTCGAGGGAAATCGTGTGAAAATCACGGATAAGGGTGGATTTTCCATGGATTTTCTGCTGAGTGATGATATACAGGCAACAGGAGCGACGCTTGTATTCGACGTGACGGATGTCGGTGCAATGACAATTCAGATCGGTGCAAACCAGTATCAGAATATGGATGTACATATTCCAGAAGTTTCCTCGGAGAGTCTGTATCTGGATACGGTGAATGTGGCGGTCAACGGAGGTGCAGACAAAGCCATCAGCACGATGGATGCAGCAATTGCAAAACTGAGTGCGATCCGCTCCGGAATCGGTGCATACACAAATCGTCTGGAGTACGCAAGTTCGAGTCTGGCAGAGACACAGGAAGATATGACAACCGCGTATTCGGGGCTTATGGATACCGATATGGCATCTGAAATGACAGAATATACACAGCAGAATATTCTGGAACAGAAACAAAAGGATCTTACAGCATTTTTGGAACAGAGAAAACTTCTGGAGATGCAGATTGGTAAGACTCAGACAGAACTTACAACGATCACAGACCAGATCAATCAGAATCAGCAGCAGACAGCAGCAGAGAAATCCAGATATGAACAGCTGCAGAAGCAGAGAGAGAATATGGAAAAAGAGCTGGGTGAAAGGACAAAGGAAGAAATCCTGTCTCAGATCCAGATTAAGACTGAGGAACAAAAGAAGCTTGAAATACATTATAAAACAGTAACAGAAGCGAGAGAAGTATTAGAAAAGAGAATGACAGAACTGGATTCGGTAATTGCATCTCTGACAGAACAGTTAAAAGAATCCATAAGTATTTCAGCTGAGGAACTGAATGCTCAGAAAGAAAACTTTGCACAGCAAAAGAAATCACTTTCAGAAAATCGTGATGAAATCCATGCCCGCCTGGAAATCAACAGTGACATGTATGAAAAAATCCGCAGACAGCAGACAGAACTTCTGAAAACGGAAACCCGCTGGAAGTGGATGAAATCTCTCTCAGACACTGCCAATGGTACGATCACGGGTAAGGCAAGGATCATGCTGGAAACTTACATCCAGATGCAGTATTTTGACCGCATTCTTGCGCGTGCCAATATCCGTCTGATGACCATGAGCAGCGGTCAGTATGAGTTAGTTCGCAGAAAAGAAAACAAGAGCAGGGTAGGGAAAACCGGTCTGGAACTGGATGTAGTAGATCATTACAATGGAACTGTCCGAAGTGTTAAGACCTTATCAGGCGGAGAAACATTTCAGGCATCCCTGTCTCTGGCATTGGGACTTTCTGATGAAATTCAGTCAAGCTCCGGCGGAATCCAGCTTGATACCATGTTTGTGGATGAAGGTTTCGGATCTCTGGATGAAGATGCCCTTGATCAGGCAATCCGCGCATTGAAGGATCTCAGTCAGGGAAGCAGACTGGTGGGGATTGTTTCCCATGTAGCAGAGCTGAAAGAACGTATTGATAAGAAGATCATAGTAACAAAGAAACGGACAGAAGATGGAGTTGGAAGTACGATCTGTATAGAAGGTTGAGATTTTATGGTCAAGCGGATAAAATTATCCGCTTCGCTATGCGGCGCTACATCGAATAACTGTTTCACGGTGTATCAGAAGGAGTTGTCACTCCTCCTGATACAAGCAAGTCCCTACCCATTGCTTATTGTTTTTTGCAACCGACCTCGGGGACTTACTTGATTTCGGTTAAAAAAGGCAGTTACTAAAAAAAGTTATACAAAATTAACTTGACAGAATACCAGAGATAGTATATATTAAGTTATGAAGTTAGACATAAATAACTCAAACTGCTGAACGATCTGTTGAAGGTTTTTTTACAGCAGTAATTCAAGCTTTGCAGCAAACAAAAGCAATAAAATGTTTCGTAAAGCTTTATTTTTTGATAGATAATTAGCGCTGTCTAACTAATATTCTGCCATTGAGAAAGGAATCATAACATGCTGGAGAAATCTGTGATCGAACATTGTTCACCTACATTAGCATCTATTAAAACCGGAAATCTTTTTACATATAAATATGAATCTGAGGAAGAATTATGGAAAAGCGTAGAAGGCTTTAATGAATGTGTAAGAGAAAAAGGCGTTTCCCTCACAGTACTTCGCAGGAGTGAGAAAAAGGCGCTGATTTATGTCTGCCGGCTCTCAAGCCTTGAAAGAGATCTGAAGAAACCTGGTGTTGCGAATTTCATAAAGAAGTATGGGTATGAGAGTACAGATCCTGCATATGCACTTGAGAGACTGAGAAGCCGCCTGGCCCAGAGAGAAGATTTTCCTCATGAAATCGGATTATTTCTGGGATATCCGCTGGGAGATGTGATCGGATTTATCAAGAATGCAGGGCAGAACTGTAAATGTGTAGGTTGTTGGAAGGTTTACTGCAATGAATGTGAGGCAATAAAGGCTTTTGCCAGATTTAAGAAATGTACCAGCGTGTATGTACGTCTCTGGAATCAGGGAAGAAGTGTACGTCAGCTGACGGTGGCAGCGTAAGGAAGAAGCTATATACAGTAATATAGCAGGGATGGATAGTTCGTTTAAGAATCAGTATAATAGAAAAGCCGTATGACTTTTTATTATAATATAAATCATGGCTTTGCGGCAAAGAAAAAGGCAGAGCAAATTTAAGGAGGATTTTAATCATGAGTAAAGTAGCAGTTGTATATTGGAGCAGCACAGGAAACACAGAAGCAATGGCAAACGCAGTTGCAGACGGAATCAGGGAAAAAGGCGGCGAAGCTGTTCTTCATACCTGTGAGGATTTTGACGGTTCTAAAGTTGCTGAATATGATGCAATCGCTTTCGGATGCCCTGCAATGGGAGATGAAGTTCTCGAAGATACAGAATTCGAGCCAATGTTTGACGGATGCAAAGATGCCCTGAAAGGCAAGAACATCGCTCTGTTTGGTTCTTATGGATGGGGAGACGGCGAATGGATGCGTAACTGGGAAGAGTCCTGTAAAGAAGCAGGTGCAAATCTTGTATGCGACAGCGTGATCTGCCAGGAAGAGCCAGATGATGAAGCTACAGATGCTTGCAAAGCTTTAGGTGCTGCATTAGTATAATAGAATAAGTAAGAATTGTTTTAGGGACTGCCAGTGTACAAATGGGCAGTCCTTTTTATTTTTGTTTGGAAATATTTTAGGAAAATAAGCGGGAATCCTCGGTAATTCAGTTACCGAGATGAAAGCGTAGAATTGTGCATATCTGCACAGTAACGTAAAAAATACAGATAAATAATAGACAGGAGATGATGCATTCATCTCCTGTTTATGTTACAATGAATATGATAAATATGGGAGTTGTTCAGTAATGGAGCAATTTGCAGATATCAAGGTGGATAGAGTGAATATACAGATGGAGGCAGAAGATGCTGACAGAACAGAAATTTGACATTATCTGAAAAAGGAGAGAGAAAATGAGTCTGAAAATTGAAAAGAAAAATGAAGGAACAAAAGATACGGTATTTTTGACCGGGAGATTAGATACAGCAACTGCACCTGAATTGGATACTTTTGCCGAGAAAGAGTTGATCAATACTCAGGAACTTGTATTGGATTTTGCAGGGCTTGAATATATTTCATCAGCCGGCCTGCGTGTTATTCTGAAAATGCAGAAATTTATGAATGTAAAAGGAACTATGAAATTGATTCATGTGAGTGATATCATACAGGATGTATTCGATATTACGGGATTTGCAGACATACTGTCAATCGAATGACTGTGGCTGTAAAGATACAGAACTGCACAGCGAAAAGGAGGATTCTATTTACCTGAACTGAATGAAGGAAGGAGAAGTGGATTTGAAAAGTATCACAGAAGAAGCAAAAATAGAGAATATAGCGGTAATTACAGATTTTGTAAATTCCATACTGGAAGCAAATGGATGTTCTGCAAAAGTACAGATGGAGATAGATATTGCGATAGATGAGATATTTGGCAATATTGCCTATTATGCTTATACGCCAAAAACCGGAGAGGCAACTGTACAGGTTGAAATAAAGAATTTTCCTGAAAGACTGGAACTGACGTTTATAGACAAAGGCATTCCTTATAATCCATTAGAAAATAAAGATCCGGATGTTACCCTGGATATAGAAAAAAGAAAAATCGGGGGGCTTGGAATTTTTCTGGTTAAGGAAATGATGGATGAAGTTTCATATGAATATGCAGACGGGAAAAATATATTGAAATTAAAAAAGAATTTATAGATTTCATACATTGTAAGTGTATATTGCTATTCATGAACTTTTGAATAACTGCGCGTCGCATTATAGTTACTGTGGAGTGGACAGCAGCGATTTATGTGCTCATATGTTGCAAAATGACAGAAAAGAGGAGTTTTTGCGCATGACAATTCGGAAAATGTATGATATGATGAACTTATAAATATCAATTTGTAACTGTAAAAATATTATATTGTAAAAAAACACACACAATTACCCGCAAAATAAGAAATTTAGACGCAAGATTGTTCGAGAAATCAACTTGTCGGCACACTAACAGGAAATATGGGTAGAAAATATCTGTAAGAAATATGTATAAAATAATATGTAATCAGGAAGGAGATATAAATTATGGGATTGATCAAAGCAGCAGCCGGTGCATTTGGCGGAACAATGGCAGATCAGTGGAAGGAGTTTTTTTACTGCGATGCAATAGATAAAGATGTTCTGGTTGTAAAGGGTGAGAAGAGAGTAGGCGGACGTTCTTCCAACAAAAAAGGCAGTGATAATATTATTTCAAGCGGTTCCGGAATTGCTGTTGCAGATGGTCAGTGTATGATCATCGTAGAACAGGGAAAGGTTGTGGAGGTTTGTGCAGAACCCGGACAGTTTACCTATGATGCATCCACAGAACCAAGTATTTTTGCCGGAAGTCTGGGAGAGGGGATCCACAGGACTTTTGATACAGTAAAGAAGCGTTTTACATTTGGCGGCGATACAGGCAAAGACCAGAGGGTTTATTATTTTAATACAAAAGAACTGGTAGATAATAAATTCGGAACAGCAAATCCAATCCCATTCCGGGTAGTTGACAGAAATATCGGTCTTGACATAGATGTATCTGTGCGCTGTAATGGAGTATATTCTTATAAGATTGTCGATCCGCTCCTGTTTTATACAAATGTGTGCGGAAATGTTGAACAGCAGTATGACAGAGAAGAAATTGAAGTTCAGTTAAAGACAGAATTTGTAAGTGCTCTTCAGCCTGCATTTGCAAAAATCTCAGAACTTCAGATCCGTCCAAGTGCCATTCCGGGACATGTTCTGGAATTATGCGATGCCATGAATGAAGCCCTTACGAAAAAATGGCAGCAGACCAGAGGTCTTGCGGTTGTTTCCATTGCCATGAATCCTGTGACTCTTCCGGAAGAGGATGCACAGCTTATCAAAGATGCACAGAAGAATGCCATTCTCAGAGATCCGACTATGGCAGCAGCGACACTTGCCGGTGCTCAGGCAGATGCAATGAAATCAGCAGCCTCCAACACTGCAGGTGCCATGACCGGATTTATGGGAATGGGCATGGCAGGCCAGGCAGGTGGAGCGAATATGCAGAATCTCTATCAGATGGGGGCACAGCAGCAGGCAGCACAGCAGCAGGCTGCACAGAATATGCAGCCGGCATCCGGGGCAGGAACATGGAAATGTGAATGTGGTGCAGAGAATACAGGAAAATTCTGCTCTGAATGTGGTAAACCGAAACCGCAGCGGGAAGAGTGGATATGCAGCTGCGGCGCAGTAAATACCGGTAAATTCTGTTCTGAATGCGGAAGCCCAAGACCGACCGGAAAGTGGACATGCAGCTGTGGTGCGGTAAATACAGGAAAGTTCTGTGCAGAATGTGGAAAGCCAAGACAGTAAAATACAGCAGGGGGAGAAATGTCTATGTCTGATCTGAGAGAATATAAATGCCCTGCCTGTGGCGGTGCAATAGAATTTGACAGTAAGTCCCAGAAAATGAAGTGTCCATACTGTGATACAGAATTTGAACTGGAGACATTAAAAGAACTGGATGCGCAGATGGAGCGTGAAGCCGGACAGCAGGATGATCTGTCAGGATGGCAGACAGATGCCGGTGGAGAATGGCAGGAAGGTGAGACAGATGGAATGAATGTCTATACCTGTCAGTCCTGTGGTGGTGAGATTATCGCAGATGAGAATACAGGAGCATCAAATTGTCCGTATTGTGGAAATCCCGTAATTATGACAGAGAAGTTTAAAGGTGCATTAAGGCCGGATCTGGTGATTCCGTTCAAATTGGATAAGAAAGCGGCAAAAGAAGCATATTACAGGCATATTAAGGGAAGAACATTTTTGCCAAAAGCATTTCGCAGGGAAAATCATATTGATGAGATTAAGGGGCTGTATGTTCCGTTCTGGCTTTTTGACGGGGATGTTGATGCTGATGTGCGTTATAAGGCGACAAAGGTAAGAATGTGGAGTGACCATGATTATGATTATACGGAGACCAGCTACTATTCTGTGGAGCGAAGCGGAGAGATGACATTCGTTTCTGTACCTGTAGATGGATCAGAAAAGATGGCAGATGATTTGATGGAATCCATTGAACCATTTAAAATTTCAGAGTCTGTGGATTTTCAGACCGCATATCTTTCCGGATATCTGGCAGATAAGTATGATGTCAGTGAAAAAGAGAGCATCAACAGGGCACATGACCGTATGAAAAAGAGCGCAGAGGAAGTACTGGCAGATACAGTGAAGGGTTATGCTTCTGTTGTTCCCGAAAATACAAACGTAAATATTTCAGGCGGAAAAGCACAGTATGCACTGTATCCGGTATGGATTCTGAATACAACATGGAAAGATAAGAAATATATATTTGCAATGAACGGACAAACCGGAAAAATGACAGGAGACCTTCCGATTGACAGGGGAATTTATTTGAAATGGCTTGCCGGACTGACCGCTGTATTTACGGTTGTTTTGTGCCTTGCCGGACTGCTGATTTTTTAGGGGAGGACGAAAGATATGCTGAAGAAAAAGATCATACCTGTATTTCTGGCTTCTGTCCTTACTGTATCAGGTACAACAGGATTTGTGACGGAAGCATTTTCAGAAAATGTTTATGCGGCAGAAGAAGTGCATACAGAAAGGCTGGCAGATTTTGCAGATCTGTTAGATGATGGGCAGGAAGAAGAACTGGAGGCGAAACTGGATCAGGTCAGCGAGGACTACGGCTGTGATGTTGTGGTTGTCACAGAGGAGACTCTGGATGGTGCAGTTCCGCAGGATTATGCAGATGATTTCTTTGATTATAATGACTATGGCATGGGAGAGGACAAGAGTGGTATATTGTTTTTGATAACCATGTCAGAACGTAAGTGGTGTATCTCCACACATGGAGAGGCTATTCAGATTTTTACTGATGCAGGACAGGAATATATGACGGATAATTTTGGGTCATATTTATCCGATGGTGAGTATTATGAGGGCTTTATGAAGTTTGCTGATCTGTGCGAAGAATTTATCATTCAGGCACAGAGCACAGAACCGTACGATGTAGAAAATCTGCCGGAGGAAACCATCCCTTTTTATATGATATTTCTCATTTCGCTTGTGGTCGGATTTGTGATCGCGCTGATCGTAACCGGAGTAATGAGAAGCCGGATGAAGACTGTACATATGAAGCCGGATGCAGCAGATTATATGAAAGACGGAAGTCTTCATATTAACAGAAGCCGGGATATATTTCTGTATCATCAGGTCACACGTACGGCGAAGCCGAAGGAAGAGAGTTCCGGTGGCGGTGGAAGCAGTACCCATACAAGTTCTTCGGGTGAGACGCATGGGGGTTCCAGTGGATCATTTTAACTGACTGGCATGACATATAAAAATCCTGATCTTTTATATTATTTTATGGGATAACCATAAAATGACAGGAAAGATTGGGATTTTATTTTGCGCAAAATTACGGATACCGGTTGCAAGACATCAGAGAATATGATACAGTACAAGGTGGTTTGTTTTGTGTAGAGACAGTTGTCCGGCAAAAAGAAAATAAACTGCGAAGCGGATTGCAAATATCCGCCTGACGATAACAGATTTCTGCACAAAAGAATTATAAAATGAAATAAAAAACAGAAATAATGGAGAGGACATGAAAAAATACGTTGATAATTTTATGCAATACCGGTTTCTTTTGTCAGAACTGGTAAAAAAAGGGATTAAGCTGAAATACAGACGTTCTTATCTGGGAATGATATGGTCTATGCTGGAGCCGCTGCTTACCATGATCGTGCTTACAATTGTATTTGGTACTTTGTATGGAAATACAGACAGGACCTTTCCTGTATATATCCTGACCGGACGACTCCTGTACAGTTTCTTTTCACAGTCCACCAAGGCCGCTTTGAAATCTATACGTCAGAACTCGGCAATGATCAAAAAGGTATATGTACCCAAATATTTGTATCCGCTGTCCAGTGTGCTTTTTAACTATGTGATCTTTCTGATCTCACTGATCGTACTGGCAATGGTGAGTGTGATACTTGGTGTAAAGCCTACGTTCTATCTGCTTCAGGCACCAATCGCACTGATACTGATTCTTATTATGTCATATGGATGCGGAATGATCCTGGCAACAATAGGTGTATTTTTCAGAGATATGGAATATCTCTGGTCTGTAGCACTTATGCTGGTTATGTATACATGTGCGATTTTCTATTATCCTGAAAAGCTTTTGAAGAGTGGATGGGCATGGATACTGAAATATAACCCATTGTATTGTGTGATTGATATTTTCAGATGTTCAGTATTTGGAAAAGCGATGAATATTCATTATTTTGCATATGCACTTATCTTTTCCGTTGTGGCAATGGTGATTGGATTATTCTGCTTCAAGAAGAAACAGGATGATTTTATTCTTTACATCTGAGAACTGAGACAGAAAGCTGCAGGGCAGCGGAACGAATTATTTTTGAAAAATAAGGAGAAAAAATGAGCAAACAACCAGCGATTATTGTTGATAATGTGAGTATGAAATTTAATCTCAGCAAAGAGAAAGTAGACAGTCTGAAAGATTATATTATCAAGTCAATTAAAAAAGAGATTAAATATAATGAATTCTGGGCTTTGCAGAATGTGAGCTTTACAGTGGAAAAAGGAGACAGGGTAGGAATCCTCGGACTGAATGGTGCAGGAAAGAGTACTCTTCTTAAGGTTATCGCAGGCGTTTTCAAACCAACAGAAGGTTCAGTTACAAAACATGGGAAGATGGTTCCGCTTCTGGAACTGGGGGCAGGATTTGATCAACAGTATACAGGAAAGGAAAATATTTATCTTTACGGAGCAATGCTTGGATATTCCAAAGAATTTATTGATGAGAAGTATGATGAGATCGTGAAATTTTCCGAACTGAAGGATTTTATTGATGTACCGATCAAGAACTATTCATCAGGTATGAAATCCAGACTTGGATTTTCGATTGCTACAGTGGTTTCTCCCAAAATTCTGATATTGGACGAGGTATTATCTGTAGGTGATGCGAAATTCCGTAAGAAGAGTGAGAAGAAAGTACTCAGCATGTTTGATTCGGGTGTAACAGTGTTGTTTGTCTCTCATTCTCTGGCACAGGTTCAGAGAATCTGTAATAAGGCGATGATCCTTGAAAAAGGAAAACTGATCGCTTACGGAGATATTGATACGATTTCTAAACAGTATGAGAAAATGACTAACTGACAGGGACAGACAGAGATATCTGTCTGACAGAGAAAAAATTTAAGAAGTCAGAAATATCCGGAGGAGTATATGACAAACGGATTAAAAAAAGAAGATTCAGCAGCTTTAAAAGGTCTTGCAGTGTTACTGCTGATCTTTCACCACTGCTACCGTCTTGCAGACAGAATCGAAAGATATCAGGTGGATCTGTGCGGGCTGACAACAGAACAGCTTGTTGCTATTGCGGAATGCTGTAAAATCTGCGTGGCAATATTTGCATTTGTATCCGGTTACGGGCTGATGTATGGATATTCGGCTAAAATGAAAAATAAAGAAAAGTATGCAGTATCAGAATGGATATCCGGACATCTTCTTTCCACTATGTCCGGATTCTGGTTTACTGCAGCTGTATCCTATCTTATTTACTTTGGACTTGGACTTAAGGATCCGAGCAAGTGGGGAGAAACCTTTTATGAAAGAGGATTCGCCGTATTTGCAGATATACTGGGAATCTCCAGACTTTTGGAGACTGAAAGTCTTAACGGGGCATGGTGGTATATGAGTGCTGCGTTTGTATTTATTATATTGCTTCCTCTGTTAGATGGGACGATTGAGAAATTTGGAGGCATATTCTGTATTGCAGTTATCTTTTTGCTTCCGAGAATTTTAGGTATTGGATTTCAGGGAGGCTCAAAGCCATATTCATTTCTTTTGATATTTGTGGCAGGAATGTTATGCTGTAAATATAATTTCTTTCAAAAATTGCATGAATACAGGCGGAAAAAATTGAAATTCATCTGTTTGTCTGCTTTACTGTGTGCCGGCTTTTTCCTGTACCATAAAATCGACCTGAAAATTTTCTGGGAATTCCGGTATGCACTTGTTCCATTCCTGCTGATTCTCTTTTGCGTTGAATATTTGTTCAGGATTACGCCTGTATCCTTGTTCCTTCAGTATCTGGGCAAGCATTCCATGAACATTTGGCTGGTACATACATTTGTGAGAGATTCTCTGGGAAAATATGTATTTGCATTAAAAAAATTCTGGCTGATTCCTGTTGCAGTTCTTGTGATTTCGCTGGGAATCAGTTACTGCCTGGATTTTCTTAAGAAGATTACAGGATATCAGAAACTGATACGGCTGTTAAAGAAAAAGGTGACGGAACATTATGCGGTACGGGAATGATTTTTCGAGAGGATCGCAATAGGATTCAGAGTGGACAATAGTGACGGATGGGAGAGCGTATCATGAAAATACTGCAGATTGGAATGGGAAATGTTGCCGGAGGTCTGGAAGCATTTGTGATGAATTACTATAGAGTTCTGGTGCATATGGATATACAGTTTGATTTTGTGTGTATGTATGATAAAATTGCATATGAAGAGGAAATCAGGAAACTGGGTGGAAGGATCTACTATATTCCAAATGTAAAAAAGAACTATCAGGGCTATATAAAAGAACTGAAAAAAATATTAAAAGAAACAAAATATGATGCAGTACATGTAAATATGCTTTCAGCTGCAAATATTGTTCCGTTACGTGTGGCTCATACAATGAAAGTGCCAAAGATAATTGCGCACAGCCACAGCTCTTCCTGTCCCGGACTGATCAGAAAAATCATGGACAACTGGAACAGACCAAAGATTGCAAAATATGCTACTGACAGGATTGCATGCGGAGAAATGGCGGGCAGGTGGCTGTTTGGAGATAAAGCTTTCCAAAGCGGTCAGGTTACGTTGATCAATAATGCCATTCAGGCAGAGAAGTTCAGTTTTTCAGAAAAAGACAGAGGTTCACTCAGAAAGGAACTGGGATGGGAAAATAAAACAGTGATCGGTCATGTCGGAAGATTTGATATTCCGAAGAATCATGACAGAATGCTTGATATTTTCCAACAGATCGTTTCCGAAAAAAAAGATGTGATGCTGTGTCTGGTAGGTCCAAAGGAAGGTCTGTACAAAGAGATAAAAGAGAAAACAGTGCAGAAAGGACTGGAAGATAAGGTATATTTTGCCGGTAAACAGGAGAATATCCGCAGGTATTTATCTGCTATGGATGTTTTTCTGTTTCCGTCTGTTTTTGAAGGTGTGCCATTTGCGCTTATTGAAGCCCAGGCAAATGGACTTGCCTGCGTAATGTCAGAGGCGGTGTCTGAGGAGGCAGTTGTTTTTCCTGAGAGAGTCAGACGGCTGTCACTTGACAGAGATAATATACAGTGGGCGGCAGCAGTGATGGCAATGAGTTCTATGAACAGAGAAGCGGCTGATCTGATAAAGATGCGGCTGTCAGATGCGCATTTTAACATTGAGACAGAGGCAAAACGTTTGAAAGATTTATATTATCATACGAGGTAAATTACAGATGGACAAGATTGATTTTGTATTGCCATGGGTGGATGGATCAGACTCAGCCTGGATAAAGCAGAGAAATGAGTATCTGGGAATTAAAAATGACCAGACACAGGACAGCAGATTTCGGGACTGGGAAAATCTGCAGTACTGGTTCAGAGGTGTTGAAAAATTTGCTCCATGGGTGAATCATATATATTTTGTGACATGGGGGCATATCCCTTCCTGGCTGAATACAGATCATCCGAAGCTGACAGTTGTAAAACACGAGGATTATATTCCGAAGCAGTATCTGCCCACATTCAGCAGTCATCCCATTGAACTGAATATGCATCGGATCCGAGGTTTATCCGAACAGTTTGTATATTTTAATGATGATACCTTCATCATAAATAAAATGGAACCGGAAGACTTTTTCAGAAATGGTCTTCCAAGAGACTATTGTATAGAAACAGCGTTGGTACAGGATGATATCAATAATCCGTTTGCCTGCATTCTTATGAACAATGCGGCACTTGTAAATATGCATTATTCAAAGAGAGAAGTGATTGGAAGAAACTGGAAAAAATGGTTTCATCCTGCATATGGAAAAATGGTATTCAGAAATATGCTGATGCTTCCGTACAGGGAGTTTTCCAGTTTTAAATATTCTCATATCTCAAGCTCTTTTTTGAAGAGTACCTTTGAAGAAGTGTGGAGGGAAGAAGGCGAAGTGCTGGACAGAGTATGCAGGACACGATTCCGTTCTCCGGGGGATGTAAATCAGTATGTGATGAAATACTGGCAGTATATGGAGGGAAAATATGAACCTCAATCACCGAAAATCGGGAAATTTTTTACCATAGGTCTTCACGACCGGCAGATACATGATGTACTCAGAAATCAGAAGTGTAAAATATTGTGTATAAATGATACGGAAAATATAGGAGATTTCAGACAACAGAAAAGAAATATCAAAGATTCTTTTGAGAGTATCCTTCCCGAAAAGTCTGCATTTGAATTATCTTACAAAGATTCCGGAGGCATGTATGACAAAAAGTGCGATTAAAAAATATACGGAAAGGCTAGGCTTTTTCGGAATGATCCTGCACTATATCGGTCGTTTTATGACAAAAACAGAGCAGCAGGTCATTGGAAAGCTGACTGTGCGTTTTGGAAAAGTAAAGAAAAACCGGCTTGTGTTTAAAAATCGGGAAATGATGGACTGCACAGATAATCCGGAAGCTTTTTATGAATATCTTATAAGTTCCGGGTATAATAAAAAATATGAGATCATCTGGCTGGTCTCTGAAAAAAGAAAATTCAGAAATCAGAATACCGGAAATGTAAAATTTGTAACTGCTGAAAATAAATATGGATGGAGCAGTCCGCTGGCATATTATTATGGTGCTACAGCCGGATTTTTCTTTTATTCTCATAACAGTGCAGGACTGAACAGGTATCGGTGTAAAGGACAGACAGTTGTAAATCTGTGGCATGGGTGCGGTTATAAAGATGCAGAGCAGGGAAAGAAAAAACAGAATATAAAGCCTGATTTTGACTATGCACTTGTTCCCGGACCGGTATTTGTGAAAACGAAATCCGGACTATGGAACTGCGAACCGGACAGGCTGTTAATGATGGGATATCCCAGATATGACTGGATGCTGCATCCGTCAATGAGTAAGGATGAAATTCTGGACAGTCTGTTCGGATGGAAAGGGAAAAAAGCTGTTCTGTGGATGCCGACTTTCAGAAAAAGTGATCTGGGAGGGTGTGCGGAAAATGAAATTGAGCTTCCCTGTCAGCTTCCGGCAATACAGGATATGAACGAGCTGAAAGAACTGGACAGTTATCTAAGGGAGCAGGAGATTATTCTGATCATAAAGAAGCATCCGCTTCAGACGGAATGGGATGAGAATGAACAGGAGTTTACCAATATACGTTATGTTGCGGAAGCCCTGTTGGAGAAAAAACAGATAAAACTTTATGAACTGATAGGGATCAGCGACGGTCTGCTCTCTGATTACTCGTCAGTGGCAGTAGATTATCTGCTGTTGGACAGACCGCTTGGATATGTGCTTGCGGATTACAATATATATAAAGAAAAAAGGGGATTTGTATTTGAAGATCCGCTGGAATATATGCCGGGTGAGAAAATCTATAATGCCTGTGATATCAGAAAATTTATGAAACATCTGACTGATGGAACAGACAGTTACCGGCAGGAGAGAGCAAAGAATCTGAAACAGATGCACAATAAAACAGAAAACTATTGCAAAAGGCTTGCAGATTATTTACAATTGTAGCTGTTATATGAATGCGAAGAGAACAGTTATCTATTAATGCAATAAAACAGGGAGAATGTAATGGAGAAAAAAATAGGATATACACAGGGAACCTTTGATATGTTTCATATAGGACATCTGAACCTGATCAGAAATGCAAAAAAACATTGCGATTATCTGATTGTCGGTGTGAATGCGGATGATCTGGTAGAGTCATATAAAAACAAAAGACCGATCGTTCCGCTGGAAGAAAGGGCAGAGATTGTACGGGCCATCAGATATGTTGATGAGGTGATCGTGACGACAACCCTGGACAAAAAGCAGGTATGGGAAAAAGTCCACTTTAATGAAATCTATATTGGAGATGACTGGAAGGGCAATGCACGTTGGGAGAAGACTGGAAAAGAAATGGAAGAACTGGGCGCTAAGCTGGTATTTCTGCCATATACCAAAGATACATCCTCAACGATGCTTCGTGAGAAATTAAAAGAATTCTAGGGAGCCAGATATGAAAAAAAGAATAAAAAAGAAAATAAAAAAACTGAAAAAATCCATTAACAAGATTAACAAGGTCAGAGTTCAAAAGGGAAGAAAAGCCATGTTGCAGGAGACATGGGCAACTGTGACCTATGGATTATATGATAATCGCAAGATCAGACGCCTTAAGAAATTCCCCCCTGCACTTGTAGAGAATAGAATGCTCTTTGAAACAAATGATGATTTTACGGATAATGGTCGTGCTTTGTTTGACTATCTTATTGAGAAAGGATACAACAAAAAGTATGAGATTGTATGGCTGGTCCATGAACCGTCTAAATATAAAGAATATCAGTTTGAAAATGTGAAATTTGTGCAGAACTTTAAGAAAGGTTCCACGATCCGAAGAGCAGAAGCATATAAATATGCACTGACATCAAAATATATTTTTTACACCCAGGCTTTTAACTGGATTGGTATGTCGAGAAGAAATCAGCTCTTTATCGATCTCTGGCATGGCTGTGGTTACAAGGCAAATAAGAACGGGCGTAAGGTTTTCTTTGATTATTGTCTGGTACCGGGGGACATTTTCATTAAGACCAAAATGGAATTTTTTGGATGTACTTCCAAAAAACTGCTCTCGTTTGGATATCCCCGTTATGATATGATGCTTAAGGGCAGTGAACGTGCAGATGAATATAAAAAGAAACTTCTGAAGGAAACAGACAGCGAGAAACTGATCCTGTGGATGCCAACCTACAGACATGCTTCCAGTGAGCGTCTGAACGAGGAAACCTTAAATAATGAATTCAATATTCCTATCATTGATGATGCAGATAAGCTTCTGGAACTGAATAAGTTCTGTAAGGAGAATCATATTCTTATTGTTATCAAGAAGCATTACCTTCAGGTACCTTATGATTTTGGTGAGAATGTCCTTACCAATATTGTTTATCTGGAGAACAGAGATCTTGCGGATAACGGACTGCAGCTTTATGAGTTTATCAACTGTTCGGATGCGCTGGTTTCTGACTATTCTTCTGTTGCGATCGATTATCTGCTGTTAGACAGACCGCTTGGATTCACACTGGATGATTATGAGGCTTATACGGAATCCAGAGGATGGGTGTTTGATGATCCGCTGGAATATATGCCTGGCGAACATATGTATAATATGCAGGATTTTGAGAATTTCATCCTGGATATTAAAAACGGAAAAGATAATTATAAAGAACAGCGTGCCAGTGTAAGAGCAAAAACACATAATGTGTGTGACAATTACTGCCAGCGTGTGTTGGATTATTTTAACATTACAATGTAATGATATTATAGCAATTCCATAAATTACTGCAAACAATCCAGTCCATCATAGCGTGAAGTCCTGTGTCAGATATCTTTGCCGTGCGTCAGCACGCCTGCAGATATCTTCCTTGTCCTTCACACTCTGCTGAACTGTCTTGATTGCATTATTTTATGGAATTGCTATAGGATACAGATATCAGAAAGTCATAACAGGAGAAAAAGATAAATGAAAATATGTATTTGGTGCACCAAGATATTTGATCTTGGCGGAACTAAGCGAGTTGTCACACTTCTTGCGAATGAACTTGTAAAAGAGCATGATGTGACGATCATGGTATATCAGGACAGATTTAAAGAAGACCGGAATATGTATCATATGAGTGAGGATATCAAGGTTGACTTTATTGATAATAATGAGTTTGTCAATCGACATCATACACCGGCTTTCTGCTGGCGTTATCTTGTTCAGAAACTGAATGCCAAATATGGGATTTTTAATAAAGAAAAATATAATGATATTCTGGCAGATGCGATTTTCCCGAAAAAGACCAGAGAAAAATGGGTAAAATATTTAAATGAGCAGAATTATGATATTATTATCACAACTGCAAGTTTAAGCCTTCGTCTGGGTATGCTGGCGCCGGAGCTGAATGCAAAGACAATCGGATGGCAGCATAACTGTTATGCCGGATATCTTGATGTTCCTAATGTCGTATTCTGGAAACAGGAATGTCTGCTCCAGGAATATCTGCCGAAGCTGGACAGATACATTGTTCTCAGTGACTATGATAAGCGCGATTACAAAAAATTTCTGGATATTGATACAGAAGTTAAAATTAATCCCCGAAGCTTCGTGAGTGAGAGAAAATGCGACCCAAAATCCAAGCGTTTCCTTATGGCTACACGATTTGTATATGCCAAGGGTCTTGATCTGATGATGGAATCTTTTGAAGAGTTCTGTAAGCAGGATGATGAATGGCAGCTGGATATTATCGGAGCCGGTGATCTCTGGAATCAGATTGTGGCGGATGCAAAGAGACGTGGTATTGAGGACAGAGTTAATTTTGTCGGTTATACAAATGAGCCGGAGAAGTATTATCTGAATTCTTCTGTTTTCCTTCTTCCGTCCAGGTGGGAAGGATGGCCGATGGTTATCATGGAAGCCTTTGAATTTGGTCTTCCTGTCATCGCATTCCATACAGGAGCGATGGATCTGATCATCGATGATGGAAAAACAGGATACCTGCCGGAAGCTTTTGATACAAAGAAATTTACAGATGCGATGCTGAAGCTGGCACATGATGAAGAACTCCGCAGAGAGATGTCCAGAAATGCAATCTGGAAATCTGAGGACTTTGCCATTGAGAAGGCAGTTAAAGAGTGGAATCGTCTTTTTAATCGTGTAATGGGAATCAAGACCTTTTATATGAAAAATGAAGAACAGATTCTGGAGTGCAGGGAGAAATATCCGCTTAGAACCAGCTATGCCGAGTTTGTAAAAGAATACCAGATAAGAGATAATACAATTCTTTATGAAGCTTTTGGCGGACGTGGTATGATCTGTAATCCTTATGCTCTGTTTTTGTATCTTCTTGAAAAAGAAGAGTATCAGGATTATACCCATATCTGGGTGCTTGAGGACTTCGAGGATAACAGAAAACAAATTGAAAAATACGAAAAATATCCGAACGTGCGATTTGTAAAATATAAATCAAAGGAATACTGTAAGGAACTTGCGACAGTGAAATATCTGGTAAATAACGTAAGCTTTCCAAGCTATTTCCTTAAAAGAGAAGGTCAGGTACTGATCGATACCTGGCATGGAACTCCTCTGAAGAATATGGGATTTGATATTCCGGGAGCAAATATTTCTCAGGGAAATACAGCAAGAAATCTGCTCAGTGCAGATTATATAGTTTCCTCCGGACCTTATATGACAAAGACAGCATACAAAGATTCGTATAAAATGCAGAATCTGTATGAAGGCACAGTGCTGGAAGAGGGCTTCCCGCGTAATGATAAGCTTTTTGACAGTGACAGAGCAGAAGTGATACAGGAACTTAAGGATTGCGGAGTGGACGTAAAGGAAGATAAAAAGATTATTCTTTATGCACCGACATGGAGAGGCGAACAATACAGCCGTCCGGATACAGATTTGCAGGATGTCTATAAGCTGATCAATGTAATGGAGAACAGTATAGATACAAATGAATATCAGATATTTGTCAAGCTTCATCAGATCGTATATCACTATATGAAAGAGAATGCCATGGAACCTGGTGATGCGCAGACAAAATTTATTCCTGCAACAATGGATACAAATGAGATTTTGTCAGTGACAGATGTACTGATTTCTGATTATTCCAGTATTTTTTATGATTTCATGCTGACAGGAAAACCGATTCTGTTTTATGTGCCGGATGCGGAGAATTTTGAAGATTACAGAGGTCTGTACTTCGGATTTGACAAACTTCCGGGACCGGCAGTGTCTACCCCTGAGAAGCTTGGTGAACTTCTGAAGGATCTTCCGGGAGTGGCTGCTTCCTGTAAAGAGAAGTATGAAAAAGCAAGAGAACAGATATGTCCGAGAGATGATGGAAAAGCATGCAAACGTATAGCAGAAGTCCTGCTTGATGGAAAAGAACCGGTAAATCCGATATATCTGAATCAGACAGATAAAGTAAAACTTCTGGTATATGCAGGAGATTTCAGTGATACACAGGAGACAGAAGCATTCTATGAATTTCTGAACAAAGTGGATTATGAGCATTTTGATGTGACGTTGATCGGGAATGGTGCAAAAGAAGAGGAGTCTTCTGAGAAACTGAATAGTCTGCCAAAAGAAATCAGGGTTTTATACTGGAAGCGTTCCTACCCGGCTACGGACGAAGAATATGTATGTCATAAAAAGTTTATGAAATCTAAGAAAACAGAAGTGCCGGAGATGCTTCTGGATTTTTACAGGCGTGAGCTTCGCAGGATGATCGGAATGTCAAAGTTCGACTATGCTCTGGTATTTACTGATATGAAGAAGTTCTTTCCTGCAATGTCAGGGGCTCTGGATGTGAAGCAGATATTTAATATAGAAAACTGGCAGAATTTGTTGAAGTGTTAAAGCTTCATTAAAGCTTCACAGACGGATCAGAACCTCATTGGAAAGAGGCGGAAAACGGTATATTTTAAAAGATATGTAAGGCAGTCTGGCAGGTATTGGGCCAGGCTGCTTTTCTGAATACGGATCTTGAATTATCATTTTATGGACGCAGATAATTACGCATGGATTTCAGTGCATTTTTTTCGAGACGACTGACCTGTGCCTGGGAGATGCCGATTTCCTGAGCTACTTCCATCTGCGTCTTTCCTTCGTAGAAGCGCAGTTCTATGATATGTTTTTCGCGGCTGTTCAGCCTCTGCATAGCTTCGCGGAGAGCAAGATTTTCAATCCAGCGTTCTTCTTTGTTTTTTTTGTCACTGATCTGATCCATGACATAAAGAGTATCACCGCCTTCTGTATAGACCGGTTCAAAGAGACTCACAGGATTTTGGATAGCATCAAGGGCATATACGATCATTTCTTTTTCGATACCAATTTCCTGTGCAATTTCGGTAACTGTAGGTTCTTTCAGGTGCTGCTTCATATAATTTTCGCGGGTATAGATTGCTTTGTATGCAATATCACGAAGAGAACGGCTGACGCGGATACTGTTGTTATCCCTGAGATATCGCCTGATTTCGCCTATGATCATTGGAACTGCATAAGTGGAAAATTTTACCTGTAAAGTGGTATCAAAGTTGTCAATGGCCTTGATCAGACCAATACATCCGATCTGAAAAAGGTCATCGGCATTTTCGCTGCTGTTCTGAAATCGTCGTATTACGCTGAGAACAAGACGTAGATTTCCTTTAATGTACAATTCACGTGCCTGTTCATCGCCGTTTTTGATCCGTCTGAACAGTTCCGCTTTTTCTTCTGCTGTAAGAACAGGAAGTTTCGACGTATTGACTCCGCAGATTTCAACTTTGTTCAGTGCCATCTTATTGAATCCTCCTTATTATCTCTGGATGTAAACCGACTATTCGCAGATATGAGCCAGGATCCTCCGAAATCATTTCAGGAAATAAAAAAAGGACAGTGGCTGCCGAATAGTTGTCATATACTTCAGTAAGAATGATTCTCATATAGCAGTGGATTTATACTTTGACCGGGAAAATATAAAAAATATAGGTCCTTGACAATTCTCTGCGGTGAAATATCAGCCTTTATGGAAACATTTTTCTTCGTCTATTTTCACAAGGATGATATCGTCCCCGATCTGGCTGATACATTCCCAGGGAATGATATATTCATTATCACGTCCGAACAGGCAGCAGAATCTTCCGGGGCCTGGAAGTATAAGGGCGGTGAGTTGACTGCTTTTGCAGTCAAATTCCGCATCAATGGGACATCCGAGACTGCGGCAGGTACAGATATTAATTACTTCTTTTTGCTTTAATTCACAGATTTTCATAAATCAGATACAGTCCTTCCGGTTAAAATCAGACTGTCGTGCCAATGCTTTCAGAATCTGATATGCGTTTGATAACAATTTATGTATTTTTGCAAAAATTTATGCAAGTCCTTTTATTGACACCTTAAATAGAAATACAGTATAATAAAACTATATATAACTGTTTGTATTTGTGTTACTGAGAATGGAGTGAACAGTAACGTATTTGTAGCCGTTTAACCGAATCAAGTATATAGTACATAAGCAGAAAACAGTAATACGAATTAAAGGGGGACGTCATATGAAGTGTCCATTTTGTAATCAGGATAATACGAGAGTAGTTGATTCCAGACCGGTAGAAGATACCAATTCTATCCGTCGCCGTCGTTTGTGTGATGCCTGCGGAAGGAGATTTACCACATATGAAAAGGTGGAAAGTATTCCGCTTACTGTGATCAAAAAAGATCAGAACAGAGAACAGTATAATCGCAGTAAAATTCAGTCGGGAATTCTGAGAGCCTGCTATAAAAGACCAATATCCATAGATAAGATTGAAGAGATGATGGATGCCATAGAGGGAGAAATCTTTAATACCGAAGAGAAAGAGATTTCCAGCACCAGAATTGGTGAGATCGTTATGGAACATTTGAAAGATCTAGATGCAGTTGCTTATGTACGTTTTGCGTCTGTATACAGAGAATTTAAAGATGTCAGTACTTTTATGGACGAGCTGAAGAAGTTTATGAATTAAATAAAAGAGTTCTGTGTGAACAGTAATGTATGAATGCTCTGTGTGAAAGGATTTACGGGCAAATATAAAGAGCCGACGAGAATAATATCCCGCCGGCTCTTTATGTGTATTTTTATGGGGGTAATTAACTAAAATAAATTAAACAATACCCTGAGCGATCATAGCATCTACAACTTTCTCGAAGCCTGCGATATTAGCGCCTGCAACATAGTTGCCTTCCATATCATAACGCTTGGAAGCATCATCAACTTTATGGAAGATATCAACCATGATCTGATGAAGTTTTGTATCAACTTCTTCTGCTGTCCAGGAAAGTCTTGCAGAGTTCTGGCACATTTCAAGTGCGGAAGTAGCAACACCACCGGCATTAGCTGCTTTACCAGGCATAAATATTACACCGTTTGCCATAAGGTAATCAGTTGCCTCGCGGGTAGTAGGCATATTTGCACCTTCTGCAACATATTTGCATCCGTTTGCAATAAGGATCTTAACAGCATCAAGGTCAAGTTCATTCTGAGTTGCGCATGGAAGATAGATATCACATTTGATGTTCCAGATACCTTTTCCTTCTGTATAAGTAGCGCCTTCTACGCGATCTGCGTATTCTTTGATACGTCCACGTTTTACTTCTTTGATATCTTTAACGATGTCAAGTTTGATTCCTTCCGGATCATAGATATATCCGTTGGAGTCGCACATAGCAACAACTTTACCGCCAAGTTCGGCAGCTTTCTCTACTGCGTAGATGGCAACATTACCGGAACCTGTTACGATGAGAGTTTTACCGGAGATTGTGTCGTTTTTAGCTTTAACCATTTCGTTCAGCATATATACAAGACCATATCCTGTAGCCTGTGTACGGATCAAAGATCCACCGTAGGAAAGACCTTTACCTGTGAGAACACCCTCGTATAATCCGCGGTTTCTCTTGTACTGTCCGTACAGATAACCAATCTCACGTCCGCCTACACCGATATCACCTGCAGGAACGTCCATGTCAGCACCGATATATTTGGAAAGTTCTGTCATAAAGCTCTGGCAGAATGCCATAACTTCTCTGTCAGATTTT
>ENA-OPVT01000731-OPVT01000731.1-human-gut-metagenome-genome-assembly--contig:-NODE-731-length-23672-cov-6.625524_pt1 | contig 23672 bp, 20 predicted proteins | sample MGYA00241499_ERZ501990 | MGnify/ENA primary metagenome ERZ501990 (study PRJEB25962, sample SAMEA2042104) | human gut metagenome | biome: human gut; feature: human-associated habitat; material: faeces...
CACTGCCCTATGTAATCTTAAAGCAGATCTAAACCCCAACTATTTTTATATAGTCGTTTTCTCAATAAAAGAGTATCACTTGTTTATGGTGATACTCTTTTGACTGTTTATTTCTCATTTTCATCAACATAGATACACCCAAAATTTATTGGAACATTTAGTGTGTTGGCACAGGATGGTGGATCAAATAGTGAAATGGTTTCTCTAAGTGATGAAGTCATTGCGTATGAAGATACAATTCGAAAATATGCAAAAGAATATGATATTGAGGATTATGTCTCTTTGTTGCAGACTATTATGATGCAGGAGTCAGGAGGAAAAGGAAATGATCCAATGCAGGCAAGTGAGTCAGGGTATAATACAAAATATCCTAGAGTACCTAATGGAATTACGGATCCTGAGTATTCCATTGAAGTGGGAACACATACTTTTTCAGATTGTTTAAAGAAAGCAAAAGTAAAGGATTCATCCGACACAGAACGTATATATTTGGCTTTGCAAGGATATAATTACGGCTCTGGCTATATTGAATGGGCAATTCGTAATTTTGGTGGATATTCTAAATATAATGCATAACAGTTTTCTGACAATAAAAAACAAGAGTTAAATGTATCCGGCTATGGGGATCCTTCTTATGTTGATCATGTTATGAGATATGTAGGGATCACTTTTAGAGGAGGTACAAATCCTAATTTGAATAATCTAGAAGCCTGGGTGACAAAGAATCCATACGCACAGGCCGGATTATATGGACAATGTACATGGTTTGCTTGGGGAAGATTCTATGAATTATATGGCTATGATCCTGGCTTTAGTGGAGACGGAAGTAGTTGTGTGAAGGAATTGGTGGCAGCATATCCAGATAAATTTGAACGATCTTCTTCGCCAAAAGCTGGTGCAGTGTTCTCTGCTATTGGACACAATCATGTTGGTATAGTCATTACAGTAAAAGATAATACATTAACTGTTCAAGAAGGCAATCTTGATGGCATTACAAATACGTTTCAAGACGCAAAAAAAGATTGGTAAACAAAATCCTACACGTTAGATCAATTAAGATCTATATACGGAGGAGTAGTGTTTGCTAATCCAAAATAAAAGTATGATTATCACAGTGCCTCGATTGAAGATGATATGATAGATAATAAGCATATATTATCAAATAATATAAATATGTTGTATTTTCTTAATTAAATATTGCATATTGAATGAATATTAATAAACGATTAGAATTAATCATAAGAAATATAAAATAATGTTTGGTTTATGATTTAAGATGTATATATAAAGGAAATGAACCATCATTTGCATTGGAAACAAAGGTGAGAAATGTGTCAAATAATATAAATAGGTCATTGATTGGCAATATTTTAAAGAGCATTAGGGTTGAAAAAAATATTCCAATGAAAAAAATAGCATCTGCTTTGAAAGTAAGTGAATCTACTGTTTCCCAGATTGAAACAGGTAAGAATTCAGCAACTAAAGAGAAGATAAATGAAATTTGTCATGTATGTGGTTGTTCGTTTGATTATAAAACCGATAGAAAAAAGATGATTGATTTAGTTCTGTATATTTATGCTCAATATTCAAATTTATCAACAGATGAAATGAATTCTACAATAGAAGAAGTTAAAAACAATTCTTTCATTAGCTGCTCTTATGCACGATTTGAATATTATCTAATTCTATATATGGATGGAATTATCAATCAAAATAATGAAGATGTACAACTGTTTAAAAGAATTCTTGAAATAGGAAAAAGTTCATTTTCAAATAAGGAATTATCTATTTATTATGATATAAAAGCGCTAGAAAAAATGTATTTGAACGATAGTATAAAAGCTTTGGAGTATTTAAATCAATCGCGATTATATGATAATGAGTTTTTAATGAATCATTATCATTATTGCAGTATTTATTTGAATTTGGGATATTATACTTTGGCACAAAAATATATTCGCAAAAGTATAGAGATTGCGATTAAAGAAGTTTCTTTTGAAAGATTATGTTATTTATTATTGAACCAAGGAGTACTGTATTTGAATACAGAACAATATGTTGAAGCTGAAAATTTGAATCTAAAGCTGTTAAAAGAATCAAAAATACGAAATGAAGAATTTCTAAAATATTGTATTCTATCTAATTTAGTATTGATTTCTTTACTACAAAAGAATTATGAGAATGGATTTAAGTATTTAGGAATGGTAGATCAGAAATACTTGGAAGACGATTATGATTTAGTTTTGTATAGGATTTTGCTTCATTTATTTATTAAAGATTATACATTAGCAAAAAAATATATACGACAATCTCTAAGTAACAATAGTATAGGTAAATATTATAAGAATTTCTTTCAAGGTTTAAAATACTTGATTGATAATAAGCGTGAAAAGGCTATTGAGCGTATAGAAAGTTGCTATAATTTAGCTTTGACTGCAGGTGAAGTTGACAGAGCTATGTTAGTTTTAAAACTACTAAATGAGTTATATCTTGATTGTAGATTACAAAATAAATTAAGAAAAGTGAAAGAATTACAAGAAAATTTCTACAAAATGTCATATGCGAACCAAATAATTGAAGATATAGGGCTAAAACTTAATTAAAAAATTGATATTGTTTTTTTATTACAATTACTTTATATTGAAATTAGAAAGAGCATTTTAATCAATTGAATTGTAATGAAATATATTATAGTTCATATTTTGTGAGCTGGCTTTAGGGTATCATTCTCAAGGTTTAGCTCATGAAGTGACGTCAAATATACTATATTATAATTGGAATTGACATAAGTATACTGCTTATGTATGTATTCAAAATGGTATCCTTCTCCGTCTTAAAACAACGGAAGCTTGGATACTTTTTTTGATTTGTCTTATTTATTCGAAATTCTTTTAATGATTCTATTACGTATTATGAAAAACTTAATTAAAAAGTTGATATTGCTTTTTTATTACAATTAATTTATTCTAAAATCAGAAAGAGTTTTTTTTAATGGATATTTGCAATTGCAATGAAACGATCACTATATAATACTTGTTTTTTTAATGGTGACAATACAATCATATTCAATGCAAGAACTAATGCACCGGCTAAACCAAGTCTAGTGGAAATATAGTATCTATGAGATAAATAAAGTGTAAACCGAATTATGGATTTAAGCTATAAGTATTTAAGAGATAACATTTTGTTGTCTCTTATTATTTAGGAAAGGAATATGGGGGAATATATATATGGAAATACTCAAAGTTGAAGGCGTTTCAAAACAGATTAAAAATCATAGGATTTTAGATAATATTAGTTTTTCAATATTTGAAAATGAAATTGTAGGATTGATTGGGCCAAATGGTGCTGGAAAAAGTACAATTATGAAATGTATTACAGGACTATATCATATGAACGAAGGGAAAATTACTATCTGTGGACATGATTTAAAGAGCGATTCATCCAATGCGTTAAAAAATATAGGTGTAAGTATTGAATATCCATCTTTATATCCAGAGTTATCTGGACATGAACATTTTAAAATCATGGCAAATTGGAAGCATTTAGATTCTAAAAGAATTGAGGAAATGGAGCAATTCAGTGATTTAAAGGATGGCTTATATCGAGCCACAGAACATTATTCGATGGGAATGAAACAAAGATTAGTATTGGCTTTGGCTATGATGTCCAAACCTAAATTGCTTATTATTGATGAGCCTACGAATGGTTTAGATCCACAAGCTATATTTGATTTAAGAAATAAGCTTTTAACTATACGAAATGAAGGAACAAGTATTTTATTATCTTCTCATCAGCTAAGTGAACTCGATAAATTAGCTGATCGAGCTTTATTTATTAAAAGTGGAAAGTTGATCAAAGAGAAGAATATGGACGAACTTCGTCAAAATCATTCGATTTATCGATTAGAAGTTTCTAATCCGAAAGATGTATTGCTTCTTTTAAAAAATTCTTTTATTAAAGAGCATGTTCTTTACATGCAATGTGATTCCAAAGAAGAATTTTCTAAATCCTTGCAAATACTGATTCAAAATGACATTTTAGTGTATTCTTTAGCTGAAGTACATCAGGATTTGGAAACATATTATAAGGAATTATATAAGGGTTAAGCGTATGTTATTAAAAAATGAATTTAAATTTCTTTTTTCAAAAAGAAATATTCTAGCATTGATCCTTGTTTTAATTAGCGTTTTATCCGTGTATTTTTTTAAATACAATACTGAATATGAACAATATGCATCCAATCAAATCATGTATTATTATGAAACGTTAAATGAAGAAAACCAAAGAATCAATATTCTTCCAAAAGAAAAACTGAATGCCTTTTTTAGAGAGGATAGTATTTATTGTCAAAAGTTATTAAGTGATTGGAAAAATGATGAGGATGCAAAAATTATCGCAAAAGATATGTATGATAGGGATCAAAATATTTTAAAATATATTGATTCAGGTATGGATTTATCCAATTTTAAATCGATTCTTCAAAAAAATAAACAAGACTTAAAAAAACGAATTCAAATGGAAAAAACATATATTGAAAATGAATATTACGACTTTGTATATCAAAATAAACCGACGGGTTGTTATTTGATGGTGCAATTTTTAAAAGGAAACAATCTTTTCTTTTATTTATTCATGATTTTGATTCTAGTGTGGAATGTGGATATATGGTCTAAAGATTTAGAAAACAATACATTTCGATATTTATTTACAATAGGGAAAAGTCGTAAATATGTATATATACTTCGCGCGTTGTTACATATTTTTATCACTGTTTTTTTTAGTATACTATTTTTCGTTGTATTGTATTTGATTGGATATATATATTGTGGAAGTGGCATAGAGTTATTGATTGGAACAACACCGGTGATTACTTACTTGTCTCATCATATTCTTTCTGTACTTGGATGGGTTTTGTTTAGTGCTTCATGCATACAATGTTTATCTTTGTTGACGAAAAATAAAGGAATGAGTCTAATGTTGACGGGATTATTATTTGTTTTTATGTATACATATTTGCATATAGAAACTTTATGGGCCTATACATCTTTGTTTTTTATAGGCGCAATATGCATACAGTTCATTTCATGTCTCTATTTAGAAAGATTGGATTTAGGTTAAGTTTATGAGTTTAGAAATAAAAAGTGTATTAAAGAATAAAGTGAGTGCTGTTATCTTTTTCATTTTATTGGTATTGAACATGGTGCAAGTACCAAATTATATGGGACATGAGTATGATGTGGAACAGAATATGAATATTTTTGAAACACAGATTCAACAATACCAAAGAGCTTTATCAGATATCAATCTACAATACATGGCCGTAAAACATATGGGTGCAGAGGAAAAGGTGTATTGGAATAGTTATCAGGATTATTTAAGCTGGGCTATTGATAATGCCAAAGCTGGATGGAATTTATTTAACAAATATGGAAAAGAAGTTTTTAAAAATAAAGGATTAATAAAAAGATATAATGAAATTACATTATGGGATAAGCTGTATCATTTGGATGCTTTAAAAAAGAATGGTGATCAAAAATTTATGCGCCAAGTTCATAACTTAGGCTTTGAAGAAGCAGATATTTCATTTGATCAGAGTCGGATTTTTATGATTGGTAGCCAAATATCTCAAAATAAAAAAGAGGATTATAGAACCGTTGAATTATCTGTTCAAGAACAGCTACATCAATTAGAAACAAATACGGAACAATATGTAGGAAAAGGTCCATGGTATTTTTTAGCACACCAGTTAAGAATAGACAGTTCATTTGCGTATTTGTTTATGCCTTTATGTTTGATTTATTGTGTTGTTGTTTTAATGTACGAAAAAAAGACAGGTGTTTTTGAGCTCGAACAATTAAATGATGTGCACTTTTTCGTACACATACAAGTAAAATTATTTATAGCTTTTTTACTTCTTATGATTGCATCAATTGGTATTCCTTTTCTTTTGCTAGGAATTAGTAATGGCTTTGCAGGATGGGATACATGGCTGTTGGCTGACACTAAACATTTTTTCTCTTTTAAAAGGATGTATCATACAGACAATTATGTCATAAATAATATGTCTGAATATTATGCGACAGAACAAGGATTTATACCTGATTTATCTTTTATTCCATTATGGAAAGCTTTAATAATATCTTTACCATTAATTCTTCTGAAATTAGAACTTTATATTCAAATGGCTATGTTTTGTGTATATACCTTCACGAAAACAGGATTTAATTATTTATCTGGAATAATTTGTATTATTTTATATGTCATCAGTCAAAGAATGGATTTGATATCTTTTATAAATCCGTTTAGTATAACCCCAAGTTTGAGTGTTTTATCGGGTTGTGGTATGCAAAATTGGTTGAATTCGATTTGTATATGTGTCGTTTTTATTTTTGCTTTACTATTTGTGAATTTTGCGAGTGTTCGACAGAAAGATAAGATGAGCTTATGAAAAAAATATTGTTGTATGGTTTTAAATATTCAAATATACCAGAAAGATCGGATCGTATAATAAATATCTAAAAGGCGCTTTAAGCACGCGTATAAGACGCAAAAATAACTGAATATGCTTTAAATAAGGAAACATTCAGTTCTCTAAACGTTAGTATTTTACTTGCTAAGAGAACGCAAAAGCCTTTCTATAAAGGCTTTTTTCTTTTGCCTAATTGAGATAAAATTGTATGCGTAGGCCACAAACAGGCCACATACAGGCTACAAACATTTTTAATAGAAAAACCTCAAAGAATATCACTTCGAGGCATTTTTTTATATTTTGTTGATCGCATCCAACAAGGTCTGATAATCCATATGAGTATATACTTTTTCAGTTAAACTCATTGCACCTTTATGGCCAACAATCTTCTTAATCGTCGTTGGATTTACGTCTGCTTTTGTAAGTAACGATATACAAGTATGCCTTGTATCATGTGGAGTTTGCTTCATGTTTAATTGTTTCATACTCCTGCATCAGTATTGACTTACCCGATTTTCTGATACCGGTAATAACTTTTATATCAGGCGTATCCTTCAGATTCTTTATTCGATTCAGGTATTCAGTTCTTTCAATGGTTCCCATAGTATTGCCTCACTTTCAAAAAATGAAAATTTTTAAACTTTTGAAAGTGAATAGTATGCTTTTGTTAATTTTTTTCTTTATATTTTAAGAATTCTTAGATATTATTGGAATAGTTGGAGGTGTATAACATGAAATTGGAAAAAAGGATAGAACTATGTGATTCTATGACACCGCTAGAGTCAGAAATTGCATCTTATATTTTAAATAATAAAGATGCGGTTACGAAACTAAAGATTCAAGAATTGGCTGATATACTTTTTATATCAAAATCTGCGATTCATCGTTTTGTGAAAAAGATTGGGTTTAATGGATTCAATGATTTAAAAGTGAGTATCGCAAAAGAAAATGCTGATTTATTAGAAAACAATTCCTATATCAATGTGAATTATCCATTTCAGGCAAAGGATAATCCAAGACAGATAGCTTTTAAGCTTTTAGAGCTTTATGAGAAGGCTATTAAAGACACATTTGAATATGTTGATTTAGACCAAATCAAAGCAGTTTCGCAATTAATAGATTCGGCAGATGTAATTGATGTTTATACTCATGCCCATAATTCTAATATAGCAGAAAATTTTCAAGATAAAATGTTGACTATTGGAAAAAGTGTAAACTGTCCAAGTAGCTTTTATAATCAAAGATTAACTGTATTGGCTTCGGACCAAAAACACGTAGCGAATATTCTATCTTATTCGGGAAAAGCTACATTTATATTGCCGATTGTAAAAAAATTATATGAAAAAGGTGTGAAAGTTATATAAATTGGAAAAGCAGGAAGTAATTATTATTCTCAATATGTGACATATCATTTATCGATTAGTGATTCTGAAAATAATCGAGATAGAATGTCTCAGTTTTCAAGTCATATAGCTATGCAATATATTATGGATGTTTTGTATGGTTGTATTTATAATGAGAAAAGGAAACAAAATACAAAATATATTTATGATTCAATTGATTATATGGATGATCGACCAAAGGATTAAAAAGATTCAAAAAGTTTCAGATATTTTTGAATCTTTTTTATTTTGTGTAGAAAAAACTATCTTCGATGCTTGGGCATATTGAATAACAACTGGGTAAAAAGTAAATTAAAGCTATCAATAGAAAAGGAGAAAACATGATGGAAAAAGGATTGAAAATTGTTACTATTGGTGGCGGAAGCAGCTATACACCTGAATTGATGGAAGGCTTTATTAAACGTTATAATGAACTTCCTATTAAGGAAATTTGGCTTGTCGATATTGAATGAATATAACGGATGGGCAAGCCCATCCAATACGGTAAAATAAGTCCAGTTGATACGGTGACGAAGTCCATTGAATCCGTTGTATAAGTCCATACCTATATTGTAGATATAAACTATCATCCTCCTGTTGTAAGATAAAAACAGGTAAGTAAGTATACTTATCTAGTCTTGCGATTAGGAGGTGTTTTTTATGCGAGATGTTAAAAAAGTTTTGGAAATGAGATCACAAAACTATAGTCAGCGACAGATTTCTGTATCTCTTAAAATTTCAAGGGATACAATAAGAAAAATTTTTAATGTAGCTGATGACAAGAAAGTGTGTTGGTCATCTGTCAAAGATCTCAGTGAATCAGATGTCCAAAATTTATTATTTGAACAGGAGACGAAAATCAATTTATCCATTAAGCAACCTGATTTTGATTACATCCATAAGGAACTGTTAAAGCCAGGAACCACAATCAAGCTGCTATGGGAAGAATATGTTGATGATTGTCGGTCAATCAAGAGTCCTTTTTACCAGTATAGCTACTTTTGCGAACGATATCGTGATTACGTTAAAAAGCATAATCTTACGATGCATATCAATCATAAACCGGGTGATAAAATGATGGTTGATTGGAATGGCACCCGTATGTATGTGTATGATCGTTACACAGGAGAAGCAATCCCTGCATATTTATTCGAGGCAACATTACCATTTAGTATGTACAGTTATGTTCAAGCTTGTCCAAGCATGAAAATCAATGATTGGGTCGATTGCCATATCCAGGCTTACCGTTATTTTGGCGGAGTTACAAGACTTCTGATTCCAGACAATCTAAAAGTAGGAATTATCCAAAACAAGAAATATGATGATCCAATATTAAACAAATCATATCAGGAAATGGCAGACTATTATGATACAACTATTATTCCAACAAGAGTGCGTAAGCCTAAAGATAAGGCAGCTGTTGAAGGCGCGGTTGGAGATTGTACAGTAGCCATTGTCGGTAAACTTAGAAACAGGAAATTCTTTTCGCTTGAGGACCTAAACAAAGCAATTATCAAAGAATTGGACAATTTCAATAACAGACCTTTTCAGAAAAAGGATGGTTCTAGAAAAAGCGTATATTTAGACGAAGAACTTCCGTTTATGAAAGCTCTACCTGAACAGCCATTTGAGTTGAGTGTATGGAAACGAGCTAAAGTTCAATTAAATTATCATATTTCGATAGAAAAAATGAATTATTCTGTGCCATACGAATACGTTGGAAATTATGTAGATGTAAAAGTCACAAAAAGAACTGTAACTGTATATTATAAAATGAATCAAATTTGTACCCATGATCGATTATATGGTCGTATCAATCAATACTCAACAAATGAAAGTCATATGCCGGAGAATCACCAAAAATTTCAATGGAACAAAGACCGTTTTATGAAGTGGGCTGCTTCTATTGGAGACAATACTTCGATTTTAGTTTCCAAACTATTTGATCGTTATAAAGTTGAAGAACAAGCTTATAAAGGTTGTATGTCATTGTTGAAACTATCAGATAAATATGGAAAAACCAGACTGGAAAATGCGTGTCAATTGGCGTTGGATCACATCAGTCAGCCTGGCTATAAAAATATTAAGATGATATTACAGTCAAATCAAGATTTGAAAGATAAAAATGATAATGTACAAAGTGAATGTGATATGCATGCCTTTGTGCGAGGAAAAGACTATTACGGAGGCAGGAACAATGGATAAGAGTGAATTGATAGAAAAACTGAAGAAAATGAGATTACCAGTTATTGCAGAACAATATGAATTACAAAGTGCAAACCCAGAATACAATCAATTATCATTCGATGAACGGTTCAGCGAATTAATTGATATGGAATATGATAGTCGAGTAAATCATACAATAGAAAGATTTATCAAGAATGCACATTTTTATGATTCTACAGCAAGTATGGAATCAATTAATTATAATCCAGACAGAAAACTCGATCGCTCGCAAATGGAGGAATTGTCTACAAACAATTATATAAACAACGGTTTAAATGTAATTTTTGTAGGAGCATCCGGTTGCGGTAAAACATGGTTATCAAACGCTTTGGGGATCCATGCCTGTAGAGATAGAAAAACAGTTTTATATATTCGATTACCAGAACTATTCTCAAAATTTGAAGAAATGAGGATTCAAGGAAAATATAATGAATATCTAAAAAAACTAGGAAAGTATGATTTAATGATACTAGATGAATTCTTATTAAAATCGACAAGTGAATCAGAAAGAAGTGACCTACTTGAATTGATGGAAATAAGGTGTAATAAGAAATCAACAATATTCTGTAGTCAATATTCATTTGATGGTTGGCATCAATTATTAAATGGAGGACCTATAGCGGATGCGATATTAGATAGGATAATTAATTCATCTTATTTGATTACATTACATGGAAAATCATTAAGAGAAACATACTCTAAATTAAAAGATAAGAAATAACCAAAAAACACGGTTGATTTAATTTGACCGTGTTTTTTAGTGGACTTGTATTACGTATTAAGATTTAAAAAAGATGGACTTCTTTAACGGATTATGTGGACTTCTGTAGCATATTGCATGGACTTCAGATAGCGGAATACTCAGTTTACTTTTATTTAATAGGAATATAACCATAGTTTTTAGTGGATTGAAATAGGGTTGAGAGTTTGATAGAGTTAGTACTATTAGGGGAATGGCTATGAAGATAATAGATAATGATTTGACAATTCAAGAAGTGTGTGGGCGTATCGGTGGATATCATCGGTGTTCATTGGAGGATGGATATCCCTTTTTATATGTGAGTTTAAAATTTCAAGAGATTTTTGGTTGGTCAAAAGAAGAGATTGAAACTCGATTTGATAATAAATTAATGAATATGGTGCATCCAGAGGATAGAGAGATGGATTTATTCAATTCTGTTTTTCGTTTGTTAGGAAAAGATGGATATCACTATGTAAGTGAGAGTGTAGAGAAAGAGGGAAATTCTATACTGCATGGACATATTTCGGATGTGACAGAGTTTATTCGTGAAAAGGAAAAGAATAATATCTTATCGGCTTTGACTATGGATTATACTTCTTTAGTGCTTTGTGACTTGAAACAAGATACGGTTGAGGTTATTAAGCAGGATGCGAGTTGTGCTGAAATGAATTGGCATAGTTATAGTGAAAGTTTAAATTATTTCTATGATAATGTACTGATGAAGGATTCTTGTCCAAATTATATGGATATTTTCTCAAATGAATCTTTAATGCGTACATTAAAGGAACAGGGTTCTTTAGAATGGCATTTTCAAATTGTTCCGGATGAGAATGGAATTTCGAATTTAGGGGCAAGGGCAGTATTTCTATATGAGGATTTGAATCATTTTAAGATTATAATGGGTTTTCGTCCGATTGATGAAATTGTAAAGAGGGAAAAAGTATTAGAGCTTCAAAGAGAGATTATTGAGGGTCTTGGTAAAGAATATTTTTCCGTATTATTGTTGGAGTTGGATAGTGGTCAAATCTTTTCATATCGTGAAGTGGGTGAGAATGGTAAGCGTATTGCGGATTTTTGTCGTAAATATGAAAATCAGTGGTGTGCATTATTGCCGGCTTATGCCGATGAGATTGTGACGGATGAAAGTCGTGAAAATTTCTTAGATCAGCTTTCGTTAGATGCGTTATGTTCAAATCAAGAGGATTTTTCAATGACCTATGAATTTAAAATGGGTGATCGTATTCTTTATCATCAGACACGTATTGCGTATGTTTATAAAAAGGATCGTAGTCGTGTGGCGGTGATTGGTACAAGAAACATTGATGATTTGATCAAGAAGGAACGTATGCAGGAGGCGAAATTAAAAGAGGCATATATTGTGGCGGAAGAGGCGAATAAGGCGAAAACGGATTTCTTAAACAATATGTCGCATGATATTCGTACGCCTATGAATGTGATTCTTGGTTACAATGAATTGATGAAGCAGTACTTGACAGATCCAATCCTAGTAGATTATCAAAATAAGATTGAGCAGAGTGGTAAGCTATTACTTTCCATCATTAATAATGTGCTGGATATGGCGCGTATTGAGAGTGGTAAGATGGTTGTCGAAGAAAGAGCCGAAGCAATCGGGCTTGTAGTAGAAGAAATCGAGAACGTATTCGAGTCAAGTGCACAAGAAAAGAATATCGTATTTACAACGAGTGTGGATGTTGATCATACACATGTGTTGTGGGATGGTTTTAAGATTCGTGAAATTTTAATGAATCTAGTGGGCAATGCGTTTAAGTATACGCCTGATGGTGGTCATATTGCGATTGATGTGAAGGAACTTGATTGTACAAGATCGGGTTATGTCAGAATTCAAACGCAAGTTAAAGATACGGGTGTTGGTATGAGTGAAGAATATCTTCCAACTTTATTTGATTCTTTTTCTAGAGAATACAATACAACGATTGGAAAAGTGTCAGGTACAGGTCTAGGTATGGCGATTGTTAAGAATCTTGTGGATATGATGGATGGAGATATTTGTGTAAAGAGTAAGCTGGGTGAGGGGACTTGTTTCACTCTTACTTTTGAGCATAGAATAGCGGATGAGGATTCTATAGAATTGAATCAAGAATTGGATGTTCTGGATGAAAAATCCATCTTAGAAGGCAAGCGTGTTTTACTTGTGGAAGATAATGATTTAAATGCCGAGATTGCGATGGCCATACTTGAACAGAGTGGTTTAGTGTTGGATCGTGTTGAGGATGGTTTAGCTTGTATAAATCGGTTGTCTGAAGTGGATGCAGATTTGTATGATTTGATTTTGATGGATATTCAAATGCCAAACATGAATGGGTATGAGGCGACTAGAAGAATTCGTCAATTTGAGAATGTAAAAAAGGCAAGTATTCCAATTCTAGCTATGACGGCCAATGCGTTTGAGGAAGATAAGAAAATGGCAATGGAAGCAGGTATGAATGGGCATATTTCTAAGCCAATTGATGTGAATGTATTGGAAAAGCAGATCATAAACATATTCAAAAAAGTTTCTTAATTGGTGCTTTTTTCTATACAAGGTATATATTTGAGGTTTATAATGTGGGTAGTTCGATGCAAAGGAGTGGTAATATATATGAGATTTTTTGATTACATTGATACTATCGAAAAGCCTACAATTGAGAATATTCGAGTTATATATAAGGCTATAAATGAGAAGTATGATGATCTCATAGACATGGCACTGGAGCCGAATAGTAAGAATTATAAAAAGTGGGTTCAGAATATGGAGTGTTTAAAAAAGTCTGAAAACATGATGATTGATTGTATTGGCAAAAAGCAGATTACAGATACAGAGTGGTTAGAACTTATGTATAATATTTATCGTTATCAAGTTAAATATGGTGGTTTAAAATACCTTACAATTGAATTATAGGGAAGAACAGGATTCGTAATGAATTCTGTTTTTCTTTTGTACATTTTAACAATTCTGTTGCACTTTTTAATCGAGTTTATTTCGGGGGGGGGGACACATATATAACCAAAAAGTAAAATATGTAAGTAAATACTTAGGATATAAAATATTTAACATAAGATAAATATAACCATTGTAATTTAGGTATTTGAAAAATGATTGTAAGGCGCGTAATATGTAGATTGCCAAAAGTTAGTGAATCTTAAAATGTTTGGTAGGTAAGGGATATTTGATGTATTTATGAATACATTATTGATAATTTGTGCAATATTTTTTTACTAAAGTGGTTTACAAGTTTACAAGGTAGACTTTTTTTTACTAACTTGAAGTAAGCGCTACCAATAAATATAGGGGTTAGATATGGAGAAGAAAGATTTAAAGCATTTGAGTCGTAGTGAGTTGGTGGATGTCATTTGCGAGATGAAAAAGGATACTACAAATTCAAATGATTTAACAATGGAAGAAATAGAATCGGAGCAGAAGCGATTAAAGGATAGGGCTGTATATCGTAAAACTTTAAAAGGGACGGTTGGTATATTGGTTGTAGTAGCTGCCATTTCTGTTTTAGTAGCTACTTTATGGATGCCCGTATTATCTATTTATGGCTATAGTATGTCTCCTACTTTAGAACAGGGTCAGTATGTTGTTACTATAAAGAATACAGAATTAAAATCTGGAGATATTGTAGCTTTTTGGCAAGGAAATAAGTTGTTGGTAAAACGTGTTATTGCAGGTCCTGGTCAATGGGTAGATATTGATGTGAATGGCAATGTGAGTGTGGATGGTAAAGCGTTGGATGAAAAGTATCTTAATGAAAAAGCTTTAGGAAATTGTGATATTGATTTACCACACCAGGTGTCTGAATCGCATTGGTTTTTAATGGGTGATAATAGGGATACTTCTATAGATTCTAGAAGTAGAGTGATTGGAGATATTTCGAAAGAACAAATAGAGGGGCAGATTATTTTTAGAATTTGGCCTTTTGATCAAATAGGAAGTGTAAAGTAGGTGAGAGAGTATGGTTTCGGAATATATAAAAAAACTACTTAAGGATAAAGCAAGGTTAAAGAAATGGAAAAGGATTACTTTAGCCCTTTCTTGCGTGGTTGTTTTTTTCGTGGTCTATGCACTAACTCTTCCTGCCATTACTTTAGAGGGGAAGACCATTTGTGGGATGGAAGAACATACTCATACTGAAGAGTGTTATCAAGATGACAAGTTAATTTGTGATAAAGAAGAACATCAACATACTGAAGATTGTTACGAAAAAGAAGAAGGAGAACAGCCTGTAGAAGAAGAGAATGAAGTATTGAATGAGCCTGAAGAAACTGTGCAGCAGGATACACAAATAACATCTCAGGAAGAAGAGAAAGTGTCTGAAGATGAACCAAAGATGGTTGAAGATCAAACGACTACAGAACAAACGGATTATCAATTAAAAGATAGTGATATCACTTCAATTGAAGTGAATTATAAAGATGCGAATGGGCATTGGCAAAAAGTAGAAGTAAACAATGGTGAAGTAAACCCAAGCAATACAGAAATCTATTTAAAAGTAAATTTTGCTGAAATTAAAACAGAAGATTTATTAAATCAACATAATTGCACGCTTACATATCAAATTCCTGACTTTTTGCGTGATGCTAAAGGAATGGGAAATCTTTATGAAGGTACAAAACCAATAGGAACCATTGTAGTTGAAAACAATGTAGCGAAGGTCACTCTTGAAGAAAGTTATCTACAAAGTTTAATTACCGCAGGAAATAACCAGTTAAAAGGATATTTTTACGTACAGGGACAGGTTAATTTGTCGCTAATAAAAGATAATGGTGGAAAAGCTGTTGTAACTTTAGGTGATAAAACAGTTACTTTGAACTATGGTCCGGATTGTATTGAAAAATTTGGTGGTGTAACGATAAAAAAAGAATTTAAAGAAGTAGATAAAATAAAAAATTATGTAGCTTATACAATTACTGTTACGGCTGGTAAAGATGGTTGTAAAGAACTATATGTAATTGATCAATTTACTTCAAATGGTAATTTAGTTAGCTATGCTGGTAATATAACTTCAAACGAAACAACATTAAGTGGTACGCCTAATAATCAAGAACCATATGAGATAGTAACAGGATCCACAAATCATGGAAATATTTACCTGGCTGATAGTGCGGATTCTACTATAAAAAAACCTGAAGCAGGACAAAACAATATCACAAATCCTTGTATTGTCTGGAATATCCAAAATATGGGTGCTAATGAGAGTCGTGAGCTTACTTATTATGTGAAACTTAAGGATGATGTGAATTTAAGAAATCAACAAATCACAAATACTGCAACGTTGTATTCAAATGGCTCTCAAGGTGTTTATGATAGAGGTTCGGGTGAAGCAAATTTTACTCCTACGATAAATTATGATGGTAAGTTTACTAAGGATGTAAATGGAAATATTATGAGAAACAATGATGGTTCATATACAATTCCATTTAAGTTATCAATTGCTCTTAATGAAGATACGAGTAATTATACAATCAAGAATCTTCAATTCCGTGACTTCTTGAGAAATATAGACAACGATTTATTACAATATGTTACTTTTGATCATACATCTTTTAAATTATATAAGAATGATAAGATGGTTGATCCTACAAAATATAATGTGAAATGGTCTTCTGAGACTAATAATACAGATTTTAAAGAATGGAATGAAGTTACAAATCCAAAGAGCTTTAAGCTTTCTGGGAATGAAGGTAGTCCAATTGATTTAAGTCCAGGTCAAAGTTGTTATGTGACATATAACGTTATTGTAAAGCCAGAAGCCTTTGCGAAGATGCATTCAGATTCAATAAAGGTAGAGAACCGTTTTGTAGCACATGCAGATAACATGGATCAAAATCGTGATGGTGGATTTGAAGCGTATAATTCCATTCCAATTATTAAAACATATGAATGGAATGGTAAACAAGTAGATCAAAATGCTACAACAGAAGAAACATCAGAACGAATAAATGGTGATAAATATACGTATAATGGGGATACAGTTGTACAGGATTCAACTTCAGAAAATAGCTTTACAGTTCCTAAGGGAAGCTATAAATATACAGTTGAAACAAATAAAACATTGAATGATTTTGATGTCGCAGATGTAACAATGACAGATACCTTGACTTCAAAATATATGAAGTATGTTGGGTATGTGAAAGTAGAAGCTTTAGAAGCAAATTTAACTTCTAAAGAATTGCAGTGGGATGAATCATCTAAAAGCTATATATTGCAACCAACTTATGTGACAGTAGATACAAAATGGGTCAAAATCAATGGTAGAAAGTCATTTAGTTTAAAGCCTTCTGATTTAGACTTAGGCTGGACTGACAAGAATTATGCGTATCGTTTTACGTATTATGCAAAACCAGATAATTTAGGTGCTTTTACAGAAACTACAGTAAAGAATAAATTTTCTTTGAAGGGAACTGTAAAGAAAGGAAATGGAGAGTTTACTTTTAATGAGAATGATGTTTCCAAAGAAACAACATTAACTATTAAGGGAACCTTGAATATGACAGCTAAGAAGGTGTCTTGGTATTATAATGAACCTACAAAAGATTCAGGTACATGGTCTAAAGGGGAGCTTTATTGGGTAGTTGATATTGGTGGTACACAGATTGCGCAAGGTACAACATTCCGTGATTTGATTAAAACAGATGATAAAACAACCAGCTCATATTTACATGATGATTCATTGGTGGGTATTTATAAAGGAACACTTCCAAATGGAAAATTGATTTCAGATTATAAGGACTTTAATGATTTAACAAGTAATGGAAGATTAACTTCCATAGAAGGTAAATTTAAAACTGAATTCAATGGTACAGCGCCAAATTATAATGAATTATTATTCACTGCAAATGAAGATATTAAGCTAGAGAATGGTGAAAAGGTTTATATGATTATTAAATCTGAACCAGCAGAGCTTCCATCACCTACAAATAATCGTGATACAAAAACATATAAGAATAGTATTAGTATCAAGGATGATGATAGTTATGTTTCTGAACAAACGGCTGAAAAGACTTTGTATACATCTCCAAATATTTTAAAGGAGTTAGGACAGGTTTTTAAATATGATGGAAAAACAGTTACAAATCTTCAAATAGGTGCTGATAAAACTGAATCAGGAGTTGCAGATACAAGTAAGATTTGTGCGGATTTGTTAAAAGAGAGTCGTGGAGTCTTCGTTTCATGGGCATTTAAAGTTAACTATGATGGCAAATTGAATGGCGAATATAGTGTATTAGAAGATATTCCAGAAGGTATGGAGCTTAGTTATATTCGTGTTAAATGGCATGGTGAAGATGCTTTAAAGGTTCAGTCAAGAGAAATTTCAGGAATTGATAGTACTACCTGGACTAAAGTAGAAAATGATTCAAAAAATGATAATAAAAATTCTGATGAGCATACAATTTATTATGTCAATAAAAATAACAAACAAGCCATGATACAACTAGGCGATTTTAAGGCGAAGGAAGAAAGAGACAATAATTCGGTGGATGTGCAGGTTGTTTGTAGAGTGACAGATTCAAGTGTGTTATTGGGCGCTAAACCTGAGACGTTTACAAATAAAGTTACGCTAAAAAAAGACGGTAAAGATATTGATACAGCAACAAGTCCAGAAACCGTTCAATTAACTGAAGAAAATAAGAATATTAACAAAAAACAAGGTCAAAGTAATGGACAAAAGATTGATTTTGAAATCAATGCTAACCAGCTTGGTCAAACACTTCCAACAAATGATGGTGACAATTTAAAGTTGGTGGATGAATTAGGTGAAAATCTACAGTTGGATACAACTTCAATTAAAGTGTTTAAGAATGATACTGAACAAATAACAAATTGTGCAACTTCATATACTAACAATACTTTGGAAATTACAGTTCCTAATAATGTCCCAATTAAGATTACATATACAGTTACAGTAAATGCCAAACCAGAAGAGTCTGTAAAAGTAACTAACACAGCTTATTGGAAGGGATATTCTAAAGATAGTGGTAAAATAGTTGAATCTGATTATTCATATAAAGTAGGTGGAGGTATCGAAGCTTTGTCAAAAGTAAACTTTAAACTTACGAAACAAGATCAAAATAATCTGAATACTGTTTTACAGGGGGCAACGTTTGATATAGAAAAGTGTGAATTAAATGGAAATGTTATTACCACATCAAAAATAGCAACTGTAACTACGGATGCTAATGGACTAATTACTCAAGATTTAGATTTTGATACACTTTACAAAATAACAGAAACAAAAGCACCAGATGGCTATGTCCTTGATAACAAGCCAATCTATATCTTGGATTTAAAAGACAAGGAAAAGGATACGAGTTATTTAGAGAAGGTTAAAACGCTTGTAAAAGACAATAAACTATATGTGCGTTACAAACAACAAGATTTTGACATACAAGTTCAGAATCACAAGGGTGAAATTACTGTAGTTAAGAAATTTATCAATGATGCAGCAGGAAAATCGACAAATCCCGTAAGTGGAACATATAGATTTAGATTATATGATAATCAAAATGGAGAAGGCACGTATTTACAGGAAAAATCGATTACTTATGTTGCAGGTGAAACACAAGAAGAATCAGCGAAGTTTATTAATCTAAAATTAGATAAAACATATTATGTTTTTGAATTAGATGATGAAAATAAACCGATTGTTGATACTTCAAAAGAAGTAACAATAAATAAATTGCAGTATACAGTAGAGTATAAAAATGAAAAAGGTGAATCTACAAATGCTGCAACAAATGGGCAAACGGTGATTGTTACAAACAGAAGCCGTACAAAAATACTACCTTCCACAGGTGGGTATGGATCCCTGCTTTACAGAATATCAGGTGCAGTGTTGGTTTTGGTAAGCTTGATAGTTCTGACAAATATAAATAAAAAGAATCATTTGAATGAAAAATCAAAGAATAGGAGAAAGAAATGAAACTAATTAAGAAAATTGCTGCCATTATGTTTGCGTTCATGATGGTAGTATCTATGAGCACAAATGTAAGTGCAGAAGGAACAAACAATGGAACTATTACTATTAATAATGCAGTAGATGAACAAACTTATACTATTTATAAGCTTTTAGATTTGGAAAGTTATACACCTGATCCAGGAACTGATGATGGTATTTATTCGTATAAGCCAAACAAATTATGGAAAAAATTTATTGAAACTGCAGTAGATTCTGCTAGTACTAATTATTTTAAAATTAATGAAAATGGTTATGCAACTTGGAATGGGGATACAACTGATAGTCGAAAAGCAGAATTTGCTCAAAAAGCTTTAGCGTATGCCAAAGACGCAGCAAATGGTATTACTAATAATGGATCAACAAAAGCTACAGGAACAACTGTAAGCTTTAGCGGATTATCATTAGGATACTATTTAGTTGATTCAAGTGTTGGTACTTTATGTAGTCTAGATACTACAAAACCTGCTGCAACTATTCAAGAAAAGAATGGTGTTCCTTCAGTTGACAAAATTATTACTTCTGGCGGAGTTGTTTCTGCTGATGGAAAGTCTAACTCTGCTAACATTGGCGATACAGTATATTTTAAAACTACAATTACTGCACAACCAGGAGCTCAAAACTATGTGTTACATGACAAAATGACTGACGGCTTAACATTTAACAATAAAGTTGAAGTAAAAAAAGGAGAATCAACTGTTGAATCATCAAAGTATACTTTAAATACAACTGGATTGACTGATGGTTGTGCATTTGAAATTGAGTTTAAAACAGATTTTTGTGATACACTAAATGCTAATGATACAATTACTGTTACTTATTCTGCAGTATTAAACGAAAAAGCCGAAATTGGAAATGTTGACAAAAATAAGAATGAAACTTGGTTAAAATATGGTGATAGTCAAAATACACAACATAAAACTACAACAACAAAAACATTTGAAATGAATGTGTTTAAATTTTATAAAGATAAGAAAAATTCAGATAAAGAAACAGGTCTTGCTGGTGCAACTTTTAAATTAACTAAAGATTCACAGGATGCAGAGAACATAGGTTTTGTTAAAACATCTAATAAAACAGCTACGAATGATGTATATCGTGTTGCTAAAAAAGGTGAGGCAGGAACAGTCACAACAATTACTTCACCTAATTCTGGTGAATTCACAATCCAAGGCTTAGGTGCAGGTACTTACTATTTAACAGAGACTCAACAACCTGCAGGATATAATAAATTAGCTAATGCTATAAAGGTTGAGATAACTAATGATGGAAAAGTACAAGTGGAAAAACCTGAAGGGTTGACTACTGTTGACAAAGTCGAAGTAGAGAACAAATCAGGAACAGTATTACCAAGTACAGGTGGTGCTGGAACTACAATGATTTATCTAATAGGTGCTGTACTTGTATTGGGTTCTGGTGTTGTATTGGCTACAAAGAGAAGAGTTAAGAATAAATAGTAATTGATTTGATGATAGGGAGAGGGTTGTGAGATGAGAAAACATATTTCAACTATAATTGCGATACTTGTTTTTATTACGGGTCTTTCCTTATTGTTATATCCAACAGTGAGTAATTATTGGAATTCTAAACATCAAACGGCTGTTGTTGCTAATTATTCTGAAAAGATAGAGAAGATGGATGATCAGGATAAGCAGAATGCGATAGATTCGGCTATTTCCTATAATTCAGGGTTGGTTTCTAATAGTGGTCGTTTTACTCCTGATGATTCAGAGCTTAGTTTATATAAGAGTCTATTAAATGCGGATGGTACGGGTATGATGGGATATATCACAATACCTGAGATTCGTTGTAAGCTAGCTATTTATCATAGTGTGGATGATTCTGTATTACAGGTGGGTGTTGGTCATTTAGAAGGGTCTTCGCTTCCTGTTGGTGGTAGTAGTACGCATTGTGTTATTTCTGGTCATAGAGGACTTCCGAGTGCTCGTTTGTTTACGGATATTGATCGTCTTGAAAAGGGGGATTTATTTTATCTGCATGTGTATGGCAAGGTTTTGGCGTATGAGGTGGATAAGATTTCGGTTGTAGAGCCTGAAGATTATGGTCCTTTAGAGATTGAAGAAGGTAAAGATCTTTGTACGTTACTTACGTGTACGCCGTATGGTATTAATACGCAGCGTTTGATGGTTCGTGGTCATCGTGTGGTGGATAGTTTGTATGATGAATCGAATATTACTTCAGATGCAGCTCGAGTGGATACTTTAGTGGTGGCTTCTTGTGTTGGTGTTGTATTAATGTTGGTTGGTATTATTGTTTCGAAGATATGGAGGTTAAAAGGACGTGAAAAAAATAATTCGTAGTGTATTGTGTATATTTCTTTTTGTTCTTGTATGTACTCCTGTTTTCGCAAGTGATTATTCGAGTTTAACAGTGACTTGTCCAACTTCAGATATCGATGTTCGTTTATATCGTGTGGCGGATGCGGATTATAATTTGGTGGGTGCTTTTAAATCCTATTCGGTTTCACAGGATTGGAATATTCTTGGTGATTATATTGATCGTGACAATATTGAATGTGACGATGAAGTTACATCGGATTTGAATGGTAAGGCTTTATTTTCTCATTTAACTAAAGGTGTTTATTTAGTGAAGGCTTTAGATAATGCGGAGTATACAATGTCGGTTTCTGTTGTTTATGTGGATAAAGATTGTGATGTTGAATTAAAGTATGAGCCTAGAGTTGAAACGACTTCTTTGCGTGTTCAAAAAGTATGGAAGGATGATGACAAGAAGAATCGTCCAAGTTTTATTGGTGTAGATTTACTTGGGGATGGTAAAATCGTGGATCATCAGGTATTAAGTGAAGAAAATCATTGGACATATGTTTGGAATGATTTGTCGGGTGATATGAGATGGAGTTGTGTTGAGACAAGTGTTCCTTCTGGATATAGTGTAAGTTCTTATCGAGAAGGGAATCATATTGTGTTAAAGAATAGTTTGAATAAGGTTGTGGATTCTAAGAAATCAGAATCAAATCTTCCTTTGACGGGTCAATTGTGGTGGCCTGTACCTGTATTATTGTTTGTGGGACTTGGATGTATATGCGTAAGCAAGTTTTAAAGCATATTGGCTGTGTCTGTATTGTACTGGCCCTGGGACTCACTTTGTTTAATGTGTATGATACGTTTCGGGCTAGAAAGAGTGAAGAAGATATATTGGCTGCCTATAATTTAAAGAATGATTTGGATCCAGATATATGGATTGATCCAGATATGGATATGCCTGAAGTAGAACTAGATGGTTTATCTTGTATTGGAACGATTGAGATTCCTTCTTTGGACATTAAGCTTCCGGTTACGAGTGAGTTTACGTATGATTTGATGAAACTAGCGCCTTGTCGATATTCGGGTAGTGTATATAAGGGGAATATGGTGATTGCGGCACATAATTCTTGGTTTCATTTTGGAAGAATTCATAGTTTAGATCCGGGTAGTAAGGTCGTATTTACGGATGCACTTGGAAATAAGTTTGAATATCGTGTTGTTTTGATTGAAACTTTAACGCCGGATAATGTTGAGGATATGACTTCTTCGGATTATCCTTTGACTTTATTTACGTGTACTTTGGATGCGAAAAATAGAGTTACAGTTCGATGTAAATAAAAAAGAGAAATCGATGTTGATTTCTCTTTTAATTTAATTTATCTTGTACGATTTTCTTTACCATTGGATAGGCAATTAATGCGATCACAATACCTGCAACTCCTTGGACTACGTTGGCTGGAATTTCACTTGCGGCTACAATCCAACTTCCTTTTAATATGTATTTGGCAATGAAGTATCCAAATACCATAATGACAGATCCCAATACGTAGCTTGAGATTTGTTTCGGTTTAGAGTAGTTTTTCATAA
>ENA-OPVT01000736-OPVT01000736.1-human-gut-metagenome-genome-assembly--contig:-NODE-736-length-23507-cov-17.477401_pt1 | contig 23507 bp, 27 predicted proteins | sample MGYA00241499_ERZ501990 | MGnify/ENA primary metagenome ERZ501990 (study PRJEB25962, sample SAMEA2042104) | human gut metagenome | biome: human gut; feature: human-associated habitat; material: faeces...
AAAGCAGCCTCGCATTCCTGGATATTATGTGAACGCCTGGGAGGTAAGCGGAAACACGCTTGTTTAGCTTTTTTTCTGCCTTTGGCTTTGGATTTTGAGGGAAGGTCGTGTTCTGCCCCGACAGGAAAGAAGGCAACCAGGATGATTCGGTTATGCATACGACCGTCCCTGCCTGAATCTCCGTTCTTGCTGTACTTCCACTGTCACCAGATTGCCCTTTCATCTGGTGAAACCGCCCGTCACGTTCTTTCTCCATGCCCTATGTGGGGAGTGGAGGTCCCATCCTCCAACTTCTCTCCCCGGCTGACTGGGAGTCGCTTGTGAAATCTGCCTTGAAATTACGCATTTCCGCATCGTTACCGGCTGCCCCGGAGCTCTCTAATTTTTTCATATCCATAAATTTTCAAGCCTCTCATTTTCCTGTGCAAATTTAGTATGCTCCAAACTTCTTCAAAAGTTTGGGACGATTCACAAAAACCGTTCCCTATCGGGCTGAAATCTTCCTTTTTACGTTCGCGCAAAAGGGTATTTAACCCCGATTTTTTGTTGCATCTTAACCAATAAACGTGCATAAAATCTTCCTTTTCATGCGAAAAGAGTATTTGACTCCCGTTTCATGGTGTACCCTTTCCGTCGCATACACTTGTCGCACCGTAAAATGTTTCACTTTTTAAAAATTTATGGATATGAAAAAATTAGAAAACTCTTTTGCGGTGACAGGCTTTATCAGTAACGATGCGGAAATGCGTAATTTCAAGGCGGCCAGTGTGGCGCGATTCTCTTTGGTTGTCAGTCGGGGAGAGAAGCTGGAGGACAAGACCAGATATATTTCCTCTTTCGTTAATATTGAGGCATGGAGAAAGAATGAGGCGGCCGGCAGCTTTGATATATTGAGAAAGGGCAATCTGGTGACGGTGGAAGGTTTTTTCAAACCTGAGGAGTGGCAGGGTGATGACGGTCGTATGCATAACCGAATTATCTTGGTTGCCACCAAGTTCTATCCCACTCCCGAGAAGGAGGAGCAGAAGCCGGCTCAGGATTCCTCAAAATCCAAAGCCAAAGGCAGAAAAATAACTGTCGGAAAAGCGGTTTAACCGCTTTTTTGCGTTCACGCAGTCTGCCCACCCGCCCCTTATAGGAATGGCTGCTGTAAGGCGAGGCGGTGTGAAAGCCACTTCATCCGGAGCTAAAACATTCGTTTTAACAACCTCATTCCGCTTGCTTCCATACCGCCTCGCTTCACGGCAGCCGTTGCCTACCCGTTTTTGAGTTTCTGGACGAAACTCACATTTCTTTTCCCTTTTCCATTTCCTGGGGTATTGCGTTGCCATATGCAAGTTCTATCTTTTCATGTCCTTCAGATAGTCCGAATATCTTCCGTACCGCTATTTGAACAGCGTTGTCACTGTTGTTGTTGATGTGTTCGATTACTTTCGGAGGAAGGCTGTAGCCTTTTTCTTTCAATGCGGACAATGTGGTGTAGTCCTTGTTGTCAATGCATCTGATAAGCTCCAGTTCTTGGGGAATGTATGTATGGTCTGGATGGACTTTGATACCTTTGGAAAGCAGTATCAGGTTTTCTTCTATCTGCTTGGCGTGGGATTCTTTCACACCGCAGTCCTTGGCATAATCTCTCCATCTCGATACGGTTTCGACTGTTTTTTCTATGATTGCATCAGGTTTGTTTATGCCTGTGTTTTGGGCAACATCAATAAGATCCTGATAGGTGAAGTTTTCCTGCTTGCCGTTTAGGGACATCTGGTGCTTGTTCGTCCATTTTCCTGATGGAGAATAGGAATAGCACAGGTCGTATGCCGGTGCAAGTTTCCATTTCCCTTCTTGGTTCATCAGAAAGGAGAAGTTCTTGGTATGGTCGTCATGGTTGCGGGATACTACGTTGAATACCATCCGGCGGTAGAATTCCTCCATTTGGGGATAGTCCAGCCTCATTTTTCGCATGATACCAAAGGCTTCTTCGTATGAATGCCGTGTGTCGCGATCATAATGGCTAATGCCGGCAAGAGTCTGTACGTGTAACTTTTCCCCGTTATCCAGCCGGTCAAATCGTTTTGTCATAAAATGGCTATAATCGTTTTCCGTAAGTAAACGGGATTCCATCATTTCGATTCCGGAATCTTTTGCCATACAGTAGTAGGCATATTCAATGTTGCCTATTCCCTGGGGATTGCTGGTAATCTTATCATGCTCCGAATAGGTTGTTCCGTCAAATTTCAACAGCCAATAGGTGAATCCTTCAGGAGCCTTTACCTGTCCTGAACGTACCTCTCCTGTCATATTATTATAGGCAATAATAGCCTTTGGCTTGGCGCCTCCGGCCGATGTGCCTACTTTGAGCACGTCAATGATTGCCTTGTTTTCCTGAATCAGTTTTTCCTGAAAAGCAGCCCTGTTATTGAATATGCTGTCAGCCAGTTTTGTCAGCTCCTCAACATGAAGGATTGAGGATGTTTCCAGGTCGGTGAATTTTTGGCATGGCTCGAATTCTAGTGCGCCCATTCCCCGTCTTCCGACATAGCATAGTCGGTCCAAAGGGGTTATTTGTTCGTTGGGCAGACCGTGAGCCGCAAACCATTCGTTGATGATTTGGGTTCCGAACTTGTCAGGCAGGGAGTCCGCTATCAGTCCGGGAAGGCCGCCGAAACAGGCATTCCTGTTTGACGGAAATTGATATACCCTTTCCTCACTGCTTTTTTTAAGGGGCATGGTGATGGGGGCTATATCCAATTTAGAGCGGAGGAACTTGGGCTCATACTGGAAGGCGGCCATGTCCGCCTTTTCATTCCACACCAATGAACCGACATCTTTGCCCCATAATTTTACATCGACAATTAAAGCCATTTCATGTTTCTTCTTTTTAGTTTCTTACCCTTTCTATCTTTTTCCCTTGTAGCTTCTTCATCAAGATAGGGGAAATGGGAGGTTCTGGTATGAACTCTTCCAGATTCTCCAGCATATCCAGTACCCTCAATATGCGAAGCAGTTTTTCAAAGGAGATGTTTTTTCCCTGCTCCAGCCTCGCGATAGTGTCAAGGCTGACACCGGCGCTTTCGGCCAGTTCCTTTTGTTGCATCCGTTGCCGGATTCTGTATTCTTTCATGCGCAGCCCTATATCTTTGAGGATGGCATTGTTGCTTTTTTCAGTCCACATGTTCTTATCTTTTCTTGTGCAAAGATAAAAATAAAAACTGAAATTTCAGTGATTAATAGTTGAAATTGCTGCTAAAACATGAAATATTCATTTTAATGTAACAGTATCTGCTTGCTTTCAGAATTGTTTCTCTCTTTTTTTTTATCCGTTTTCAGGCTGTTTTGCAGGGCTTCGTTCCAGTCATTGCAGGATGGCAGATCAATATTGAGCTGTTTTGCCTTTTCATGCAGTTGCTCTGCCGGTATTCCTTCCAGTTCCGGGATTGTTCCGTTTTGGAGGTAACTGTCAAGTTTGATTGCATATTTGTAGCCGCACTCGTCATTGTCAAAGATATAGGTTATTTGGTTTTTGTCATTTTCCAATTGCTTGTTTGCCAGCATTTTGATTAATTCCATTTGCCCTTCCGTGATATTTCCCTCCGTACTGATGTATAGGATATTACGGTTGTCTTCAGGGCGGTGTTTAAGCTGGTAATGAGAGGCACAGTCTATCATGCTTTCACCGATATAGATGTGTTTTATCGCTTTGCCTTTTGTGTAATTGGATACGGCGATCGAGCGGAACTTGTTGCCCTGTATTCCCTTGAAGCTCTTTCCGTCCTTGCCGAAGGAGCGTTGGGATATGCCACGGAAACCTTTGTCGTCTATGAGCTTTATGCAGGTGTTGTTGTATGTTTTTCCGTCCTTCAGGTACTTCCGCGAAAAGAATACGTCTGAGAAAGTCGGTGAGGAAAGGGTATCGTCAGATATTCCCCGTTTGGCAAGAAAGCTGCCTTCATAGGGTTTCAGTTGCTGGCACAGTGCTGCCAGTTGGGAGTCGTCAAGGGCTGCATTGCCGACATGATAGTCACTGTCCTTTGCTATGATGATTTCATTGTTTTTTATATAGTTTACAAGTGCCTCTCCGGCTTCGCGGAGTGTCGGAATCCTGCCGGTTTCTTCAAGTATATGCTGTTGCATGACATCTAGGATGCTTTTGCCACGGATGGACTCGTTATGAACGTCCCAATAGGTGTATTGTCCGGCACTGTTTTTTTTGATGACGATAGTCTGGTTCCCGTTTGTCATCTTGGGGCTGGTGCGGGTGGAACCGGGTGCGAACTTCCAACCCAGCTTCAGCAGGAAGTCAGGCAGGGAGATTTCTGTTTTCAGTTGGTTAAAATCGACTTTCATGGCTGTTTTTGTTTGCGCACCTGTGCAAAGGTACTATTTTTATTCTGTTTTTTCTGTTTCCTGCTTTTTGGAAGCATATCTTTTCAATGTGCGTGTTACTGTATCTATGACTTTATAGTAGTTCTGTAACACGATTTCTTCAAGGATTTCTTTTTCCAGTTCTGGCTTGCCTTCTATCTTGACCGGCTTGGAAAAAGCGGGTATTTCCAATTCTATGTATTCACTTTGCTTGAATTGTGCGGAGAAAAAAGGTGGCTTGCCTCCGGCTATTTTTCCTGTAAAATGTCCGATGGATTGTCCGGCTACATCCCTTGCCCTGATGACTTTCTCCCTTTGAAGGGATTCGGTCGTGCTTCCAGTTCCGGAATCCTGGTTGTGGGAAATGGATTCCTGCACTTCCTTTCTTTCACCCAACAGGCTTTCAATGTCCTTGGCGGTTTTATCGTTGCCGGTCATGCCGTAAGCCTGGTTCCCGCAGGAAGATTTCAGAATATTCGCACTTTTGTCCCCGTAATCCCGGATAGCCTGGTTGAAATCCTGTACGGCAAGGATGGTGGCGACATAGTGTTTTCGGGCAGTGCCGATGAAAGTGTCTATTCCCTGCAACACGATAGTTGGAAATTCGTCAACCATGAATACGCTTTTTACCTTTCCCGGATTGTTCATTTGTGACATGATGACACTGGCTATGCAGGAGATGGGAGGGGAAACGGCTTCCTTGTTGCTGGGTGAGTTCCCTATGCAAAGCAGGGTAGGGTGTTCCGGGTTGGTGATGTCGAGGGAAAATTCTTCTTCCGGAGTGGGCGACAATACCCAGAATATGTATTTGTTGTTCAACAGGACAAGCGGTGTCTGTGCGGATGATACGACACCGGCCGTCTGTTGCTGTGCACCCAGCCTCCATGCAGTCAGCATGGATGACATGTTCAGGGCTATTTCCGGATCTTCGGCAAGCCAGCGGAAAACAAGGTCGCTGTCCGACAGCGCAAAGGCGATGACATGGGCAAGTGTGCCGATGCCTGACTTCCTGTCTTTGTAGCATTTGTATGCGATTGAATACACGTAGTTGATGGCATTGTTTGCCCAAAAATCTGTCTTTTCTTTCCAACTTGATTCAAGGTTTTTCATCAGGGTGGTGGAGATATTGCGTATAAAAAGGGCTTCATTTCCTTTGGGGATATATTTTTCCGAGAGTACGTTTACCCTGACCGTCCGGGACATGTCCACGAAATTAATAAAAGCAAACCGGGGGACAGGTTTGCCCTTCTTGCGGAAATGCTCAATGCTGCCGTATGCTACCCGGGAAAGGATAGGAGAGTTTTGCTTGGTCGGGTCGCCTTCCCAATCATAGACGAAACCGGCGTAGTTCTTTTCTGCGCATTGGTAAATGAACCCCTTTATCCAGGTTTCGGACTTTCCGCTGCCGGGACCGCCGTCGATATAGATATTTTGTTGGGGCTTATGAATGCGCAGCGTACGGTTGTCCGCTGTTTCAAACTCAAAAAAGAAATCGGTCTTTTCATTTGATATGCCGAAGATGGATTGTTCGTTTTTCAGGGTTTTTCCCAGGAATATCCCGGCTATCCGTACTGCAATGAGCGTGTAACTGGTGAAGATGGCGGGTAATGCGTACAGGTTGTACCATTGTATCTTTGTATATCCGGCGATAAGGGCGCATCCAAGCAGGAGTGTGGTTATAGCGTAACTCCATTTCTCACTTCCGGCTTTCAAAGGGGGAAATACCATACCGACTGCCAGGATAATGATGGCATACAATGAGCGTAACTTGGTTCCGTGATGGGATATTCTTGTAATAAAAGGCATAATCTTTCCATCCCCGGAAAACATTCCGTTACGGTAAGCATATTCAATGATAATCAGGAAGGCTATGGCAACAGATAGGAATATGCCCGTATAAGCCAGTTCTTTTTTGTTCATTTGTTTTGTGATTTGGGTAGTAACTCGATTTTGTTCACTGTCATGCAGACTGAAGGTATGATATCCCCTTTTCCTTTGTCGTAAGTGCTGACGGTCAGTTCCCCGGTCACATATACAAGTGTGCCCGTTTTCAGGTATTCCATTATTTTGCTGTTGTAGTTCAGATAACAGCTTACCCAGAGGGTGCTCTCTTCATTTCCTATTCGCTGCTTGGTGGATACGTTGAATGCGCAGCCTTTTGTGGTTGTCCTGGCGTCACTGCCGAGATATCCTATGATTTGTCCTGATAGCATATGTTAAAAATTAAGGGTTAGTTGTACTGAACGGGTGCTTATAGTCTGGTTGGGTAAAAGATGCAGCGGATTTTCTTTCTTTTCCTCCTTTGCGGGCAGGGAGTCCGCTATGGATACTTCCGGAGAAGGTTGCCTTAGCTTATCCTCTTTTGATGCTTCTTGGGCAAGGCTTATCTTGTTCACTTCCTCCAATATCATGTTGCCGGCTTTTCCTACGTCGGACAGTACGGTAAACAGGAACATGGGGTCTTCCGTGATGGCTTCCAGCCAGTTTTTCAGATAGGCGGCGTTATCTTCCTGGAGTCTGGCTGGCAGTCCCAATGCCTGGCAGCTCACAGCGGCCGTCATTTCAGCGACGAGTTCCTCACGGCCGTATTTCTCATCGCCAAACCGTTTTCCCTTTTCACGGTTCAGACGATCTGGACTGCCGGTCGAGTGCCCCATTTCGTGAAGCAGGGTATTGTAGAAGTCTTCTCCTGCCTTGAACTGCCCTTTCAGGGGAACGTGGATTTCATCTTTGGATGGAATGTAATAGGCGTTGTCAGACAGTTCGGTAAAAATCGGACACAGCCATGCCTTTTCTGTTATCATCCGGTCCAGTTGGGGACAGGAAAACATTCCTTTTTCATCCTTTATCTCTGGTACTTTAAACCGGTCTAGCAACTCTTTCCACCGTTCGGGAAAGGCTTCAGGAAAATCGGTCTGTTCTACGTTGAATACCGGATATATTTTTGCATAGGGAGTAATGTGGCATTCTTTCTTCTCCGATGCGGACAATTGTTCGTATTCGTCTTTGGATATCTTCTTCCCTTCTGCGTTCCTGTAGGTAAAGTTCCAGTAGATTACAGGAAAAGAGGTTTCATCTTTTTTGATTTTCAGATTCTCCTGCTTGGCTTGCAGGAAAGTCATAAAGGCCGGGGTCTTGTAGCTTTTGATGTCACACAGCAGATTCAGTATGAATGAGTTTATTCCATGATATACCCTTCCCTGTAGGTTTTGGGGAAGTCCATTGCCACGGGGGGAGAACCAGGGAGTGTCAGGGTAATTCTGGATTCTCTCTATTTTCTCAATCATAAGCTCTGTGAATTTGTTCAGGTCTTTTTCAGGTATGGTGTACATAAGATTTATTGGTAAAGGTTTTCATTTTCATATTGCCGTAACCACTCTTCTGCATTTTTAGCGGTTGGGGTTACGTCTTTGTCTGACATTTCCTTCAAATAGATGCCTGCAAGTTCCGGCTGTCCGAGTATGTATTCAAGGATATCCGATTCTCCAGATTGAACGAGGCTTATGGCTTTTTCAATTTCATTCATTTTAGGCTGTTTATTATATATATTAATAGTATGCTGACAATGGAGAATATTTGAATCATAGTTATTCCAATTGCGATTCCGATAGAATCTATTTTTATTTTCATGTCATGATATTTTAAAGGTCAGAAAACATTTTGTTGATTGTATTTCCTACAGGACGGGAAAGCTCCGGCTTTCTTGCAGGCGGAGTGATTTTAATCTCTCCCGGCATGTTCAGGTGAGGTGAATCGATATGGAAAATCTTTTTTACAGCTATTATTGTATTATCCGGGCAGCTTTCATTCAGGCTAGCCATCAGTTCCTTTGATGGGCTGTAGCCTTTTTGTTGCAGGCGGTCCAACTGGCTGTAGCTTTCCTTTTGAATGAGTTCCTGAATATATGAATCGACTGCCCGTTGGTCTTTTAATTCTGGTAATTCGTTAGTGGGTTGTTCTTGCCGGATGGGAGTGGCATCCTGTTGGACCATAAGTTCTTCAATGGACTTTATGGAGTGTTTATATTTATTTTCATCTAGTTTGATTTCCCAGTCCGTAACCTTTTTCTGATTGACATGAAAGTACATTTGCTTTACCTTGTCTGTCATCATGGTGGCGAAGTTCTGTTCCAGCATTCCTGCATCAATGCCATTTTTTTTCAAGACCTCTACTGCATTTTGTATGGTGAGGTTCCCTGATAATTTGATGATTTGTTCCATTTCCTTATTGGTATGTTGTAAAAGTTCTTTTGCCTTATATTCAGGTATCATTTGCACGTTGCCGAATGATATTCCTTTGTTGCCGTATGCAAAGCTGATATCGGCAAGGAAATACCCTTCTCTGTTGTGCAGGAGCTTGTTCTCCAGTGTGTGACCGTTTGCCAGCAGGTATTGGTCTGCATTGGTGAGCCTGTATCCCCCGATTTCCTGTGGAATGTGGAGCTCTTTTTCCGACAGTATGATGATGGAGTTAAGCTCCCTGTCGATTTCCAGGTAGATGTTCCCTTTTTGTGAATTTATTTGGATTCGTTTTCCTTCGTATAAGTCTGCCTTTTCCTGTTCTTTGAGCTTATGCCCAAGGATTGAATCAGGAATCTCCAGTTTTTCTTTTTTGTAGAAAATGGAAACTCCGTTTTCCGTGTAGCGGAGCTTTGCCTGTTTGCCGTTGTGCCTTATCAGTTCGGACATTGAGTTTTCTGGGGCTTTGCTTCCTTTGCCGTCCAGCAGGTAACGGTTCTGCAGGGCATAATCATATAGTTCCTTTCCGGTGTAGCATACTTTGCTTCGGTGGTCTATGACAGTGAACCTGTCCTTGTTGTCGGACTTGATGTCACCCCAGTTGACGATGGATATTCCTTTTTCTTTCAACTCGTCCAGATAGGCAGGTTGGCTGCTTCTTTCTTTGTCAAACAGCTTGCATACCCTTTCCAGGCTTTCTTCCGTTGATTTTTCTTTGGTGGCATGTTTCTTTATTTCCTCCAGCTTTGTGCGGAACTGCTCATTGCCTTTGGTGAAAAGGATGTACTTTTTATTGTACTCTGTTTGGTAGCCGAGTGACTGCATGATGGCGCGGTACTGCCCGGCATTGCTGTATTGGTATTCTTCCAGGTGTTGTCTATTTTCCATGATTTTCATTTTTAAGGTTTTCTGCTCCGAGTATGTATTCGTTTTCTATGGACAGTTGCATGTGCCTTCCTCCGTTCTTTTCGAACATTTCTATGACGAAAACCTTGTCATCAGGAATGGTGAATTTGTTGAAGGCGAGGACAAACCGGTTCTCGCTCTTTCCTTTTATCCGGTTGGTAAAATCCTTCTGGTCAACGGGCTCGTAAGGCACGTCCTGCTGGATGGCTTTCTTCGCTTTCTTTTCATCACGCAGGTAACATTGCAGGAAGTCGACTTCATAATCTATGTTGGAGAAATTCTTTATGTCAAATACAAAGAAGATGAAATCTTCATACACATACAGGTTGGCAAGTGACATTTCGAAGCGGTTCTTGATGGTTCCGACGCTGAATATGTTGCGTTTTTTCTCATGAAGTTGGCGGATGAGGTTGTCCATTTCAACGGTGTTGACATCAATATGGGCGATGAACCGGCGTCCGTCATCGAAATTGTAGGTATAGCTGGAAGCCGTGTCGTTATGGAGGGTTATCTCATAACAGTTCTTTTCCTTGTCTACGACAAACAGGTTGGAGGTGGGATAGTCCTCAAAAGTGGTACAGACGGTCAGCATGTTGTTGTAGTATTCCATGCTGAAAGTTTCCTCGTTGCCCTGCTTGCAGTAGATGATGTCGGTAGGAAAAAACATTTGTGTGGTGTTGCTCATGTTGACGGCAACGTCATACAGCCGGGAATGGCTGCTTCCGTCCGCATAGATGATGTTTCCTTTGATGTCCTGCATGGCAGGAGGCAGGTAACGGACGTCAAAGGAATAGACATTCCCGTCGTCACAAATGATTATCAGGTTTGTACTCCCGGAAAAATCTTCTTCCTGTGCGGTGATGCGTACTATGTTGGGCACGCTTTCAACCCTTTCAGCCACGATGAAATCCTCCCGGCCGAAGCTGATGTTGCTGACCTGGCTGGGAAGGACAATGTGCTTGGTCTTGTCGAACGTCACGTATATGGTTTCAGAAACAATGCTTTTTTGTTCCTGGGCTGATATCGGCAGGGAAAGCAAGGTAAGAAGCATGAGCAATGCCGAGCTGTACGGGAATTTGATTCTCATGGTGTCGTTGTTTTATGATATGATAAATCCGGTAATGATATTGATTATCCAAATAGAGGCTAGGGAGGATATGAAGGCATACAGCAGGCTTTTTTGGACCGTTACCTTGATGCCTCCCTGGCAGTTTTTGTAGAGTTTGTAGCCCGTGTAGAGGGTACAGGCGACGAAAACGTAATGCAGTATGTCAAGTATTAACATAATCATAGCGAGTCAAATATCTTCTTTAGGTAATTCTTTTTTTTCGGTTCGTTTTTCTGAAGCAATAACTGTCGGTAGAGATTCTCCAGTTCCGCATCCTCAGTAGCACGCCTTTTCTTGTCTTCCGGCGTTTCTTCCTTTAGGAACAGCGCATAGTTGGCTTTCAGGTCAACTTTGATTTGTGACAGGCTTTGCCCGATGACCTGTTTGGCTATCTGTGTGGTGGCGCTGATTGCGCTGGTTACTTCGCTAGCCATCGTGCCTATCGAGGAAATAGGCATTTGGATGTTCTGTACTAGCCCTTGTTGGATGCGCTGGGTGGCTTCCGCTTTCAGGTTGTTGGGCAGGTTCAGCCCTTCGATGGCGTCCATGTCGTAAATCAGGTAGTGTACCGGGGTGATGTAGTTGCCGTATCTGATATTTTCCACCTTGATTTTTAACCGGGAAGGACCAAGTTCTGCTGTTCCGTGGAATATCGTGTTGGCGGGTATTTCTACTCCTCCGGCAAATACAGGCTCCAGCAGCCGCATTTTTACAGTGCTCCCGTTTACGATAGTCTGGTTGCCATAAACAGAAGCCTTTACCAGATTCCTTTGCTCCGGCAGGGTAACACGGGGGCGTCTGTGCCTTTTGCCATCCTCGTAATAAATGGGAATGGAGGGAAGGGCGTAATCTTCTGCTTCTGCCTTCTCTGGTTGGGAAGCCGTTTCTTCTTTAACCTGTGGCTCTTTTGGGGGATTTACATAGGTATCATACAGCTTTTTTTGGAACTCCTGTGTTTCTTCCATCCGCTTTTTGTACATTTCCTGCTTCTCATATTCTCGTTGTGAAGCTCTGTCAGCTTCTTGTGCTTCCAGACCGTTGAGTTGGGCGGTCATCCGGGAGGCAAAAGAGTGTGTACTCAACTCTTTATTCAGGTTATATTGTTTTACCGCATGCTGGTAAGGGTCTTCCTGGAGTTGCGCGATTTGCTTTTCCCGTTTTTCATCATTTTTTCTTTTCTCGTCTGAGGACATGAATATGTCGGATTCACTGAGTGTCAAACTGCTTTGCTTTTTATCTTCTTCCTTTTCTTTTTCCTCTATTGCATAAGCTGATAGCTTGTCACGGACTGTTTTCTCAGATTCGGCGGGCGGTTCCATGTACACCGGTGAAGTGGATTTGGAGGCTTTTGCTTCCGAGGTTTTATCCATATACAGTACGATGGTGAATAGGATTATCAGCACTATAGGAGCAGCAAATATTAGTTTGCTTTTCCCTTTCAGTATGTTTTTAATGTTCCCTTTCATTTGCTTTCATTTTTAATTGTTGGTCGGATTGTAATAGTTTACTTCCCATTGCTCGATTTTGGCTCCATGGGAGTTCCCCCGTGAACGGGAAACGTCGTAAAGCGTGAATCGGGCATGTATTTCCCGTGACAGTCCGCCTCGTGAGCGCAGTCCGGTCTGAGTAAAGATGATTTCTCCGCTTACCGGCAGTGTGCTCATGTCGATGCGGATGTCCTGTATGCTGACCTCGTATCTGATATTCTTTTGTATCAGTGAGTTCAGCATATTCACATCCTTGTACTCGTTCAGGAGCTCCTTTCCCCTGTTCCCGATAAGGTTCAGGGCTTCATTCAGGTGCTTCTCGTAATTGTTTTCATCAAAAGCGTACCACAACTGTACAAACCGTTTCACATGGTCCTCGTATTCAAACATTCTCATGTCGGCGGCAAGCACCGGGCTTGTTTCATATGTTTTTCCGGCAGTATCTATGACAAGCACGTGGTTGTATGCGTTTTCAGCTTTTTGGTAGATATAGATAATGCAGGTTACAAAGCCTATCCCGGAGATAAGGCTACAGCATATGCAGGATATGACAGTCGTCCTGAATGCTTGGTCTACTGTTTTGAATTGTGTCAGTTTCATTATTGTTCGTCAATTAATGTTTTACCCGTACCGGCAGCGGCGCGGACGCTGTTGGCGGCTTTGACACCGGCAGATCCACCGACCAGCATGAGCGTTGCGGCACTGGTTACGACAGATACGGTTTTTGATATGATTCTCCCTGCGTCGTTATGTCCTACTATCTTGCTTGCCAGCCAAAAGCAGGAACAGTACGCCCCAATCATGGCTAAATCCAGCCCCAGGTATTGGATTTGTTTGGTACTTGCGTCTATCATATCGCTTCCGGGAGTGAAGATGCCTTTCAGGCTGTACCACATGATTTGGTTGAGTATGTTGATTACGGTAAATGCCATGCCGACGGAGCAGACTGTGCCGAACCAGGCAGCCAGTTGTTTTTGGAACACGGGAAGTATGCTGACAGCAAAGACAAAAGGACCTAATATGATAAGGACTTTCATGCTTACCACACCTATGCCTATGATGACAATCTGGATAATGCCGACCAGCAAGGCTACCAGGGCATGTATGCTGGATGATACCCAGTTGGCAGGGTTCAGGTATTCAGTGATTTGGCTGATACCGGCTTCGCTTTCTTCTATTTTGTTCCCTTGTTTCATGTTGTCAAGCTCCTTCTCCATCGCATTATTGGTGTCAACCTCTGATTTCGAGGCGTATTCCAATGCGTTCTGTTGGTAGTCTATGAGCATGTCACCCTGTTCGGAGGACATCTTTGTCATGTATTCAGCGAATTCCTGCGCACGGTTGGAGGTCATTGAGGTTGCCTCGTTGATGACTTCCAACGTGCCGACTACTGTTTTTGCGATGGGGGAATACAGGCTCAGGCAGAACAGAAGTGCGAGGCAGCGGGCGATTTCCTGGAGGTCGGGGAACTTGTCCTCATTGGGATTCAGGAGCTGGCTGCTTCCGTGGCTGAGGTAGTTGTATGCGAGGTTGCAGATAAAGCAGATGACTCCTACACCTACTGCAATCACGCTTATTTTTGATGTTAATTCTTGTGTCAGGGAATCATTGATTGCCAATCCCCATAAAAATGCGTCTTCCATATTTTTGCTTTATAATGGTTTATATCTGTTGTACGTTCCCAGTTTGGCTGAGAAATAGGTTTTTTTGGTGTGGTATCTCATTGCGTCACCGATAACATGGCTTCGGACAATGTCGTTGTATCTTTTCATGTCGCGCATGGATTGTTCAAGGGCTTCCCTGACCTGCGCGATGAATGACAGACGCCCCTCACTGTTCATGGAAAACAGGTTGGAAACCGTCGTGACCTTGAACAGCAGGTCGGCACTGAGGTTGAGGTTTACCATGACCGCTTGGAAGTTTAGGAACTTCAGGCAGTGGTAATGGTTTCCCAGGTTGATGTAGAAATTATACTCTGTGCTCAGGCAGGCTACATCGTCAATCAGTCCGGCAAGATCGACCAGTGACTTAAGCTGTTTCAATTCGCTGATGCTTTGAAGCCCCTCACGTATTCGGGCGGCCTCTAGCATCGAGTTGAGCTGTTCCACCCATGCCGAGGCGTTGGCTCCCCATTGTGCGAGGTTCATTCCCATGTGTGCGGGGTCGTTCACCACCCATTGCGATTTGGCTTCCTGGGGGATGGTCAGACTTGTAATCAGTAGAATAAGGTATAGTGTCTTTTTCATATAATTGGTTTATAAAATGAATAATATTGTGAATATCAGGCAGATAAACCACGCTATGGCGTAGCTTCTGGCATTGTCCTTCTTCATGGCGATAGCCCACACGGTATACAGCATTCCTACAGCCAGTATAGCCGAGGCAATGTAGCTTCCGGTTGCCGTTGCCGCCGAGTTGAATTGACTGCTCCAGCTTCCCAATTCGTTTAATCCTTCAACTGCTTCTTCCATTATGAATAGTGTTTTTTCCGTTCTTGTAATAAGAGGTTGATGGCGGTGTAGGTACTGCCGGTTTCCTCAAAAAGCTGTTTCAGCCGTACTTTGGTCTTTTCCCTGGAGTCGAAAGCGGTTCCGGTGAACGGTGACACTTCATTGCGGAATACGTGGCTTTCATTGCCCAGTTTGATGAAGAACTCCGTCCATTTCTTTTCACCGCCGGGAAGCTGTTTGCTCTGTATGGATTCTATCAGCCCTATTTCCTGGTCTGTGACGGAAAGGGTGCTTTTGATGTCCGGCAGGTTTTCCCTGTACTGGGAATGATCAAGTATGACCTTGGTATCACAGTTAATCAGGATGGAGTCTTTGATGTCCGGCGGGCAGTTTTTGATGAAGTTCACGTTCTGAGCGGCTATCATGACGGCACCTTCCTTCTTCCGGCAGGTACGGTACAGGTAGCCGATGAAGTCGCCGAATTTGGGCTCCGAGAGGAAGTTCAGTGCCTCGTCGATGATCAGTTCCTTGCCAACACCCTCCCGCATCCTGATTTTGTCCGCAATCATTTGGAGGGTAATCAGGACAATCAGCGGAAAGTATTCCTGCTTTTGGGCTTCTTCCATGTCAAAGGCTATCAGGCGGTCGTTGACGATGTCGATGTTTTCTTTCGCATTCAACAGGTAGGACAGCTCTCCGGTAGTGTAGGGCTCCATCAGCAGCAGCAGTTCCTCTATGGAGAAGGTCTTTTTTTCGTATTCTGTCAGTTGGCGCGAGAATACGTCCTTCAGGTATTTGCTGTACTCAATCAGGTTGGGGAATATCCTGTTGTGTGAATTGTTTACGGATGAATTGTTGACATATTCGTAGAAGCCCTTGATGGATTTGGAAAGGATTGCTCCTTCTGCCGGTGTCATTTCTCCGTTCTGCTTCCATATCCATGAAAGTACGGACTTGACGCGCTTGATCTGGTCGTCCGTGGACTCTTCATCGGTGTGGTCGATATAGATGTACCTTCCGGTCTTGTCCTTCTCGCATAGGAAGGGGTTGAAGGCGAACAGTTTCTTATTCCTTGAATCGAAGTATTTTCCTTGGTTCAGATCCACCATTGAACGGAAAGATCCGCCGATGTCAATGATTATGATGTCATTTTTCCGGATGTAAGACTGGTAGATGTAGTTGTTCAGCCAGAATGATTTGCCGCTTCCGGATGGGCCTATGACAACCTTGTTCCGGTTGTTCATGCTTGGGTTGTCCCACAGATTTATCCTGACCGGATTCCCGAAGCGGTCACTGTATAGGTGCCCGTCGGGGGAGGATATGTACGTGCTCTCTTTCTGGAGGTAACAGAGGGCGAGCTTGGAAATGTTGATGAACCCTCTGTAATTGCTTCGTGCGTTTCCGGGTATGTTTGAAAAAAACAGGTTCAGCGTTTCCGCATTCTCGACATAGCATCCGCTTTGGGACATGGAGGAAAACGCCTGCTGTGCCACGGACACCTTACGCATCAGGCTTCTTGAGTCTGAATCCTTGATGATGATGTTGAAGGAGGTGTAGGTGGTCTGCCAGTCGTTCTTTGTGACCTCTTCCTCAAACCTTTTCTGCTCGTTCTGTGCTTCTGCCGCTTCGGCATAGAAGGGAGCGATGATATTCAGGCTTCTCCGCTCACTGGCTATGACGGATTTTGTCTGGTCGGGATCAAGCACCTCGATGGTGCAGTTCACCACGTGGTCGAACGGGAGTCCGAGCCCGACAGGATAGCACATCGAGCAGGGGCTTGTAACCCGTTCGGGCATTTCAATTCCGCTCTTGATTTTGGGGATGGCGGGCTTGCACATTTCCCGGATGCTCTCTCCCTCTTGTGTCAGGGAGAGGACGGAAATGTACTTTCCCCCGATTTTCAGCTCGTCATGTCCGGTTACGGAGATGGGGTTGAGCCTTTGTACAGTTGCATCGGACGTGGGGGTGTCGTATGACTGGTTCAGATAGTCGTATACCGCGTTGTTCAGTTCGCTGTCATCCATCCGCCGGATTGTGAAGTCGGGAATGCTGGAAAGGGCGTTCTCGATGTTCATGACGGCTGGCTCAATCTCCTCAATCCGCCGTGCGTAATTCTTGTACGGGCATTTGAACGGGTAGTTCATTTTGCGTATGAGGGAATTGGCGGTGCTGTTTTTGCGGACGCTTGTCTGCTTGGAGGGGAATGTGATGTAAAGGTTCACATAGTTGTTCAGGGTTTCCTTTGCATTGAAATGCTTCTGGTTCTCCACCGTGAGGGGGTTGCTGGCATAGCTTCCGTCGTGGTAGTGTCCGCTGTAGATGAAGGACTGCTGGTGTATGATTGTCCCTGTTGGAAGATCCTTGCACAATGCCTCCAGACGTTTGTGGATGAGCTCGGACTTGCTTTCCGTAAGGCTGAATATTTCCGGAAGCAGAAGACGGTAACCGACGGTCAGGTTTCCGTCCCCGTTTACAATCGTGCTGTTTGTGATGCACTGTATGGGAATCACGGAACCGAGGTCGACAGAACGGTCGCGGATCTCGATTTCGGATGGCCTCATGTACAGGTATGCCGTCAGCAGGACGAGGCAGCACAGCACCAGGCTGGCTATAAGGTAAATTCCAATCATTTTTTTATGAGTTTGAAAATTTGACTTTTGTCCGTTATCTGTTTCGGGGTTACACTTTTCACATTAAGTCCGTTCAGGTAATCCGGGTTTCCTGCCTTGTGCTCCTTGATGAACTTCTGGAAAGCCACTTTGGTAAACACGACCATTCCGCCGGCGATACAAGCTATGAGGACGGGATGGAAGCCAAGGAACACCGTTGCGACGATCACGGCGGCGCAGCAGAGCATGTAGAGTCCGGCTTGCATGGATGTCAGCCCCCAGAACTTGATGGGCTTGTTGATGCGTTTTATAGGTTTCATCCTGTTATATGGCTAGCATCGCTACAAGGTAGAAGGCAACCGCAATGACCCAGCCAATAGCATATTCCTTGGCGTGAGGCTGGTTGCTTGCTATGGCATAGATGACAAAGACAAGTGCCACGCCAAGGACTCCGCCAATGGCATACTTAGTCATGTTGACGATAGAGTCGACTCCCTCTTTGGTTTTCGATTCCAGATCGGTCAGTGAATTTACCTTTATTCCTCCTTGTGCGGCTGCTTTGTTGCAGAACAGCAGGATGGTTGATGCTAGTGCTAATGTTTTCTTTGAGGTTCTCATTGTATGTTTATTTTTTCTAGTTTGTCAAAATTGATATTCTCGAATTTCAGGTATTCCTTTTCTTCCGGGGCATGGATGTCGGCATCGTTGGTGTATGAATGCCTGTTGATGTAGATGTCCGCTATCTCCTTGATGGCTTCTTCCTCCGTTTTTCCTTCCCGGAAGACAATCGTGAGTGCCGGGGGTTGGAAAAGTGGTTTGGCTGTTGCTTCTTCCCGTTCCCGCTTTCCGGCGGCGTTACTTTCGGAAAAATGCCTGTGGATGTACCATTGGCAGGCTTTTAGGAGAAGGGACCTTAAATCATGCTCCATATCAGGATGTATACGATAAGGGCAACTGTGTATGTGATGATGCTTTCGCGTACCCGGTCATGGTTCGTGATGATTTTCTTGATGACACCCAGTCCCGCAAAAATGAACCCTGCACCGATGAGATACTCCCCGACTGTCTTGTACAGCCCGATTAATGCCGTTGTGTCGTTCATGGCTCAGTATATTAAGTATTTTATCCCGACCTGCCAGGTGGTGTTCCACTCCCTGATGTCTGACAGGGGCGACCATAGCTGGGTAAGGTGTCCGACCAGAGCGGTACGGCTTGCGATGAAGTATTCAAGTTCCGCTTCCAGCTTTCCTCCGGCGATGAAATCGTATTGCTTTTTGTCCTGCCTGTATATCTCGACACCGGTCAGTGCCCCCAATCCCAGGTTCAGGAAAAACGAGGTGCGGTTCGTTGCCACTGTACGGTTATAGGATGCGTTGAAATAGATGTTGTCCGCATGGCGGGTGAAGGATGGATCCCCTTGGGGAATGGAGGAAGAAAAGACGTTTCCGGATGGCAGTTCTCCCTTGTCGTATTCAAATTCTTTCTGGAGATAGTTCATTCCGAACTTCCAGAAAGATACCCGGCTCTTGTACTTCGAGTATTCGATGCTTGCATACGGGGAAATCCCGTGAAACAGGTTGCTTCCCGCGCTGGCTTCCACACCGGCTATGCCGGCATAATGTCGTTGCGCAAGGGAAGGGAGGCTGAATGCAAGAAAAATGAATAAGGCTTTCGTTCTGTTCATAGTCCTGTTTTTTGATTGACTGGTGCAAATATACATTTGAAGCAGTTCAAGATTTTTGAACTCATTAACATGGTAGTGTTTATAAATATATAAACTCGCTGTATTTATATTTAATGCTCAATTCTAATTTAATTTATTGTAATTGTCTGATAAATAATTGATTGTATGTTTTGTTGTTTGAAGAAAAAAACGTATATTTGTAGTGGATACCAGAAGTGTATCTCTTTGTTTGTTTAACAAAGTATAACAGTATTGATAAATAAAAGTAGACTTTGTATGTGCATGAAAAATGTTTTACAGTTTGTGGCATTGGTTATGCTTGTCTTGGTTTCTTCTTGCCAGAAGGAAAATATCGTGCCGCCGGAAGTGCCCCAGGAGCCTCCGGTATCAGGTGATGGCGATAAAGAGGAGCCGGACAGTGATAAGATATACCTGTCGATTTCTCCTTCCCTGTGGAATATGCAGGAGTCAAGGGGGATTGTTGAGTCGTTCAAGCAGGGGGACAATATCGGCGTGTTTGCGGGTGAGGGAAACAAGAACGTGTCCTTTGCCTATGACGGGAAACTATGGCGATATGACCCGAAGATAGAGGTGACCGGCAATATGGACGTGACGGCATATTATCCCTATTCGACGGAGGTCACTTCTTCCGAAAGTATCCCTTTCACGATTGACGGGCAGGATGACTTGCTGTATGGGAGCGGTACGGCTTCTGAGCTGGCGCCGGAGGTCCCGCTGGTGATGAACCATGCCCTTACGTTGGTGCGGATTAAGATTCAGAGGAAAGAATATGCGGGAGAGGGGTTTGTGTCTGACGTATCCTTTGGGGGAGTGCATTTGGGTGGGACTTTCAATGCCAAGACCGGGGAAGTCATTCCTTCCGGGATGCCGGGAACGTACAAGGCGGGTGGCGGATTCGTCCTCAATGACGGTGACCCGGTGACGGTGGAAGCCATTCTTCTCCCAATCCCTTCGGCGATGGGGGCGGATGTGAAGGTTAACATTGACGGCAGGGACTTTACGTACAGGTTCCCTGAATACCATACCTGGGCTGCCGGCATGATATATACCTACACCCTGTCGATGAAGGGTGGTTACAATGTGGAGGTGGATATGGACGATGTGCCCGTGGATGTGGAGTACTGGACTACTTTCGGAAAAACGGACAAGATTGCCGTTATTGACAAGAACGACCCGAACTATAACTATGAGAACTTGTTTACTATTGAGCCGAACTATTGTAGATACGGGTATGATACGTACCGGAACGAGGGGAAGGTGTTCGGGCTTTTTTACAGTTACTTCGGCACGGTGGATTTTGAGGGGCAGCTCCGCTTCGTGTTTATGCAGGACGGTGAGATTAAGGAGCAGTTTCAGCCCATCGACATTAAGATAGAGTCCGGCGCCTGGGACGGAAAGCGCATACAGTGTTATATTACGGCGGAGCCGGGCACGTACCAGCTTGTGCCTCTGTTCCGGCGCAAGGGGGAAACAGCTTGGTTCAGGGCGTATGGCTATGGCGGCGGTGTGGTGAAGAGCTGTGACGAGGAGTGGATGTACGAGGTGCAGCCGGAAGCTCCGGCAGACCTGCCCGCCCTGCGCATGCTGGAGGTCGAAGGGCAGGGATTCACTTCCATGCTGGTGTATCCGGTCCCGGATGATTCCCCCTGGGGATTGGTCTATACCCTGTCGAATAAGTCGGAAGTGGCGCTGAAAGGGGAAATCAAGGCGGTATGGGAACGGGAGTTTAAGATGAAGTCGAACTCTTGGCGGCCGAGTTCTCAAAAGGTGGGGGCGGTCAATGACGGGCAGTGGGCGGATGAAATCGGTCGGGTGTCCGTGGATATCGCGCCGGGTGTGCGGTTTTGGCGTGGCATTATGGACTGCAAGTTCCCGGTTAAAAGGTTGAACCCGATAGGTCCCAATGGAGTGGGGTATGCAGCAGCATATGTGCATTTGTACTGGCGGGCGGAAGGAAGTTCCGAGTGGAAGCTGATGCGCTGTGATACGGACTACCTGTTCAACCGGGACTATGAGGGGGATATTTGGGATGAAACGACCAATTCTATTGGAATAGACCCTGAAAGCTGGCATTGATATAGAGGGAATAGAGTTGGATTTGGAGTTATTTTGTATATTTGCAAATATGAAAAAAGAATTTGGAAAGTGGCTGATGGATATAGCTAAATATATGGTTACAGCACTTTTGTTATCTTCAACTTTTGGAGATATGAAGAATCTCTTGATTGTAGCATGTGTTGTTGTCGCTTCTGCTGCAACATTGGGAGCAGGACTTTGGTTAGTTAGAAACACAGAAAAAAGGAGGGTTAATTATGGGCGCAATCGTAGCTTCAGCATTTGTTACAATAGTAGCCATTGTGGGTGTGATTTACTTCAACTATCAAGATAAGAAGGAAGCCCGGAAGGCTAAGTGAGAATGGAACTGATTATAGTTGGAAAGCCATTGGAGACACATGTCTTCAGTGGCTTTTCACTTTTGGCTTGGATGAATTCAGAATCCCTTGAACCGGATACCCCGGAGCGAGTTGTGTATCGTAGCTTCGTTTACTTCGGCATAGATTTCGGTTGTACGTATGCTGGTATGCCCCAAGATGTATTGGACGGTGGTGAGTGGCAGGTTATAATACAGCAGAAGAGTAGCTGCCGTATGTCTGGCAGTGTGAAAGGAGATAGGCTTCTTTCCACATAATACGTTGTGATATGTCCGTTTGATGATACGATTGCAGATGGCATTGGAAGGAAGATAGAAGAGCCTGCCTCTGGTCCGGTGGAACAGCCTGGCTATTTGAAGTGCCCGTCCGTTGAACAGTTGTTCTACGGGAATCATAACCTTGTGTCCGCTCTTTTGCATGGTAAGGATAAGCCAGCGTTTGTTTTTCAGACGTCGGAAATCGGAATATCGGACTTCATGCAGATCGGAATATCGTAGCCCGGTGTAGCAGGAAAACAGGAAGCCGGCAAGGACTTCCCTGTCCCTTTCAGGCAGGGTATGGAAATTTCCTGTCAGGTATTCATGCAGTTGCAACACTTCTGAATGGTTCAGGCTCTCCTTGTGGCATTTTTCTGGGCGTATGCTGCATTCTGAGAATAGCTCTTTTGCAGTGGTTTTGATATATCCTTGCGTTCCGGCTGAATTGATGGCTTTCTTCAAATGCTTCAGGTTCTTTAGTACAGTATTGTTTTTCATGTCGAGAGAAATTAGGTATTGCTCATATCCTTTGATATAGTGCCTGTCTATGTCCCGGAACTCTGCATGGGGAGCATATTCCTGCAAGGTGTCATGTGTGCGCTTATATGCTTTTCTCGTACTTTCCCGGATATCCGGTCGTGTGCACATATGTGCGAAATAGTCTGTGAATTTGTTGTATGGGCTGGCAGGGGGGCAGGCTGTTTTTTCCAGGAGTGTGTCGTAAAAGCCTCCGAGCTTCCTTCCGTTGCCCTTGTCCTTGTTTTGGGAAAATTGGAAGGTGATTTCTTCCTGTTCCGTATGGATATATACGTTTCCTTTCAAAGTGAGCTGGAACTTCTCACACAAGTTCTCAATGCAATGGTTGATTTCGTTGGCGATTAGGTTTAGCTTGTTCATTTTTTAGGAGAATCTGGTCGGATTTTCCTGATTTACTGATTTTCAGCGATTCTTTTTTCGGCAAAGGTATTTGAAATACCTGAAATGCCAAGTTCCTCCTTCGGATTTGCTATGAAAAAATAACGATGAAGCTTCGCTTCCCAACATTTTTTCACTGTAAAACTTGTCTTATTTCCTGTATTTCCAACCTGTGTCTGCCAAAAAAAGAATCGCTGAAAATCAGTAAATCAGGAAAAATACTTTCGGAAAAATCAAATTTAGTAGTTATGGAATCAAAAGGAAAAGAACTTGTCAAGCTGTATGTTGAGTTGTCTAATAAGAAGGACTATCAGACCGTTTTTTGTGACTTTTTGGATGTGTGTTTGTATTTCCTCTCTGCCGGTATGCTTCAGGAGGATTACGATAGGGTGAGGAAAGCATATTCGTCGGAAGAGGTTGCTGGCTTTTCAAAGATGTTTTTGGCTCTTGGTGATGCTTCAGAGGGCTTTAATGATGCGTTGGGAGAAATTTATATGAATTATGTGAGCCGCGGGCAGCACGGTCAGTTTTTCACTCCGATGCATATCTCCGACATGATGGCTTTGTGTAGTGGAGTGGATAACTTGAAGCCGGAACAGTCAGTCTGCGACCCTTGTTGTGGTTCTGGTCGCATGTTGCTTGCGGCTGCTAAAATCTGTGCAAAGAATAATGGGAATCGCAGACCTTTCTGTTATGGTTCCGACCTTGATTTGACTTGTGTTAAAATGGCAGTAGTCAACATGATGCTGAGCTCTATTCCTGGTGAAATTGCTTGGATGAATAGTCTGTCGATGGAGCATTGGAGAAGCTATCATCTTGGGTTGATTAAAATTGATAGCTTTTGGTTGCCGACAATCAAAGTAACGGGGCCGGGGGAAACGGGATTTATTCAAAGGTTAAAGATTTCACAAAGTAAGATTCAGAAGGCCAAAACCGTTCATATTAATATGAAGCCGATACAATTAGCTTTTGATTTTTGAATAGATAGGGGTTACTTGCACATTTCACCCAAATATATCACCTTTATAATTTATTGATATA
>ENA-OPVT01000740-OPVT01000740.1-human-gut-metagenome-genome-assembly--contig:-NODE-740-length-23461-cov-3.385969_pt1 | contig 23461 bp, 19 predicted proteins | sample MGYA00241499_ERZ501990 | MGnify/ENA primary metagenome ERZ501990 (study PRJEB25962, sample SAMEA2042104) | human gut metagenome | biome: human gut; feature: human-associated habitat; material: faeces...
GGTCTGCGTGTTGTGAGAGGTAGGGAAAACCGTTGCTTCCAGGTCTTATCTTCTGTCTCCCACCTGCATTGTCAGATGGCGGCCTCCGACGAGTTGTGCATGGGAGATGCGGTAGCTATGAAGCGGTTTTCCTCCCAGCGACATAGACTGGATGTAGCGGCCCGTACCCTTGCCGCGTGTGGTCGTGATGGTGATGTCGCCCTGCGGGTAATACTTCGGGTCGAGGTGGATCGTCACTTCATCGAAGACAGGCGTGGTGAGCGTGTAGTAGGGTGATCCTGGGCAGTCAGGGTAGAAGCCCATCATCGAGAAGATAGCCCATGCCGACATCGTTCCCGTGTCGTCATTGCCCGGGATGCCATCGGGTTGGTCCTTGTAATAGCGCTCCAACAGGCGCGAGACCTCTCGCTGTGTGCGCCACGCCTCACCCTTGAAGTAGGAGAAGATGTACGGATAGGCGATGTCTGGTTCGTTGGCTGGATCGTAGAGGTCGTTGTCGAAGACTGACTGGAGTTTGTCGATAAACTTCCGTTGTCCGCCCATCAGTTTGGCCAGTCCACCGATGTCGTGGGGTACGTAGAAAGTGTAGTTCCACGACGATCCCTCATGGAAGCCTGGTGTGTTGGAGAAGTTGGCACCATCCTTGGGGTCGAAGGGAGTGAGGAAGGATCCGTCGCCATTGATGGGGCGCAAGACACCCGTTGCCGGGTCGTAGTAGTGCTTGTAGCCGAGGCTTCGCTGGCGGAAGATCTGTGCGTCCTGCTTGTGTCCGAGGTCTGCGGCCAGAAGCGAGAGGGCATTGTCGGCAACATAATACTCCAATGCGTGCGATACCGAGTTGTCTCCCGAGTTGTCCTGGGCGAACACGCCGAGCGGGATGTAGCCTTTGCTGATGTATGGATCGATGTCGCGTCTCATCTTGTTTTCAGCCCCAGGGAGTGTCGCACTCTTGCGGAAAGCCTCATACGCCTTGTCGATATCGAAGTCGCGGAGTCCCTTCAGCCAGGTGTCCGTGATGACAGGGATGGCGGGGTCGCCTTCCATGGTCCAGGTCTCGCGTCCGAACAGTTCCCAGCGCGGCATCCATCCCCATTCGTCATACATGGCGATCATTGACCGTACCATGTCCGTCTGCTTGTCGGGGAAAATCAAGGTCTGGAGCTGATGCACGTTGCGGTAGGTATCCCAGAGCGAGAACACCGTGTAGCGGTTGTCCTTGGTATTGCGCGTCTCGCCTTGCTCCATGGCAGGGTAGTCGCCGTTGCAGTCCTGCAGGATATTCGGGTGGAGCTGTGTATGGTAGAGGGCAGTGTAGAATATGCGGCGTTGTGCTTCCGTGCCGCCCTTGACGGAGATGCGCCCAAGCGTCTGCTCCCATTCCTTGTCGGCTTGCTGAGCGATGCGCTCGAAAGTCGTGCCCTGCGGTTGCTCCCGGTCGAGGTTCTCGCGGGCGTTTTCTATGCTGACGAAGGATACGCCCATGCTGACCTCCACCTGTTCCCCCTCCTCGCAGTCGAAGGAGTAGTAGTAGCCGATACCGTCTCCAGCCAGTTCGCGGGTGTAGTTCTTGTATAGTTTCAGTCGTCCGTTGTCAGGATCCCATTCACCTTTTACGCCCTGGCGCGTGGGTTGCTGTTTCCATGCTCCCTGCTCCTTGGGCAGTTTGTTGACGCGCATGACGAAGTAGATGGGGAAGACAGCCTGCGGATTGTAGCAAAAAGTGCCGAGCAGACGCATGCCCTCTATCTCCTGGTTGTTGACGCGCCGCACCATGCCACCCGTTTCGTTGGTCAGTCCGTCTCCGATGTTGAGCAGCAGGTGTCCTTCGCCCTTCGGCATGGTGAAGCGTTCGCGTGAGGAACGGAGTGTGGAGGTGACTTCGGCACGGATGCCATACTTCTTCAGATTGACACCGTAGTAGCCCGGCCTTGCTTGTTCGCCGTCGTATTCGGATCCGTAGTCGTGATAATCGACAGAGAGCTTTCCGCTCGTCGGCATTGTCAACAGTGTGCCCAGTTCGGGACATCCCACACCGCTGAGGGTGACATGGGCGAAGCCCGTCAAGTACTTATTGTGGTACTCATAGGGCGCGGACCACCACCTTGCGTCCTTGTCATATGTGTTGAGGTCGCTTCCCATCACGGGAACGACCGACATCAGGCCGTGGGGCAGTACTGCCCGGGGGTTGCATACCGAGAAATTGGTCGTACCGATGAACGGATCGACATATTCCGTCAGCTTTTGCGCCATCGCGTTGAGGCTCAGCAGGCCCATGGCGACTGCTGCCATCCATTTTCTTCCGTATCTCATTCGTTTGTTCTTTTTCTTTTCGAGGCTAAAGGTACATGTTTTTCATGAGACCCGCAAACCTTCGCCTTTCTTTTTGGTGTTTTCCTTGTCATTCTGGTAATCACAGGAGGGTCTTGCCATAAAAAGTCCATGCGCCCAAATCACCATTTTTTGGTATTGTGTCGAATGCCCAAAAGCGGTAATTTTGCATCCGCTTTCGAGGGAAAACCATACAAGGGGGAGTGACTGTCTGTCCTTGATATCGCTCGGGAGCTAATAGGATGTATACATTTTAATCAACTTAACCGACAAAGAATGAAAGAGAAAAAATACCCAGGCAAGGCACTGGGCGCTATCCTTATCGTCCTGCTACTCATGCCACTTGGCCATGCGCTGATGATTCTGATGGAGCATTTCCTCACCCCTACCGCGCTCCATTATTCGGCTTTTGCCATGGGGTTCATGGGACTTGTCATAACGATCTGGGGTGTTTTCGTCAAGGGCGACACCCGGCAGACCTGCTTCGGACTTGCGGGGGCATTGCTCTTCTGGACAGGCTGGGTGGAGTTTCTCCTTGCCTATTACGCTCAGCGTTATGGTGTCCACTGCGACTTGGTGGGCAATGGTGTCGTGGAGACGATCAGCCAGTATGTCGATGGTGTGGCGGTCCATCACACCTTCACCATCAACGGCACTCCCCTTGAAGACTTCTCCCGTGCCGAACTGAAGGAGATCCGTGGCTCGCGCCCCGAATACCTCATCATGCCTGCGACGTTTGGCATGTGGATGATGATCGTCCTCCTCTATGTCTTCTGCACTCGTAGCGGCTGCCTCTTCGTCCAATGGGTGCAAAACCATTGCGGCCTGAAGGACCGTGTGGAACTGAGGCCGATGGCCCACCATGCGAGTATCGTCATGTTTATGGAGTGGAACGTCATGATGTGGGGCCTCTATCTACTGCTGATGTTCTGCTACGACCCCGTGTTTTTGGGCGATCATCACCCTGTGACCTACATCATCGCCGTGGTCTGCCTGATAGGATCGGCACTGATGTTCAAACGCCAACTGCGCATCGGCAGCTGGGGCCGAAGTCTGCGCATGGCTTATGCCATCGTCATTGTCTTCTGGTCTTTTGTGGAAATAGCCGGGCGCAATGGATTTTTCAAGGAGATATGGGTCGATCCGCTCCATCATGTCGTGGAGATGGTCGCTATCCTCGTGGTCTTCATCTTGCTGGTAGTGGGCTATTGGCTCTATAATGCAAGGGAAAGTCAACAGTAATATAATGAAAAAGTAGATTAGTAGAATAGAATAAAATAAAAATCAACGTAAGACAATGAAAAAGTTTTTTACCCTTCTCGCTGCCCTCTTCGTGGCAACGACGATGATGGGACAGATGCACGGTCCCATGAAGTTTGTGGGCGCATCCAATATGTCTGTCTCATCGACCAGCAATGACAATCCGAGCGACACCATACTCTTTGAGATGGCTGACATGGAGACAGGACGCATCACCCTGCCTGCCATGAAAGGAATGCAGACCATTCCCTCGTTTACCATCCGCGATCTCAAATTCTCGATGGGAGCCAACCACGTCATCACCTTTGCGCAGCAGCCGTTCTCTTCTTCCGTGACAGTTGGAGGAGAGGAGAAGACCATCACGGGCACATCTTTCTCGGGCACTTATAATATGGCCGATCATGCGCTCTCGCTGACTGCCGTCTTCAAGTATGGCAAGATGCCCCTCGAAATGACCTACACCATCAAGTCGTACTATGTCAAGGCGGTGTCGGGTGGCATCAGCGTCTCGGTCGGCGGGGCTTATACCTATGATAATAAGAGCGTCACCTACCAGGTGCGCAAATATATGGATGGGAATGTGGAGAAAGTGGATGTGGAAGTTCCCACCTACGCCCTTGAAGGAACCATCATGGGCGACCTCACCCTCGGCTCATACGTCGTGAAGGGACTGACCTACGACGAGACCCGAGGCGGCTTCTATCGCGACTACAAGGGCGACGGTCTGAGTTTCCATTTCACCGCCATGCAGGGTGGAATGAAGACCATGGACGGCGACTATGCCTTCAATAGTGAGCGCGACAACAACATTCTTGTGAAGTACAATGGCTCCAATGTGGAGTCGATCATCAATACATTCCAGATGGGTGCCATGCCTTTCGGTATCGTTTCCACATTCCAGGTAGAGGCCACTGCCATCGATGACGTAACCGCCGACGACTCGTTCCGTGCGATGCGCGCCTATGAGGGCAAGGCTTACAATCTCGCAGGACAGCGCGTCAGTGATCACACCAAGGGTGTCGTCATCATCAATGGGAAGAAGTATCTCAAGAAGTGATGGCTTGTCGATTTCTCCAAATCGTATGGCCTGAATATCGGGCTCAATGGCCGCATCCTCTCAGGTACGGACAACGTGGAGTATAAGAACTATTATGACGTGAGCGCGGGAATGGTGAATGTCTCATATCCAGCCTACACGATATGGAAGCTATCGCTGGTGCAGCGTTTCGGACCTGCAGTCAAGGTGACGGCGGCTCTCGACAATCTTTTCAATTATCGCCCCCAGTATTACTACCTCAATTGTCCGCTTACAGATGGCATTGCCCTACAGGTGGGGTTGTCGGTGGATGTGGACAAACTGTTTTAGCCCGGTTTGGGTATAAAATAATATCGAAGGATATGAGATGAGGCTGGTCGGTAACTATTGACGTTTAGTGTTGTAAAAGCAAAAAAATATCGGTAGGAGGTCGAATGCAATCCGTTTGCTTCCTACCGATAACTGAAAATCCTCACCTTTCCACGATCTGTCTTGGGCGACTCCTCGTCATTTCATTTTTTCAATCGTTTCGATGTCCAATCCTGTGACCTTGGCAACCTCGTCCAAGGCCATTCCAAGGTTCAATAAGTTTTTGGCCACTTTGGCGCAGCCTTCTATAATTCCCTCGGCCCGTCCTTCTGCCCGTCCTTCTGCTCTTCCTTCCTCCCTGTTGATTCTGTTGGAGTCCACAAATAGCAGGCGTTCTGCTCCGAGTTTGTCCCAGAAGTCCTCATAGGCGAGCAGCTCGTTTTGGGTCATTGCCGATTCCTCCACGGCCTTTAGCGCCTTGCGGGTCTCGGGATTGTCCAAAAGCTCCTGTGGCGCTTGCTTTGTCTGCTCGTCGATCTCCGTAAGGAATCGTAGCCATAGCACGGCCATTTTCTTCTCCTTGAGGGAGTGTGCCTGAAACTTGGGCAGTTCTACGAAGGTGAAGTGGAGACCTTCTATGATCTCGTCGCTATGGAGCTCATGCACCACGCTATAGTTGTGTATGAACTCATCGGGATAGTCCTTCATAAACGTCTCGTTGACGAGGTTGAGCGAATAGACGGGTTGCAGCAATTCGTACTTGCGCTTCTTGTCCAGTTGTCGTACGAAGGCTTTGGAGGCGTTGAAGAGGACGCGCTGCTTGAACGCCTCCGTCCATAGCATCTGCATCTCGACGATAAACTGTCTGCCCTTGACGTCGCGACACCTTACGTCCACAATACTGTTCTTTCCGACGTAAGTATCGGGCACGAGTTCTGGCGACAGATACTCCACGCTCTCTATCTGCTCATCGTCTGCCAGGGGCAACAGGGCATTGAGCAGGCTGATGAGCAGGTCTTTGTGCTCACCGAATATCTTCTTGAATGTGAGGTCGGCTTTTGGATCAAGGTATCTCATGAGTGGAAACGTATTGATGGGTTGGCAACAGTATAATGCTTATATGTGGCAAATTTACAAATAATAATCGAGGAAAGCATGTCTGGCAAGTTAATCATTGTTAAGCGCCTTTGCTGTTCAGCTCAGGGCCAAACTCTTTTGCCTCCTCAAACTCGATTATCCTTGGGCAAGGACGGTTGCTCGCGTGCTCAGCACGGTAGGTTCCTCCTCGTGATGTGTGAAGAGCAACTCACACGAATTGAGTATGCGTGTGGCGAATTGGTGTGTCAAGATCACCATTTTTGAGTATTGTACTCCCGTCAACTAACCCATACCTTTGCACCCAAAAAAGAATAAACCACAAATTATGTTTAGAAAAGTAATGTCCATCGTGGTGTGTGCAGCCAGTGCAACCGTATGTATGGCACAGTCTGTGGATGCTGTGACGGGAGCCACAAGGCAGGTGGCCGACACCGTCCGTATGAGCAAAGTAGAGAAAGCCCTCTCCCGTTTGAGCCTTGGAGGTTATGGCGAGGCGGTGATGTCCCGAAATTTCTATAGTCAGAGTTTCAACAGATACAATGCGCCCGCACGCTACAAGGACGACAATAGTCACGGGCGCTTTGACCTTCCTCATGTCACGTTCAACTTGGGCTATGACTTTGGCCACGGTTGGACGTTTGGCACCGAGGTGGAGTTTGAGCACGGCGGCAACGAGACGGCCGTGGAAGTAGAAGCGGAAGAGTCAGGCGAGTATGAGGCCGAGACGGAGAAAGGTGGCGAGGTGGCGCTCGAGCAGTTTTGGTTGAACAAGGCTTTTTGGAAGGGAATGTTCAACGTCAAGGCCGGTGAGATCATCGTGCCTGTGGGCTATTCCAATGGCCACCACGAGCCCCTGAACTTCTTCACCTGTTATCGTCCGGAGGGCGAAGCCGCTATCCTGCCCAACACTTGGCATCAGCTTGGTGTCTCGTTCTGGGGACGTGTCAAGGACTGGCGATACGAAATGCAGTTCCTTTCTGGTTTGAACTCCGAGAGCTTCACGGGCGAGAACTTCGTCCACCCAGGTGCTACCAGCCCCTACGAGTTCAAGGTAGCCAACACCTACGCCTTGGCCGCACGTGTCGATAATTACTCCGTCAAGGGCCTTCGTGTGGGCGTAAGTGGCTATTATGGTCATACGTTTCGCAACTCTATCAAGGATCCTGGCGCCACCTACGATGATGTCAAAGGCGCACTCTCGATCATTTCTGGTGATTTCCAACTCAACCGATGGAACTGGATTGTGCGAGGCAGCGTGGTCTATGCTCACCTTTCCGACGCCGATCGCATCTCGACCTACAACAAGGCCAACTCCACACACCATAAGTATCAGGATGGCAATCCCTTCCACAATACCAATATCGGCAGCAACGCCTTGGCCTATAGCATCGAGGCGGGCTACAATCTCTTCTCGCAGATACAAGGATTGAGAGACCGCCAGAAACTCTACCTTTTCGGCCGTTTTGACCATTACGACTCGATGGTGGCAGGCACGTACAAGAGCCAGTACCGCCATTGTGCTCCCTACATCACGACCGTGGGCTTCAATTATCACCCCATCAAGCAGATTGTCATCAAGGGCGAGTACGCCTATCGCGCCTTCAAGAAGCCCAACAACAAAGGACTGAGCAGCGACAGTCCCTTGTACGTCCAGCCGTTCAACAATGAGCCAAGTATCAGCTTGAGCATTGCCTATCAGGGGTGGTTCCTCAAGTAAAAGAAGGATGGCTCCTCATGTAAACAAGTAAAGTAATACTCAAACAAAAAAAAATAAAAATGAAGAATCTCAAGAACTATTCTTTTGCCCTCATGCTGGGTATTGGAGCATGTGGCTTCATGGCCTCTTGCTCTTCAGACGACGATGTGAAGACAGAAGTGGTGACCGGTAATCAGGAGGCACTTAATGCGGCTTGTAAGCAATGGCGCGTGGCCCGTGCCCACTGGGAGAAGTCGGAGGCCTTCCTCTTTGGTGCTGCCGACGAATACTCCATCGATCCCCACACCGACACCTGGCCTGTGGACCAAGCGGCCCTCGCCAACGTGCTGCGCGACCAAAGCATCATGTCGGACATCGAGAACAAAGTGCGACTCCTCAACTCAGGCCTGCTGGGCTATCACGGTATTGAGTATGTGCTCTTCCGTGAGGGCAATCCGCGCGATATCAGCCAGCTCACCGACCTGGAGTATCGGTATGTGTGTGCCGTGGCCAAGGACCTCTATCAGGCCACTTGTGTTCTCCAGACCACCTGGGAAGGAGCCAAGAGCGGAACCCGTTATGATGCGACTGTCGACTATCTGAAGACCCACAACAAACTCCAGGACGATGGAAATGTCTCTAACGAGGGACTCAGCTACAAGGACTTCGGTGGCATGTTCAAGAACACGCCCTCGACCGATTATTCCAGCAACCTCGATGCCACCATCCAGATCATCGAAGGTGCGCGCGACATCATCGGCGAGGTGGCAGGCTCGAAGATCGGTCTGCCATGGTCGGGCCAGGACGACTCCTACATCGAGTCACCCTACGCCCGCAACAGTATCGTGGATTTCTATGACAACATAGCAGGCTGCAAGAGTGCGCTGTATGGAGCGGTCGATGCCACCTCGCCCAACGACAAGTCGCTCATCTACTTCTGTCTCAATTCTGGCAACGCCACGCTCAAGAGCCAGGCACAGACCGTACAGAGCAAGATGGACGCGGCCCTCAACGACATCAAGGCCATGAAGAGCCCGTTCGCCCTCTACTATACTGATCCCTCTGCCAAGAAAGCCATCGACGCCCTGGATGAGTTGGATGCTTCGCTGGAGGCACTGGGCACTACGCTCAAGACCTATGCTGGCAACCAGGCCGTGGAGGCACAATGCAAGGTGATCAACGCCAACTACGTCGATAACGTCATCGTGAAGACCTATACGGCCCTCTGCGACCAGGCTGAGATCCTCTACAACTACATCAAGAATATCAAAAAATAAGATACATGAAATTAAAGTATAACCATTACCTATGCCTTCTGCTGGGTGCCATGGCTATCGCCTCTTGCTCCGACGATACGTCCGATGCCCTTTCGTGGGAGATAGGTGACGGATCCAAGATAGACTATCCTGAGGATTACTTCACCGGAGGTCAGTTGGGTACTACGACCAACAACTCTTCCACCGCCTACAAGCAGCCTTCCCAGGCTGTGGAGAATGCGGGTATGGTGACGGCCTTCAACGAGGGTGAGTATCTTTTCGAGAAAGACTTCAATACCAACACCACGGGAGCCTTCCGCGGCCTTGGCCCAGTGTATGTGCGCCCTGGATGCAACTACTGCCACCCTGGCTATGGCCATGGTGCGCGCCAAAATGCCTATTCGGCCACGCAGGAGCGCAATGGCTACCTCCTCGTCATCTACGACAAGAAGACCAATGCCTATATCCGGTCGGTGGCAGGTATGCCTCAGACCGCGGCCGTGAAGCCTTTCAAGGCCCCGATCGACGAATCGCAGATTCAGATAGCCTGGAAGCACTACACGGACGAGTGGGGCAACAAGTTTGACGATGGTGAGACCTACGACCTCACTTATCCCGATGTGACGATCCCTGCTTCTGCCTACTACGCCCCTGTTTATGTGCAGCGAGATGGCAAGGACGTGGAGATCACGCCAGCAGAGTATAACGACAACATCGCCATCCGCCTGGAGTCCACCATCGGCATCTATGGTACGGGCTTGCTCGATGCCATTACCGACGAAGACATCACGGCACAATGGCAGGCTGAGTCGCCTTACGTCACGCTCAACCCCGCCATGTGGGATCAGGCCGCCAATACGTGGAAGAGCTACTACAGCAACAGCTTGCAAGGCGATGGTACGAAGTATGTGCGTCGCTTCACCTATGCCATGAGTCGTGGTCCTGTGCTCGACGGTGCTGGCGCCAATGCCATCTGGAACATCACCAACGTGACGCGTCCTGACCGCCGCTACCACTATCTCGACCTTGCTGGCAAGTATTATGCCGAGAAGTCCTCGCAGGACCCTGAGGTCCAGGCTGGCTTCACGGAGTATATCAACCGCATCGACCCGGAGAAGAAACATCCGGAGTGGCATACGGGCGACTTGGCAAGCGACATCAAGACCTATCTGACCAGCAAGAAGTTGGATGCCGAGATGACGCAGGAGCAGTATAAGAGCCTCATGATCTGGCATCGCGGACTGGCTGGGCCCGCGGCCCGCAACACCACCACAGAAGACTTCAAGGCGGGCAAGGCACTCTTCTCCCAGATCGGCTGTGCCAACTGTCACCGCCCGTCGTGGAAAACGGGAAGCGACGAGATTCGCGACCCGAACCGCCTTTTCTCCAATGCCGACATGCCCCGCTATCCCTATCAGAAGATATGGCCCTACACCGACATGGTGCAGCACCGTCTCTTCATGAAGAACGATATTCGCACAGGCTGGTGTCGCACCACACCTCTCTGGGGACGTGGACTGGCCAGCAAGTGTGGATCGGGTACGGAGCGCTTGCACGACTGCCGTGCACGCAACGTCATCGAGGCCATCATGTGGCATGGCTGCACCGCAGAGGGCGGCAAGAGCGATGCCTATGAATGTGTCAAAAAGTTCCGCGCACTCTCTAAGACGCAGCGCGACCAGATCGTCTTCTTCATCGAGTCCGTTTGATACAATAGCGTAATCCAACGTGAATAATAGATTGATCAATTATTTTATGGCTTCCCTGTACACACTTCTCTTGGTGTGTATGGGGATTGCCACTATTGTGGAAAAGCTCCATGGCGTCGGCTTCGTCAAGGAGCACATCTATGGCACGGGGTGGTTCGTGGCGCTATGGGTGCTGCTTGCCCTCCTGTCCGTATATTACATTGTCAAAGCCCGGTTGCATAAGCGCATGGCTGTGCTCTTGCTCCACCTTGCCTTGTTGCTCATACTCATGGGCGCCTTCGTCACCCATCTCTTTTCCCATGATGGCACCATTCATCTGAAGCAAGGAGCCAGTGTGGCGAGCTATGTGGACCAGCATGGGGCAGCAACCGACCTTCCGTTCTCCTTGACCCTCTCCGATTTCAAGGTCCACTACTATCCCGGCACCAATGCCGTCATGGACTATCAGTCCGACATCGTGGCGGAGCAAGACGACAAGACTGAGCACTTGGCAGTCTCCATGAACCATATCGGCCAGGTCTCTGGCTACCGCTTCTATCAGTCGTCCTACGACGCCGACCTCCGTGGCACGACGCTGCTCGTGTCCAATGATCCTTACGGCATTGCCGTGACCTACATGGGCTATCTGTTGCTGCTCGTCGCACTGCTATGGACGATGGCCTCGCGCCATACGCGGATCCGTCAGCTCTATCGCGTCGCTACCAAGGGAGCCGTGGCCCTGTTTTTCTTCCTTCTCTCCACCTCCTCCGTAGTAGCTAAACCTTCCGTCACACCTGTCAACAGCGAAGTAGCCGACGCGATGGGGCGTGTCGCCGTGCTCTACAACGGCCGCATCTGTCCGCTGAATACTGCCGCTACGGAGTTTGTCACCAAATTGTGTGGCAAGAGCACCTGGGAGGGCCTCTCTGCCAATGAGATCTTCCTGAGCTGGATGATATTCTATACGGAATGGGAGGCGCAACCGATCATTCGGGTGAAGAGCCAGGAGGTGCAGAAGCTGCTTGGCATAGAGGGCGAGTGGGCTTCGGTCAACGATTTCTATACCTCGCAGCATGAGTATAAACTCAAGGACAGAGTAGGGGACAGTACGCTCTCCGATGCGCAGCGCAAGGCCCTTCGCGAGGTGGACGAGAAGGTGCAGGTCGTCACGATGTTCTACAATGGTGAGATGCTCCATCTCTTTCCGCTCCCTTCTCAGGGTGGGCTGAAATGGTACACCCCAGGCAGCACGCAACTCCCGAGAGGCATTCCCGAGGCAGAGTTTCAGTTTGTCAATCATGCCATGGACTATCTCGTCAAGTCGATCTTGGTCAACGATGTCGATGGCGCAAAGACCATGATTGCCAAGATCAAACTCTTCCAGAAGGAGAAAGCCGGCCAGGTACTGCCCTCTCCTTTCTCCCTCAAAGCCGAGGTGCTCTACAACACCTTGCAGTCCCAGCGCGCTGTGGTCTTCTTCAGCCTTGCCCTGAGCCTGCTGTTCTGCATCATCGCCTTTTGTGGCAAGGAGGCCAAGTGGCTGAGCCGTCTCCATACCTTGTTCTGCGCACTCCTCGCCCTGTATCTCACCCTGCTTCTCGCCCTTCGCTGGTACATCAGCGGCCACATCCCTTTGAGCAACGGATTCGAGACCATGCTGTTCATGTCGTGGGCCACCCTCCTTCTGTCCCTCCTGATGGCCGGGAGGATGCCGATTCTCAAGGTCTTGGGCACGCTTGTCTCCACCCTCTGCCTGCTGGTGTCGATGATAGCCGTGGGCAGTCCTCAGATCACCCAGCTGATGCCCGTGCTCCAGTCGCCGCTCTTGTCCATCCATGTGGCCGTGGTCATGCTCTCTTATGCCCTCTTTGCCCTTATAGCGCTGATCGCCCTGCGCTGTCTGCTGCTAAAGGACGGCGACCTGCTGACGCGTCTCACGGCTCTCTCGCGCTTCCTGCTCTATCCTGCGGTAGCCCTGCTAGCTATAGGCATTTTTGTCGGTGCCGTATGGGCCAATGTGTCGTGGGGAGCCTATTGGTCATGGGACCCTAAAGAGACCTGGGCCCTCATCCTGCTGATGATCTACGCAGTTCCTCTCCACCAGACGCCGATCGTCAAGGCGGACCGTCCTCGACGCTATCATGCCTATGTCTTGGCAGCCTTCCTGGCCGTCGTCATCACCTACTTCGGTGTCAACTATTTCATGACGGGTATGCATTCGTATGCCTAAGCGCCGGGAGACAATTCGTCTCTTGATCGGGGCGCCGGTGCGTGCTTGGTTTTTAGTCTTTTAGAAAGAAGCCTTTGGCCCGTTTTCCATGTCGGTAGTATGACTACTACTTATGGGAAACGAGCCAAAGGCTTCTCTCTTTTATTTCTTAAGCTGCTTGTTTTTAAGCCGCTTAATTCTTATACTCCTTCAGTTTCTCCAGACAATAAGCCTTGAAGTCGTTCCAGTGGTAGTAAGGCTCCACGTCGCTCTTGATGGGGAGCGTAGCCTCGTCCTCGCAAAGCAATACCTTCACCAGAATGTCGTTCGCTTTGTTGCGATAGAACACAAACTGAAGGTTGGTGGCCATCGGGGTGATCTTGTAGTCAAACCATTGAGAGGAGATTCTCTCCGGATCCTTGATCTCCTCGCCATAACCGTTCAGATCCAAAAGGCAGGTGAGCGGAGTGACCATCGAGTCGTGACCATATCGCAGGGTGGCTCCAGGGTGCTGGAGGGCGATGCAGCTGTCAGCCTTCTCGATAATATCCATCAGAAGGTTGCGCTGAGAGAAAGGCTGAACATTGCCCGTATAGGGAGAATAGCCGAAGCTCATTTGCCACCAGGCGTTGGCGGCAACCCAATTCTGATACAATTCTTCCTCGTTGAAGAGATCATACAGAGAGACCTTGCCCCTCAACTCCGTGCCCTGGATGGAACTGGCCATCTCGTATAGTTTTCTGTTCAGATCACTCTGGTCGATGTTCTGTCTCACCCACGCTGGGTCGTTGAAAAGCTCCTGCATTACGCGGCTGTAGCAGGCGTGCTTCTTGAGAAACTCCTCCTGCACAACCCTTCTGCCCACCGAGTTTTTCAGGCTGTCAAGATATCTGTCGCCATGATTCATATAGTACATGTCGTGCTCGCTGGCATCATGGAAGATATGGAGCTTCGGATTCATGCGGAGCATCTGCTGCAAACCGTTCTCCATGGAGAGGATGCATCGGATCACTACCGTACTTCGTGCCTCAATATTGGTCTCGCCAGCAAAGATCTCAGGAAATCTTTCCATCATTCGCTTGGTTATCCCCTGGTGCTGAAGTGCTCCGAGCGGAGTCAGCTCGCCGTCGCGTCCTCTTGCCTCCTCGCGAAGCAATTTCACCTTTGCCAGTGTCTCTTCGCCCTTGGCCGTGAGCTTGCCCTCCTGCTTCGCCTTCAGCAGAGCAAAGTAAGGCACGTCGTAAGCCTCCTTGCCAATCATATAGCGGGAACCATGGCGACCATAGTGGCTCAGATAGAAGGGCTTATATCCCTTGGGCGCAGGAGTCAGTTCCTTCTGCGGGCCACGATAAGCCACATAGTTGCTACCCGAGAGCGTGATGTCTCGCTTGAAATCCTCCTGAGGAGTTTGCGCTGTCGTTGGCATCACCATGGCCAGGGATGCCAGCAAAAATAGATTCTTTATTTTCATTTTATTATCCTTGTTACCTAAACTCTACCATCAGGCCTTTCCTATGCCTGTCTGGGCAGCAAATGATTGCTCTGAACATGATCTTATCCGGTAATTCACATGCCTTGGTGTCGTGAGAGCAAACACCGTGAAATCCTGAATCGCAGAGCGAAGGTACAAATAAAAGCCGAGAATCTCACTTCTTTCAAAGTTTTTTTGATCAAGAAGCCATGTTTCAGTATTTATAAGTATCTTTGCATTGGTAAATAGGAAAAGTATCGACAACGGCTTCAATGCCATCTAACTCCATTACATATAAGAAAAAGGCAATGAAAGCAAAAAAGCTTCACGGTGGGATTCGCTTTCATCAATTATCTCGAAACTTAGATTCATACGACTATGGAGCAGAAAACGATTGACAGATTTAGAGGTTGCCTTTATGGTCAAGCCATAGGTGACGCGCTCGGATTGGGAACGGAATTCATGATAGATGAGGATATTGCTTGGAAATATCCTCACGGACTACAACACTATAAGCAGATATACCAGGACAGACATCGGAAGCGATGGAAAATTGGCGATTGGACTGATGATACAGACATGATGCTGTGCATTGCTGACGCAGTCATAGAGGACCAAGGTGTCAATTTTAGAAATATTGCCCAGCACTTCAAGAAATGGGCCGACGGCATCCCTATGGGTATTGGTGAGCATACCTATAAGGTCTTGATGACGAGAGACTATACGGAGAAGCCGTTTGATGTCTCTTACATGATTTGGAAGATGAGCAATTACCAATCTGCGGCTAATGGTGGCTTGATGCGTACATCTGTCGTTGGACTTTTCCCGAAGGAAGTCAGGACTTGTGCAGAGCAGATCTGTCGGCTCACCCATTACGATCCTAGATGTGTCGGTTCGTGCGTGATAGTGTCCGAACTTATACACGCATTGGTTTATGGTATGCAGCCTCCGACATTTCTTCAAATAAGAAGTTTGGCACTGTCGTATGATGTAGAGATCTGCGACTATGTGGACAAAGCGTGGGATGAATCCGATGTCAAGGATTTGGTAGATTATGACCACATGGGCTATACTTTAGTCACATTGTCCGTGGCTCTTTGGGCTTACTGGCATGCTACTTCATTTGTAGAGGGGCTCCTTGCTGTGGTGAATGCGGGAGGCGATGCTGATACCAATGCGGCAGTGGCGTGTGCCGTACTTGGAGCGAAATATGGGTATTCGTCCATTCCGGCCGAATACATTGAGGGCCTTTTGTATAAAGAGTCCTTGGACAAAACGATGGATAGCCTTATGAACATTTGCATAAAATAGAAAAGTAAAGCTTCGTCAAATGCTTCATGAGCGCAAGATTGAAAGTGGGTATGGTGATAGCGTTGTAAAACGGTTGTCAGCAGACCTGAAAGAACGCTATCCAAAGATGGGTATTTCACCACGTCAACTTTGGAACATGAAGAAATTTTATGAGCGTTACGCTGGGCATGATGAGAAAGTGCTACGCTCCGTAGCACTTTTGCCGTGGTCGCACAATCTGCTGCTGTTGAGCAAGGGACTGAATGATGAAGCTACGCTCTATTATGCGCAGGAAACCGTAACCAAAGGCTGGAATCGCGACTTGCTTCTCAATGCCATCAAACTCAAAACATAGACCTCAAAATAAAAACGTTAAACGTTATAACGTTAATACGGTGACAGGACGGGCTTGGCGGGCCTGCCCGCCCTGTGATGCCGATTGCTCATAGACAACGAGCCCAAGCCCTATTACTACCATGGACGCTCTCAGTCCAACCAACCACTAGGCTTCCTCATCGCTACCATGTTGTCTGTTCAATACGTTTATGAGGCATGTGTATAGCACTTCGACGAGGAATAGCTAGGAGGACTGTAGATGAAATGATATCAGTTCGGTACTCTAGAGAAAAGTCTCGTTTTGCAATTCCTTTCGCCTAAAGAGCTGGATAAGTGAACGGATATCCCCGTTTTGGGTGGGTGGATATCCTCTGTTTTCAGCAATAAAAATGTTATCAATCGTCAGATAAATGATAATTTAGAGGCGATGGCAAAGCAACTCTATGACTATTGGTTTGTGCAGTTTGATTTCCCGAATGAGGAAGGCAAGCCGTATAAATCAAGTGGTGGGGCAATGGTTTATAACGAAAAATTGAAGCGTGAGATACCGCAAGGATGGCATTGTTATGAACTGAACAAATGGTTAGAAATTAAGTCTGGTTTTGCTTTCAAATCAGAAACGTATATTTCAAAAGGAAAATTCAAGGTCGTAACAATTAAAAATGTACAAGACCATCATTTGGATACATCAAGTTGTGACTATGTTTATGAGATACCGCAAGGTATGAAAAAATGGTGTTCTTTGTCTGTCAATGATAGACTAATATCATTGACAGGTAATTGTGGGCGTCTGTGTATCGTAACAGAAAAAGATTTGCTTCTAAATCAACGAGTTGGATTATTGGTATGTAATGATGAATATATTGACTATGCCTATTTATTGTTATCATCAGAAGAGTATCAGACATTGAGCAATAATTTGGCAAAAGGTGCTGCACAAGCAAATCTTAGTCCTGTTGAATTATGTAAGAATATCGCTGTGTTACCTAAGTTGGATGTGCTGGAGAAGTTCAATAGACAGATTAAACCAATAGTGGCGAGTTATATTCAAAATGAAATTCAAATTGCAGAATTAACTAAGCAACGAGACGAGTTGTTGCCCCTTTTAATGAACGGTCAAGCTTCGGTAAATTATCATTTATCGGCATTGTTTCTTTTCCCCTTTTATATTATATAGAGACCAATACAAATTATATGGTATGAAAGAAACAGTTATAAAAACCATTTTAGACGGTATGCGAGTGGTTCTAGCTGAAAATCAGTTGAGTTTGCTTGCAAATGTGATTAGAAAGGCTCTATCTGAGTGTGAGATTACACTGAAGGCTACAGAGGAAGAACAGCGCAACAAAGAGAACGCTGAGTTGCTCGGTGCGTTTATATCCTCAAAAAAAGTGGAGGGTTGTTCTGACAAGACAATCCACTATTATAAGTCTTCCATTGAGAAGCTGATAGCGACTGTGAAGAAGAATGTGTGCGACATATCCACTAATGATATCCGATGCTATCTCGCTGAGCAACAGGAACAACGAGGACTTAGCAAGGTTACGATTGACAACTTGCGTCGTATCTATTCCAGCTTCTTTTCTTGGTTGGAAGATGAAGACTACATCACCAAAAGTCCTGTGCGCAGAATACATAAGGTACGTACTGATGCTTTGGTGAAAGAGGTGTTGACAGATGAAAATATTGAAGTGTTGCGTGACAGTTGTCAAGAAATTCGTGATGTGGCAATGATAGATTTGCTGCTTAGCACTGGTATGCGTGTTGGAGAGTTGGTAAAAATCAATCGTGAGGACATCGATTTCCAAGAACGCCAGTGTGTGGTGTTCGGTAAAGGAAATAAAGAGCGTGAGGTATATTTCAACGCTCGCACCAAGATACACCTCAAGAAATACTTGGAACAACGAACGGATTCTAATCCTGCGTTGTTCGTCAGTCTCAAAGAACCTCATACACGTTTAACTATTAGTGGTGTTGAAGTCCGCTTGCGCCAGTTAGGAAAAAATGTGAACATACATAAGGTGCATCCTCACAAGTTCCGCAGAACTTTGGCAACAATGGCGATTGACAAGGGAATGCCAATAGAGCAAGTGCAAAAGATGTTGGGGCATGTGAAAATCGACACGACCTTGCATTATGCTATGGTAAATCAAGCAAATGTAAAGATTGCACACCGCAAATTCCTTAATTAACGTTTAAAGATTATCAAGTCTGCTTAACTTTAGTTACCTTTGTAAGCAAAAAGTGTGCAGATTATGAAATTGAGCAAACATAAATTAGGAGAACTTATAGAAGTGACTCGTGGGGCAAGCCTATCTGGTCAATTCTATGCCGAGGAAGGCGAGCTGATTCGCTTAACTTTGGGTAACTTCAATATGAATGGAGGTGGTTTTAAAGAGAACACTTCCAAGACGGACTTGTATTATACAGGTACTGTCAAAGACGAGTTTATACTAAACAAAGGTGATATTATCACTCCGCTTACAGAGCAATCCTTAGGATTGTTGGGTACAACAGCACGTATTCCTGAAAATGGTAAGTATATTCAAAGTCAAGACGTAGCCCTTGTAAAATGCAAGGAGGGACTTCTTGACCCTAATTTTTGCTATTATCTCATCTCTTCTTCTATTGTTCGCCAGCAGCTAAGTGCCGGTGCTCAACAAACAAAAATACGCCATACTTCTCCTGACAAAATCAAGGATTGTACCGTATGGATACCAGAACTTGAAGTGCAGAAGAGAATAGGGCGTATTTTATCTGATATTGACGAAAAGATTACTCTTAATCATCAGATAAATGATAATTTACCGATGCTTGACCGTTCATCAACAATGGCAAGAGCTCGTCGCGCTGCTTAGCCAAAGCGTTGATTTCTTCACCGATTATCATTTGTTTGTAGAATATCGGCTCACAAACTTGCTCAAACTCTGAAATAACAGACTTTGTAGGAATGATAACAGGAAGAGAGAATAGTTCATTCTTTGTTATAGACCCAAATGTCGTACCAGCAGAGTTCATTCCTTCAAACTTTAATCTAAAGTCATTCATCAAATAGTATAAATGGGTCATAGAACCTATTTTTGACGATAAGGCAGAAAGACCACGACCAATACAGCAATCATTATTTGCAATGTTCAATGCTCCAACAGGTGCTCTTACGCTCATAAGAATATCGCCTTTGTTTGCGTATCGGCTTGGCGAAGTTGTGTATTGTCGAATGTCTGGAAAACGAAGTCCAAAATCTGTACTACCTTGATAGAAAATAATGCCTTCACCATCTTCATTGTAAGAAGAGCCATCAGGTGATTGCCCCATCGTGATGTTGGCAACATCAGATAATATGCCATTGCTCCATCCTTGCGGTATCTTACGCTTCAATTTTTCATTCCAAACCATAGCACCTCCACTTGATTTATACGGTTTTCCCTCCTCATTTGGGAAGTCAAACTGCACAAACCAATAGTCGTAGAGTTGCTTTGCCATCTCTTCTAAATTATCATTTATCAGCTTATTGAGTTCAATTTTGCGATCAATGTCTGCCAACACCTTTCCGATGGTACGTTGCTCCTCTATTGATGGAATCAATACAGGTATGTTGCCAATCGTATCATTGGAAAGGGTGTAACGTTGCCCACTACCAGAAGCATTATTTTCAAAATACTTCTGAATGTATCGAGTGTGCATGAAGGCATTCAGATATTTTCCGTCAACAATAGCAGGGTTAGGAGTAATCAATGCACAATGATAGCCAAGAAGTACATACTCGAAATCGTCAGCAATATAAGTGGCAACACCTATATCGTCTCTGGTTTCGCTATCTTTTGTGATGGCAACCATGCCTTTGCCTATTGAGCATTTGTCAATCTCTGTTTGCTTGGCTGATGCAACCATAAACGACTTAGCCTTTTCTTTGGTGATAGCCCAATTATAATAAACATCAACAAAGTTGCACAGACGCACAGGTGTTTCGCCCTCTAGTGTTTTTTTGTCAACACCGCTAATTTCAATTTTAGCGATGTCGGCAAGTTTATATTTCTTTAGTTCCATTTCGTTCTAATACATTAATTAAAAATCATATGAGTCCAATTTGGGTAGCAATTCTTCATATCTCTTATTCTCAAAGTCATTGAAACGTTGAGTACATACATGCCGTGCATCAAAGACTTCATATTCGTTACCAAATTCAGAATGACAATCACTATACCATAGGATAATCTTGTCCTTTCTTGAAAGTCTGTTAAGTTCAAACTCTATCGAATTGTCAATATATTCTTCTAAAACTCCATTCGGGAAAAATATTTCATCGTAGCCCCTTGATTGATGGAGAACTGATAACTGGTCAAAAAATGTGAACTCTTGTGGCAAATCATCACAAAGATTTATCTGTTTCGACTCTATGTTTATGCGCTTAATCACATTCTTACAGACAGTATCTATGATTTCATCAATAAGAGGATAGCAATCATTTTCAATTTGAGAGATAAATTTATCCGCCTTTTCCAATTGTCCTTTTAGATATTCTATTTCGGTCATAGATTTATCCTTTATCCAGCAATCCCCTTACTTCTTTATCGAAGTCAGAGTCAATACGTTGTGTCTTATTGAAAATGTCATATTCTTCTTCCGCTTTCTTCTTGGCTTGCGCTGCCGATATTTTGCCTTTGTCGGGCAATATCTGGTATTTGCGGAATGTCAAGAACTCATTGACACTTGCCGAGAACTGTGACATGTTGAACGTGTTTTCACGCTCTATGAGGTCTTCGATATAGTCAAAGAAGCCTGTTACAGCACGCTCCAGTTGTCGAATTTCTTTCTCTTGTAGATAGTTCTTAGCTATGCGGACATCTAATTTCAGAACACGTCCATCTGGAGCATTTTTCCAAGTGGTCAGTCCCATGTGATCCTTTGTGTGATCAGCCTTAGAAAAGATAATCTCCGCAGCCGTCTGTCCTGTGATGGCATAGTGGAAGCGGTTTTGTATCATTGCGTAGAAATCGCGCGTGGTCGGAGAGTTACGGTCATAGTCGGTGCTGCACTCGGCATAAATATCTGTAATCTGTTGCCAAATGCGACGCTCACTCGCACGGATGGAGCGGACACGCTCGAGCAATTCGCGGAAGTAGTCCTTGCCGAACACCGCCGTTCCTTGCTTCAAACGCTCATCGTCCATGGCGAAGCCCTTTTTGATATACTCATTGAGTATCTTTGTTGCCCATTGGCGGAAACGAGTGGCTTTCAGTGAAGACACACGATAGCCTACGGCAATAATGGCATCAAGAGAGAAGAAATCTACGTTACGGGTTTGCGTCTTTTCCTCCATTGCGCCGTGCTGAGTGGTTATTTCCATTTTGGAAACAACCACTTTCTTGTCTAACTCCCCCTCATCAAAGATATTCTTCAGATGCTTGCTGATAGCTGGCACGCCCACACCAAATAGCTGTGCCATAGCCTTTTGGGTACACCAAAGTGTTTCGCCCTTTATGACCACTTGCACCTTGCCGTCCGCATCCGGCATATTGTAAAGAAGAAACTGTATCTCGTTACTCATTGCTGCTACTCCTTTCCTACATTAGCATTGAAACCGATGCTATCTAACTGCTTCAATATCTCTTCTTCGAGGCGGTGACTCTCCTCAAACTGTGCCTTCAGCGTTGTCTTGTACCCGTCCATGCGCTTGTTGAACACCTCCTCGGTGATGTCCACATAGTCAATCTTGATGTCGAAATACTGTCCTGCCGAGAGACTGTAACCTTTCTCCTTAATTTCATCGTAGCTGACGGCAACGGAAAAATCGTCCACGGCTTCCTTGTTCTGGAATGTCGTGATAATCTTCTCTAACTCTTCGTCGCGCAGACGCACCTTCTTCAAGCCGTTGCTGTCCTTGTATTCCTCGCCAAGTTTGCTTGCGTCAATGAGCACCACCTTGTCGGCACTCTTGGACGCATCGAAGAACAACACAGACACGTTCGTGCCAGTGTTGGCAAACACATTACTTGGCATCGATACACAACCATACACAATCTTATTGTCAACAATGTGCTTAAGAATCTTGTTCTCTATGCCACTCTTAGCGGTAATGAAACCTGTAGGAATAACGATGGCACCTTTGCCCGAACCTGACTTCAATGAATTGATGACATGCTGGATGAAGCAAGTGTATATCGCCATGCTTTCCTTTTTCTTGGCAGGAACCTTTGGTACACCAGCCCAGAAGCGGGCCGGGAAAGCAGCTATCTTCTCACGAGTGTCGCTGAAGTCCATCTTGAAAGGTGGGTTGCTCACCACATAATCAAACTGGCGGAGACTCCCTCCGTCATCGCTCTTGTGATAGGGTGAAACAAGCGTGTCACCTTGGATGGCATGGTCGAGCGAAGACACCAGTCCGTTGAGCAGCAAGTTGAGTTTGAGCATCTTGTTGCTTCGTTGCGAGATGTCTTGGGCAAAGATGGTACAGCGGTTCTCGCCTACTCGATGGGCAAGAGCCATAAGCAAGGTGCCAGTGCCAGCCGACGGATCGTAGCACTCTACGTTATGAAGGTCGGCATCATTGCCTACCAACAGGCGTGCCATGATTGTGGCAATGGCGTGGGGCGTGTAATACTCGGCATACTTTCCGCCACCAGCCGTGTTATAGTCCTTGATAAGATATTCAAAGATGTTGGCAAAGAAGTCATAGTGCTCAGCGAATGCCTCCTCAAACGAGAAGTTGGCGAGTTTGTCAACCATAGCCCGGGCAAAAGGCGCACGTTGCGCCATATCCGTAACGTATTGTGTAATTGGTTCAAAGAGCGGAATCTTGGTGTTCTGTGTAGTCTGTGTAGAGAATATGGCGAGATTCTGCTCGGCAATGTCGCTCATCGTATTGTCAAAGATGAAGTCGAAGTCACCCTTTGCCTGCTGATTCCAGAGGTTGGCTATCAGATGCTCTGGCTTCAAGCGAGGAAGGTCGGGCGAGAGCGAGGCCAAAAGCATCATGCGATCCATATCGGTCAGTTGGCTATATGCCACCTCCCATTTTTCCGCTTCGCGTATCTTCGCTGCATAAGGACTCTTTGATGTCTTGAGGGCATAGCCGAACTTATCGTTAAGGAACTTATACAGAAAGACTTGTGTAATGATTTTGTATTCATTACCGTCGTTTCCCATGCCGTATGTCGTGCAAGTGGTTTTCAAGGCATCAATGAGAGCCACTGTCTTTTCTCTTATTGTCATGTTCATGTTTAACTTTTTGGGTATGTTGCGTTATATTGGTTGATGTATTGTCGAGCTATACGAGTCTGGATAAAGGAGAAGTCGTCCATTTGTGGCTCGATAGTGGGATAGTTGTAGAGAGCTTGTGCTATTTCCGTCATGACAGTCATTTCGAAATACTCGTCTTTCTTCAGAATGTCGTTGCGGTCGTACACCTTTTGGTCTATCTCCGATTTTATATCAGTGAGTATCGCCACGATGTTGTCGTCATAATAGCTAAATATGGCAGCTTT